>Ga0209597_1002925_pt1 | contig 10672 bp, 6 predicted proteins | sample M_140625_MF_Meta_FD_187316 | JGI IMG/M metagenome (GOLD analysis project Ga0209597, IMG submission 187316) | Freshwater microbial communities from Lake Montjoie, Canada to study carbon cycling - M_140625_MF_MetaG (SPAdes) (version 2) | ecosystem: Environmental > Aquatic > Freshwater > Lake...
AACAGCCCGATTGTGATCGCCTGTGCCAAATAAATGCCAAATGCCCACTGGGTCGGACAGCCCAAGCATAATAAAATCGCCACCGTTGGAACTCGCCGTTGCACGTGCGTGTGAATGGCTCCCGCCACCCCAATGCCGCCCAACACGAGCGCCACTAACGCCATGATACCCAAAAACTCCTGCATCCTATTGAGGCTTTCTGCGACGGCTTCCTCGCGCTCTTCGGGCGTCTGGAATTGAACGCCGTCCTCTGGAAACACACGCTTGATCGCCGCGATAGTCGCCCGTCGCTGCGCCGCGCTTTCAGGCCACAATTCCAAGGCGCGGTGATGGAAGACCAGACTCTGCGCTCCGGCCAGTCCTGTCGCCTCCAAATCGGCATGGCGCAGGAAGACTTCTGGGGCGAATCCGCTGAAACGGTTGCTGCGTGGCATTCCGTTACGAAGGCTGCCAAGGATAGGTAACTCGAGGGCGCCCAGCTTAAAGTTCTGACCGACTTTGAGTCCGAATTCCTCCAAAAGAGATGTTTCAACAATAATCCCGCGTTCGGTTTGCAGCCGTTGCCACGCCTCAGGCGGTTCGGTCTCGACCGTCGCGTAAAACGGATAGCCTCCTTCGACGGCGCGCACTTGCACGAGGCGCGAACGCTCGCCGGAGGGGAGGCTCAACATGGAGGAAAACGCGGTTTCCTTGCCCATCGCACTGAGCCAGGGGGCTAGCTTTGTCAGACTTTCCTCTGGGATGGGGCGTCTCGATGAGATGAGTAAATCAGCTCCCAGAAGGGATTTGGTTTGAGTGGCAATCCCGCTTTGGACACTCGCTTTGAGCGTGTGGATGGCCGTTAGGGCGCAGATTCCCGCAGCGATGGACAGCGCGTAAAGTGCCAGGCGGCCCCGCTGACTGCGCCCGTCTCGCAGGGCCATAACCCAAGTCCAGCGGTGGAGCAGCGCCCTAAACAGCGTGGGCTTTGACGTAAGCGTGGTAGCCGCGTTCATGCAGAACCTCGCTGGTCCGACACAATCCGTCCCGCGTGCATTCTGATGATGCGTCCGGTGCGCGCCGCCAGTGAATCGTCGTGCGTGACGAGGACCAGCGCCGTGCCATTTTCGTGCTTGAGGGCGAAGAGCATCTCTACGATGACCTCGCTTGTGGCGGCGTCTAGGTTTCCGGTGGGTTCGTCGGCGAACAGGATTTTGGGTGGGCGCACGAACGCCCTTGCGAGCGCCACTCGCTGTTGTTCCCCGCCGGAGAGGTGGTGGGGGTAATGAGTAAGGCGCCCGCCGAGCCCGACTTTTTCGAGAAGTGCTTCTGCCTCGGGGCGAGCATTGTTTTCACCACGTAATTCCATGGGAACTAGCACGTTTTCCAGTGCTGTAAGCGTTGGTATTAGTTGAAAGTTTTGAAACACAAACCCGACGCTGCGCCCCCGAAGAGCCGCGCGGCCGTCTTGATCGAGCGTCTCCAGAGCCAAGCCGTCTAAGCGCACGCTCCCCGAGGTGGGATCGTCTAGGCCCGCGCAAAGGCCCAGAAGCGTGCTTTTGCCGCTTCCAGACGGACCGACGACCGCGCACGTCTCGCCGGAGTAAACATCGAGGCTGACATCCTCTAGCACCGTCAAAGAGCGGTTGCCGTCCTGATAGGTTTTCGAAAGGCCCCGCACCTCTAACACCGGCGCGCCCGTAGTTGCTGTATTCAAAGAACGATTAAGTTCAGCCATAGCGAGAATGTCGCACACAAGTTATACTAAGAGGAATTTCTTATGAACGCGCAACGCAAGATGGTGGGATTTTGGCTGCTCGGCTGGCTTGGTTTGGGGCTTTTCACTTCAAAGGGTTTCGGTGATGAGGCTCAGGGAGTTAGGGCTCAAACGGTGCCGAGTCGCAGAGTGGTGGTTTTTGGAGATTCAATTACGGCGGGATATGGACTGGAGCGATCTGAGGCTTTTCCCGCTGTTTTACAGCGCAAGATTGTGCAGGAAAATCTTCCCTTTGAAATTGTTGGAGCAGGAGTCAGCGGGGATACCACCGCTGGGGGTTTGCGGCGCATCGCGTGGGTGCTGGGACCCGGCGCGGCTGTGTGTATCATCGCGTTGGGCGGAAATGACGGGTTACGAGGGATTCCACCAGAGGAGACGGCGGCAAACTTGGGCGGCATCATTCGCTTCATTCGCAGTAAATGTCCCTTGGCGGTCGTTATCTTGGCTGGGATGCGCATGCCCGAAAATTATGGAACGCCTTATACACAGGCGTTTGAGGCGTTATTTCCAAAGGTCGCTGCCGAAAACGGCACGGCTCTGGTGCCATTTTTGCTGGAAGGCGTCGGTGGAATTCCTGCAATGAACCAAGCTGATCTCATCCACCCCACTGCGGAGGGGCAGGTTCACGTTGCTGAGAACGTCTGGAAAGTACTGCGCCCAGTGCTTTTGTCGCTGAAGCAAGAGAAGTAACGCAGACTTCTCGGGTCTAACGTGCGAAACCGCTACTTGGCGGGCAGATCTCTCAGTTTGATATCGCGAAAAATCGCCTCGCCGCCATGGTCTTGCAAAAGGATTGGTGAGGCAGCCTTAAGTCCGAAGTCCTTTACTTTCTTGTATTTGCTATTGGCAATACGCTCAAGTAACTCCGAGCTGCCAATTTCAAAACTCACCGTTTTCGCTCCGTTAAGCCACTGTTCTACATGCGGTCCATCGACCAAAATTCGGCTTTGGTTCCATTCCCCAGCAGGCTTGGTCTTGCGCGACGCATCGGGCTCGATCAAATCGTACAGAGCGCCAGTTTGGTGGATAGGTCCCTTTCCTGCATCTGGATGTCGCTCGTCATCAAGCATCTGGAACTCGAACCCAACGCCCTTATTCGGGTCGGGTAAATTATACTTCACCCCGCTGTTTCCGCCCGGACCGATTTTCCATTCCCAAGTCAGCTCGAAGTTCAAATGCGCTTCGGATGTGACTATATCCCCGCCGCCGCCGGATTTTTCGTGACGTAAGGTCCCATCCACAACACTCCAACCTTTTGTGGGGAAGGCCGTCGTCCCAAGTGCAACCCAACCAGCGGTGCTGCTCCCGTCAATTAACGGTTTCCACCCCGCTGCGGCTTCTTGCTCAGAAAGGGGGTTGGGATCCGCCGCTGTGGCAAATAGAAGGGTCGAAAGCAGCAGGGCGGAGGTTTGAAGAAAGGGGGAACGCATGGCTTGAAGATTTAAAGATGAGAAGGTGCGGGCTATTTCATCACTTTGACCTCGATTTTGCGATATTCCACAATGCTCGCTGGGTCATGGCCTTGAATCGCGAAGGTGCCATGGCTGATGAGGCGGTCAGGATTCTTCTCCGGGGGATTGGGTGGAGTGGGTTCGGTGAAGTCTACGATGACCTTACCGTCGACCTTGGTAACGACGTGTTTATCTTCGACGATGATCTCCATCACGAACCAGTGGTTGTCTTCCGCGGGTGCCGTGAAGTTGTCGGAAATATTGTACAATCCAGCAGTTTTTTTGGGGTCTTTGTGGGTGTTATTAACCTGAGTCTCAAAGCCTTTTGAGGGCCAGCCTGTTTCTTGGAATTGAGTGTGGAAATACACTCCGGAATTGGCTCCTGGGTGCGTCATCAGTTCCACTCGCAAGTGGAAATTCTTGAAATCATGATTCTCCACCGGCCCATCATAAAAAAGGTGCGAGCGTTCTCCGTGAACGACTAGACGTCCCCCTTCAACGGAGAATGTGCCGGGTTTTTCGCTGGCCTTCCATCCACTTAAGTCTTTGCCGTTAAAAAGGGAAATGAAGTCGTTCTCGGCGGCAAGTGCGCCGAAGGGCAGAAGGATGAGGCTCAAAAGGGGAAGCAGTTTCATAAGAGGAGTACTTCGAACGCATTGGTCAAATTCGTCAATAAGAACCACCCTTCCCCCGGCCCGCCTGCCTTACTCTCGAGGGCCGAAGTTGCTTTAGCAGGAAAGCGCCAGTCAAATATTTTTCGAGCAAAATGCAGGAGGGGAGTGCGTGGGGTTAAGGCGGTATGTGTGTATTAGATTTAACATATATGGACGGGTTGCATTAAGTGATGGTTTCGCGGTGCAGTTAACTGCGGCGGATTGGGAGTGCTTGTTAATTAATAGCTTAAATAGCTTGCTAACAGTGTGATAGTAGATGCTAATTTATTTGATATCGAGTGGTTTTTCGGGGGTTAGAGCCTTACAAAAGCTTTACAATTCAATTGTTTCGCGGGCTGGAAAAGCTTGGCCTCCATTCAAACTCCCGCAGCGCCGGGCAACGTTTTCGCTATTTTGAAGGCCTTAGCCCTACTCCGTTGCGACAAACCTTCCCTTGCAACTCGCACTGCGTACCCACTACAAATTGCGACACATCTGTGCTGTGGTGGCTTAAAACGGTGCGTTCTTCTCGTGATTTGTGAGGGTTGCCTGAGCGCAGAGAGCCTCTACCACGCTGTTTTGACAGATTTGTAAGTGTTTCCCCTACCCATTCATGAATATCCACGAGTACCAAGCCCGCGAATTGTTTCAAAAATTCGGTGTTGCGTCCCCATTGGGAAAAGCCGCTTCCACGCCTGAAGAGGCAGCGACAATCGTCAAAGAACTGGGCGCGGCTCAAATCGTAGTGAAGGCGCAGATTCACGCAGGAGGTCGAGGCAAAGGCACTTTCAGCAACGGGTTTAAAGGAGGAGTGCATGTTTGCCACACGGCGGATGAGGCGAGGCATTTTGCAGAGCAAATGCTTGGGCATTGCTTGGTTACAAACCAGACGGGTCCTGAAGGCCGCCAAGTCAACAAGTTGCTTGTGGCCGAGGCCGTCGATATCTCTCGAGAGTTGTACTTCGCCATTCTTTTCGACCGTACTATTTCCGCCCCGATGATTATCGCCAGTACCGAAGGCGGCATGGACATCGAGGCGGTGGCGGAACATTCGCCCGAAAAAATCATCCGTATTGCTGTGGATCCGCTCTTGGGGTTGCAGCCGTACCAGACTCGTAACATTGCGGCGGCATTGGATTTACGAGGCCCGCTGATGACTCAGGCAACGAAGTTGTTCCTCGCCATTTACCGTTGCTTTATCGAGTCGGACTGCACGTTGGTGGAGGTCAATCCGTTGGTGGTCACTCCAGATGGGCGGCTTTTGGCTTTGGATGCGAAGTTCAATTTTGATGACAACGCGCTCTATCGGCAGGCCGCAGTGTTAGCGATGCGCGACAAGGCGGAAGAAGACCCCCGCGAGGTGGCTGCTAGTGAGTTCAACCTCAACTACATCGGCTTGGACGGCAATATCGCTTGTTTGGTCAATGGCGCGGGCTTGGCGATGGCCACCATGGACATCATTCAGCATTGCGGCGGGCGTCCTGCGAACTTCTTGGATGTAGGCGGCGGCGCCACCAAGGAGCAGGTGAGTGCGGCGTTTAAGATCATTCTGGGCGACCAGGCGGTGAAGGGGATCATGGTGAACATTTTTGGAGGGATTATGGATTGCGATGTAATTGCCCATGGAATCGTGGATGCAGCGCGTGAAACCGCATTGCAAATCCCTCTAGTTGTCCGCTTAGAAGGTAATAACGTGGAGGCTGGAAAGAAGACGCTCGCGGCAAGTGGGCTCTCTTTGCAAGGCGCCTCTTCCATGCAGGACGCCGCAGAAAAAATCGTAGCCGCTGTTCACGCAGCCTAAACCAAACAGGCTCAATTTTATGTCCATTCTTGTCACTTCACAAACCCGCGTTCTAATTCAAGGCATCACGGGGAGTTTCGGAGCTAAACACGCGCAGCTCTCTTTGGATTACGGCTCTCAAATCGTCGCCGGCGTCACTCCTGGTAAGGGTGGTAAATTTTTCGAACATGGCGCCTTCAAGGTTCCGATTTTCGACACCGTCGAGGAAGCTGCCCACCAGACCGGCGCGACAATTTCGACTGTATTCGTGCCTCCGCCTTTCGCAGCGGACGCTATTTTGGAATGTGTCGATGCGAAGTTAGACCTAGTGGTTGCGATCACCGAAGGCATTCCGATCAACGACATGATCCGCGTGAAACAAAAGATGCAAGGCAGTGCGACTCGGCTTATCGGGCCGAATTGTCCCGGCATTGTGACACCGGGCGAGGGGGCGCATTCTCACGGGGGGTGTCGGATTGGGATTGCGCCGGGTTACATTCACAAGCGGGGTAATGTTGGTGTGGTATCGCGTTCTGGTACACTTACTTATGAGGCAGTGTGGCAGCTCACTTCACGTGGCTACGGTCAGTCTACGTGCGTCGGAATCGGAGGGGACCCAGTGAACGGCACTTCTCATTTGGATGTGTTGCGTCTCTTTAATGAGGATCCTGAGACGGAGGCGATTATTTTGATTGGAGAAATCGGCGGCAGCGCTGAGGAAGAAGCTGCACAGTGGGCCGCGGCGCATTGCAAAAAGCCGATTGCGGGCTTCATTGCAGGCACTACGGCGCCTCCAGGAAGGCGCATGGGTCATGCCGGAGCAATCGTCTCCGGTGGCAAAGGAACCGCAGAAGGTAAGATAGCCGCGATGAGAGCAGCGGGGATTGCTGTTGCAGAAACGCCGTCTGTGATGGCAGAGACTTTGCTGCGGCATTGGGGCAAACTTTAGAAACCCTCCGCTGTCGCTCACTCAGTCTCAATTTAGATAACAACACTCGATTAATTATGACGCTTGTCGCCAAGGGACTAGAAGGAATCGTAGCCAACTCCACCTCCATATCTGATGTGCGCGGTGATATTGGACAGTTGATTTACGCCGGTTATGACATCGACGAACTCGCCGGGAAAGTAAGCTTCGAGGAAACCATTCACCTGCTTTGGCACGGTGAACTTCCCAACGCTGAACAGCTTCACGAGCTCACCAGCGCGTTGCGTGCGGAGCGGTCGCTGCCCTCGGAAATTATCGACTTCCTTAAGTCGGCTCCCCGCACCGCCGCCCCGATGGATGTCATCCGCACCGGTGTCTCCATGCTGGGGCTCTTCGATCATGCCACTGGCGACCACGCAAACTACGAACGTGCCGTCGCCATCACCGCGAAGATCGGCGTAATCGCCGCATACTTTTATCGCATTCGCCAAGGCAAAGATCTCCCCCCCATCCGTAAGGATTTAAGTGAGGCCTCGCATTTTCTATATCTTATTAACGGAGAGGAGCCTACAAAGGAAGCCGCCGCCACGCTAGACGTTGCCTATGTGCTCCACGCAGACCACGGAATGAACGCCAGCACGTTCTCCGCGCGTGTCACTGTGGCAACTTTGAGCGACATGTTTTCGGCGATCACCTCGGCGATCGGCACCCTCAAGGGCCCCCTTCACGGAGGCGCTAATGAGGGCGTGATTCATATGCTTCAGGAAATTGGCTCCGAAGACAAAGTCGATGCTTGGTTGGAAGAGCAGTTTGCCAAAAAGGCGAAAATCATGGGCATCGGTCACCGCGTTTACAAGGTGCTGGATCCGCGCGCGCCGCATTTACGCGATATGGCTGTCAAGTTGACTGACCAACTCGGCGAGCCAAAGTGGATTCGCATGAGCGAGCACATCGCCACGGTGATGCGTGAGAAAAAGCATCTGAACGCGAACGTGGATTTTTACTCGGCCACAGTTTACTATTCGCTGGGAATTCCGACGGACTTGTTCACTCCAATTTTTGCCATTTCACGCACTGCAGGATGGACGGCCCACGTGCTGGAACAGTTGGCGGACAATCGTTTGTATCGTCCCCTAAGCGAGTACACTGGGCCGGAAGTGGGCAAGGTAGTCAAACCCATTGACCAGCGTTAAGTTTAGTCGTTAGCGCAAAATGCAAAAGGGGCACTCCCAGCGACGGGCGTGCCCTTTTCGCTGCAGTGCGAGCGGCTACGGTTCGAGTGCCGAGCGGCCGGAAGGGCGCAACTGGCGGCTCAGAATAAAGTTCAATAGCGTGAGTATTGCCACGCTTGAGAGCAAAAGCACGAGGCTATTCCACACATAAACACTCACTCGCATTTCCCATAGGTATTTGTCTGGACTGAAAAACACGTTCACCTTTCGGTCTAAACGATAATCGTTCTGCTCGGTTTCAGCTTTGTACACCATCTCCCCGACTTTTTGATTGGTGTAACGCCTTTGCGCCGTAAGCCTCGTGCCTGCAGCGGTCAACCCGCTTTCCTGTAGGCTCTTTCCTCCTAGGACGCGGTCCGCGCCACGCATGCGTTTATCCAAATCTCCTCCGGAATCGGAGTGCAACAGGCTGACTTCAATGAGAGCCTGCTTAAGATCCTCAAGCCGCTTATTTTCTTGGGTAGTTCGGCTTTTTCGTTTGGCAAGAAAGTCGATTTCCTCTTGGAGGGCATCCTGTCGGCGGGTGAGGGGATTCAGTTTCGCCTGCGCTACAATCAGTGCTTCGTAACTGTAATGAGTCGCTACTAGACGCGAGACGGCTGGGATACGGAGTTTGCGTTCGGCGGCTTCACGCGCGGCTGCGTCGGGATTTTTTGGATCGGGATTTTGCACGAACCAGCGTTGCAAACTGTAGAGCAGATCAGGGTCGCGATTCATCTCCTCATACTTGACCAGCGCGCCACTGAAAATAAGTTGCGGGATCAAAACGAGGGGAACAAAGTTCGCGGCCATCTTGCTAGAACTCGCTAGTGAAGAGACTAATAGGCCGAGGGTCAGACCGCTTAGGGCGGTGATAAACATGAAATACCAGTACGGCAAAAACATCCCTCTGACTTCCAAAATGGAGTTTCCCACCGCGACGAAAAGTGCGCATTGCACCGCGCTGAATAAACTCAAGGTTCCGAGTTTTGCGAGAATGTAAAACGGAAGGCGCACCGTTAAATTCCGCTCGCGGTTGAGCAGTACTCGATCTCGAATGATGTCATCCACGCTGCTCACCAGTGCCAGAAACATCGCCACGAGCAGCGAGATGAATATGTAAGTGGGAATGTGGAATGCGCTCGAAAAGTCATAGGAGCCGGACTCGTCTTTGGTGAAATACAACGCCCAGCCGATCACTGCTGCAAGTGCTGGGGGAACCAGCACTGTGAGTATCATATTGCCTCTGTTACGCAGTTTGGACGTGAATGAACGCTTCCAAAGGGTGCGCAACTGCCCCCACTCCTCCCGTAGTTTTAATCGCCGGTTTTGCGCCACAAGCGGAGTGGGTTGAGGCGCTACTTGCGCGCTCTCCCTAACATTGACCTGCTTCATTTCCTGCAACAAACGGAAGCGATCATAGCGATCCTGCCAGAAGTCTGCCGAAAATCGGCGCGCCGGAACGAGTTGGCCTCGGTTGTTTTCCTCGTAAATGATGTCGCCGCTCAGGTCGCGTAATGGAGTTTCGAGCACGTCGAAAATAAACTCCGGCCGCGTGGTGCCACATGCTGGGCACCCACCCAGTTCGGCACCAAACTGCTGCTCGTGTTCAGCCTCAGCGAAGTACGACAGCATTTCCTGGGGCGTTCCGTAAAACGCCAACCGTCCGCCTTTGTCCAATAGCAGCGCCTTGGTGAACATCTGGAAAAGCTTGGAAGTGGGCTGATGGAGCGTCACCAGAATGATTTTATTATGAACCATTCCACGCAAAATTTCCAAAACGTGCTCGGAATCCTTTGAGGAAAGACCGCTTGTAGGTTCATCAAAGAGAAAGACATCCGCCGAGGATAACATATCCAGCCCGATGTTCAGCCGCTTTCGTTCACCGCCTGAAAGCATCTTCTTCACCGTGCTGCCCACCACGGAATCCCGCCGCTCGGCCAGTCCGAGTTCCACGAGTTTCCCTTCTACGCGGCGCGCTCTATCGCGCTTTGAGAGGTGAGGAGAGCGAATCGCGGCGGCGAATTCCATGTTTTCCTCGATGGTGAGGTAATCGTCAAAAGCGTCGTCCTGCGGGATGTAGGTAACAAAACGTTTGAGCGTGTCGAGGTCCGAGTAAAGCTGTTGGCCATTAAGAAGTATCTGGCCTTCAGTGGGATGTAGCTGGCCGCCAATGGCGCGTAACAATGTGGATTTTCCTGAACCGCTAGCGCCCATCACGCAAACCATCTCGCCGCGACTCACGCTGAAGGACAATGCATCCAGCGCTGTGAGATTTTTGCGGAAGCGGTACGTTAAATCGCGCACCTCTAAGGTCGAGATTACGTTGCGTTCCTCTTCGATGATTCGCTCCGAAAAATCACAACGCAAAACCTGGCCGGCATCCAATCTGATAGTCGCGCCGTCTCGAAGTGCGCATCTGCTGCCCACCGAAAGGACCTGCTCGCCCACTTGCAGAGGACGGTCTGCGTGCAGAATTTCCAAGGTTCCCACTCGGTGGTCGTAATCGCAAAGGATGCGAAACAACACCTCCCCACCGGTTCCGGGGGAGAGTAAAATATCGTCCACATCGAGTAGAGACGGGTTGTTGGAAACAAGGTAACTCGCTTTGTAGGTCTTGAGTTGAAATCGTCCTCCTAAAGCCCGCGCCCGGCGTCGCAAGTCACTGAGCGGCAGTTCTGAATCGGCGTCGAAGACGAGCCGATCATCTAGCCCCGCCTCAAGCACAGTGTTGGCGGTGAGGTGAACGCCGTTCAAGTGCACATTGGATGTCTTGATGGCTCGCACCTGCACTTTGAGGCCAAAGCGCACTTCAATGGAGCTGTCCCGCGACTTCTCGCGCTGCAATTCGAGTTCCCCTAAGTTATCCAAACAGAGGTAGATCTGTGTAAGT
>Ga0209597_1002927_pt1 | contig 10671 bp, 19 predicted proteins | sample M_140625_MF_Meta_FD_187316 | JGI IMG/M metagenome (GOLD analysis project Ga0209597, IMG submission 187316) | Freshwater microbial communities from Lake Montjoie, Canada to study carbon cycling - M_140625_MF_MetaG (SPAdes) (version 2) | ecosystem: Environmental > Aquatic > Freshwater > Lake...
ATCAATATGCTTGCAAAGGGAATGGCGGCTGCATAAAAAAGTCAACTTTCTTTTCTTATCGCCGCCATCATTAATTTAAAAATAAAGTTAACATTCCCTCACGGTCTGCTATCTTATATTTACTGAGAGGCAAAACATGGCAACCACCCGCTCGCAAATCCGTCATACATACCGTTCCTACCGTGAGGCTGGGATGCCCTTTGTCCAGGCGCAACGTCTTGCGAAGATGGTGGTGAAGTGCAACGCTTACATCGGTAAGGTGGAGGCGCTTCTCGGTCCTTGCGAGGTTGTCCAATATTGTGAGTGCTGTGGACCGGAGGGGTATCGTTTCCGTTTTGGGAAGCGGGTTGTGGAGCTTTCTACATCGTTCCGTGTTGCTAGTCATTGGACGGAGGAGGCATGATGAATAAGAAGCTTTCAGATTATCAGGTTGACGTTATCGTTTCCGCACCGCATATTTCCCGTGGATTTCCGTGGGAGTGTGCTTGTGGGGAAATGCATCGCTCTTTTGAGAGCGCCCGTATGTGCCGTAAGTGTCAGCGGTATCTTGTAGACTTTAATGATCGTAGTGCTCCGATTGATCTTCGGAAGCTGCTGGGAGGTGAGTGATGATCCGTATTTCTTATGAAACTTTCCGCTTGCTTTGCGATCTTGGTGATCGTGAGGCTCGTGATATTCGTGAGACTGAATGGGATATGGAATGCCATGCTTCTCATTATTCGGAGCCTCGGCTTGACTTCCATTATTTCAGTCGGAGCGGTGAGATCCGTATGGAAGCACGCTCCCGGTATCCTTACTGAAAAAGCCCTTGGAAACAGGGGCTTTCTTTTTTGGCGGCTAATAAAGTTGACTTTCTTTTCTTATCATCTATATTTGAAGTAATCTGAAACGAGGTTGCTATGTCAAACGAAGAAAAGATTGCAAAGATTCAACAGTTTATGGCAGTCAATCAGTATGCCAAGGCTGTTCCGATATTTAATACCATTATTTGGTATCTAGAATCTGATGATCTAGAATCGGCACAGGATAAAATGAAGTTTGATAGTAACCCCTTCTGGGATAGTCCAAACGTTGTCGCATTTCTCGATGAACTTAATCTAATCTCTGAACGCTATAAAACTATGCTTAAGCTTTGGCTTGATTAATAGTTAACTTCTATTATAACTTCTGCTATCCTAACAGATTGGAGGTTATAATGAAAGTCAAACTAAATCTAGAATTCGATGTCAATCTAATTGAACGAGGCGCAAGTAACTCAGAAATTAAAGCCGCTATCAAAGAAGCCGTCTTTAATGCCCTAAATCAAGCTGAACTCAATGGCTATAATCATAAACTAGCTGATTATTCCACTACACGTCTAAAAAATATAATCGTTGAATGAATGCTTTATTCGGTTGAAATTGTCTCGTTCTCATCTATAATAAGATAATACCAGATGCAAACTAAAGCAGAAAAATTCCATAAGTTTCTTCTGAAACTCTTGATGCAATCCAGTGATCCAGAAGATCTTGTCATCCTTTCGGTCCTAGAAGAAGATAAAGCTATCAATCTAATGATCGATAATCCAGGATCCGATCCAACTATCCTACGAATTAATATCGAAGAAATCTGATTAATCTCTCAATAGATTGGAATTCTCTCATGAATAATAATAATGTTTGGGAAGTTCGAATTCGTGAAAGCTGGGGAACTTTCTCTAAGTGGTTCCCCTCAAAAGAAATCGCTGAACAATTCCTAATCAATATTAAGTTCTTCGAAAGTTTCCACGTCAATACCGAAATCCAAACCTTCTTCGTAGTTATCGAAAATTAATCCTATTCTCTACATATCTCCTCGCTAGCACGTAGCTACCCCCACCCCCCCGTGCCCGCACATACATGCATACACACGGGGGGATTGCTTTTTCTACCTAATAAAATTATCTTCTAACATCCATTAATCTTTCTAAGAAAAAGAGTTTACTCTCGTAATAGATAATCTATTCTCTATTTCCTCTCGACTCCCATAAAGGAACCAATAATATGTCGATGATTAAGAATAAGTTTCACACCTCTTCTAATCCTGAAATCGATGATTATATCTCGCTTCCTGAAAACTTGCTAACCTTTATCGGTGATAGTTTTAATCAAATCAATATTCACGGCAATCCTAATATTACTAACTTTTTCGTCTTCTCTTATTGGGATGAAGGTTCTAAGCTCGATTGCTTCATGAATGAAAATGAACTTAGCCATTTCTTGACTTTTAAACTTAATTGCTCACAACATGATGGCTTTTCCTCTGTTATCTTCGATAAAAATGGAACTCAACTGAAAGTCGCAGTTTCTAGCGTTTCACTTACCCCACTGTACGAATACAAAGCAGCTTGACTTTTAAAAATTCCTAATATCACATCCTTATTAGCTTATCATTATCAAAGCCCCTATATGGGGCTTTTTTATTTATTTTTTCCTATCAAAAACATTTTTAAACTGAATTAATTAAGTTAACCTAAAATAATCGCCGCTAATAAATAAGTTGATATTATTTCAATATGAGTTATTCTATCAATAGGACCGGAGGCACCGGGACGAGAGGGAAAACAGAAAAAGAATAAAGTTTAAACTTTCAATCCATCCTCTATAATGCCGCACCTAAAAAACCCTCCTAAAAAAAACTTCACCCCCCAACCCTAATAAAGTTTAAACCTTCCCACCGTGAGCTATTCTAAGAGTGTTCCAAGGCACTAACGAAGAAACGAAAGAGGTTCACAATGACTGCCACGCTTACCCCCGGTCGCCACGTCACCATCCTTACCGCCACCGATGCCCGTGGTATCGTTCTCCGTGTGGACGGTGAGCGTGCCCGTATCATGGATGCTTCGACGGAGGTTCCCTCTTGGTTCCCTTGTGCGGATCTCCAGGGTCGTCGGGGTCGTCCCGCTATCGTCCACACCTCGGGGCTTTGCCGCTTCGACCTTCTGCACCTTGTGGCGACGGACGAATCCTTCTGTCATGAAGCTGTCACCTTCCTTTTCGGTCGCCAGACCGATGACGAACAGGGTTCCCGCTGCACTCGCCACGATAACGACCTCGGGTTCCGTGCGGATCATGCCCAGGATGGTTCCCGCCTCGCTCTCACGGTCGGAGGTTGGAACGGAACGGATCTGAGCCGTGCCCGCTCCATCCTTAACCGCTACACCGGCACTCAACTTTTCGACCTTGCCGCCGAATGGCTGGAGAATCCCGGCGAGTGATCCCACGGGGGAAACCCCGTAAACCCCTGGAACCCCGGTGCCGAAAGGTGCCGGGGTTTTTCCTTTTTTAAACCTTTTTTATTAATTGAACCTGAGTCAATAAAGAATAATCGGCGGCTAAAAAATTAATTAATTCGGTTTAAACTCTTCCCGCATATGATAAATTATTTCTAGACCCAAGGTCTGGGGATTGGGGGAGAACTATCTAAAAATAAAGTTTAAATATTTTCCCCATATCCTATAATTCGCACCCTAAAAACTTTTTTCAATAATAAGGTTTAAACCTTCCCATCCTGTGCTATTCTAATATCCTGACCGATGGACTCGGGACGCAAGGGAAAACAGGAAAAGAATAAAGTTTAAACTTTTCCCCTATCTGATATCCTGACCGATTCACCTCGATTGACTTAAAAAAAAAAGATCCCACCTTAACTAATAAAGTTTAAACTTCCCCACCATGCGATATTCTAAGAGTGTTCCAAGGCACTAACGAAAACGAGGCTCACGATGTTCGCTAACCTTCCCACCCGCCGCTTCGGAGTCGAGATCGAGTTCGTCGGCGTTACGCCGGAAGTGGTCGTCGCTGCAATCGTCGCCGCTGGGGTCGTTTGCCGGGATGAAGGCTATAATCACGACACCCGTGCAACGTGGAAGGTCGTCCGTGACGGCTCGCTCGCCGTTTCCCCCGGTATGCCTTACGGTGCGTGCGGTGAACTTGTCTCGCCCCCGCTTTCGGGCGTCGAAGGCATCGAGCAGGTTCGCACGGTGTTGCGTGCGCTTTCGGCGTGCGGGGCTACCGTCAATCGCTCGTGCGGGATGCACGTTCACGTCGATGCGGGCGATCTTAGCCCGTCGCAGATCGGACGTGTGATGCGCCGATATGCCGCCTTTCAGGCTCAGATCGACGGCTTCATGCCCGCTTCTCGCCGCAATAGCCGCTGGGCACGTCGCCTCGATGATACGGTGATCGCCACCGTCGAGGGTTACGCTTCCCCTTCGGAGATGCGTCGTTCTGCGGGATGGATTGATCGTTATTATGCCGTCAATGCCGCCGCCTTCGCCCGTCATGGAACGGTGGAGTTCCGGCAGCACTCTGGATCGGTCAACGCTGGCAAGGTTGCCCGTTGGGTTGCTTTCTGCCTTTTCTTCGTTGCCGCTTCCATTGAATCTTCCACGGTTGCGGGTTCCGTTGCGCCGGTTGCGCCGGTTGCGCCGGTTGCCGGTCGGGGTCGTCGTCCTAACTTTGCCGCCCGCCGTGAGGTTGTGCGCCTCATGTCGGAAGGTGTCACGCTTCCCCGCCTTGCTGAACTCACGGGTTACACGGAAGGCACGTTGCAGGCTTCGATCCTCGGTGCGCTTCGTGGTATGGGTCGGGTGTCGCTTCGAGGCGGCGTCTATCGCTTCACCTCGGTGAACGCTACCGCCCTCGCCGCTTGGCTTGGCAATAGCGCCCCCGTCGCTCCGGTGTCGGTCGCTCCGGTGTCGGTCGCTGATAGCTTGTGGCGTTCGTTCCCCGTCGAGCTTGTTAGCTACTACTCCGAGCGTGCGATGGACCTTGACCCCCGGTGAGCGATAAGGGTTGACGGTTCAACCCTTGAACCTTGAAAGCCCCCCCCGTGGGGGCTTTTTTTTATCAATACCCCTCCCCGTCGTCGTTCCATGGGGGGTCGGGGGGTAGCCCCCGGTCGAACATGGGGGGGTGCCCCCCGACAAGATCATGGAGGGTATCGAGGACGATGCGGGGCTTGATCCACGCACAAAATGGGTTTAGGAATTTTTTGGAAAACTTTTCACTTTTAAAAGCTTTTTTAAATTTTTTAGAAATTTTTTTCCAATTTTTTTGAATTTAGAGGAACTTTTTAAAAAGTCGTTAAAAATTTTTTTGGAAAAAATTGAAATTTGGCGGCTAAAGTAAAAGTAGTCAAAAAATTTTTTTTAGAAAATTTTATAATTAAAAACACATATTTACAAATTAATATGGCAACAAAAAAATTATTAGAACAATTTATTTCAAGTGTAGTAAAAAAAGCAATTAAAGAAGCTCAAGAAAAAGAAGAAAAAAAGGCAAGTTCAAAATTTGATTTTGATTTCTTTAAAACTCTAAGAACAATACCAGCTAGATTAAATTATGCAGAAAAATTCTTGCAAAAATTAGGAGCAGGAACAGGTTCCAGTAGAGAAACGTTTAAATTATCAGATAATAGAGTATTAAAAATTGCAAAGAATGAGGCAGGGATTGCTCAAACAGAAGCAGAATTGGAATTTATAAGAAACAATTCGATACCAAGAAATTTTACAACGATAGAAGAATTTGATCCTAAAGGTAATTGGATTGTAGCAGAATTAGTAAATCCTTTTGAATCAAAGAGAGATTTTGCAATTCAAACAGGAATAAATTATTCATTTTATGAAGATTTAATTAAAACAATACAAGATAGAAAACCACAAAATCTTAGATCATTATTATATATTGCTACACAAGACTTGGAAGAAATACGAAATAAAATTTCAGAATTAGCTGTTTCAGAAAAAGATGTAGACAAAATGAGTTCAGCAGAATATGAACAAGATATCAGTCTCCAGTATAAACTGGATTTAATGGAATTAGAACCTTTTGTAAGCAAATTAGAAGCTTTATTAGAATCAAAACCACAATATAATTTTATGATGAAAATTATGAATCTTCTGGAAAGAGGATTAGAGTGGGGAGATTTAGGTTTTAATCATTTTGGAAAAAATTCTAAAGGAGAAATTCTTATATATGACTATGGATTTACAACAGATGTATATAAGAAATATTATAGAGATAGTAGTTCTGATAGAGATTCAAATTATTAAGAAAAATAAAACCATATGAAGATAACAAAAAAGAAATCAAAGGCGGTTGGTGAACGATTAGGAATTGATTGGGATGAAATATCTCTTGATGAATTTCATATGGGAATGAATGTAGAACTAGAACATGGTAGTAAATTAGGTTCTAAGACAAATATAACAGGTAATGATTTAGAGATAACTGGAAAGATAGCATTAGCACACTTACTAGAAGATTCTGAATATTATACAAAATTAAAAAAGATTGAAGATGGGAAAAAAGGGCGGGGGAATAAGCTCCAGAAAAGAACTTCTAATAAAAACCCTAAAGAAGCTCTAAAAGAGTCACTAAAAATGACTATGGTGAATGGTCCCAGCCGCCTCGATTCTGATTTAAATTTAAATCATACAAATATTCTTTTTGAATATATTAAGAAGATAGTATCAGAAGCAATACAAGATGTAAAACAAAATTCAGAAGAAAACAATCAATCTAAGAAACTTTTATTATTAGTTCATCCGGATATTGTATTTGAACCTGGGAATGTAGATTTTATCCGACGCTATATTGATAGACTACGAGAGCACATGCCAACATTTGATTATGTGATTACGCATAAGTTTTTTAGCGATGCTGCACCAGAACTTATAGATAATATTGGGAATAACATTGATTTATGGAATGAATTAATGGAGGTATTGGAAGCTGAAAGCGATTGGATAAAAAGAGATTACAAGTTTTCTATAAGTTTTTCTGATGCACTACCTGATTATTTGATAGAGAATGAAGGAACAGAGATATGGTTAGGTGGTGGATATGAGAAGCTTTGTGTGGCAGACACAAGAAAAACTTTATTAAGAAATTTGGGTGATATAATAGAGGAGACTGGAGCCTCTATAGCTGGCTGTTATGCGCCTTTAATTATAACAGAACGTCATAGTCCATCTTTTGGAGATAGAGAGGCTAAAGAACCTTCTGACACCCTTCGTGAATGTATTGGAATGATTGTAAAAGAAGAAATAAAAAAGCGCAGTCATACGAGCCAAAGAGCAATAAAATCTATAGAAAAGAAGTAGAATTTTATTAGTAATAAGAAGCGGATAAAGGCGTATAAAAAGAAACGAGGTAAACTGCCTCGTGGATTGGATACGCCTTTATTATTTTGTAATATTCTTTAAAAAAATGAAAAAAAATTAGTTATAAATGGGAATAATTGAAAATAGCGAAAACAGCCAAAAAATGCATAAATAGGGCAAAAATAAAAAACAAAAATTTTCGGGGGGCTTTACCGCCCTAAATAAAATGCTATAAGATAGGTGATAGCTGTGGGTGGGTAAAATATTTTATCTATCTGTATATTACTAACCTTCCACAAAAAACCGAAGCCTCCACACGTTATTTTATCACTTTCTTTTCATTTTCTTCCAAATAACATTTTTAAATTTTTCTGGTTCCAAGCCATAAAAATTAGTTTTCCATTTGCTTTGCTCAAAAAAATCAAGTTCTTCCCATTCGTCCCGACGATTAATTAATTCTTTTGCAGTTTTTTCCCAATCTTGATTTAATACTAATTTTTCTACTTCTTGTTTTTTAGATTGTACTTTGTCGTAATCGAAATCATCCCATTCATAATGAAATATTTCAAAAACATTCCCATTGCCATCTACATAATCGATACTTAAATCAATTCCCCATTTTGGCTTCATTTTAATAAGCTTCCATAATAAAGGATTTTGTTTTGCATAAGATTTCAATTGCTTTAAAGCTTCACCACTAAATCCTTTTCTTTCAAACAATTCAGTATGGTTTAAATGTGGACCAGATTCCATTTTATTTGATTTAAACCAAGGTTTACAACAAACCATCTCTTCTCTGCGTTTTGAAATTGAATAACCAGCTTCTTTAGAATATTCTTGTTCTACAGGCGTAAGATGATATCCGTTTTGATCAAATAGCTTTAATGAATCTGGATTTTTCAACATAGAGACATTTTTAATTGGCTTAGTCCAAGATGAAAATTCTGATAAATTATTTTTAGTCAATTCAAGTTCTAATTTTTTTTCTTTTTTTTCAAATAGAAAAGATATTACTTCTTTTAATGTTTGAGGATTATGAGCATTAAGATGTTTATTTGTTTCATTCTCTGTGTTCAAAACGTTAACAATTTCATCACATAATGAATTGTATTCTTTATTATATTCTTGAAGATATAAATTTTTTACAGATTTCCCGGCGCTAAAATAAAAACTATTTAAAAATTTCTCTAATGATATCTCTTCTATCACAGAGACACTTCCTTGCTCCAATAACGGCTCGCCATCGCTGCCAACATTATAAGTCCAGAACTCTTTATATTCTGAATATATGTCGGCATTTTCTTCCATATCTATGTCAGGTATTCTTACCAAATCACCTTTTACAACATAAATTTGTTCCTCACAAATTGGCTGCTGTAACACATTTAAAAACATATTACTGAAGTAATCTTTTAAACCATAAGAAGCTCTATGTTGATTTGGAGAGGAAATAATATACCTATTTCCTTCTTTTTTTAAGAAATAAGCTGATACTCCTCCTTCATACTTCTTTCCAGTTTCTTGTTCCCATTCATTGCCTAAACCAAATTTAGATGCAGAATTAATGTTTCTTCCTATTCTTAAAAATATTAAATCCTTTTTTTTCAATATCGGATTTTCATATATTTCATGATTTGAAATTTCTTCTCCGGATTCTATTATTGTTTTTTTATTATATCTTTTAAACATTTTATTACCATTTATATCCGAATACGTTCTTAATTTTTACATAAAAATTGATTGTAATAATTTTTGACTTATCAATTTTTAAGTATAAAAGATATCAATTATATTGCCGCTAAATAACTTTAAACTATTTTTAAAAGAATTAATTGTTTGTTTGTGGAAGGCTACCAATATAGAGATAGATAATCTATTAATTATTTTTTTGACACACATAAAATGATAATAATAAGTTTATATTATTTTTAACATATGATACCCTGAGAAAGAATGAATATAATCAAACCAATGAAAGATGATATTAAGCCAGGAACTTTGGTTCATGTAGGTTATGTAGGAGATACCAAACTTGGTATATTTTTAACATACAACGAGAAAGTAGATAGTCCTACAAGACCTTTGAGAACCTGTAATGTTTTAATTGAGGAAGTAGTTACAAAAGTTTGGATTGGCTTGATTGAACCTATTGAAGAGTTTCTATGAAGCCTGGAAGTCTATTTGAAGCCCTGCCTTATAAGTATTTTACTGGATATTATCAGTTGCTTAAGCCAAACTTGCTTATGCCAAACGAATACCGTCATTCTAACACCATCCGGATAGAGCCTGGAATGGTTCTTCTATGTGTTGAAGACGTTTACTGGTTTGATCAGTTGTGGTGCAAGGTTTTGTTGAATGATCGTGTTTGCCATTTGCATGGAAGCTTAGTTAATCTTACAAACTTTAGACTATTGGATGCACCTATGTTTGGGGCGATGTGATGAACAAAGAATATAAGATTGGAGATTTAGTTCTCTGGAACGGGGATTTAACTCAAACGGCGTTGATCTTAAAGATTGGTCAGATATATCAAGGCGGTCTTCTAACAACATTATATACGGTATTGGTAGGCGGCGAGATATTAAAATATCCAGATTATGTCATGTTTAACTGGCGAGTTGTTTCGTCAACAAAACAGAATATATAAAATATCTCGTATATTTAGTTTTATGAAAATCACAAAAGAACAACTACGTAAAATAATCAATGAAGAGATTAAAGCCTTTTCAGAGAACGAAGATGAAAGCTTAAATGGAGAAACAAACTTTTTTCAGTTAATGGAAGACGTTTTTAGATTTATAGAACAATCTGAAACATTTACTGATGCTAAGTTTGATAGAGAAAAAAGAGAGATATCTCTTTATCTTTATGATCCAAATGCTCCTGACAGTAAATCTCAACCATTTGTCAGTATAAGATTTGATGCATTTACAAGTGGATATCCAGAGGGTGAACGTATTTGATTTCCCGCACAAATAGTTTATAATCCATAAAAGTTATGGTATAGTTTAAGTATGAATAAGACTTGGACACCAGAAGCGGTTATTGAAGATATGAAGCTGGGCATTAAGATGTTCGGCACATATACTTTTTCTGATAAGGGACCATATGAGACTATGGATTATCATAGTCAGGTTTCTTATCTTCTGCCGCCGCATAATGGTTTATTTATTAGTTCTTATCTGTTATTATTAAGATGCCAACTGTAGCTTAATCAGCAAAGCCCCTGATGGTATCTGGGATTATGTAGGTGCAAATCCTATCGGTTGGTTGGAGGATTAATATGGGATATCAAAATAAAAGCCGTCCAGACAGTAAAGACCCAAAGGATTTTCTTGTAGATGCCCGTATGGATCTTCAAGATTTAAAGTATTGGGTAGATGAAGGCGGCAATCCAAAAGATATTATTGAAGCAATCTCATTTATACGAGAAACCCTTTTAATCTATCAAATGACCGTTTATCCTCCAATGTCAGAAGAGGATGAATGATATGACATTAGACGAGATTAAAGCCGTTTTAGAGCGTGCAAATGATGATGTTGAC
>Ga0209597_1002937_pt1 | contig 10648 bp, 9 predicted proteins | sample M_140625_MF_Meta_FD_187316 | JGI IMG/M metagenome (GOLD analysis project Ga0209597, IMG submission 187316) | Freshwater microbial communities from Lake Montjoie, Canada to study carbon cycling - M_140625_MF_MetaG (SPAdes) (version 2) | ecosystem: Environmental > Aquatic > Freshwater > Lake...
TTTAATCTCGTGCGCTAAATTGCGAATCAGCTCACGATGCGCCTGACTTTGCTCAAACAATCGTGCTTCGCGCTCTACCCGCAACTGCTGATCAATTTGCCGCAGCTCTAATAGTAGTCCATGGTCAATCACTGTGACCGTGCACGCCAATTGCAGCACGGGTCGGCCATACATGGCTAATTCCAACTCATGTTCGGTATAGCTGCAGTTATGCGCTGTGGCATAACGAATCGCAGCCGATAATATAGGCGCATCGCCAAATACTTCGCTCAGCGTGCGCCCCGCCACTTGGGTCAAAGAAATCGCAAATAAATTTTCAGCAGACGCATTTAAATACACCACTTGCTGCTGATCGTTAGCGATTAGTACCGCAGTGGCCAACATATCTAGGCCATGAACAGCTGGTGTCATCTCCAACACCGCCCTTCTGGCCGCGATCTGGTTAACGCATATTGGAAATTTCTCGACGTAAGTTGGCAATGTTGGCTTCGTGCAAACTGATTTTTTTCTGGTAAGGCTCGAGTCGATCGAGCACACGTTGATAATTGCGTTCGCCACCCAGCCTGATACCCTCTTGCTCGACCAAATCTTTTTGGGCCTGCTCGAGTAACCTCTGTTCGCTGGCTAATTCCTGCTCCAGGATACGTCGCCGCTCGCCATCGCGTGATTGTTGCTGCGCTGGCTCTATTTTCGGAAAATTGGTGGGCGTCGTGCTGGAGGTCGATTTGTTGTCGCTTGGCCGTGCATTGGCCTCTTGAGACTTTTGCGACGGAAACGAAGTCACTTGGGGCAAGTTCAAGGCTTTGCAACCGGCCGCTTCCCCCTGCATATTGGTAAAACGCTTGGCACCGTTGGCATCGACGCACTCCCATACCTGGGCATGAGATCTCAGCGGCAAGCCTAAAAATATCAACATACTTATCAATATGAGGGGATGCCATGCGGTCATCGCCTTCATTAATGATACCGAATTGAAACTTTTGAATACTAAATGCATTTGCACCCTCAATTATGTGTTCATCCGCATCTGATTCTATGGCAGCGGGATGTGTTTTGTAATATAGCAACATAAATTGCAGGTGCCTAGCGTATGCCATCGTGGGGAAATTCGCAATCATAGGCGTGAAAAAAGGCGGGCACTGGCCCGCCCTTTTATGGCCTCTAATCCGCAGAGTTAGAGACTGTAGTACATTTGAAACTCTAATGGATGCGTGGTCATCCGGAAGGCAGTTACTTCTTCCATCTTTAACGCAATATAGGCGTCAATCATTTCGTTAGAGAATACGCCGCCGTGGGTGAGGAACTCACGATCGTTATCCAAACACTCCAAAGCTTGATCCAAGGATGAGCACACATTCGGTACTTTTTTCGCTTCCTCAGGTGGCAAGTCATAGAGGTTCTTATCGATCGCATCACCAGGGTGAATCTTATTTTGAATGCCATCCAAACCCGCCATCATCATGGCTGAGAACGCCAAGTATGGATTCGCTGTTGGGTCAGGGAAACGCACTTCAATACGACGACCCTTTGGATTCGATACAAATGGAATCCGAATCGATGCTGAACGATTGCGAGCTGAGTAAGCCAAATTGATTGGCGCTTCAAAACCAGGCACTAAACGCTTGTATGAGTTGGTGCCGGGATTGGTAATCGCATTCAATGCACGCGCATGCTTAATGATACCGCCAATGTAGTAGAGCGCGATATCTGACAAGCCAGCATAGCCATTGCCGCTAAACAAGTTCTGGCCGCCTTTCCACAAGGATTGATGCACATGCATACCTGAACCATTATCGCCAACAATAGGCTTAGGCATAAAGGTAGCCGTCTTACCATAAGAGTGTGCAATATTGTGCACAGTGTATTTCAGAATTTGGTTCCAATCCGCACGCTTAACTAAGCTAGAAAATAAGGTGCCAATTTCACATTGCCCAGGTGCGGCCACTTCGTGGTGATGCACTTCAACAGGCACGCCTTGCTCTTCGAGCGCCATGCACATGGCTGAACGAATATCCTGGAGTGAGTCAACTGGGGGCACTGGGAAGTAACCACCTTTAACTGCAGGACGGTGCCCCATATTGCCACCATCCATTTCGTCACCGGAAGACCATGGGCCTTCGGAGCTCTTCACCTTCACCGATGCGCCAGACATATCTACATTCCAAGTCACCGAATCAAAAATAAAGAATTCTGGTTCTGGGCCAAAGTAGGCGGTATCGCCAATACCTGAGGACTTGAGATAAGCCTCTGCACGCTTCGCAAGGGAGCGTGGATCACGGTCATAACCTTTACCATCGGAAGGCTCAACCACATCACAGGTCAGGTTAAGGGTGGCTTCATCGGTAAATGGATCCATACGTGCGCTATCTGGATCAGGCATCAATAACATATCCGATGCTTCAATCCCTTTCCAACCGGCGATTGAGGAGCCATCAAACGCATGACCCTGAGTAAACTTATCAGCATCAAACATTTTAGTGGGCACAGATACGTGCTGTTCTTTACCGCGAGTGTCGGTAAATCTCAGGTCAATGAAACGCACCTCATTGTCCTTAATCATTTTTAAAACATCTGCACTACTTCCCATATTGCTCTCCTAACGATCACTATTAATTTGAGGGATTGAATTGGTCTGCCTGACACTATCAGCAGGATATGTACCACGCTGGAGCGACACTAACTCATTGATAAACAAGAAATAAAATACTTATGACACTCACTGAACGCACCAACATCGAGCATATTACAATATTTTGCACCACGAGGGGGCGCCACATTTAGTAACAAGTCTCAGTTACAATGAAAATCTTATCCATTCACATAAGGCCGCACCATGAGTGACACCAATATTATCGCCGAAACCGCACATCAGCGCGCTCAAAACATGGGCCTGCCCTATAGTGGCGCACTAACCCCCCAAGAAGCCTATCAGCTCTGGCAGCACTTACCCGGCGCCAAGCTAGTGGATGTGCGCACCCGGGCTGAATGGGATTGGGTAGGTCGAATTCCGGACGCTATTGAGATCGAATTACAAACCTACCCCGCGAGCAACCTCAATCCACAATTTATCAGCGCCTTGCAACAGCAGGTCGATAAAACAGCCCCTGTGCTATTTATTTGCCGCAGCGGCGGACGCTCTCACAATGCCGCCTTGATGGCGATGGATGCTGGTTTTCAAAACTGCTATAACGTGATGGAAGGATTTGAAGGCGACCGTGATGCACAAGGCCACCGCAACACCAGCAATGGTTGGCGTCAAGCCGGTCTGCCGTGGGTGCAGGGTTAGCGCCCTGCGCTACCAGTGGATTAAACCGCTGTAGCTGGTCAGTAATATCAACAAACCAAAAACAATTCTGTACCAAGCAAACACTCTGAAATTATGTGTGGTGACATAACGCAAGAGCCAGCGAATACAGATAAATGCTGAAATAAACGCAGTGACTGTGCCAATGCCAAATAGGCTCAAGTCACTGCTAGAGAGCAAATCGCGATGTTTATACAAATCGTAGAGGCCTGCAGCGAGCAAGGTTGGCACTGCCAAGAAAAAAGAAAATTCTGTAGCGGCGCGGCGCGACAAACCAAACAACATACCGCCAATAATAGTAGCGCCAGAGCGTGAAACCCCTGGAATGAGTGCAACTGCTTGGGCAAATCCAATGCGCAGTGCATCGCGCCAAGTCATGGCGTCTACGTTATCGATGCGCTCCACGCGCTCGCGCCGCTCTACCCATAAAATCACCAAGCCCCCCACAATCAACGCAACAGCTACGGGCACAGCATGAAATAAGTAGGATTTAATTTTAGAGCCAAACGCCAAACCCAACACCGCAGCGGGTATAAATGCCGCTACAAGATTCATCAAAAAACGTTGTGCAATCACATCACTGCCTAAGCCACGCAACACGCTGACCAAACGCTCGCGGTACTCCCAGCATAACGCAAACATCGCACCCGCTTGGATCACCATCTCGAAGGCTTTGCCTTTGTCATCATTAAAACCAAGCAGCCCCCCCACCAAAATCAAATGGCCCGTACTTGAGACCGGTAGAAATTCAGTGAGCCCTTCTACTAAACCTAAAATTACCGCTTGGAGTGCTTGTGTTAAGTCCATAACCGTTCAAAACATTCATCATCAGGATTGATCATTTGGATCGCCTACCGCACAACCCCCGCACCGCCGTTCGCACTACTCGTAGCGTAACGCTTCTATGGGTAATAAACGCGATGCTTTACGCGCCGGATAAAAACCAAAGAAAATACCAATTGCCCCGGCGAAACCTACTGCCATCACCACCGGTTGCACGCTCAATTGTACGGGCCAATCCACCCATGTCGCAATCGCAATCGAGCCACCCACCCCCAACGCCACACCCAATACCCCGCCAATAAATGCGAGGGTGATCGCTTCTACCAAAAACTGCGTCAAAATATCTCTGCCACGTGCACCAACAGCCATCCGCAAACCAATCTCACGGGTACGCTCAGTCACTGAGACCAACATAATATTCATAATTCCAATGCCGCCAACTAACAGTGAGACTGAAGCAACGGCTGCCAACAATAGCCCCATAATACGACTCGACTCTTGACGGGTTGCTAATACTTCAGACAAATTACGCAACGAAAAATCGTCTTCGCGATCTTGCTGAATACGATGGCGCTGACGCATGAGATCGCGAATCTGTGATTCAACCTCCGTCATATCCTCACCATCGCGTACTTTGATCGAAACCGAGCCTACAGTGCGCAACTTACCCACACCCTGACCCAGCACTCGATTACGTGCAGTTGAGATCGGCATCAACACCACATCATCTTGGTCTGACCCATACAAACTTTGGCCTTTAGGCTGGAGCGTGCCGATCACAGTAAAGGGCACTTTACCAATCCGCATAATCTGACCGATAGGATCGGCATCACCAAATAGGCTGCTAGCAACCGTATCACCCAACAATGCAACCTTGGCTGAACTGGTAATATCAGCCACCTCAAAACTCTTGCCCGATGCAATTGCCCAGTTACGCGCTTCAAAATATTCGGGCGTTACCCCGTATACCACAGTTGACCAATTAGTCGTGCCATTAGCCACCTGAACTGTGCCGCGTACACTTGGAGCCGCAGCCTGCACCGCAGTAATATCACGCTGTAGGGCATAAGCATCATCCTCGGTTATCGTATTTCTTGAACCCGAACCCATGCGTGCACCACCAATGGTCGTCGAACCTGGCGATAAGATGATGAGGTTAGTGCCTAAACCCTTGATTTGTTCTTCAATACGCTGCTGCGCGCCCGAGCCCACTGCAATCATGGTGATGACTGCAGCCACGCCGATGATGATACCTAGCATGGTGAGCGCACTTCGTAGCTTATTAATTTGCAGCGCCCGCAGCGCAATACGAATACTCGCAAAAATATTCATTGGGGTACCGCTTGTCGTAACTGCTGCGCCATCGCCGCGGCATTTTTAGGCTGTGCTACTGCGCGATCCTCCACGATCATGCCATCCCGAAAGGTCACCACGCGTTTTGCAAACTCAGCAATATCATGCTCATGCGTCACTAATACGACCGTCATCCCCGCTGCATTTAATTGTTGTAATACGGCCATCACTTCACAACTGGTTAACGTATCCAGCGCCCCGGTGGGTTCATCAGCTAAAATCAATTGCGGCTTATTCACTAGCGCACGTGCAATTGCCACGCGCTGCTGCTGACCGCCCGACAGTTGTGACGGATGATGATCTGCACGGTCAGACAAGCCGACATTCGCCAGACTAGCCTGTGCACGACTTACGCGCTCAGCGGCTGACACGCCACAATACAACAAAGGAAGCGCAACATTTTCTAGCGCAGAGGTGCGCGGCAGCAAATTAAAATTCTGAAAAACAAAACCAATCAAGCGATTACGAATAGCCGCCAGAGCATCGCCCTGCAGACCCGATACCTGTTCGCCCGCTAAAGTGTATTCACCGGCCGTGGGTTGATCCAAGCAACCAAGCAAATTCATAAAGGTGGACTTGCCCGAGCCCGAGGGACCCATGACCGCAACAAATTCACCAGCAGCAACTTCTAGAGAAACCCCACGCAATGCCAGCACCTGATACCCACCTAGGCTATAGGTCTTGGTTAAGTCACGCACTGTCAATAATGTCGACATGATCAGTCGCGCCTAGTCGCTAGCATGATTCATGCACTACACTAAAAACCAAAGCGTGGCGGACTCGATGCATCTGCACCCGCACTACCACCGCCGACAATTACGGCATCACCCTCTTTAATTTCGCCAGCGATAAGCTCAATCATCGTACCATCACTTATACCTAAGCGCACGGGGATTGACTTTGGCAGCCCTTTCTCATCAACCACCCAAACAGTGCCGCGCGATACGGCAACACCACGCTGTTCAGCACCCATGGCAGCATAGCGTTCACGCTGCGCCGGATTCAATATTGCAGCAATGTCTGCACGGGATTGCACGCGTATCTGTCCAATCTCTTTTTTACGCTTCACAGGGTCATCAGTTTGAATAGCGGCAATCTTGTCGCTAGTCGCGCGTTGTATAGTTTCTAACTTGGCTTGCTGTGCCGCATCGAGACTAAGCTCTTGGGTCAAACGCTCACGCATGGCTTGACCACCCTCACCGCCTTTGCCGCCACCTTTGCCTTCACTGCGCGCAGCACCCTCTTTTTGCTCGGGATTGCGAGCACCATCGCGCTGCCCTTTCCCCGGAGTCGCTGTGCCTGGTGGGCGATAACGCAAGGCTGCGCTCGGTATCTGCAATACTTGCTCGCGCTGCGCGACCGTGATACGCACATTGGTCGTCATCCCTGGCAATAATATCAATTCTGGATTGGGTGCAGAAATAATCGCCACATAGGTCACGACGTTTTGCGCCACCAATGGTGCTTTACGTACCTGGGTGATTGTGCCGCGAAAAGTGCGCCCCGGGAATGAGTCCACCGTAAAGCTGGCTTCTTGGCCGATACGAATACGACCAATCTCTGACTCGTCAATTGAGGCCTCGACCTGCATATCGGCGAGATTTCGCGCAATTAAAAATAATATAGGCGCTTGCAAACTCGCTGCCACAGTTTGGCCCGCATCCACGCTTTTAGAAATCACGATGCCATTGACAGGCGCGCGAATTGTCGTGCGCTCTAAATCAACTCGTGCCTGGGCTAATTGTGATTCGCGTTGCTGTACTAAAGCCACACCATTACTCACTTGGGCATCACCCACTGCGCGCTGCGCCTGTGCGGTTTTAACTTGCTCTTGAGCAATTGCAACCGCGGAATGAGATTTTTCTAACACCGCTTGGGTGACGAAATTTTTCTCGACTAATAATTGATTACGATTAAAGTCACGTTGCGCCTCTAAAAGAGCTACTTGTACACGTGACACTTCAGCTTGCAATGCGGCAACATTAGCTCGTTGGGTGAGCAGTGTGGCGCGTGCAGCTTCTAGATCGGCTTGCGCTTGCCCCACCCGCAGCATAAACGATTCGGGATCAATGCGCGCGATCACTTGGCCACGCTTCACCTCTGAATTGTAGTCGACCAGTATTTCTTTGATCTGACCCGAGACTTGTGAGCCGACTTGTACTGACACCACTGGATTTAATGTACCTGTTGCAGACACAGTAGCGACTACGCCACCGCGTTCAATATTGGCAAACCGATATGGTGTTTTCGTTTGTTTTTGTTGCCAATAGACATAAGCACCGCCGCCAATTGCACACAGCACGAGTAACGCAACCAGCCAAGCTATTTTTTTACGATTCATATCTCGCCACATAGTTTTGCCAAATGCTTTGGTGAAATGGCTGCACTAGAAATGCACAGCCATTTCAAATCACTTATTTTTTGTGATAGATCTCAGCACCTTGCTCGACAAACTCCTGCGCCTTGTCTTGCATGCCCTTCTCTAAAGCTTCTGCTTCTGCTACCCCTTGCGCTGCTGCATATTCACGCACATCTTGCGTGATTTTCATCGAGCAGAAATGCGGGCCACACATCGAACAGAAATGCGCTAACTTTGCACCATGTTGCGGTAATGTTTCATCATGGAACTCGCGCGCCTTATCGGGATCTAGACCGAGATTAAACTGATCTTCCCAACGAAACTCGAAACGCGCTTTAGATAGCGCATTGTCGCGAATCTGGGCACCAGGATGGCCTTTACCCAAATCTGCAGCATGCGCTGCAACCTTGTAGGCCATGATGCCATCTTTAACATCTTCTTTGTCTGGCAACCCTAAATGCTCTTTAGGTGTGACATAACACAACATTGCAGTACCATACCAACCAATCATCGCCGCTCCAATGGCAGAAGTGATATGGTCATAGCCCGGTGCAATATCGGTGGTCAAAGGCCCCAAGGTATAAAATGGCGCTTCTTCACAATACTTTAACTGTAGCTCCATGTTTTCTTTGATCATGTGCATAGGAACATGACCTGGGCCTTCGATCATCACTTGCACATCATGACGCCACGCCACCTTGGTGAGCTCACCCAATGTTTTCAGTTCCGCCAATTGCGCTTGATCGTTCGCATCATAGATTGAACCGGGACGCAAACCATCACCCAGTGAAAACGCCACGTCATACTGCTTGAGCAACTCACAAATTTCTTCAAAGTGGGTATACAAAAAACTCTCTTTGTGATGCGCTAAACACCATTTGGCCATTATCGAACCACCGCGCGAGACAATACCTGTCATGCGCTTAGCAGTCATCGGAATGTAAGGCAGACGAACCCCGGCATGCACTGTGAAGTAATCTACGCCCTGCTCACATTGCTCAACCAAGGTGTCGCGATAAATCTCCCAAGTTAATTCCTCAGCCTTACCATCAACTTTTTCTAAAGCCTGATAAATCGGCACAGTACCAATTGGCACCGGTGAATTACGGATAATCCATTCGCGGGTTTCGTGTATGTGCTGACCGGTGGATAAATCCATCACCGTATCACCACCCCAACGAATGGCCCAAGTCATCTTCTCGACTTCTTCTTGAATCCCGGAGGAGACTGCAGAGTTCCCAATGTTGGCATTAATTTTAACCAAGAAATTACGACCAATAATCATTGGTTCAATTTCCGGATGATTAATGTTGACAGGGATAATAGCGCGACCTCGTGCGACTTCGTCCCGTACAAACTCAGGGGTAATAATTTTCGGAATTGCCGCACCAAAATGCTCGCCAGGGTGTTGACGAGTCAGCAACTCGCTCAAGCCTTCACGACGTTGGTTCTCACGAATCGCCACGTATTCCATTTCAGGAGTAATGATGCCACGGCGTGCGTAGTGCATCTGCGTGACATTTTTACCGGGCTTAGCTACGCGTGGTTGGCGGGCTAAATTGAAACGTAAGCTCGCCAACTTAGGATCACTTAAACGCTCTTGGCCATATTGCGAGCTTGGGCCACCTAAGGCTTGAGTATCATCACGCGCTTCTATCCACGACTGACGTAAAGGTGCGAGACCCGATTGAATGTCAATTTTTACCGCAGGATCGGTGTAAGGGCCTGAAGTGTCGTAGACCAAGATTGCAGGGTTATGCTCAGCCCCCATAGAAGCTGGCGTATCTGACTGGGTAATTTCTCGCATCGGCACGCGTACGCCCGGCATCTCGCCTTCGATATAGACCTTGCGCGAATTGGGTAGCGGTTGCACTGCCCCAGCATCCACTTGGGCTTGGGTATTTAAAAATTGGGGATTCGCATTCATAGTTCTCTCCTTCTTCGGCGCTGTAGGTCTTGCCGCAGGAGAGTGGTGGGGCGTGTCACGCCCTGTTCACCACGCTTCCCTACGACGGCATTACCCGTATCAGGTTATAAGGGACTGTCTCACCCGGCGACAGCGATCGCCAGGACCCCTACGTGTCTGTTTACGCTAAAGGAAATATGGGATAATTGCAAGCCTTGTGCATAGCTTTAGCAATTATCTGAACTGTAATGGCGCCGCGCTGCAAAACGCACTGCACTATTTTAAGCCAAGCTGGGATCGGACAAATGTGCTAAACGTGCTAAACAATCCCAAAAGGGTGAGTATGTGTATGTAGTGTTTATAGTTTCTGCGTTGTCACATTTTTTGATGTTTGTTCAGCAGGAATGATGCATGTCACCCTTTGGACGATTAGCGGTTGACGGACACAGTTCAACACACCACACTATGCGTCGTATGTTTTATAGTGGTTTATCACCTATCATTTCTATTTGATTAGCGATTTTGATCCGTTTTGATTCTTCTCAGATTTAATCATCCCACGCCTTCTCTGCTATTTTCTACAATTTTCTACAATTCTCTAATATCTACCATCTACTACTCACCGAGTCATCATGGATACTGAACATCTCCGATTTAACATGATTGAGCAACAAATACGCCCTTGGGACGTGCTTGATCCTGCAGTGCTCACCGCGTCCACCGCGAAGACTTTGTTCCTGTCGCCCACCGCGCTCTAGCCTTTGTCGATATGGAAATCCCCCTTGGTCATGGCGCACACATGCTCTCGCCCAAGCTCGAAGCCCGCTTGCTCCAAGAGTTAGCGATCCAACCCACAGATCACATTCTCGAAATAGGCACCGGTAGTGGCTATTTCACCGCCCTTTTAGCCAGCATGGGGCAACACGTGACTAGTGTGGACATT
>Ga0209597_1002938_pt1 | contig 10647 bp, 8 predicted proteins | sample M_140625_MF_Meta_FD_187316 | JGI IMG/M metagenome (GOLD analysis project Ga0209597, IMG submission 187316) | Freshwater microbial communities from Lake Montjoie, Canada to study carbon cycling - M_140625_MF_MetaG (SPAdes) (version 2) | ecosystem: Environmental > Aquatic > Freshwater > Lake...
CAAAATAAAAAATTAACATCATTTTTAAATTTATTGTTCGCTCAAATAGAAACTGAAACAGGAGGTATAATAGATTTAACCCTTATACCTAATAGGGATAGTGATGGTAATATAATAAGTATATTAATACAAAATAAAAATGGAGATCCAGACAACGCATCGACAAGCATAACCCCATTTTCTATACCTATGATGACTAAAAATTCAGTAGTACGTGCTATGAATATAGAATCTAAAATTCCAGATGCGATAGTAACAGAAGTAGCAACGTATACCAGGGCTGGTTTAAGTTATGGTGAAGAAGAACAAATAGATGTTAAAAGCTCAAATGATCAGAAAAAAATACTATTAGATGAATTGCTAAAATTAAATACTGATTATCTTACAAACTTAGCTGGCACAGATACAACGAAAACGTCTTCAATAAATCAATGGAGGACAAGCGTAAGAAATATATATAGAAGATTAGCATCTATAGAATCATCATTAACATTAAATTCTGACGGATCAATACAATCAATAAATAATATAATGGATTTAAAAACTGCCGTATTTCCAATTTCATATAAAGTGACTTTAGATGGTATAAATGGATTTTTATATGGAAATGCTATTACTACTAATTGGCTACCTAAGCAATATAGAGATGATAGAGTATATTGGACAGTTAAGACAATTACGCATACTATACAAAATAATGATTGGACTACTGAATTAGAAGCTATATATAGAGTAAAAGAAGTAAAAAAATAATGGCTAACAGACCTAAAATATATTATCCTCAAGACCAAATAACTGCAGGACTTAAAACATCAGGAAAAGAATGGATGTTAAGGGATGGCACTGAATTTAAAGGATTTTATCATACCTATAAAGATGGTATGGTGATGACGGGCTTTGATTATAATCAAGCTACCTCAGAATATTTAATTACATACCAACCTCAAACATTATTTAAGTATGATTCTTTAACTAAGACTAATGTAAAAGAATATATTTCGCCTATTCAATATTATCCTGTTCCGCCAACCCAAGATTATGATCAAGGATATGTTACAAGATACTTTATAAGAAAAGCTAATAATGTAGATGCCAAAATTATTGAGATAGATCAAAAGCAATGGGGTCAAATAGGAAGCCAAATAGATCCTTATTTATATATGAAGACTTCTTTACCTTGGAAATTAACAGGTAATATAAAAGATGTAGAATCTACGAACTTTAAAATTACGAGAAAGTATAACGAAGAATTACCTGGACTTATAAAATATCTTCAAAACTACACAGAATTATATAGAGGATAATCTTTTTTCGCTAAAAATTAGGTTATATCAAATTTATTTTATATATTTCTGGTATGCTACCCATTGTAGAAACCGAAATTGAATTATTTGACTTGATAAGTGAAATCGAAGATCATCGTATCTTCGTAGCGCCAATACTGAAAGATCCATTTCTGCATTATCAAGTAAATAGCATTTCTTTATTATATTTATATGATCTTACATTAGACAAAGAATGTATAGTAAGTTTTAATCATTCCGAAGCTCTTTCTATTGAGGAATCATTATTAACTAAACTATTATGTGCCAGTAAAGAATGCTTTGTTTTAAATCTTAAGTATATATTATCTAAAGTTACTTGTGCTCATATGTATGATGCTAATCTTGTAATATATTTTACTACGAACAAATCAATAGATTTAGAAGAATACAATACTCCCGTTCATGAATATTTTAATCAAAAATACAGTAATCTTAAAGATCTTAATCATCTTATACCAATCGTTAAACAGCATGAAAAGTTTGGCGATATAATAAAAGAGCATAAAGAATTATTTAAGTCATTTAATATAACCGAAGCATTTATAAAATATAATACAGCAATAAAGACGCTTAATAAAATAGAAGTAAATGGATTATATGTTAATTCTGATATATTAAAAGAAACGTTTCCAAATGTAACAATAACTAATGATTTTGTTTATTCTGAATATAATCCTTATACAACAACAGGAAGACCTTCAAATAGATTTGATTCAGTAAATTATGCGGCTTTAAATAAAGAATCAGGAGTAAGAAAATCATTTAAATCTAGATTTGGAAGTGATGGGTTCTTATTGCAATTTGATTATGATGCATACCATATTAGATTATTAGGAGAATTATTAAATTATGATTTTCCAGGTAAAATAAATATGCATGAATATTTTGGAAGACAATATTTTGGAAAAGATATATTAACGCCAGAAGAGTATGAACAAAGTAAAGGAATAACCTTTAAATTATTATATGGTGGTATTGAAAAAGAATTTTTAGAAATACCCTTCTTTAAATTAGTAGATGATTTTACTAAAACTAATTGGAAACTATATAAAGATCAAAGATACTTAGAAACGCCGATATATAAAAGGACATTAAAACATACTTTCTTTAGTGAGATGAATTCGCAGAAACTTCTTAACTATCTTATTCAATCATTAGAGATGGAAGAAACGTTGGCGATATTAGATACTTTGGCGAGCTTTAATGAAGGATATAAGAGTAAGATGATATTATATACATACGATTCCTTATTGATCGACTTTCATAAAGATGACGGCGGTAAATATATTAAGAAATGCCAAGACATATTAGAATGTAATGGGAAATATCCAGTAAAAGTTCAAGCAGGTTATGATTATCAATTATTGAAGAATGTAACGTTATAGATATTTATATTAAATAATCTATAATCAGTGATACGCCTACTTTGCACATTTACTACAGAAGATAATCTTCAATCGGTAATTAATGATATTTCAACTAATTATGATATCCTTAATGGGAAGATTTTTATTCTTCAGTTAAGCGAAAATCCAGAGCTAGCTTGCACATATAACATAGAATCCGGTAACCTTAGTAATCTATTAGATAATACAATATCTATACATAGAAGAAAAGAAAATAATGTATTATATACTATTAATGGATTAAACCATTTAATAAAATCTCTTAATAATAATATATTAGATAAAGGATATAAAATTAATTGGGATGATTATTCCAATAGCGCGTTACTAGTAACTGATGGCCAATTAGTAATACATCAATTACAAATATACAAGATTGTATATATAAAATAAAAAAGAAAAGAAAAAATTAGGATAATACGAAAGATAATATTATATTAGATAAAGAAATTAGATATCAGTTAGATACTAAATAAAAAACAAGAGAAAAACAATTATGGCAATTAACTTAGACGCAATCCGAGCCAAATTAGGCGATTTGCAAAAGAACACTGGTAAAAGTGAAAAACAAGAAAATCTTTGGAAACCAGAAGGTACCCAAGTAATCAGAATCGTACCGTATCAATTCAATACGGAGAATCCATTTAATGAACTTTATTTTCATTATGAATTCGGTAACAAACAATACTTATCACCATCGACATTTGGTAAGGCAGATCCAGTAGTAGAGTTTTCAGAAAAGCTTCAATCAACAGGTAAAAAAGAAGATTGGAAATTAGGAAAGAAAATTGAACCTAAAATGAGATGTTATGCACCTATTATCGTTCGTGGTAAAGAATCAGAAGGAGTTAAATTTTGGGGATTTGGTAAGACAGTATATGCTGAATTATTAGCATTTATTGCTGACCCTGATTATGGTGATATTTCAGATCCAGTTTCTGGAAGAGATATTACAGTAGAGTTCAAAACTAAAGAACAAACAGGAAAAGACTTCCCTGAAACATCAATCCGTATTAAACCAAATCAAACTCCGGTTTCTACAGATAAGGAAATTATCAAAAAAATAGCTACAGGTCAAAAGAATTTATTAGAGATTTTTAAAGAACCTTCTTACGAAGATTTAAAGATAGCTTTAACAAATTGGTTAAATCGTGATACAGAAGGAATGGCAACAGAAGGAGCGCCTGCTCAATCAAATGCCCCTGCTAAAGTATCAACTCCTACAAAGCCTGCCGAAACTAAATCGGTAGAAGATATATCAAGCGCATTCGATAGCTTGTTTAATTAACAACAAAAGTAAATAAGGAGGGTATTTGATATACTCTTCTTATTTTACTATAATAATAAAGCATTATGGCAAAAAAGAAAAGTGAAGGACTTGGAGCAGATGATATCCAAGAAGATTTAGCGTCAGTACTAGCAAGTACATTAAATGCAAAATTCAAAGAAACAAATCAAAAGGTAGCATTCTTTTTAGATAAAGATGTTGATTCTCCTAGTAATGTTACAGATTGGATTTCTACAGGCAATGATATTGTAGATTTAGCTATTTCAAATAGACCTTATGGTGGATTACCAGTAGGACGTATTATAGAGATAATGGGTGAAACCGCAGCAGGTAAGTCTTTATTAACTGCTAGTATTTTAGCTCAGTGTCAACGTAAGGGTGGATTAGCAATTTATATTGATACCGAAAATGCAGTAGCAAATGAATTCTTTGAAATGTTGGGTATGGATTTAAGTAAAATGATTTATGCTCCTATTGAAACAATAGAAGATGCATTTGCAGTTATTGAAACTATCATTGAAAAAGTTCGCATATCTGATAAAGATAGATTAGTGTGTATTGCAATTGATTCTATTATGGGCGCAACTACAAAAGTAGAACAAGCAGCTGATTATGAAAAAGATGGATTTGCAACTACCAAAGCTATTGTATTATCAAAAGCAATGCGTAAGATTACTAATATGATTGGTCGTCAAAAGATCTGCTTAATTTTAACTAATCAATTACGTGATAAAGTTGGAGTTATGGGCTTTGGAGAAAAGACTCAAACATCAGGAGGAAAGGCAGTTGGTTTCCATGCTTCTGTGAGATTGCAACTTTACAATTTAGGTATGATTAAAAAGTCAGACGGAACGGTAGTAGGAGCAAGAACAAAATTAAAACTTAAAAAGAATCGTTTAGGACCACCGAGTAGAGAAGTAGAATATGATATTTATTTTGATTCGGGTATTGATTCAGCGCCAAGTTGGATTGACGAATTAGTAAAGCATAAGTTAGTTAAGAAGCGCGGAGCATATTATGATTATGTAGATCAAGAAACTGGAGAAGAAGTAATCTTTACATCTGCTAATATATTGACGAAGCTCAAAGAAAATCCTGCATTAAAGAAACAGGTATATGAAAGACTTTGCAGCGAATATATTATGAAGTATGATCCTTCTAATCCAGATGAAGAATTACAATTAGTTACAAGTCCCGATGGTGGAGACGATTTTTAAACAACACAAAAAACAATAAGTTATGAGTAAAAGCATATATTTCGGTGACGATTCACGTCAAAGATTATATACGGGAGTTAAAAAACTTAGTCAAGCAGTAGCCGTTACATTAGGGCCGAAAGGCCGTAATGTGGTTATTGGTAAGAAGTTTGGAGCACCGTCTATAACTAAGGATGGAGTTTCTGTCGCAAAGGAAATCGAATTAAAAGACCCAATGGAAAATATGGGTGCCCAAATGATTAAAGAGGTTGCCTCTAATACAGCTAATATTGCTGGAGATGGAACAACCACCGCAACAGTATTAGCATCAGAAATTATCTTTCTTGGATTAAAGAATGTAGCAGCAGGTGCCAATCCAATGGATTTAAAACGTGGTATTGATAAAGCAGTGGATACAGTAGTTCAAAGCTTAAAGGATCAATCACAAAAAGTAGGCGACGATAATAACAAGATTCAGCAAGTAGCAACCATTAGTGCTAATAACGATGAAGTAATTGGTATCTTAATTGCTAATGCAATGGCAAAGGTTGGTAAAGAAGGAGTAATTACAGTCGAAGAAGCTAAAGGAACTGATACAGAAGTAAAGGTTGTTGAAGGTATGCAATTTGATAGAGGTTATTTATCTCCTTATTTTATTACTAATCCTGAAAAGGGTGATGCAGTATTAGAGTCTCCTTATATTTTAATTTATGATAAGAGGGTAAGTAATATGAAAGATTTATTGCCTATCTTAGAACAAGTAATGAAGACCAGACAACCTTTAGTAATTATTGCTGAAGATGTTGATGGTGAAGCATTAGCTACGTTAGTCGTAAATAAAGCTAGAGGAGTATTTCAAATTGCAGCTGTTAAAGCTCCGGGCTTTGGTGAAAAGAAAAAAGCAATGTTAGAGGATATTGCTATCTTGACAGGAGGGACTGTAATTAGTGAAGAAAGAGGCTTTAAATTAGAAACTGCTACTATTGATATGCTTGGAAGAGCAGAAAAAGTTATTGTTGATAAAGACACTACTACTATTGTTAACGGATTTGGAGATAAAGAAGCTATCATTACTAGAATAAAAGAAATTAAAGTTCAGATCGATAATTGTAAAAGTGATTACGATAAAGAAAAATTACAAGAGCGATTAGCTAAATTAGCTGGCGGTGTTGCAATTCTTTATATTGGCGCGGTTACTGAATTAGAAATGAAAGAAAAGAAAGATCGTGTAGATGATGCTTTAGCAGCTACCCGCGCAGCAATAGAAGAAGGAATTGTCCCAGGTGGTGGAGTAGCTTTAATCAGATCAATAAAAGAGCTAGATACATTATTAGATAATAATTTAGATCTTAATGAAGATGAAAGATTAGGTATTCGTATTATTAAGAAAGCAATTGGAGAACCATTCCGTACTATTATTTCTAATGGTGGTGGTAAACCAGATGTTATTTATGATAAGATTATAAGTATGGATACAGATTCTGGCTATAATGCTAAAACTAATGAATATGTTAATATGTACGAAGCAGGTATTATTGACCCTACCAAAGTAACAAGAGTTGCTTTACAAAATGCTGCAAGTGCTGCATCAATGATTATGACTACAGAATGTGTTATATCAGAAGATACAGACAAGAAGCCAGAAGAGCTTCATCAATACCCAATGAACTAAAAAAAGTTATGTATGCTGAATAAATATATCGAATTATTAAAAGAAATTCAGCAAGAAAAAGATAGTGCCGATTCAGTTAATATTAATTCTAGGATTATGTTAATTGACGGCACTAATTTTTATCTTCGCTGTTTCATGGCAAATCCAAGTTTAAATGAAAATGGAGAGCACTTAGGAGGATCATTAGGATTCTTGAGATCTTTGGGCTCTTATATTAAGACTTTTAAACCTACCCGGGTAATTATTACCTTTGATGGTAAAGGCGGTTCGCAAAAAAGAAGAGATATTTTCAGCGACTATAAAGGAAATAGATTAAACCCTAAATCATTTAATAGGGCTGAAATATTTGAAGACGCGGAAGATGAAGCAAAATCAATGCAACATCAATTTATGCGATTAGTTCAATACTTAAGATGCTTACCAGTATTGGTAGTTTCTTTAGATCATATTGAAGCAGATGATATGGTATCATATTTAACGACATCAGTATTGCCTAAGGTAAGTAATAATATTATATTGGTTTCAGATGATAAGGATTTCTTACAACTAATAAACGATAAAGTATCAGTATACAGACCCGTTGAGAAAAAGATGTATAAACTGCCGGAAATGAAAGAAAGATTTGGAGTTCCTGCAGAGAATTATCATTTGTATAAGGTCTTTATAGGAGACTCATCCGACAATATACCCGGCATACCAGGAATCGGGCCTAAGACCGCAGAAAAACTGGCTATACTCCAAGAAAATAGGATTGTTGGTTTGCAAGAGTTTTTAGATTATTGCGAAGCCAATACTGATAATAAAGTATACAAGAAGATTTTAGACCATAAAGAGGCAATTATACGAAACTATAAGTTAATGCAGTTACATGATGTTGATATATCAGGAACGCATAAATTATTTTTGCAAGATAAGTTTAGAGATTCTGTATCTACAATCAATAAAAATGAATTCTTACAAATTTTAACATTAGATAAGGGCTACACTTATATTAAAGATCCTGTAGCTTTTTTAAATTATTTCAGTCAACTAAATTTATTTGCGCTAGGAACTAATAATAACTCTTGATCTTTAGAAAATAAAATTATATATTAAAGTATGAATCAAGACAAATTTACTCAATACGGAAAAACCTTTCAATTAAAAATTATAGCAGCATTATTAAAGGATAAGTTATTTCTTCAACAGATATATGATATACTTATTCCTGAATATTTTGATTCTGAAGCCAATACCTGGATTGTAAATGTAATAATGAAATATTTTCCAGAGTATAAGACAGTCCCAACCTTAGAAGTATTTAAAGTAAAGGCCTTAGAATTAACTAATGAACCTTTAAAAATGTCTATTGTAGAATCTTTAAAAGATATATTAAGATATGTTGAAGCTGAGGATTTAGAGTTTGTTAAATCCGAATGTATTAATTTCTGTAAGAACCAATGTATTAAGACTGCTATTATTGAATCAGTAGAATTATTACAATCTGGAGAATATGACAATATTAAGAAAAAGATTGATAATGCTATGAAAGCAGGAGCCAATCAAGATATTGGAATGGATTACTTAAAAGATATTAAGCAAAGATATGAAGAATCTGCCAGAAAAACTATTGCAACTCCTTGGACTGCTTTTAATGAATTAGTTGATGGCGGTATTGGTAAAGGAGAGCTTATTATATTTGTAGCAGGACCCGGAGCAGGTAAATCGACTGCAATGATTAATGTTGGAGCTCATTTATTAAGACAAGGTAAGACAGTAGTACATTATACTATGGAATTATCAGAGCCTTATGTAGCTCAAAGATATGATTCGGTAGTTACAGGAATAGCTACTGCGAACTTAAAATATAACTTAGATGAGGTAGAGCATGAATTAGGAAAATTGACAGGTCAATTAATATTAAAGTATTTTCCAACAAAAACCGCATCGGTAACAACCTTAAAGGCGCATTTAGATAAAATGCTAATGCAAGGAATAAAACCAGATATCGTTATTGTAGATTATGCAGATTTATTAAGATCAGCTAAATCAAAAGAGAAGCTTCATGAAGAGCTAGAAACTACATACGAAGATTTAAGAGGATTGGCAGGTGAATATCAAATACCATTAGTTACAGCATCTCAAGCAAATAGAAGTTCAGTTGAATCAGACATTATTACATCAGATCAAGTAGCTTCTTCATTTAGTAAGATTATGATTGGCGATGTTATTATTTCATTAGCAAGAAAGACGACAGATAAGATAGCCGGAACAGGAAGAGTCCATTTTATTAAGAATAGATTTGGGCCTGACGGATTAACTTTACCAACAAAACTTAATATGTCTAATGGAAGAATTGATATGTATCAAGAAACTTCTATTAAAGGAAGAGAGACAAGAACAGATATGGATGAAGATACGATAACACGAAAATCTTTAGCTAATAAATATTCTGAACTTTTAGGAGATTCTATGGGATAAAACCATAAGTAAACAATAATTATAAATACCTAATAAGGGTCGTTATGGAATACTCCTTTTCACAAAAAATTAAAAACTAACTAACAACAAAACAATGGACATATCAAACAAGATACTCTCTGACATTACAGTCTACAGCAAGTACGCGAAATATCAACAAGATATTCAAAGAAGAGAAAAATGGGAAGAAATCGTTACCCGAAACAAGGAAATGCACATCAAAAAATATCCTAGTATGGAAGAAGAAATTAATCTTGCATATCAAATGGTATTGGATAGAAAAGTGCTTCCATCAATGAGAAGTTTACAATTTGGAGGCAAATCCATAGAGTTATCACCAAACAGAGTTTACAATTGCGCTTATCTTCCAATAGATGATTATAGAGCTTTTGGCGAAACTATGTTTTTATTATTAGGTGGTACCGGAGTTGGTTATTCAGTTCAAAAACATCACGTAGATAAATTACCTGAGATAAGAACGCCCAAAAAAGATAAGCACAGAAGATTTTTAATTGGTGATTCAATTGAAGGTTGGGCAGATGCAATTAAAGTATTAATGAAATCTTATTTTGAAGGCGGTTCTAATATTTTATTTGATTTTTCTGACATCAGACCAAAAGGAGCAATGTTGGTTACATCAGGAGGTAAAGCACCGGGACCTCAACCATTAAAAGAATGTATCGTTAAGATTCAAGGCATTTTAGATAGCAAAGTAGACGGGTCTAAATTATCTTCTATTGAGACTCATGATATTGTTTGTCATATTGCAGATGCAGTATTAGCAGGTGGTATTAGAAGAGCTGCTTTAATTTCATTATTTAGCGCTGATGACGATGAAATGATTTCGTCTAAAACAGGCAATTGGTGGGAACTTAATCCACAAAGAGGAAGAGCTAATAATTCAGCAGTTTTATTACGTAATAAAGTTACTAAAGAATTCTTTATGTCATTATGGGATAAAATTAAAGCTTCCGGAGCAGGTGAGCCTGGAATTTATTTAAATAACGATAAAGATTGGGGAACGAATCCTTGTTGCGAAATAGCATTAAGACCATTCCAATTCTGTAATTTATGTGAAGTTAACGTAAGTAATATTGAATCTCAAGAAGATTTAAATGAACGCGTTAAAGTAGCAGCATTTATTGGGACATTACAAGCAGGATATACAGATTTCCATTACTTAAGACCGGTATGGCAAAGAACGACAGAAAAAGAAGCTTTGATTGGAGTAGGTATTACAGGAGTAGGTTCTGGTAAAGCCCAACAATATGATATGAAAGAAGCTGCTAAAATAGTGATG
>Ga0209597_1002949_pt1 | contig 10633 bp, 10 predicted proteins | sample M_140625_MF_Meta_FD_187316 | JGI IMG/M metagenome (GOLD analysis project Ga0209597, IMG submission 187316) | Freshwater microbial communities from Lake Montjoie, Canada to study carbon cycling - M_140625_MF_MetaG (SPAdes) (version 2) | ecosystem: Environmental > Aquatic > Freshwater > Lake...
GCACCGGCCTGGGGATGAGCAACGACGGCCGCTATGTGGTGCTGATGACCGTCGACCGGCAGATCGACCCCACCAAGCCCCTACTGCCCTCCCCCACCTACATCGGCGCCACAGACTGGGACGTGGGCCAACTGCTCCAGGGCTTCGGGGCCAGCCATGGCCTCAATCTCGATGGCGGCGGCTCCACCCAGATGGCTTGGTGGAATTCCGCCAGCCAGCAGGCGGAACTGCTCAATTCCCCCCTGGCGGAACGCTCGGTGGGCCATTCCATCGGTGTGGTTTACCAGCCTCCGATTTGAGCGGCGGCACGGGCGTCCCCTGTCAGGGGGTGGCCAGGTTGCGGAAGCGGGTGTACTGGGGCTCGAACAGCAACTTGACCGTGCCCACCGGGCCATTGCGGTGCTTGGTCACGATCACCTCGGTGATGCCCCGGTCGGCGGTTTCGGGGTTGTAATACTCGTCGCGGTAGATCATTAACACCAGATCGGCGTCCTGCTCGATCGAGCCGGATTCGCGCAGATCACTGAGCATCGGCCGCTTATTGGTGCGGGCCTCCACGCCCCGGCTGAGCTGGGAGAGGGCAATCACCGGCACGTTGAGCTCGCGGGCCATCTGCTTGAGGCCCCGGGTGATGCGCGAGAGCTCCTGCACCCGATTGTCGGAGCCGGATCCCTCCATCAATTGCAGGTAGTCGATCATCACCAGGCCCAGTTCCTTGCCGGATTCGGCCATCAAGCGGCGGCAGAGGGAACGCATTTCGAGGACGCCCGCATTGGGCTTGTCGTCGATGAAGATCGGCAATTGTCCGAGGCTGTTGATCCCCTGGCCCAGCAGGGGCCATTCCTCCTGCTGTAATCGACCGGTCCGCAAGCGACCACTCTCGATCCCCACTTCCATGGCCAGCAGCCGGTAGGTGAGCTGTTCCTTGCTCATCTCCAGGCTGAATACGCACACCGGCAGATTGTGGAGTTGGGCCACATTTTTGGCCAGGTTGAGGCTGATGGCGGTTTTGCCCATGGCGGGGCGGCCGGCCACGATGATCAGGTCGCTGCGCTGGAGCCCCTGGGTGATGGCATCCAGGTCGTAGAAATTCACCGGGATGCCGGCGATGGCCGTGCCGAGGGAGCGGCTCTCGATTTCGTTGAAGGTACTGGTGAGGATCTCGGCGGTGGGGGTGAGGCCCTGGCTGGGTTTTTCCTGGCTGATCGCGAAGATCTTCTGTTCCGCTTCATCCAGCACCTGGTCCATGGGCTTGCCTTGATCGAAGCCCAGCTGGATCACCTCATTGCCGGAACGGATCAGCCGGCGGCGCAGGTATTTGTCCATCACCAGGCGCGCCACCTGGTCGATCGAGGCGGTGGAGAGGGTGCGTTCCACCAGCTCCACCAACCGGGCGCTGCCCCCCACCTTGTCCAGGTGGCCGGTGTCCGCCAACCAGGCGGTCATGGCAGTGAGATCGGTGGGTTTGCCCTGGCTGTGCAGCATCACGGCGGTGCGAAAGATCTCGCGGTGGGCACCGAGATAAAACGCCTCCGGCTGCAGCACATCGGCCACACGGCCGATGGCATCCGGATCCAACAGGATGCCGCCCAACACGGCCTCCTCCGCCTCCAGGTTCTGGGGGGGCAGGCTGTTGGGCAGGCCATCGAAACTGCCCTCCTCGGGGCCACGGCCGCGGCGGCGGACCCCCGGATCGGGAGCGTCGGCGCTGGAGAGGCCGGGGCTGGGCAGGCTCACCATGGCGGACGGGACGGGGAAGGCAAACGGGGGATGAATAAAAAGCCGCCGGACCCCGGGGGCCCGACGGCAAAGGGGGGAGGCCTACTTTGGCGCCTCCTGCAGGGTCCGGCGGAGCTAGCTCAGTAGCTGACCACTTCAAGGTTGATTTCGGCCACCACCTCGGGGTGGAGCTTGACCTGCACCTTGAAACTGCCGGTGCGGTGGATCTCCGGCACCAGGATGTCGCGGCGGTCGAGTTCCTTCTTAGTGGCGGCCTCGATGGCTTCTGCCACATCACCGTTGGTGACGGTGCCGAACAGCACGCCATCGCCGCCGGTCTGCTTCTTCACGGTGAAGCGACCGATGGTGTCGAGGGCGGTGCGCAGGGCCACCGCTTCGGCCTTGAGGGCGGCCTGGCGCTCGGCTTCCTTGGCACGGCGGTGCTCCACCTGGCGCAGCACGGCGGCGGTGACGGGCACCGCCTTGCCGGTGGGGACCAGGAAGTTACGGGCATAGCCGGGGGCCACGTCCACCAGATCACCATCCTTACCAAGGCTCAGCACGTCTTCGCTGAGCACCACTTGCACACGCTTGGCCATGACTTACGGAACCGCTGGTTCAACAGAAATGCGATCGATCACCCTACGCCACCATTGGCGGCCCTTGGCAGGCGTACCCGGCTGGCCAGGCCGAGGGTCCGTAGCAGGCGGATGTGCTGCCAGGTGAGGTCGATCTGGCCGGGCCCCCAGCCGTGGCGGGCCGAATGGGGGTAGGCATGGTGGTTGTTATGCCAGCCTTCGCCGAAGGTGAGCGCCGCCACCCAGGGATTGTTCATCGACTTGTCGCCACTGGCGTGGATCGATTGGCCCCAGCAGTGGGTCGCCGAGTTGACCAGCCAGGTGCAGTGATACACCAGCACCAGCCGCAGGGGGATCCCCCAGAGCACCATGGCCCAGCCGCCCACGCCGGTGGCGCTGCCGATCCAGAACAGCAGCAGTCCAAGGGGCAGCTGCAGCGCCAGGAACCAGACGTTCAGCCAGCGGTAATAAGGATCCTGGGCCAGGTCGCCGGTCAGCCGGGGCACGGCCGCCATGGCGGGGATTTCCTCCAGCATCCAGCCCATGTGGCTCCACCAGAAGCCCTTGTTGCTGTCGTGGTGATCCGCATCCGTATCGGAAAACTTGTGGTGGTGGCGATGCAGGCCCACCCAGTCGATCGGGCCGTGCTGGCAGCTGAGGGCGCCGCAGGTGGCGAAGACGCGCTCCAGCCACTGGGGAACCCGGAAGGCCCGATGGCAGAGCAGGCGGTGGTAGCCGATGGTGACGCCGAGGCAGGCGGTGACCCAATACAGGACCAGCAGGGACGCGACAGCCGGCAGGCTCCAGAAGCGGGGCAGCAGGGCCACCACCGCCAGCGCGTGGATCACCACCATGAAGATGATGGTGGCCCAACGGGGGCCGGCCGGCGCCTCCGGCATGGGCTCGCCGCGGCGGGGGCGGTGCAGGGCCTGGGCGCGACGGTGGGGGTCTGCGGCGATGGCGGCCGGACGGCGGGTGTGCCGGGCGGCGGGCGGGGCGGCGGAAGAGAGGGCGGCCATAGGGACCGACTCCAGATTCAGAGCGATACAATGGTAGCAATACGGATTCTGATCAGCGGTGGGTTTCCGGGACAATCTCGCGACCGGGCGGGTGGCCTTCGCCCACCTGATCCGGGTCTGGCATGCCCGCAACGGCTGGTCCCACCGGGTGTTGCCCGGCCTCGCCGAGGCCCTCGAGCTCGGGCGCGTCCACAACTCCCAGCTCTCGATGCTGCGCAACGGCAAACTCGCCTCCCCCGGCCCCGAGGTGTTCCTGGCCCTGGGCGGCATGAACCGCTGGCTGGCGGAGCAGGCCCCCGCCGGCGCCTTGGATCTCCAGCGGGGAGAGGCGCTGTTGGCGGGTCATCCGGAGGTGATCGAGGCCCTGCGGGTGTCGGCCCTGCCAGTCACCGACGATGGCCAGCGGGTGCTCGGCCCCGGCGATCTGCTGGAGGTGTTCGTGGGGCTGCGGCTGCCCCCCACCGCCTTCGATCTGCGCATCAATGAGGCGGAGGCCCCCGCCCTCAGCGCCGCCCTGGCCCTGCTGTTCACCGCCGGACGCCCCTGGCGCCAATGCCGCGACCAGCTGTTGGCGGCCTACCCGGCCACCAAGCCCCAACGGCGGGAGCTGTTCGCCGCTGTGATGGCCGGCCAGCGTGACTACACCGCCGCTGATCTGGAAACGGAACTGCCGGATCTGCGCCGCACCCTGGCCGTGCTCGGCGCCGCCGGCGACGACGACCTGGGCCCCGAGGCCTTCCTGGAACTGCTGCGCCTCAAGGCCGGCCAGGTCAACGCTGGCAACGGAGCAGGCGGCAGCGCCGACCTGGGGGCGGCCATTCGCCGGCAGCTGGCGGGGGGCTGAGTTCCCGGGCTTCCCCCTCAGCCGGGATAGCGCGCCACCCGCACTTTTTTGGCCCAGCCCAGGGCCCGCAGCAGCTTGATGTGCAGCCAGGTGATGTCAATTTCAAACCAGCGCAGCCCATGGCGAGCCGAGTGGGGAAAGGCGTGGTGATTGTTATGCCAACCCTCGCCGAAACTGAGCACGGCCACCCACCAACAATTGCGCGATAAATCAGGGCTGTCGAAATTGCGATAGCCGAAGGCATGGGTGGCGGAATTCACCAGCCAGGTGACGTGATAAACCACCACCAACCGCAGCGGAATCGCCCACAACACCAGCCCCAGGCCACCGCCGTGGACGCCGGCCAGTTCGCCATACCAATACAGCGCTGCCCCCAGGGGCAGTTGTAGGAGCAGAAACCAGCGATCCAGCCAGCGGTAGAGCGGATCCCGCTGCAGATCCCCCGTGAAGCGCTGGATCTCCTTCAGGGCAGGGATCTCATGCAGCATCCATTCACTGTGGGCCCACCACAGACCCCGGGCGGCGTCGTGGTGGTCATTGGCCTGGTCGGAGAAGAGATGGTGGTGGCGATGCAGGCCCACCCACTCGATCGGACCGCTCTGGCAGGCCAGGGTGCCCATCAGCACCAACAGCCGCTCCAGCCAGCGGGGCGCCTCGAAGGCCCGGTGGGTCACCAGACGATGCAGGCCGAGGGTCACCCCCAGCACGGTGATCCAATAGAGCACCAGCAGCGCCACCAGGCCCTGCCAGCTCCAGAACCGTGGCAGCAGGGCGAACACCGCCCCGACGTGCATCACCAGCATGAAACTGGTGGTGCCGGCCTTGAATTTGCGCTGCCGGGCCGGCAACGGCGCCCGGGGACTCACCAGGCCAGCCCGCAGCCGCGCCTCACGGACCGGTTCCTCGGTGAACGGTGCGGGCGGCAACCCCGGGCTCGCGTCACCGGCCGTGGGGACCGCCATGCCGGGGCTCGGGGTCATCGTCCATATCCCAGAGGAGATGATCCACTTTGAAGGGTCACAGGCCCCCTCCCGATCGGGGTCGGATCGGTGCTCCGGCAGGATTCCCCTCCATACCCTGCCCAGGCCATGGCTCCCCCCCCGCCCCTGTCCTCGGCCCCGGCCCTGGACCTGGATCTGGACCCGGGGGCCTGGGCGGCCGACCAGGTGGCCGCCGGGCTGGAGCGGATCGCCCCCCTGGCTGCGGCGCGCACCACCGCCGTGCGACCGCAACTGCAGCGGGTGCTTGACGCCTTCGCCGCCGAACGGGTGGGGGTGCACCACTTCAGTTCCGTGAGCGGCTATGGCCATGGCGACCTGGGCCGGGAGGTGCTCGATCGGGTGGTCGCCCGGGTGCTGGGGGCCGAGGCCGCCGCCGTGCGCCTGCAGTTCGTGAGCGGCACCCACGCCATCGCCGCCGCCCTGTTCGGGGTGCTGCGCCCCGGCGACCGGTTGCTGGCCCTCACCGGTCGCCCCTACGACACCCTGGAGGAGGTCATCGGCCTCCGGGGCCACGGCCAGGGCTCCCTGGCGGAGTTCGGTATCCACTACGACGAACTCCCCCTCACCGCCGCCGGCCTGGTGGATGAGGCCAGCCTGGCGCAGGCGCTCGCGCATCCCACCCGGATGGTGTTGATCCAGCGCAGCTGCGGCTATAGCTGGCGGCCGTCCCTGACGGTGGCCACCATCGGCCGGCTGATCGCGCAGGTGAAGGCCTTGCAGCCTGACTGCGTGTGCTTCGTGGACAATTGCTACGGCGAACTGGTGGAAGCCCAGGAACCCACGGCGGTGGGCGCCGATCTGATCGCCGGTTCCCTGATCAAGAACCTCGGCGGCACCATCGCCCCCACTGGGGGCTATGTGGCCGGCCGGGCCGCGCTGGTGGAGCAGGCCTGCTGTCGGCTGACGGCGCCCGGCATCGGCGGCGAAGGCGGCACCAGTTTTGATCTCAACCGTCTGCTGTTCCAGGGGCTGTTCCTGGCGCCCCAGATGGTGGCGGAGGCGCTGATCGGCGCCGAGCTGGTGGCGGCGGTGTTCGCGGGGCTGGGCTTCGCCGTCCATCCCCAGCCGGGCGAGCCGCGCAGCGATGTGATCCAGGCGGTGCGGCTCGGCACTCCCGAGCGGCTCAAGACCGTCTGCCGTGCCTTCCAGGCCGCCTCGCCGGTGGGCTCCTATCTCGATCCGGTTCCGGCGCCGATGCCCGGCTATGCCAGTGAGCTGGTGATGGCCGGGGGCACCTTCATCGATGGCAGCACCAGCGAGTTCTCCGCCGATGGTCCGCTGCGGGAGCCCTTCGTGCTCTACGTCCAGGGGGGCACCCACCACCAGCACCTGGCCATCGCCCTGGAGCGGGCCCTGGTCACCCTGGCCAGCACCGCGTTGCTGCCGGCCTGAGGCCGCCCTGAATCAGGTTGCTGCGGTCGGACAGACTGGCGCCCACCCCACCCCTTTTGTTCTGGCCATGGCGCTCTCCTTCCCTGACAACTGCCGCTACGCCGACAGCCATGAGTACGTCCGCGTCGAAGGCGAGCGGGCTCGAATCGGCATCAGCAGCTTCGCCGTGGAGCAGTTGGGCGACATCGTGTTCGTGGAACTGCCGGAGGTGGGCGCCAGCGTCAGTGCCGGCAGCAGCTTCGGCAGCGTGGAGTCGGTGAAGGCGGTGGAAGACCTGATGGCGCCGATCAGCGGTGTGGTGGAAGCCCGCAACGAGGCGGTCTTGGCCAGCCCGGAGGAATTGCAGAACGATCCCTACGGCGAGGGCTGGCTGCTGGTGGTGCGTCCCGCCGACCCCGGCCAGATCGATGGCCTGCTGGACGCCGCCACCTACCAGGGTCGGGTGGAGGGGCACTGAGCCCCCCTCTGGTAGAGAGCCGCCCAGGGAGGCCGGGCGGCTCATGGGGTGGTTCAGTCCGGACCTGTCCGCCCCACCAAGGTCTTTAGGATCCGCCGATCGCTGCCCGCTTTCCTCGTGACCGCTCCGTTTCTGGTCCGTCACATCGGCCCCAGTGCCGCTGATCAGGAACGCATGCTCGCCGAACTGGGCCTGCACAGCCTGGAGCAGCTGGCCGCGGAGATCGTGCCTGCCGACATCCTGCTCCCGGCCGCAGCGGCCGCCGAGGGCTTGCCCGAAGCCTGCGGCGAAGCGGAGGCCCTGGCCGAGCTGGCGGCGATCGCCGACGACAACCAGCTGAGCCGCAGCCTGATCGGCCTCGGGTACTACGGCACCGCCACGCCAGCCCTGATCCAGCGCCATGTTCTGGAAAACCCCTGCTGGTACACCGCCTACACCCCCTACCAGGCGGAGATCGCCCAGGGGCGGCTGGAGGCCCTGCTCAATTTCCAGACCCTGGTCAGCGAGCTGACCGGTCTGCCGATCGCCAACGCTTCCCTGCTGGATGAGGGCACCGCCGCCGCCGAAGCGATGGCGATGGCCAGTGCTGTGAGCAAACGGCCCGCCACGGCCCGCCGCTTTCTGGTGGACCGCGGCGTGTTCCCCCAGACCCTGGCGGTGCTGCAGACCCGGGCCGAACCCCTGGGCATCACCCTGGAGCTGATCGATGCCGAGTTGCTGGCGGCTGATCTCCACGATGGCGCCGATGCCGACCTGCCGGAGGACGCCTCGGCCTGCTCCTCCAACTGCCCGGCGTGGCCGGCCGGCTGTGGGATCCCAGCCCACTGCTGGCTGCCGCCCGTGCCGCAGGCCTGATCAGCACCGTGGTGATCGATCCCCTCGCCCAGGTGCTCCTGGCGCCCGTGGGTCACCTTGGCGCCGACATCGCCGTGGGCAGCCTGCAGCGCTACGGCGTGCCGATGGGCTGTGGCGGCCCCCACGCCGCCTTTTTCGCCACCAGCGAGGCCTACAAGCGTCAGATCCCCGGCCGCCTGGTGGGCCAATCCCGCGATGCCGAGGGCAATCCGGCCCTGCGGCTGGCCCTGCAGACCCGCGAGCAGCACATCCGTCGCGACAAGGCCACCAGCAACATCTGCACCGCCCAGGTGCTGCTGGCCGTGATGGCCAGCTTCTATGCCGTGCACCACGGCCCCGAAGGCCTGACGGCGATCGCCCGGCGGATCGTGAGCCTCCGCCAGGGGCTTGCCGCCGGCCTCGACCAGCTCGGCCTGCCCCCCGAACCGGGCCAGGGCTTCGACACCCTGGTGCTGCGCACCCCCCTGGCGGCGGCCCTGCTGGAGCGGGCCGCTGCCGCCGGCTTCAACCTGCGCCCCGGGCTCCGCGGTCGCCTCAACGCCCCCACTGACGACCCCACCAACGACCCCACGAACGCCCCCAGCCTGGCCATCAGCCTCGATGAGCTGACCACGGTGGCCGAACTGGAGCGGCTGCTTGGGGTCCTGGCCGACGGACCCGACGCTGCCACCTCGGCGATCGCCAGCCTGGCGGCCACCCTTGCGGCCACCCTTGCGGCCCAGGAGGTCGCTGGGGAAGGTACCCCACTGCCCCTGGCCGGCTTGCCGCTCCGGGAGGGTCGCTGGCTGCAGCAGTCCGTGTTCCATCGCTATCGCAGCGAAACCGAACTCCTGCGCTACATCCAGCAGCTGGTGTCCAAGGACCTCTCCCTGGTCCACGGCATGATTCCACTGGGCAGCTGCACGATGAAACTCAACGCCGCCGCCGAGCTGGCGCCGGTGAGCTGGTCTGGCTTCGCCCAACTCCATCCCTTCGCCCCCGCCGACCAGACCCGGGGCTATGCCCGCCTGGTGAGGGATCTGGAGGGCTGGCTGGCGGCGATCACCGGCTTTGCCGGGGTGTCCCTGCAGCCCAATGCCGGCTCCCAGGGGGAGTACGCCGGCCTGATGGTGATTCGAGCCTGGCACCGCAGCCGCGGCGACAGCCATCGCCAGGTGTGCCTGATCCCCACCAGTGCCCACGGCACCAATCCCGCCAGTGCCGTGATGGCCGGCATGCAGGTGGTGGCGGTGGCCTGCGATGACCAGGGCAATATCGATCTGGCCGATCTGGAGGCCAAAGCCGAAGCCCACGCCGCCAATCTGGCGGCCCTGATGGTTACCTACCCCTCCACCCATGGGGTGTTTGAAACCGGCATCCGGCGCATCTGCGAGCTGGTGCACCGCCACGGCGGCCAGGTGTATCTGGACGGCGCCAACCTCAACGCCCAGGTGGGCCTATGCAAGCCGGGTCTGTACGGCGCCGACGTGTGCCATCTCAACCTGCACAAGACGTTCTGCATTCCCCACGGCGGCGGCGGGCCAGGCGTGGGGCCCATTGGCGTGGCGGCCCATCTGCTGCCGTTCCTGCCCGGCCATCCCCTGGCCAGCTCCGACGGTGGCGGTGGTGGTGGTGGATCCGGCCAGGCCATCGGGCCGGTCTCGGCGGCGCCCTGGGGCAGCGCCGGCATCCTGCCGATCAGCTGGATGTACATCCGCATGATGGGCGGGGCCGGTCTGCGAACCGCCAGCCAGGTGGCGCTGCTGGCCGCCAACCTGATCGCCGAGCGCCTGGACCCCCACTTCCCGGTGCTGTATCGCGGCGCCGGCGGGCGGGTGGCCCATGAGTGCATCCTCGACCTGCGGCCCCTCAAGCGGAGCTGCGGCCTGGAGGTGGATGACCTGGCCAAACGACTGATGGATTACGGCTTCCATGCCCCCACCGTGAGCTGGCCCGTGGCGGGCACCGTGATGGTGGAGCCCACCGAAAGTGAAGCCCTGATCGAACTCGACCGCTTCTGTGACGCGATGATCGCCATCCGGGGCGAGGCCGCGGCACTCGAAGCCGGCGAGGCCGATCCCCTCGATAACCCGCTCAAGCGCGCACCTCACACCCTGGCGGCCGTGACCGCTGACCAATGGGAGCGGGCCTATTCCCGCACCGAGGCCGCCTTCCCCGCCGGGCCGGCGCAACAGGCCAGCAAGATCTGGCCCGCCGTCGCCCGCATCGACAACGCCTTCGGCGATCGTCATCTGGTGTGCACCTGCCCCTCGGTGGAAGAGCTGGCAGTCACCGAAGTGGCCGCCTGATGGTTCGGGGGGCTACCCAACGACCGGGCGATGGCGCATCATTGCGGTGCTTGAACTCCAGAAGCAGACCATGAACGGCAACGGCGGAAACCACGGCGGCGAAGGCGGTGGAGTCCAGCGCGTGGACGGCACCAATGTGGTGCGGGTGGCGTTCGGCGTACGCCGGGCCCGCCGACCCAGGCCGGAACGGCCCGACCACTGGGCCACGCTGGTGCTGCCGTTCCAGGCGGGAGGGGGTGGCTCTCACCCCACCCCCCCCCAGGCGGCCTGAAGGCCACCCGGTCCACGCCTCAGGCGGGGAGCAGTTCAGGCGAGTGATAGGGCACAAAGCTGGCCTTGCGGGCCCCACAGATCGGGCATTTCCAATCTTCAGGGATCGCCTCGAAGGGGGTGCCTGGGGCAATGCCCGAGTCCGGATCCCCCACGGCCGGGTCGTAGATCATCGAGCACACCTTGCAGATCCACTGACCCGGCAGCGGA
>Ga0209597_1002952_pt1 | contig 10632 bp, 7 predicted proteins | sample M_140625_MF_Meta_FD_187316 | JGI IMG/M metagenome (GOLD analysis project Ga0209597, IMG submission 187316) | Freshwater microbial communities from Lake Montjoie, Canada to study carbon cycling - M_140625_MF_MetaG (SPAdes) (version 2) | ecosystem: Environmental > Aquatic > Freshwater > Lake...
CCGTCGGTCGAGCGGTACGCGCTCGTGTTGAGCATGTACACCGTGTTCTCGTCCTTCGGATCCGCAAACACGTGCGTGTAGTAGAACGCGCGCTGGCGAACATTGCGATCGGTGGAGATCAGCTTCCAGGTGGCGCCTGCGTCGTCGGAGCTCAAGAGCCCGCCGTCTTCGTTTTCCACGAGCGCGTACACACGCTTGGAGTTCGCGCCGCTCACGCTCACGCCGATACGCCCGATCAGCCCCTTGGGCATGCCGGGGTTGCGGGTAATCTCGGTCCAGCTCTCACCGCCATCGACGCTCTTGAAGAGTCCGCTGCCGGGCCCACCGCTCGACATCGTGAATTCTTTGCGGTACGCCTCCCACATGGCGGCGTACATGATGTTCGGGTTGTTGCGGTCGATGCTGATGTCGATCGCGGCGGTCTTGTCGTCGCGATACAGCACCTTCTTCCACGACTTGCCACCGTCGATGCTCTTATAGACACCACGGTCTTCGTTCGGCGCCGAGTGCTTGCCGAAGGCGGCGACAAAGATGATGTCGGGGTTGGTCGGGTGGATGCGGATCTTGGAGATATTCTCCGACTTCTCAAAGCCGATGTGCGTCCAGGTCTTGCCGGCGTCGGCGCTCTTATAGACGCCGTCGCCTGCCATGATGTTGCCGCGGATGCAGGTCTCGCCGGTGCCGATGTAGACGATATCCGGGTTCGACTCGCTCACCGCCACGGCGCCAACCGACGAGCTCTTGATCTGGCCGTCGGTCACGGGGGCCCAGTTGTCACCGCCATCGGTGGTCTTCCAGAGACCGCCGCCGACGGCGCCGAAGTAGGCTTCCTTGGCGCGTCCCTTAACGCCGCTCGCGGCAATCGATCGGCCGCCGCGGTCGGGGCCGATGCTGCGCCAACGGAATGTCTTCAGTACGGTGGAGTCCACCGTGCTGAGCGCTGGGGAGCCAGAGGGTGCCGAGTCACCGACGCGCCAGGCGCCGAGGACGAGGGCAAGGGCGGCGCAGGTGGAGACGCCGAGTCGGAGGGCGGGGCGAGCGGGTCGGGGCATTCGGGGCATCCGTTGAGAGGTCCAGGTTAAACTTCGCTCTCGGACCCCAGTTCGGGGAGAGGGCGGGGGGGAACCGTGGCCAGCACCACGGCCGGCACCCGGTTCACGCGGCCGAGGTGGATATTGTTGAATCTTGGCCCTGTCGCCGGCCGTAGGGAGACTACAGCTCGGTACCAGCTGGGGTGGGAGGTCGCACCGCAGTGAGGGGTTCCCACATCGCGAGGAGAACAGGATATGCCCATAAACGAAGCTGTAGTAGCAATGATGGCCCTCGCCATGGTGACCGCGGTCGTTCTACCCGTGTCCCTCGCCATCGCTCGGCGGATGCAAAACAAAATCTCCGCGCCAGCGCCGCAGGGGATGTCCGCTGAGCTCGACGAACGGCTCCACCGAATGGAGCAAGCCATAGAACGCGTGGCGATCGAGGTGGAACGCGTGGGCGAAGGGCAGCGCTTTGTGACGCAAGTGCTGGCGAACGCGCCCGCACGGCCGCTCGCGGCGAGCGCATCTGGCGCCGAACGGTTGGAGGAGAAAAAATAGGGGGACCGCTCGCGTCCGCGAACCGGGTCAGATAGGTTGCGAGTCTCGCCCCCCCACTCCAGCCGAGTGCCACGCATGATCTTTCGTAGCCGTTTTCCGGATGTCGTGGTCCCCGAGGCACCGCGCGAACGCGCCAAGCCCGCGACGTGATCAAGTACATCGGCTCGAAGCGCACGCTGGTGCCACGGATTGTGGCACTGGCGAACGCGGTGCGGGTTGCCACCGGCGCGCGAACCGTTGCTGATCTGTTCACCGGCACGACGCGAGTCGCGCAGGCGCTGAAGGGGGCGGGATTTACGGTGACCGCCAACGATCTCGCGAGCTATTCCGAGGTGCTGGCTACCACGTATATCGCGTGCGACGGCGCAACGGCTGACATGGCGCGCCTCGCCCACCTGGTGGAACAGTTGAATGCGCTGCCGGGTGTCGATGGCTATGTGACGCGGACTTTCTGTGAGGAGGCGCGCTATTTCCAGCCAGTCAACGGGCGACGGATTGACGCGATTCGCGCAGCGATTGATGCGCTGGCGCGCGACCCCATGGAGCACGCGATTCTGCTGACCTCGCTCCTTGAAGCGGCGGATCGCGTGGACTCAACCACTGGGATTCAGATGGCCTATCTCAAGGGGTGGGCGCCGCGCTCGCACAACGCGTTGGCGCTGCGAGTTCCGGTGCTCATTTCCGGCACCGGCACTGTCGCGCGCGCGGATGCCAACGACTTCGCGCGCACGATGGATCCGGTGGACATCGCGTACATCGATCCGCCGTACAACCAGCATAGCTATTTCTCGAACTACCACGTGTGGGAGACCATCGTACGCAACGATGCACCGCCGGCGTATGGCGTTGCGCGGAAACGCGAAGATTGTCGCATCGTGAAAAGCGAGTTCAACGCCAAACCACGCGCGTGGGCCGCTTTCTCGCAGTTGATTCGTGACGTTGCCGCGACGCACTTGCTCATCTCATTCAGCAACGAAGGATTCTTTGCGCAGGACGATCTCTTGCAGCTCTTGCAGGAGGTGCGCGGAGAAGTGGCCGCCGTGCCAGTGGCGTTCAAGCGCTACGTGGGGGCGCAGATTGGGATTCACAATCAGCAAGGCAAGAAAGTGGGGCAGGTGGGCCACCTGATGAATCGCGAATACCTGTTCCTCGCCGGCCCAGATGCGGCGAATATTGTCGCGTCGGTGGCAGAAGACGTCGCGTTCGCTGTGTAACTGCTGGCGCATTTTAGGCTCGCGCTACACATTCTAAGTGTCGTGTCATCACCCGTCTGATAAGGAACACTTATGAGTGTCATTCCCGCGCTCGTTCGCGCCCTCACACTGAGCGTTGCACTTGTACCGGCTATCGCTCCGCCGCGCATGCCAGCGCCGCGACGGGTGCTGCCTGAATCGCCGCGGGTCGTACACGCGGCCACAGTGGCGGCGGACACACTCGGTATTCGCGATCTCCTCGATATCGCCACCGTCTCCGTTGCGGATCTTTCCGCCGACGGACGATGGCTCGCCGCATCGGTCGCAACTCGACGGGACGCGCTGGGCGCCGATTTCACGCGAGACGGCGATCAGACCTATCTCCGCGCATCGGTCGCGCGGTTGCTCATTCTCGACACCAAGTCCGGCGCGCAGCGCCCGGTCTGGCCTACCAAGCGCACCTTCCGCGCTCCGACCTGGTCCCCTGACGGCAGTCGGCTTGCGCTTCTCCTGCTCGAGAACGACGCCTGGCAGGTCACCATCTGGGATCGTGCGAGCGGGAAGTTCACCACGGCCAAGATCCCCGCGGGGCGCTACGTCGCAGAGAATAGTGAACTGCGATGGACCAAGCGCGGCGATGCGCTCGTGTTTGCCGCTCGCACGGACGCCTGGCGTGCCGACGCAAAAGCAAAATTCGCGGCCCTTACCTCAGCGCCAATCGTAGCGCTGGACGGCAAAGATGATTTCCTCGAGTGGGACGGTATGAACCGTCTCTCGGCGACGCGCTCGATTGTCTCGTGGGATCCCGCGAGCGGGGCCGTGCAGACGCTTGTTCCCGAAGCGCGAATCGGAGCGTGGACACTCGCCGAGGATGGTCGGTCGGTGACGATTCAGGAGGACATCACCAAGAAGACGGATTACGACGTGATTGGCGGTCGTGAGTGGAAGCTCGTAGCGCATGGTGCGGGTGCACCGCGGACACTCGCGGCGACCATGAAGGGACAGCAGTTCGTGTGGGCTGAGGACGGCGTGCATTATGCGGTTGCTCGCGATGGGAAAGTGTGGATGGGTACCACCGCCGACACGGCGCGACGCCAGCTGCTGGGTGCGACAGCGACTGCGGCGACCGACGCCGACACCAGTGCCGCCGCGCGAGCGAAGCGCGACGGCGAACGTTTTACGCCGATGTCGCTCACGAGCGATGCGGGTAAACTGTTGGCGGAGAATCGCGCCGGGCTCTGGGTTGTCGATGTGGCGACCGGCAACAAGGAGCACGTCGTCACGTATCCCGATTCGACCTCCACCCTTCCGCGCCCGATGCTTGTGACCTGGAGTCGCGATGGGCGGTATTTGGTCACCGCGGTAAACTCGCGTCGCGAGTGGGACCGCTCGTTTGTGGTGCAGGACCTACAGACAAAGTCGTCACGAACCATCGTCAAGGGCGGTGAGCTGTTTACCGGCCCCCGCCTCGCCCGGGATGGAGCGACGATGGTGCTCGCGATTGCGGCGGGAAATCATCCGGCAGATCTTTTTGTCACTGATCTCGCTGGCACTGCCCCGCGAAAGCTTCTGGAGTCGAACCCGCAGCTCGCGGGTAAGCCGATTGCGAAGACGGAACTGCTTCCATACCTCGATGCTGACGGCAAGTCGCGCTTCGGTGTGGTGCGGTATCCCGCGAACTACGTGAAGGGGACGCGGTATCCCACGGTGTTCATCATCTATGAAGATTTTTTTGATGACACTTTCGATGCCGTCGCTAACCTGCTGTCCGCGCACGGCTACGCGGTGGTGAATCCGAGCGTCGGCTTTGATATCGGGTATCCGGGTGAGGCGTGGATCAAGGGCGTGACGGCAGCCGCGAACGCCGTGATTTCGATGGGGCTCGCCGATAGTGCACGACTCGCCGTGCATGGCACGAGTTACGGTGGCTATGCTACGAACCTGTTGATCACGCAGACCGGCCGCTTCAAGGCGGCGATCAACATGAGCGGGAAGGTAGACTTCATCTCCTTCTACACCGACAGCCCACGCCTCGGCGTGCGGAATATTCATGCCGCGGAAAAGAGCCAAGACCGGATTGGCGCCACGATGTGGCAGCAGCCGCAGAAGTACGTGCAGCACTCGGCGGTGATGTTCGCCGATCGGATTACGACGCCGTTGTTGCTGATGACCGGCGGCGAAGACCACAATGTGCCAGCACTGAATACCCGTGAGATGTATTATGCGATGCGTCGGCTCGGGAAGACGGTGACGTGGGTGAACTATGCGAACAGCGGGCATGGTGTGCCACAAACGACGGAGTCTGATTTTATGGATTATCAGCAGCGTGTGTTGGACTGGTATGCCAAGTATCTCGGACCGGCGGGAACCGCCAAGTGACGACCAATAACTTGAGCGCCAGTCGGCGCCCGCGCTTCTCGGCGCCGCTCCGCGTGAGCATGCTTGCCGTCACACTGACGCTCGTACTCGCTGCCGCGTGTGGCGGGAGCGACAAGAGTGGTACGACCCCCGCACCGACCGTATCGCTCGGGGCGAGCACGTCGTTTCAGCGAATCCAGTCGCAATTGTTTGAAAAATCCTGTGCGTTCAACTCGTGTCACGCGCCAGGAAGCACGACGACGTCGCTGGTGTTGTCTGGAAGCGGAGTACACGCGCGCCTCGTGAGCGTGCTTCCTGTGAACAGTGTCGCGCGAGGCGACGGCCTGAAGCTCGTGGTCGCGGGGAAGCCGGACTCGAGCCTGCTGTGGCACAAGCTGAATCAGTGGCTCGCGGGACATCACGCGCATAACTACGGCGGGGCGATGCCACAGGCCGCGCCATCGTTGTCGGTGGAGCAGCTGAACTTCGTACGGCAGTGGATTGAGAATGGCGCGAGCCCAACAGCCGACGATGTGGACCCCGCACTCCTGACCGGGACGACGCGTCCGGAGGCAGCACCGTACACACCGCTCGCACCGCCATCAGCAGGGTTCCAGGTGAAGCTGAGTTCGTTCGCCGTTCGATCGAGTTTCGAACGCGAACTCTTCAACTACAAGCCCGTCGGTAACACGGCGGACGTATGGGTGAACAGGATTCAAACGCAGATGCGCACCGGGAGTCACCACTTTGTGCTGTACACCTTCGCCCCGAACACACCCGCGGCGCTGCTGCCCTCGCTCGGAGCGGTGCGTGACATCCGCAACGCCGATGGAACGTACAGCATTCTGAACATGGCGCCCATGGAGTACCACGTTTTTTTCGCGGGTACGCAGGCGACCAGCAGTGATTTCCGCTTCCCGGCTGGCGTGGCCCTCAAGATTCCTGCGGGGCAAGCGATCGACCTGAATTCGCATTACGTGAACGCGAGCGCACAGGACGTGACGGGCGAGGCAGAGGCGAATCTGTGGACCGTGCCGGCCTCGCAGGTGACGCAGGCGGCGAGCAGCTTGAATCTTTCGAACTCTGATCTGACGATTCAGAAAGGGCGCGACACAACCATCACGAAGACGTTCCGGTTTACGACGCTTACGCGCATTGTCGCGCTAACGTCGCACATGCATGCGCGCGGGCAGAAGTTTGTGATTCGCATTGCCGGTGGTGCACGGAATGGCGAAATCGTGTTCACCAACACGTCGTGGGATCATCCGCCATTTATTGGATTTGATGTCCCCATTGTTCTCCAGCCGGGCGAGGGACTGACGTCTGAGGTGACGTATCGTGCCGACCCGAATAAAACCGTCAAGTTCGGACTGACCTCGGACGATGAAATGGACATTATTTTCGGCTATTGGTACTGAGGCGCATACCGTAGGGCCACCAACGGAACAGCCATGGGCACTGGTCGATCTGACCGGGAACAACTGCGCTCCACCCTGACTTTATGGGGTATGCCCCCGCTGCGAGTGAGTGTTGTATGAGTGACCGTATCGCCATTACCGGCGCGAGCGGCCTAATCGGCCGCGCGCTCACCGCATCGTTGCGCGCTGATGGACACCAGGTGGTGTCGATCGGGCGCGGCGGATCAAACGACATCGCGTGGGATCCGGCAACGGACCGGATTGACCGCGCGAAACTCGCGGGAGTCACGGGCGTTGTGCATCTCGCCGGCGCCAACGTAGGCGAGCGGTGGACTCCGGCGCACAAGCGGGCGATTGTCGACAGTCGCGTGCAGGGCACCGGATGCATCGCACGGGCCATCGCGGGGCTCGAGCAGAAGCCCCGCGTCTTCGTCAGCGCATCGGCCGTCGGAATCTACGGAAGCCGCGGCGACGCCTGGCTTGAGGAATCAACGCCAGCGGGGAGCGATTTCCTCTCACATACCGCGCTCGATTGGGAGCGTGCGGCGACGCCGGCGCGCGACGCAGGCATTCGCGTCGTGCATCCCCGGATTGGGGTCGTGCTGACGCCGCACGGCGGTGCACTGGCCAAACTCCTTCCGGTGTTCAAACTCGGCGGCGGCGCGGCGCTCGGGACTGGGCGCCAATGGATGAGTTGGATTTCGTTGGACGACGTGGTGCGCGCCCTGCGTTTCGCGATTGACACGCCAACCCTGCAGGGTCCGGTCAATACGGTGAGCCCGGAGCCTGTGACGAACGCTGAGTTCACGAGCGACGTCGCGGCAGCGGTGCATCGGCCCGCATTCCTTCCGCCGGTTCCGACGTTCGTGTTGCGCGCGATGTTCGGCGAAATGGCGGAGGGGACACTGCTCGCAAGCCAGCGCGTTCGCCCACGTGCGCTCACGGATGCCGGATTCCGGTTCGGTTTTCCGCGGCTGCCGGATGCGCTCGCGGCGATGCTCGGCTGACGTGTGACACCCGGACGGAGCGTGGTCTGCGCCGAGCCATAGCGCCCACGCTTGGCGTTCCTGTAAATTGCACATGTGGACTTAGCTAACACGCGTATTATTGTCACCGGAGGCGCCGGGTTCTTGGGCTCCCGTGTGGTGTCAGTGCTTCGAGGTCGTGGTTGTACGCACATCACGGTGCCCCGTTCCGCAACCTGCGACCTGCGCGATCGCGACGCGGTGCAACGTCTGTATGCCGAAACACGCGCCGATCTCGTGATTCATCTCGCCGCAGTCGTTGGCGGGATTGGGGCGAACCGAGCGAGCCCCGGGCGCTTTTTCTATGATAACGCCATCATGGGGATCGAGACGCTCGAGCAAGCACGTGTTGCCGGCGTCCAAAAGTACCTGAGTATCGGAACGATTTGCGCGTATCCCAAGCACACGCCGGTTCCGTTCCATGAGGACGACATCTGGAACGGGTATCCTGAGGAGACCAACGCACCATACGGTCTCGCCAAGAAGATGGCCCTCGTGCAAGGGCAGGCCTACCGCGAGCAGTACGGATTCAATGCGGTGCATCTCCTCCCCGTGAATCTCTACGGGCCGGGTGACAACTTCGATCCCGACAGCTCGCACGTAATCCCGGCCCTGATTCGCAAAATGATCGAGGCGCAGCGCGCTGGTGCCGCGGAGGTCGTGCTCTGGGGTGATGGTTCACCAACACGCGAGTTCCTGTACGTGGATGACGCCGCGGAAGGCATCGTCCTCGCGGCGGAGCGATACGACGGATCAGATCCGGTGAATCTCGGGAGCGGAACAGAAATCGCGATTCGCAATCTCGCGACCGAGGTTGCAACTGCCGTCGGCTTCCAAGGGCGAGTGGTGTGGGATGCGACCAAACCCAACGGACAGCCGCGGCGCTCGCTCGATACGAGCCGCGCGGCCGAGCGCTTTGGGTTCCGCGCGCGCACCCCGTTCGGTGATGGCCTCCGTGCGACCGTGGACTGGTATCGCCAGCAAGGAACGTGACCGCTCCCCTCGGCTTCACCGACTTCCATAGCCACCTGGTCCCCGGCGTCGACGACGGGGCGCAAACGGCGGAGGATTCTGCCGCGGCGCTCGAGGCGTTTCGTACTGGGGGCACACGGCAGCTGATTACCACGCCCCACTTTCTGGGGTCGCTGACCAGAAATCGTGCGATGCTCGCTGATCGGCTGGAGCAACTTGATGCAGGTTGGGAGCGCCTGCACGCGGTGGTCAAGCTGGACGCCGAACGGCACGGGAGCCCCATGCGCGTCGAGCGCGGCGTGGAGGTGAAGCTCGACGTCCCCGACCCGGATCTCTCAGACGCGCGACTCCGACTCGCGGGAACGAACTTCGCATTGGTGGAGTACCCGAGTCTGCGACTGCCGCCGATCAATGCAGAGTTCGCGGTGACCGCACTCCGCGATCAAGGGTGGACGCCGGTGGTGGCGCACCCCGAACGGTACAAAAATCTTGAGGAGTACGGGATTCTCGAGCGATTCAAGGACGCCGGGGCATACCTTCAGGTGAACGCGGGGTCACTCTTTGGCGATCATGGCTCGGTTGCTGCCAAGCACGCCATGCAGATTCTGACCCTTGGCCTCGCCGACTACGTTGCGAGCGACTACCACGCGCGTGGACTGCCACGGTTGCGCGACTTTCATTACGCATTGGTCCAGGCGGGATACCCCACGCAGGCTGAGTTGCTCGGCGTGACGAATCCGGCACGTCTGATCGACGGGCTCCCGCCGCTTCCCGTTCCGCCCTTTGTGGTGGCGGACGCCGAACCCGCGACTTAGCGCCGCAGGCCGCGGAGCTGCAGTTCGAAGTCGAGCGAGTTGGTCGCCAGCGTGAGCGCGACTTCGAACGACACCTGACCACTGATCACGAGATCGGCGAGATGCTGATCGAAGGTCTGCGTCCCGAACTCGGTGCGTCCGTCGGACAGCGCCTTGCGAATCTCGGAGAGGCGTCCCGGATCGCCGAGGACGTCGCGAACGATAGGCGTCATGAACAGCGATTCAGCAGCCAAGACACGACCGTGACCATCGGCGCGTGGGAGGAGCCGCTGGGCGACGACCGCGCGGAGCATTTCCGTAATGTTCAGCCGCGCCGTGTCTTGGGAGTGGGGCGGAAGGCCATTGAAGAACTGTCGCAACGCGGATGTGCAGTCGGGGGCGGTCATCTTTCCAATCACGAGGCGTCCTGCCTCCGAGGCGCGCACGGCGATCTCCAGCAGCTCCGGTTCGTCCATCTCGCCCACCACGATGACGTCGGCGTCTTGCTCGAGGGCTGCGTCCATGCCACGGGCAAAGCTCACCGTGTCCACGCCGACCTCGCGCTGCGTGATCGCGCAATGGTCATTCCGATGCAGGAATTCGATCGAGGACTCGATCGTCACAATGTGACGGCGACGCGGAGAGAACTTATTGAGGTGGTTGATCAGCGCGGCGATCGTGCTGGCGCGACCGGAGCCCTGGACGCCGGTAACGAAGACAAGACCAAAATCGCTGAGCAACGCCTGTCCAACCTGCACGGGAAGTCCCAGTGAAGCGAGCGATGGCAGGACATCCGGGATGACGCGCATCACGATCGCGAAGCTGGAGCGCTGGCGGAGAACGCTGACGCGGAATCGTGCGATGCCCGGTGCGCTCCAGGGACCCGTGTAGTCACGGACCTCGTCAATGAGCGGCGCGCGATTGGAAGTGCCGAGGATGTGGGCGACCATCTCGTACGTGCTGACTGCCGTGAGGACCGGTGTGTCGAGCGCGGTCAGCTGTCCCGCGATACGGGCGTAGACGACGTCGCCAGCTCGGATATGAACATCTGACGCGCCGCGCTGGATTGCCTCGATCAGGCAGTGCCGGAGCTTGTCGATTTCTAGTGTGGCAGTCTCGGGCCGGAAGCGACGCACGTCGCCCGCAGCGCCCGCAGCGCCCGGAGCGCCCGCGCTGAAAACGCCATCGCCCGGCAATGGAATAGATGGCAGCGGAGTGCCCACGGGAAGACTGGAGGTTGCCACAATATCAACGAAAGGGATGACGTCTGTCGTAGTCGC
>Ga0209597_1002954_pt1 | contig 10628 bp, 8 predicted proteins | sample M_140625_MF_Meta_FD_187316 | JGI IMG/M metagenome (GOLD analysis project Ga0209597, IMG submission 187316) | Freshwater microbial communities from Lake Montjoie, Canada to study carbon cycling - M_140625_MF_MetaG (SPAdes) (version 2) | ecosystem: Environmental > Aquatic > Freshwater > Lake...
CTGGGATGCCATCAGTGAGAGCTCCCGTGTTACGGGTTGTTTGCGCATTCACGCCGCCAGTGCCGTAGCGAAAACCCATCGGGTTTAGTGCTGTCCAAGTCTGGTCTTTGTAGACATCCCCGTCATCCGCGTGGTCGATGAGGTGAAAGAACTCATGGTGCAGCACGTGTTCGGGATAGCCGGGGGATTTTGCTCCCCGCTGTGTGTCGATGTAGAGGGTGTTGTGTTCCCAGTCGGGAATAGCGGCGCGGAGCTGCCCTGCATACGCAAGCTTTGTACACAGAACGATACGTGCACAGCCTGCCCGCGCAAACAGTGCCGTTGGGTAGGTACTGAATTCACGTTGGATGCGGACAGCAGCATCAAGAGAATCATCAAAAGGGCTGAGCTCACAAGAAATATCGCCATCACCTACGTGGACGACTACCGGTGTTTTCAGCTCCACGCAGGGTGGCGTGGTCAGCATCGGTCGGAGAAGTCCAAGACAGGTGATGGCGATTAACATCACGAACATTTCAGTGGATGCTTAGAACGTTGCGAGGCGTGTTGTCGCATCTCCAAAGCGGTCAAGCTTTACGCCCATCCGGTCCATGAGGCCTAGGTAGAGGCTGCAGACCTTGCGGTTTTCATCCCCCTTATCACGGTAGTTGATGACACGGCCAGTCGTTAGGGTTCCGCCGAGTCCGCCGATGGTTAGGACTGGGAGGTGGTTGTTATCGTGAATCGATCCCGAGTACATGTTGGACAACCAGAGGAGGCAGCAGTTGTCGAGAACGGTTCCGGTGCCTTCCGACATCGCATCCAGCTTGCCTGCAAGGTAAGCGAGCTGAGTGATGTAGTGGCGTGTGATGCGCTCGTAGCCGGCGGAGTTGTCATCGTGGGATGCGATGTGGTGGCCATCATTGACATTAAGAAATGGATAGAAGAGTCCAGAAAGGTCACGGCACATCAGCATCGATGCGATACGTGTCTTGTCGGTCTGGATCGCCAGGGCGACGATGTCACACATCAGCTTCATGTGTTCGCGGAGGTCTTCTGGGAGGCCATCATCTGGGCGCTTCATCGCCACGAGTGGCTTGTTCTTATTTTTGGCGTTGTCCGTGGCCTTCATCATTTCGCCGCGCATTCGGGATGCCCGCTTTTCGACTTCGCGTACGCTTGTGAGGTACTCATCGAGCTTTACGCGGTCTTCACGGCTGACTTTATTTCGGAGTGATGCGGCATCATCTTGGACACGGTCCAGAACGCTGGTCATCCGCTGGCTGCCATTGTTGTCAAAGAGGCTGTCGAATGCCTGGGATGGATAGACTTCGCTTGGAACGGGCGACTCGGAGTTTAGCCAAGAAATGTAGGAGCTATAGGCCATCGAGAAGTTGGACTCGTGATAGCCGGTAAGGGGCTTTTCGCAGGCAAGAACCAGACTGGGTTGGATGGTGTTATTGCCGAGGCGCGCTGCAAGGACTTGGTCGACGCTGATGCCGCCATGGAGAACGGCTCCACGTGTGAGAGGCATTCCTGAGAGAATGTTTCCTGTCATCCCGGGGTGGATACCGACGCCTACGGATGGCCGGTTGAAGAGTCCGCTGATGACATTGAGTTTCTCACGGAATGGCTCAAGGGGTTTGAGGCTTTTGGAGAGCTCCATTGCGGCGCCTTCGCCTTTTGCTCCCCAGTTGTTTGGGCTGATACCGGTTCCCATGAACTGCACGACAAAGCGCTTCGGAGGTGTGTTCGGCGTTTTGACTGTGTCATCTGTGGCACCCCAGACGGGCATGCTCTCAAGCCATGGAAGGGCCATTGCGACACCGGTTCCGTGCAGGAAAACTCGGCGTGAGAGGTGATGTTGGATGCGTTGTTCGTTCGTCATCGGGTTATTCCTTATTGGCAACGGTGGTAGAGATGCTGGCGCGTCGGTAACGGAACTGTCTGCTGTTTACGATGGCTTCTATCATAGACCCAATTTTGTAATCGGTTGTTCGGAGTCTGGTCTGGATGTTTGTGAGGAGGAGGTCATCGGATGGTTGCAGTGTCCGTCCGAGGGCGTACGTTGACATTTTGCGTGCAAAGGTGTCCAGGAAGTCCTGTTGTCGTTTGCTCTTGATGTATTCCTGGAGTCCAGCGACGCCGGACTTTTCAACACCACCGGGGAATGGTGCAGCGGTGTCAACCGGTTTGCCACCTTGGTCGAATTTGCGCAGCTCACCGATTGGGCCAAATCCTTCGAAGACAAGCCCGTAGGAGTCGAAGCGTGCGTGGCATCCGGCGCAGGCTGGGTTATCCCGGTGTTGTGAAAGTGCTTGTCGAAGCGTTCGATCTCCGAGAGCCTTCTCGTCCTTCGGAAGCTCTGGGACAACCGCCGGCGGTGGTGGGATGAACTCACCGAGGACACGCTTGACCATCCAGTAGCCGCGTCTGACAGGGCTGGTTCGTAGACCGGATGCATTTTTTGTCAAGAACGCGGCCATCGGTAGGATGCCACCGCGGCTGTAGCGATCTGCATTGTCAACACGAATCCATTGCTTAGGGTCATTGAGGATGTCATCCGGCACCTTGAGGTCATCCATCCCGTAATGCTTTGCAAGAGGACCATTAACAAAGGTGTGCTTGCCATAGATCCAGTCGAGGATGGATGTGTTGGACTGCAGACCATCCATGATGAAGCGTACAGGTTCATCGAACATCGCTTGTCGGAGGTTGTCATCGAATGCTGGGAAGCGTTCGCGGTCAACGGCACTATGTTCTTCAAAGCGGCGGATATCGAGCCAGTTTGCGCCGAACTCGACTGCCAATGCTTTGATCTTGGGATCTTTAATCATCCGCTTGGTTTGTGCGGCGAGAATGTTTGGCTCGTGCAGCTTTCCAGCGGAAGCAAGCTTCAGAAGCTCGGCATCGGGCATCGATGACCAAAGGAAGTAGCTGAGCTTACTTGCCAGTGCGATGTCATTGAGAGGCGTTTGCGTTTGTTTTGGTGCTGTCCGAAGCTTTTGTTGGAGGCTGGATGTTAGGGTAAATCCACTCTCTGCTTGAGTGAGTGCATCTATATCAGCATCCAGGTCGACCCGGTAAAGGAAACGCGGTGAGAGCAGGATACGTGTGACCGAGTCCCTGATGGCATCATCATGCGAGAGGCCTTCCTTCGATCGAAGGGATGCGTAGGTTGCTTGGAGGTCTTTGGTTTCCGACGCGGTGAGTGGTCGTCGCCACGCTTTCGCTGCAAAGTCGAGGAGTGCCGTGCGGTGAAGGGGTTCTGCTTCGCGGCGTTCCCGGTTTTCACGCTCGATGGCTTCCGTTGAACGGTCGAAGTATGCAGCGTAGGCAACCAAGGTTTCTTGGGTTGCATTCTTGCGTTTTGCTTTTGCCAGATAGAGTTCCTTGAACTTAGCGATGCTGGCTGGACTAGCACATTTACGGTCTTCCGACTTTGCAAAGTTGAATTCCGCATCCCGGGTTACGAGGATGGTCTGTGCTTCATTGCGCTCGTAGAAGATGCCCTGAAGGTACATCCGCTCGTTGAACTCAGCGACAACTTCAAAGTCTTTCCAGAGTGTGTCCAGGGTTTTCTTTGTCGCGTCATCTATGACTAAATCAATTAGCGGGGCATCATCCCGGAAGTAGCTGGTCGCATTGTGTGTTCCACCGGTGAGGAAGCGTCCGGAACGTTCGTATTGGGCATCGTATTCCATTAAGCCACGTTCATCGACATAGAACGTGTCTGGGAAGATGGATGCGAAGCGTGTGAACGATGCGATAAATGGCGTGCGTGCGGCTTCATCCTGTGGGATACCGGCATCGTCGTTGCTGCCGATTAGCAGTCTGGATGGGTCAAATTTCCGCCGTGTCGATGCATACAAGTAATCTTTCCAGATTACATTTGTATAGCTGCCTGGGGTGAATTCGCCTGGGACATTCAAGTTTGCATGACGATATGCAATGTGTCGACGGAGTTTTTGAATCCAGTTAGCGGTCTCGCGGAAGCGTGGCTTAGGCGCGGTTTCGTTTACGCGTGTCGGGGCTGGGATGCCATCCATCGTTGCCTGCAGCTTTGCGATAGGTCCAACAGTGATCGATTTGTCATCTAGTAGCTGCGCGACGGTCTTTAGGTATTTGGGGCTGATATTCGCTTCTTTTGCAATGGAATCGAGTGTAGCAGTTGGTTTTCCAAGTGCACTGCGGTGCTTGTAACGCCAGGCACCTTCGAGGTAGGTTGCGACGTCTGTTGGTTGTTGTCGGTAGAAATCAACAATTCGGAGGACGCAGAACTTATCTCTGTCAGGTTCAGACATCACGGGGTGGGTGGAAAACGAAAAACCTCCGGATGTCAGGACGAGGTTTTCGGCAACTGAGCGTGCGGCTTCGTAGTATTTCTTTGCGAGCGCAGGCGAGATAGTTAGAGACTCACCGGAGTTATCAAAGCCTTCCTGGTTGGCAGGGTCGACAGGGAATGTCTTTGTGGGTTTCAAGTCGACGCCGGTCAGGTCCCGGATGGTGTTGTCGTATTCCGAGTTGCTGAGGCGCCGTGCGAGGACGATTCCTGGATCACCTGCGGTGCGATTTGCTTCGTAGCTCCGGACATCGGTGATCCACTTGACGACGGCTTGTCGCTCAGCAGGCTTGGGTTGCTTAGCGCCGGCGGGTGGCATCTCGACATCTGAGACGCGTTGCTTCGTCATCGACCAGTGTGGGATATCCGCGAGGACGGTTGAGATATCGGTGAAGCGTGTCAGGTTCAGCTGTGCTTGAGGCTTGGTGGCACCGTGGCAGTTGTTGCAGTAAGAGGCAAGAAACGGCTTGACAGTCGTCTGAAACTGTTTCGCGAGTTCTGTCCGCGTCGGAACCGGTTTAGCCGCTGGCGTGATGGGGGATGCACCGGCGATGAGGTGCATGATGGGTACGGTCAGCGTTGCTGTGAGTGCGATCAGTCCCCGAAAGCGGTGTGTCAGCATGTGGTCTTTTATCTCAGCGAAATTTTTGTTTCCGGCCATCCAAGCATGGCTAGGTTTCGAATCTTAGCATGGTGCTTAGATGTGTGTCTAGAGATGCTGATGGTACGGATTGTGTTAGAGGCGTATTTGTTCAATTCACGGCGTGAAATCGCCGGAATTTACCATCCGGATGAAAATACGAACGACCTTTTGTGCATCGGCGAGGGCATCATGGGCGATGATGAATTCGCTGTTTGGAAAGTAGTGTTTTGCGAGGCGAGCGAGGTTTGGCCGTCGGTAGCCATCCGATCCTGGGATCTTCATAATTCCCCGACCTGTTTCCATCGTGCAGCAATGCTTTTTGCCTTGTATTGCATCCGGGATGTTATAGCGTTCAAATTCGCCGATTAGGACGCCGGTATCGAAAGCAATGTTATGTGCGACGATGTGGGTGCAGTTGGCAATTGCTGTTGCAAAGGCTTCGAGGACATCCAGGATGGGTTCGCCGAGGAGGAAAGCATCGGCGGTGGTGATGCCATGTATTTTGACGACATCATCCGGGATGGTCCACCGATCGGGTTGGATGATAAAGGATGCGTGTGCGATTTCCTCAAGGTTTTCATTGAGGATTATCCAAGCCAGCTGAACGAGGCGTGGGTAGACAAGCTTGATGCCATCCGGTGTTTCAACGGGTGTTGGCAGGCCTGTTGTTTCGGTATCAAACACGCAAAATTGCATTATGCCTCCAGCCAGTGTGACCTGTCTGAAGGCATTCTACGGTGTTGATGTGTGTCTGTATATTGGGTTATGCTGCGAGTGGAATGGTTTCCTCGACATCTACAGTCGTCGGTTGGTTGCTGGAAACAGCAAACGTGCCTGCTTCGTTTGTAGCGGTTGTGATTCCATCTCGGAGTCCACCATCCACAACAGTCAGTACTGGATTTTGCGCAGTAGCGAACATCGGGTTGCTGGCGACACCAAACGTTGGCATCGGAATAATGCTCCCGCTGGTCGCAAGGTTAGGCTGGAACATCGCTGTTGTCGCATCGAAGTCGTGCCGCATCGCAGCGCCGATTCCGCTTACAAATCCCTTAATGGCTTGAAGTCCTTGAAGCTTTCCCTTCATCAGGTTTTGGAAGAGAGGTGCGGCTGCGTAGCAGGCGAATTCGTGGATCATGCAGGGGATGTCGTTGTAATGTCCAGCACGAATGAGCTTTGTGTGCATCGCCGCGATGCCGTGAAACGCATTTCGCATCAGGCGGGCGCCTTGTTTGTGGGTCCGGAAGCCGTAATGGATGACGGCGGATGCTGGAGTTTCCTGAACCGTGTGACCGGCGACGATGCATCGGACGGTTAGGTCATAGTCGATACACGCTCTGAAATCGCCACCGGGGCCCATTTCCGGGTCAAAGCCACCGAGGGCTATGATCGGTGTGCGTCGGATGGCGCAGTTTGCACCAATGCCGCGTGTGTTACGTCGTTCCCAGAGGGATGTGATAACTCGATCCTGCCCACATTCATAGACTGGGATAAAGCCTTCGGATGGATCAAAGTCCGCCGCAAGAACATCCCCGTAGATGAGAACTGTGTTGTCATCTCTTTCGAAGCGCTTGGTGTAAGCCGAGATCCAGTTGTCACAGACTTCGGTATCGTCATCCGTGAGGATAACAATCTCGCAATCCATTTGTGCGAGGGCGAGGTTGAGTGCTTTGCCTTTGCCTTTGGATGAAACGCGCATATAGCTGATGAACGGGTCTTGAAGGTAGGGCATGATGGCCATGTAGGTTTCATCATTTGAACTTTGATCAACGATTACCAGTTCATCCAGCTGTCCTTGCAGGCGCTTAATCGACTCGATGGTCATCACGATCGATGGACCTCGGTCAGCGGTAGCAATGAGAGCGGCAACACCAGTTTTTTTTGTAGTCATCAGAACCTCAACGCGAACGTAGTGATGTCTACTGGTGCAACTACTGTGCCACTGGTGCGTCAACTACTTGAAAAAACTTACGTAGCATGTTTCCAAGGGACTTCTGCTTACGTTGTCTTAATCAACTCGTAATGGACTCCGAGCATCCCTGTCTCTCCAGGGGGGATCACCCACATCACGATATCCAGTTCGGTATCTGTGGCGCTAATCTGTATATCCCACCCCCAATCAGGTCCATCCGGTGCTGGAAATGTGCCTGAGAGCTTAACAACACTGTTTACAGTTGCACTCCCAGCCAGCTGCATCACTGCGTTGTCGTTATGCCAGCTGTCAATCCACCAACCTTGTGCTGTAACTCCATCACTGGCTAACGAGAATCCTAATTCACCTTGTTGTGCTTCACTGGTTACAGTCCAGTCATACGCAAAGACAATGAACTTTCCACGTGCTGCGAGGCGTGCATCAAGCCAGACATCGGAGGTGATGACATCCGCATCTGGGCCTGGCCACACGGTTTTGGTTCCCTTCCATCCACCTGCAGCCTGTTTAAATGTATCTGTTAGTGCCATCACATGTATCCATTCCGATGCATCGTTGTTTCACGTGAAACAATTCGCTCCTGCTCACCTAACCCTTGATAGCATACGTGCGTGCAGCTCTACAAGCGTTTGGCGATGGATCAGGGGACTGGTAAGTGGTTACAGTGGCGCCATGGAGGTGTGACTGCAACTGAGATCGCGAAGGCGGTTGGCGGAGGGCAAGGCTGGCTGAGTGTCCGTAATGACAAGCTTTCGGCGATGCCGGCCGATACAGGTCAGCCATTTACGCTAGGGCGTGGCGGCGACAGCGCGATGCAGCTTGGGCACATTTTGGAGCCGATCGCGCGGTCAGCCTATGAACGTGCCCATGGTGTTTCTCTGGAGCCTGCATGCATTGAGTCACTGACGCATCCCCATCGGCGTGCATCTTTGGATGGCCTATCAGCGTGCGGGATGCATGCGGTTGAGATCAAGTGTGGCGCCAGTATGGTGCGCTCGTGGCGCGATAAACGGCTTGTGCAGTCATCGATACGCAGGCAAATGCAGTATCAGCTGGCATTGCTGGGACTCGATTCCCTGACTTTGGTTTTGTACCACGCGATGCCGACGGAGGCTGCGGAGCTCCAGCAGGTGATCCGGATGATGGATTATTGCGGGATACGTCAGCCAGACTGGCAGGGCGGCCCGTATTTTGTGGTGATTGAGCGTGATCCGGTTGTGAGTGAGCACTTACTCGGACAGGCGGATCGCCTCTGGGATGAAATCAGCCGTATTAGGTTGGGCGCCCAGCCAACTCTGTTTGACTTCTCGGTGACAAAGAAAAACCCCAGCACAGCTGTGCTGGGGTTTTCTGCGATTTTCGTTAGGCCCTGGTGTCGACTACGACGGTATTTGCCATCGAGTCGTGCCAGCCCTGTTTCTTCTCATTGAAGAACGCGGCGATAAAGCCTGCATAGCATGGGAGTGCAGAGAGAATCTTTCCAAAATAGCGTCCCGTGGCCTGCCCAAAGCTGATTGGGTAGCCATCTGTGTCGAGGACCATTAGACCCAGTGCCATTTTCCCAAGCGTAGCACTCTTTGGTGAGCTTTCCATGAGTGCAAAGTAGAGCCAGGAAATGATGACTCCAATAATGTTGCCTATAATCTGAGCCACAACTGTGATTGCTTCAGGATCCTTACCTTGCATCGATGCGGCAACAATCAATCCGAGGATAAGTCCGATGGGAAATGAAACGGCTCCAACGACTATTCCGTCGATGAATATCGCAGCAAAGCGCTTGATTGGTGCGGCGTACTGGTAAGTACCCTCAGACTGGTTTTGATCGTACATTCACAATCCTCTACACTGTACAAAGATGATGCATCATAACCGATGCGACTAAAATCGGATGGAGTGTCCCCTTGAAAAATCATGCATCCGATGCGAGTGATTCCGCATCAGGTGCATGTTTAACTTGGTCTCGTTGGATTGACTAGCTGAGAAGATCGGCCGGGGATGACAGTGTTCCTCTGATTGCTGTCGCTGCTGCAACCTGTGGGCTGACAAGGTGGGTGCGTCCACCCTTGCCCTGCCGGCCTTCGAAGTTACGATTCGATGTACTTGCGCAGCGCTCTCCTGGCTGCAAAATATCAGGGTTCATCCCAAGACACATCGAACAACCCGGTTCACGCCACTCAAATCCAGCATTTATGAAAATGGTGTGCAATCCCTCGGCCTCAGCCTGTTTTTTCACAAGTCCGGAGCCTGGGACGACAAGTGCGCGTGGAACGGAGACTTTGTGTCCATTGACGACTCCAGCGGCTGCTCGGAGGTCTTCGATACGGCCATTTGTGCACGAGCCAATCCAGACGGTATCGACTTTGATGGAACGTAGTGGCGTTCCGGATGTGATTCCCATGTAGCTCAGCGCCTGCTCGCAGGCGCGCTTGTCGCTCGAGATGGTGAAGTCATCCGGGCTTGGGACAACCGCACTCAGCGGTGCGACCTGCCCCGGGGATGTTCCCCACGTCACATGGGGCTGGATGAGAGATGCATCCAAAACGACTGTCGTGTCAAACGTTGCGGCTTCATCGGTTTTGAGTTCGGTCCAAACGGCAACAGCCTTGTCCCACTCAGCACCGGCTGGCGCATACGGACGGCCCTTGAGGTACGCAAATGTGGTCTCGTCTGGAGCAATCATCCCGGCGCGTGCACCCGCCTCGATGGACATGTTACAGACCGTCATCCGGCCTTCCATCGAGAGGTTTCGGATGGCTTCGCCCGTATATTCGACGACGTAACCCGTTGCGCCAGCGGTTCCAATTTTTCCGATGATGGCTAGAATGATGTCCTTTGCGGTCGCATCCGGGTGGAGTACGCCTTCAAGGCGGATTTCCATGGTCTTTGGGGTTGTCTGTTGGAGGCATTGTGTTGCGAGGACGTGTTCCACTTCGCTCGTACCGATACCAAAGGCAAGTGCACCAAATGCGCCATGCGTGGATGTATGGCTGTCACCACAGACGATGGTCTGACCCGGCTGTGTGTAGCCAAGCTCAGGTCCCATCACGTGCACGACACCCTGTCGTTCAGAATGGAGGTCATAGAGGGTTACACCGAACTCTGCACAGTTATTCGCTAGTGTTTCGATTTGCTGCAGCGAAATCGGATCGATGATAGGTAAGGATCGATCCGTAGTAGGTACGTTATGGTCCATTGTGGCGATAGTGCGGTCTGGACGGCGTACTTTTCTACCGGATACACGAAGGCCCTCGAATGCTTGTGGGCTGGTTACTTCGTGAACAAGATGGAGGTCAATGTAAAGGAGGGATGGTTTTCCAGGTTCAGCATGGACAACATGGGTGTCCCAAATCTTCTCAAAAAGTGTACGCGCTTTCATATATCTTAGATTATAGGATATTGACCCGCACTACCTGTTCGACCTGAAAATCACTGTATTGAAATGTAAGCGAGATTGCATTGCCGCTGCCGTATTCCAGTAAAGACAGCCAGGTCTCTAGAACAAAGCTTGCATGATTCGATGTCTGTGCATGGAGCGATTGTGCATCTGATATACGCTCAGATGTCAAATCTAGTTACGGATGTTTAAGAATGGTAATCATGAATCAATAAGGCTTATCAATCATCGCTCTTGTCTATTTTGTGGTGTCAGAAAGCGATCTTGGTCAGGTGTGCACGTACGCTAACTCGTTTTGACCAAACCTATATTCCCGCACCAACATTAATTTGATTCAGAATCT
>Ga0209597_1002956_pt1 | contig 10624 bp, 9 predicted proteins | sample M_140625_MF_Meta_FD_187316 | JGI IMG/M metagenome (GOLD analysis project Ga0209597, IMG submission 187316) | Freshwater microbial communities from Lake Montjoie, Canada to study carbon cycling - M_140625_MF_MetaG (SPAdes) (version 2) | ecosystem: Environmental > Aquatic > Freshwater > Lake...
ATAGAGCATATCAACAAAAAATTGAAGCGGTAAGTAATTTGATTTTGGATGAAGTGAATGTTAAAAAAATAGATTTTGTTGATGAAAGTCAAACCCAAATTGTTAAGCAATTAAAATTAAATTTTAAAACGCTAGGAAAAAAATGCGGGCAAAACATGAAATTGCTTCAATCTTATGCAGCAGAAAATGGGAATAAAATTATTTCAGAAATTGAACGAAATACAAAATTTATAGTGAATTTAAACAATTTTAATATCGAGTTAGTAGCAGAAGATGTTGAAATTATTCCAATAGATATTCCAGGTTGGAAAGTAGCAAATAATGGATCGATAACAGTAGCTTTAGATATAAATATATCTGAGGAATTAAGAAATGAAGGTTTAGCTCGCGAACTAGTTAATCGAATTCAAAATTTAAGAAAGGATAGTGATTTTGAAGTAACAGATAAGATTTTGGTTAAAATTCAGCAAAAAATAGAATTAGATAACGCAATTAAAAACAATTTAAGTTATATTTGTTCTGAAACTTTAACTACAGACTTTCAAATTGTTAATAATCTAAGTCCAGAAAATTCAACAATTATTGAAGTAGATGAAAATTTACAAACATTTATTTATATTGAAAAGATTAATTAAATAATTTAGATTATGGCTAAAAAAATAAATACTAAAAAAAAGGAAAAAAAAGCTAAGCCAGTTTCAAAACCTTTAAAAAAAGCAGTTAAATCTGCACCAAAAAAAGTTGCAAAATCTGCACCTAAAAAAATTGCAAAATCTATTGTTAAAAAGGTAGTTAAAATTGCCAAAAAAATCAAACAAAATTCGGCTTCAAAAAAAGTCGTTAAACCTATCGCTAAAAAAGTTAAACCTATTGCTAAAAAAGCAGTTAAACCTGCTACCAAAAAAGTACTAAAATCTGTGTCAAAGAAAGTAATTAAGCCTATCGCAAAAAAAGCAGTTAAACCAATTGTAATAAAAGTAGTTAAATCCGCTTCAAAAAAAGAATTAAAAAATAAAATTGCTACAAAATCTGTAATTAAATCAACAAAATCTAAGCAGATTTTAGAGAAAACAAATATTTCTAAAAAAAATAATAGTAAACCGATTGAGGCAATTGCTCTAAAAGTAAAAAATTCTAAATCAAAAAAAGTAGAATCAAAGAAAAAAGGTAAAAATAGTGATGAAGATGATGTAGAAGTAAAAGATGATTATGAAAAACCAGACGAAGAAGATGCTGTGGTTGAAGGTGGTTTAGAAGAGCTAGTTTTATTAGATTTAGAAGGAATAAGTTCTGCTGAAATTGATGAAGATGAAGATGGGGTTCCAGAAAAACGTGGACGTGGACGTCGAAAGAAAAATCACGGTAAATCAACTGGAGGAAGTATGGAGGCCTATATTCGTAATAGACCTTTACAAATAGATCTTAGTAAGCCACTTATAAAAAAAGGTATAGTAGAACCACCAAAGCCTTTCATTAATAATAACGATAAACGAACTCGTTATTCTGATAAAGAATTAGCAGAATTTAAAAAATTGATTTTAGAAAAGTTTAAAGAAGCTCAAACGGATTATGATTTGCTTAAACAAACCTTAAGTAATGAAGATAATCATGGTACAGACGACACTTCACCTTCATTTAAATTATTAGAAGATGGAAGCGATGTAATGAGCAAAGAAGAAACTGCTCAATTAGCTATACGACAAGAAAAATATATAATTAATTTAAAAAACGCTTTAATTAGAATAGAAAATAAAGCTTATGGTATTTGCCGAGTAACCGGAAAATTAATACCAAAAGAGCGATTACGTTCTGTACCTCATGCTACTTTAGGAATTGAAGCAAAAATTAATCAATCGTCTTAAACAATCTTTTTTCTAATTGATAGTTTAATTTAATTACAGATATTTGGATAATTTACTTTTCTCAATTAAATGTTAAAGCACTATAAAATCCCTCTACTTACTGTATTTTTTATTTTATTAATTGATCAGTTTATTAAAATTTACATTAAACTGCATTATCCTTTGGGCGAGGTTGGGCGGTTAGCAGATTGGTGTATTATTCACTTTACTGAAAATCCGGGAATGGCTTTTGGTTTTGAGTTTGGAGGAGAAATTGGAAAATTGGGCTTAAGTATTTTTAGAATCTTAGCTTGTATAGCTGGAGCATTTTATATTCGTTATATTATTAAAAAAGAAGAGCATCCAGGTTTTGTGTTCTCGGTATCACTTATATTAGCTGGTGCTTTGGGCAATATATTTGATAGTGCGTTTTATGGTTTATTTTTTGACCGAGGCACTTCTTTAAATTTGGATTTTAATGAATACATGCCTTATGATGGCATTGCAAAATTAACGTCTAATGGCTATGCCAAATCTATGTTTGGTTGTGTGGTTGATATGTTTTATTTTCCAATGATGAATGCCCACTTCCCAATTTGGTTTCCTATATGGGGCGGCGAAGAATTTCAATTTTTTAGACCAATTTTTAATTTTGCCGATGCTTCTATTTCAATTGGAGTTTTTATTATAATTTTATTTCAAAAAAAGTTTACTAAAAAAGAAGAGTTAATTGAATCAGATTTGCCTTTAAACAAAGCCGATTAAACTCAACTAATTGAATATTATAAATAATTAAACACTATTCATAATTAATTGTTTTAATTGAATGAAAGAAGCAGTTTTATTAATAAATCTTGGGACGCCAGATTCTTCAAAGCATTCAAAAGTTGCTAAATATTTAACTCAGTTTCTAAATGATAGGCGAGTAATTGATATAAATCCTATACTTCGATTTATTTTAGTTAATTTAATTATTGTTCCCTTCAGAAGTTTTAAATCCTCAAAATTATATCAAGCTATCTGGACAAAAGAAGGCTCGCCATTATTAATTAATAGTATTTTATTAAAAGAAAAGCTGCAAAACAAATTAGGCGAAAAATATATTGTTGAATTAGCCATGCGATATCAAAATCCAAGTATTAAGTCTACTTTAAAAAAAATTAAAGAACAACTCCCATCTAAAATTCACGTGTTGCCTTTATATCCTCAATATGCAAGTTCGAGCACGGGAAGTACCATCGAAGAAGTTCTAAGTCAAATTAAAGGATGGGAAGTTATTCCAAGCTTAAATATTATCAGTCATTTTTACAATCATCCAGAATTTATAAAGGCATTACTGATAGAAGGAAAAAAACATAATCCAAAAAATTATGATTTTGTGATTTTTAGTTACCATGGCTTACCAGAAAGACATATAAGAAAAGGTTCATCAGATTATGGAAATAATACCTGTGTGCTTGGAGATTGTTGCAATAAAATTTCTATTAATAATCAATATTGTTATAGAGCAAATTGTTTTCAAACCACTCGTCATCTTGTTGAAGCGTTAAATATTGATGAAGGTAAATACTGTACAACTTTTCAAAGTAGATTAGATAATAAATGGCTTCAACCATTTAGCGACAAAGTAATTGAAGATATTGCTAAAAAAGGCGCAAAAAATATTTTGGTTTTTTCACCTGCTTTTGTTGCCGATTGCCTTGAAACAATTTATGAAATTGGAGTTGAATACCAAGAGATTTTTATCGAACATGGTGGCGAAAAGATTACTCTTGTTAACAGTTTAAATGCAAATGACGAATGGGTAAATGCATTAAAGGAAATTGTGTTATCATAATTTAAATTGCTTTATCGTCAGATATTTTTGTATCAAGCGCATCTCTTAATCCATTACCAACTAGCATAAAAGATAAAACTAACAACATTATGGCCAGGCCTGGAACAAATGCGAGATAGGCTTTGTCCATTAATATATAACCATGGTGTGCGTTTGTCATTTCTCCCCAAGATGGGACTGGAGGCTGAGCGCCAATTCCTAAGAAACTCAATCCTGCTTCCATTAATATAGCCGAAGCAAAATTACTTGCTGCAATAACTACTACGGGCCCCATTACATTTGGTAAAATATGTTTAAAAATAATTCTTTTATTTTTATAACCAAGGGCTCGTCCGGCCTCAACGTATTCTTTTTCTCTGATACTTAATATTTGCCCCCTTACAATTCTAGCAACTTCTACCCACATAGTAAGACCCACTGCAATAAAAACTTGCATAACTCCTTTACCAAGAACTAGAGTGATAGCGATAACTAATAATAGAGTTGGGATACTCCAAACTACATTAATTAGCCACATAATTAAATTATCAATTTTACCTCTGTAATATCCAGCAACCGAGCCTAAAAATACCCCAATTAAAATAGAAATAATAACCGAAATTAATCCAACCCCTAAACTAATTCTGGTGCCAATAATTAATCTACTTAGCAAATCACGACCTAATAAATCAGTGCCCAATAAATATGTTTTTTCTATTATGTTTTTTGACTTTAAGATAGATTTAAGTTCATTGATAGATTGAGTGGTTTTGTTAGTTTGATTTATTTGATAAAAACAAAGTGTTTGTTGAATAGAGTCATAAATTATAGGATATTTTTTGTCGATATTATAAACAACACTTGCTAGATTGAATGTGATAAGTGAACCATTGTTTGGAGTGTTGCCGGTATATTCTTCGATAATAATATTTGCGCCTTTAAAATGATAATCAAAAAATGCATAATTTATATATTTGTCTTCTTTACCAAATAACATAAGTTTAAAAAAACCATCGTTATTACAAATTTCTTTATGGGAAACAAGTAAGTGTTTTGTTTTAAAGCCAGGATATTTTATGTGAAGTTCAGGTTTTTGATCGTTACAATAAGGCGTTTGATCTGAAGTAATAAGATAACCTAGAATAGAAATCAAACAAGAAAAAATAATCATAATAAGGCCAAACATTGCTACTTTATTATGTTTAAATCTTCGCCAAGTTTTAATACTTAGCGATTCTGATTCAAAATTTATTATTTTTTTCTTAAAAATCACAATTCTATTATTTCCATTTAGGTTTTAAAAAAAAGGACAATATACCTATTAACAATACGTAAAAAGGGTATACAATCATAACAGGCAAACTAAACCAATTTAGATTTTTATTTTTTGTAAAGCTCGATGATAAAAATAACAACAAAATATCAATTATTAATTTTAAAAGAATAAATACTATTGCCGTAAATTTTAATTGGGGTAATAGATAAATAATTAGTAGAGAAATTAACCAGAGTAAATTAACCAAAAAGCTAGTTACCGACAAAATAAAATTAAAGCGATTAGGATTAAATTTAAATTTTGAAGCCCATCGTATTTTTTGTTTTACTAATGATAAGAATGAATAACAAGGATAGGTATAAACCATAGCGCTTGTTGATTTTAAATAGTTAATCTTAACATGCTTTATTTTTTTTACATCCTCTAGAAAAAGCACATCATCTCCTGATTCGATATGAAGGTGAGAATTATAACCAGTAGTTTTTTCAAATAAAGATTTACTAAATATTAAATTTGCTCCACTACATAAAAAAGAAGAATTAAAATAATTGCTTCCACAGGATAATAAGTTTAAAATAGAATTTTCAATGGCTTGAAGGGCCCATAGAATACCAACATTATTTGAAATGTTGATAGGCCCGATTATAAATTCAGCTTTTGTTTTTTGATGAAAATCAGAAATGGTTTGAAGCCAGTTTTTAGATAATGTAAAGGTATCTGCATCACGCAGGATTATTAAATCGTTTTTAGCAAATAAGATAGAGCTAGTTATGCTCTTTTTTTTTCCTTTTTTTTCTGAGTTAGATATAATCTGATAATCAATGTTAGAATTTTGTAAAATATATTCTGATTTTTTAAGCGTATTATCAATACTAGCATCATTGATGAGAATCAATTGAATATTTTGTTTTGCATAATTTTGTTGAATAATAGAATATAAGCATGTTTCGATTGTTTTTTCTTCGTTGCGCGCACAGATAATAATAGTAAAAGGAATTTGAGTATTTTTTTCTTCTGTATTAAAACCTTTAGTTTTAAAAAATCCAATAGCTAAACAAATTAAGATTATTGAATATGCAAACAATAAAAAAAATGATGTTATGATAACGAAACTCATTTTTTTAAGCCGGTTAATTTGAAGTTAAAATCTTGCTTTACTAAAATAATGTATCCAACTATACTTGGCAACACAATATTTAAGAGCCAAAGCATTATTATACTTAAGGCTAAATGAGACTGATTAATGGCCACACCTTTAAAAACAAATAAAGCAATAGCTGTTCTAATAGCAGCTTCTATAATACTGATCATAGGAATGATACTAGTAATTAAAAAGTACAAGGCAATGGAAATAAATATAGATGCAGTAAATGCTTCGGGATTTAAAATATAAATTAATAAATTTAGTTGTAAGAAAAAAACCGTATAGCGTAAAGCTGAAAAAATAATTAATTTCGCAATTGTTTTATTATAAAACTTGTATTTGAAATCATTTAAAACGAATTTTTTACTTAATTTTTTCGAAACATAATTGAGAATTGAACTTATTTTTTTTATGCAGATAAATAATAAAAGTAACATTATCAGGCCGCCTAATATGATCGAATAAACTATCCAATTTAACTCAAGGTTAAAATCTTTTATTTTAAATGACAAAGCTGTTAATCCAATTAAAATAGTTATTGAAAATTGAAATAAACCATTTATAAAATGTAAAACAGTAATCATAGGTCGATTTTCGGATTTAAAAAAAAATATTTTTGCTAAAAATTCAGTTGAGCGACCCGGTGCAAGATTACCCATACAAACTCCACTATAAACCGATTTCATGGCAGTACTAAAATTAATTTTTTCAATTGGTGAACAAATAATTTGCCATTTGTACGACTCTATCCCCCAATTAAAAGGTATTAAAATTAAAGCGATTACTAAACAAATCAAACTTTTTTTAGAACTGAGTATATTAGTAAGTTCTTGAATGTTTTCTTGAGTAAAGCCATCTTTTAATCTGATATAAATGAAGGCGAAACTACCAATGCCAATTGCTAGTTTTAATAGAGTAGAAAGTATTTTTTTATGCTGTTTCAAATTAAGTTAAATTTACAGATTATACTAAAGCGATGATATTTAAAGTTTACAAATAAATTTATTTATCGACTTAATTTATTAAAATTTAAATGCCAACAAAAGATAGAATAATTTTAGGTGTAGATCCTGGAACCATTTTGATGGGTTATGGATTATTACATATAGACAATGCTATTTTAAAGCCGATTGGAATGGGCGTTATTAAATTAGATAAATACGAAGATCATGCAGATCGATTAAAAAAGATTTTTGAAAGAATTATTGGAATAATAGAAGAATTTAAGCCTGATGAATTAGCTATTGAAGCTCCTTTTTTTGGAAAAAATGTTCAATCGATGCTTAAATTAGGTCGAGCACAAGGTGTTGCTATAGCAGCAGCTTTAAGTAAAAATATTCCTTTTACAGAGTATTCGCCAAAAAAAATTAAAATGAGTATAACGGGAAATGGTAATGCTAGTAAAGAACAAGTTGCTGCCATGTTACAACACATATTAGGGATAAAAAATGAACACCAATACTTAGATGCTACAGATGCTATGGGAGCTGCGCTTTGTCATTTCTATCAAAATAATCGGAGTGGAGTTAAATCTAAATCTTATTCGGGTTGGAAGTCTTTCTTAACTGAAAATCCTAAAAGAAAAGTATAAAATCTAAAGATTTTAATTAACGTTTTAAAGAATTTATTTTTTTACATCCGATTAATTGATCGTAATAAGTTCCAAATTTTCGGTGGTAAACATAAATACAATAATCATTTTCTGTATCCCAGAAATTCCCTTCGGTAATAGTTTCGTCGCCACTTTTTTGGCTATCATTACTTAACACATAAATATAATTATAAAAGCCTTGTTTTAAGTAAAGCGTTTTTTCATAGCCCATTTTTTTGTAATTATAAATTAATTTACTTTTAGAATTCATTCTCCAATCCGTTAGTTTTCCTAAAATATAAAAATTACCATTACTTTCTGGTTTTGGATAAGGTAAAAAAAAGTCTACATATACATAATCAGATTCTAAATCTTGATTTCCCTGTGTTTCTCGATTTTTAATTAAAAAATTCCCATTAAAATCATTATAATATAAATAAGGTTTTGAATTACGAATAGGGTCGGGATATAAAACTGCGTGATTTTTCAATTGTTCGTCTTTATAAATTTCGCTAACTTTTTCGGTTAAAAATCTCATGCTCCGAACATCAAAAAAACGGAATTCGTTTCCACCATTAAAAGTACTTGCGTCATCTAACGAATAGGTAAGTTGATTACCATTCATAAACGTAGGTTTAATATCTGTAACGGCATTGTCCCAACGATTATTTTGAGTGATCATCAATTTTACATCTTTATAGGGATTGTTTAATACATAATTAGAACTAGTAATAGTAAAATCCAAATGTTGTTTTTGAAATTGATCGGCTCCTCCAATATTTTGACGAAGAGTTGCTGAGATAGATACCTTATTATCAAATACCATAAAACGTCTACTTAAAATGATATTTTTATCACTGTCGTATACATACATTATATAATTACCACTTTTAGTAAATTGAGTATTTTGTTGTGTTCTTAAATCTGGAAAAATAATGGAATAGTGAGTATATTTTTGGAAGGTATTGGAAGCAAAAGAAAAATTTAAAATGTTTAATTCGAAAAATCCGTTGAGGTATTCGCTAATCATTAAATCACTTGGTGTCCAATCTGCATTGCAATGCACAAATGTGATTGAGTATTGTTTTACATCACCATCAATATCATCAAAGCTTAATTCGAGTTGTTCATTTCCATCTAAAGAAATTAAGGGTGTTGCATATTCCCAGCTGATTTCGTTAAATTGAATAGTTTTAATGTTTGGTTTGTAATTAAAATCATCGTAACGCAATACATTATTATTTGTGTAATCTTCATCATTTGAATTGGTTTGGGAAATAAAAAATAATGGAAAAGCTAAAAGAATAATTATTACAAGTCGAGTCATGTGATCAAAGATAAAGAAACATTTTGGGCTAAAATATATAGCCTATTTATCTTTTGCTGAAAAAAAAGTGATTTTACTTTCTTCTTTTTTAATTATTCTTTGGATGTTTTTGCGATGGGTTATAATTAAAATTAAGGCTACAATAACGGAAAATCCAGTTAGAATTGGATTAGTATTACCTAACATCACATTTAAAAAAATTGGAAAACTGAGTCCTGCCATCATAGCGGATAAAGAAACAATTCTAGTTGAAAAGAATACGGCTAAAAAAATTAGTAATGATAAAGAACAGGCTAAAGGCAGAATACAAATAACAATACCCAAGATGGTTGCCACGCCTTTGCCCCCTCTAAACCCATAAAAAATAGGAAAAATATGGCCAATTAACACCGCTATTCCTAATCCTAATTGTAAATTTATGAATTCGGCACTTTTAGGTTCATAAGCACTCAAATAAGCTAAACCAACACCAATGCTACCTTTAAGGGTATCTAAAAATAATACAGGAATTCCAGCTTTATTACCTAAAACTCTAAACGTATTCGTTGCTCCAGCATTTCCGCTTCCAAACTCTCTTACATCGATATTGTAAAATGTTTTACCAATCCAAACTGAAGTTGATATAGATCCTAATAAATAGGATATTAAAACTAATGCTGTCTCCAAATGTTAAGGATATGTTAATTTAATAAATGCAAAGTTATAATTTATTTTATATAAAAAAAGCAATTAAACTTTTGTTCAAAAATCTAATTGCTTAAATATCAATAATTTATAAATTAATAAGCGCCTTTTAATTTTACGCCCTGTTCTAATTTTTGTAATGCAGTAATATAAGCTGCAATTCTCATGCTTGTTTTATATTTAGCGACATTATTCCAAACAGCTTCAAATGCAAATTCCATTTTAAGATCATGTTTTGTATTTACTTCCTCTTCAGTCCAGTAATAACCAGCTTTATTTTGCACCCATTCGAAGTAACTCACGGTTACCCCGCCACTATTTGCTAATATATCTGGAACACAAATAATATTTTTATCGTTTAAAATTGTATCGGCTTTAGGCATGGTTGGACCGTTGGCGCCTTCAACAATTAATTTTGCTTGAATTTTATGGGCATTTTCTTCATTAATTACATTTTGAAGAGCAGCAGGCACCAAAACATCACACTTACAAATCAATAATTCTGAAGATTTAATTTCAGTTGCCCCATTAAATCCTTTTAATATTCGATTATTTTTTTCGGCATAAGCTAGAGCAGCAGCAATATCAATACCATTTTCATTATAAAAAGAAGCGGTATGATCACCAATTCCTACAATTTTAATTCCTTTTTCAGAAAGTAATCGAGCAGCATGCGAACCTACATTTCCAAAACCCTGAACTACAGCGGTCACATTTTTTGGATCTAAGTTCATTTTTTTAAGAGCAGCAAAGGTATTAACCATAACTCCTCTTCCTGTTGCAGCATCTCTTCCCAAAGATCCTCCCAAAGCAATTGGTTTACCGGTAATTATACCGGGACTATCTTCTCCAGTTACTTTATTTAATTCATCTAAAATCCAGGCCATTTCTCTTCCACTTGTTCCCATATCTGGAGCAGGAATATCTTTATTTACGCCAAAAACA
>Ga0209597_1002957_pt1 | contig 10622 bp, 9 predicted proteins | sample M_140625_MF_Meta_FD_187316 | JGI IMG/M metagenome (GOLD analysis project Ga0209597, IMG submission 187316) | Freshwater microbial communities from Lake Montjoie, Canada to study carbon cycling - M_140625_MF_MetaG (SPAdes) (version 2) | ecosystem: Environmental > Aquatic > Freshwater > Lake...
TTCTAAAAACTTAAAAGTTGAAGAGCTTGATAATATCAAAGAACTTCAACGCATTTATAGAAGTAACGAACCTGCAGCTCAAGTGTTAAGAGATGCTGAAAAATTAGAAGGTTCAGTAAGAAATACCGGAGTTCATGCTTGTGGAATTATCATTGCCCCAAGAGATATTGATGAAGTTGTACCCGTAGCAAAAAGTAAAGATTCTCAGTGGATGCAAGTTCAATATGATGTAAATCAAATTGAAAAAGCAGGATTGTTGAAAATGGATTTTTTGGGATTAAGCACGCTTTCAATTATGAAAGATGCTATTAATCTTATTAATGAAACTGTTGGTGTAGTTATTGATTTGGATTCAATTCCCTTGGATGATCTCGTTACTTATGAAATGTTCCAACGGGGTGAAACCAATGGAGTTTTCCAGTTTGAAAGTCCAGGAATGCAAAAGCACATGCGCGATTTGAAGCCTACACAATTTGGTGATTTAATTGCGATGAATGCCTTGTATCGTCCAGGGCCAATGAAATACATTCCAGACTTTATTGATCGTAAACATGGTAGAAAACCAGTTGAATACGATTTAGCTGAAATGGAAGACTACTTGAAAGAAACTTATGGAATTACGGTTTATCAAGAACAGGTAATGCTTTTGAGTCAGAAATTGGCCGGATTTTCAAAAGGTAAGGCCGACGTATTAAGAAAGGCAATGGGTAAGAAAGATAAAAAACTCATTGACGATTTAAAATCGGATTTCATGACTGGAGCCAGAGAAAAAGGTTTTGCTGACAATATTTTAGAAAAAATTTATAGTGACTGGGAAGAATTTGCACAATACGCCTTTAATAAGTCGCATTCTACTTGTTATGCTGTCATCGCATTTCAAACGGCATATTTAAAAGCAAACTATCCAGCACAGTATATGGCTGCCGTTCTTAAAAGCAATATGGGTGATATCAAGAAAATCACTTTCTATATGGAAGAATGCCAGCGTATGGGAATTAAAGTTTTGGGTCCTGATTTGAATGAAAGCAAATCTGCCTTTACCGTAACCAAAAACAATGAAATTAGATTTGGTCTAAATGCTGTAAAAGGGGTTGGTGAAGGAGCAGTAATAGAAATTTTACAGGACAGAGAAAAGAATGGTCCATATACAAGTATTTTTGATTTAACATCAAGGGTGAATTTACGTTCGGTTAACAAACGAAATTTGGAGTGTATGGCAAAATCTGGCGTTTTTGATTTCGATACAAGATACCACAGAGCCCAATATGTTTTAGAAGATAACGAAGGAAGAATTGGTATTGAATTGGCAATTAAACAAGGTCAAAAAATCCAATCAGATAAAATCAGCGGTCAAACTTCGTTGTTCGGTGGTGGCCTAGATACAACTGTCCCTCAGGAACCCCGATTGCCCCATGTTGAACCATTTTCGTTACACCAAGAACTTAAAGAAGAAGAAGAATTGGTTGGCGTATTTTTGAGTAAACATCCATTGGATGACATGAAATTCTTGTACCAAATGGTTTCGAAAACCAAAGTAAAAGAACTGTCACATGCAATTGATAACAATGAAAGGTCTGAATTCAGAATTATGGGTATCATTACAAATGCCAGAGAGGTGATTTCTCAAAAAGGTAATCCTTACGGGCGATTTGCAATCCTAGATTACTCCGGAAACATCGAATTAAACGTTTTTTCAAAGACGTATATAAATAACAAGAACTTATTGTCTAAAGATTATATCGTTGTGATTCATGGAACTACAGAGCCAAATCCTGATAGAAGCGATGCCAAAGTGAATATTATTTCAATTTCGCTTGCATCTGACATTGATGAGAAAAAATTAGTGAAAACTTTAAAAATCGACATGACACCCATTGAAGTAGACGGAGGGAAATATCAGGTTATTCAACATATCGTTGAACAATTTCCAGGCAATTGCTCCGTGCTCTTTAATTTTTCAGATATAGAAGAACAGATGAATGTTTCACTCATATCAAAATATGGTATTCAATTTAGCATTGAAGTAGAAACCATGCTGAAAGATTTAGACATAGATTATACACCAATTTTAGATGAACGTTGGCAGTAAGATGAAAGTTTCAGGATTTGCCATTGCAAGAAATGTGGTTCAAGCTGATTATCCATTGAAAGAAGCCATTTTTTCAATTTTACCACTGTGCGATGAAATTATTATTGCAGTAGGTAAAAGTCAAGACGATACGAGAGCTTATATTGAAAGTTTTAACATCCCTCAACTGAGAATAATTGATACGGTTTGGAACGATAATATCAGAGAAGGTGGGGCTGTTTTGGCCGATGAAACCAATAAAGCGCTGGCAGAAGTTTCGAAAGACAGTGATTGGCTAATGTATATCCAAGCCGATGAATGTATTCACGAAAATGATGTCCCTAAAATAAGAAAGGCATTGGAAGATAATTTGGAGAATAACCAAATTGAAGGATTGTTGTTTGATTATTTACATTTTTATGGGTCATATGATTTTTTGGGGGACTCAAGGCGTTGGTACAAAAATGAAATAAGAATTGTTCGAAATAACTTGGGCATAAAAAGTTGGAAAGACGCCCAAGGATTTCGCAAGAAAGACGATACCAAAATAACCGTAGCAAATGCCAATGCACGTATTTTTCATTACGGATGGGTGAAACATCCCAAGCACCAACAGATTAAGCAAATGCAGTTTCATCGCTTATGGCACGACGATGCATACATGCAGCAGAATGTCAATATTTCCGATGAATTCGATTATTCAGGAATTGACTCGTTAATTCCATTTGAGCAAAGTCATCCTGCGGTTATGAAAAACAGGGTTGATAATATCAGTTGGAAATTTGCAATTAATCCTGCAGCCAAAAACTTTGGTATCAAAGCAAAATTGCTTTATTGGATTGAGAAGAAATTTGGTTGGAGAGTAGGTGAATATAAAAATTATAAATTAGTAAAATAGATGATTGATGTAACCATAATTGGTGGGGGAGCAGCGGGTTTTTTTGCAGCTATTAATATAAAAATGAATTGTCCAACCGCGAAAGTGGTGATATTAGAAAAGACAATGAAAACGCTTTCTAAAGTAAAGGTTAGTGGTGGTGGTCGATGCAATGTTACTCATAATTGTGAGTCATACTCAGAATTAGCAAGCAATTATCCCAGAGGTGGCAAATTTTTAAAACCATTGTTTAAAGAATTCGGTGTTACAGAAACTATAAATTGGTTTGAAAATAATGGAGTAAGATTAACAACGGAAGATGATGGCAGAATGTTTCCACTTTCAAACACTTCAGAAACAATAGTTAATTTGTTTGAAAGCAAAGCTAGATCATTGAACATTGATATTGATTTGAAATCAATGGTTACTGATGTAATTTCAGAAGAAGATGGCACTTTCAAAATTCATTTGCAAGATATTTCTCAGCCCATTCATGCCAAATTTATAATTTTAGCAGCTGGGGGCATGAATAAAAATGATTCGGGTAATTTCCTTAAGAATTTCAATATTTCAACAGTAAACGGAGTGCCTTCATTGTTTACATTTAATATTAAGAATGAGGAGTTAGCTACTTTAGCAGGTGTGTCAGTTGAACGTGGTAAAATTAAAATTGCCGGTTTGAAACAACCATATCATGGACCAATTTTAATTACACATTGGGGATTAAGTGGACCTGCAGTTTTGAAAAGTAGTGCATGGTACGCCCGCGATTTGTTTGACAAATTATATCAATTTGATTGCCTGGTTTCTTGGTTGCCAATAGATTCAGAGGCTGAAGCGTTGTCTGCATTAGAAAATATTTTCCAAGAAAACCCGAAACGACAATTAAATAATTTACATGTATTAGATTTACCAAACAGGCTTTGGCAATATATTTTGTTGATGGCAAAGGTTGATCCCGTTAAGCGCTGTATGGAAACTAAAAAGGTTGAACTAAATAGAATTTTAGAGAATTTAATTCGTATGCCATTTTCCATTTCGGGTAAAACAACTTTCAAAGAAGAATTTGTGACTGCCGGTGGTATCAATTTAGATGAACTGAACCCAAATGAAATGAGTTTGAAAAACTATCCCAATATATACGCCATCGGCGAAATGATTGATGTTGATGGGGTAACAGGTGGGTTTAATTTCCAAGCGGCATGGACAACTGCATGGTTTGCAGCACAATCAATATCTAGGAAGATAATTTAGATTAATTGCCTGTTTCAGTGTATTTGTAACCAACTCCTCGGAGTGATAAAAAATAGAAGGGGTTTTTGGCATCGGCTTCAAAATATTTCCTAAATGCCAATATGAAATTATCAATTGTTCTGGTACTCGGAAATACAGTATATCCCCAAACCGTTTTTAAAATCTCTTCACGGGTTACAACTTGATTTTTCTTTTCAATCAACAATTTTAAAAGCTGGGCTTCTTTTTTTGTTAGCTTAAATTCGCCTTCAACACCAATTGCTTTAAATGAATTAAAGTCAATATAATTCCCTCCGAATTTGTACTCGGTAAGTGTTAAACGTGGTAAATGTTGTTGTGTTCTTCTAATTAATTTTTGAACCCTTAATAAAAGTTCTTCCAATTCAAAGGGTTTACTCATGTAATCATCTGCTCCAGATCGCAAACCATTGATTCTATCTCTGCTGCTATTACTTGCAGAAAGAATCATGATTGGAATATCGTTGTTGGTTAATCTGATGTGCTGCGTAGCAGTGATGCCATCCATACTCGGCATCATGATATCCATAATTACCAGATCGAAACTTTCCGTCTTTAACTTCTGGATAGCAATTGCACCATGTGGCGCTATTAAAACTTTGTAACCTTCAATTTCTAAATTGATGCGTATTAATTCCGCCAAGTCAATTTCGTCCTCTACAAGCAATATCCTGTAATTCTTCATTCCAATAAGCTGTCTTTTGCTGAAAATGCGAGTATAAATTTAGAACCTTTCGGAATGTTATTTTCTACAGTTACTTTGCCACCATGAATTTCAGTGATCTTTTTTACTAAGAATAATCCCAATCCCGAACCTGGAGTAGTTCTGGTTTTTTCTTCTCCAACTCTATAAAATTTCTTAAATATATTTTTCTTTTCATCTTCCGAAATGCCTATGCCTTCGTCGGTGAAAATTAAAGTAAAATTATTATCATTGATTTGTGATTCAATATTGATTTTCCCTTGTCCCTCAGAATATTTAATTGAATTAGTTACTAAATTCCGAATAACTGTTGAGAGCATTTGCTCATCGGCATAAAATTGTAAATTACCTGGTATTTCAATGTCGAGTCTTTTAAAATCCTCACTTTTCAGTTCCATATTTTGTAAAACACCGTTGAAGAAGTCACTCAATTCAATCCAAACTTTTTGAGGTTCCGTGAATTTGTTTTCAAAACGGGTGGCCATTAAAATCTGTTCAACCAAAATGGATAGTCTAGAAATATTTGATTGGGCCATGATTACCATTTTCGGAACAATGTCTGAATCAGGACGTTTGGTAGCTGTTTGAAGTGCCAATTTCGCGGCTGCAATGGGCGTTTTTAGTTCGTGAGTGACAGCAAGCAGAAAATTATTTTGCTGTTGATTTAACCTAACTACACGATCTAAGTATACGAACATGGCGATCCCTATTAAAATAGTGATGAATCCCATTGTCATTCCTTCCAAAATCCAAGCCCTTTTTTTGCTTGCTAACTTCTGGAGAAGTTTCACAGAAATGTCATCTTTGTGCAATAGACGTAACTCGAATCGATTTTGTTGCCTATCGAATTTATATTGGGTTTGAAAATTTACTTTTTCTTTTGAAAAGTTCGAATTTATCTGATTGGTATCGACGCCAATCAATTGATTGTTATAGATTACAATGAATTTTTTAGCATCATTTTTTGGGTCAGCAATTTTTGATTTTAAAATGCAATTTTCAGCCAATACCTGCTGTAATCTTACTATTTCTAATTCTTTGTTATAGTCATTTTCCTGTAATCTTGTTAAAGCAATGGTCCACCACAACAATGCGCTTAACATATAAGCGATGGTGAAAAAGATTACCAGAATTAATTTAAATCTATTTTTTGCCATTTTAGGAGAATGTAACGTAGATAATTACTTTTGCATGAAACCCAACCAACATGAATGCAGAATTTATTTCACGCCTAATAATTATCCTCGGTGAGGCAAATGTAACGCAAAATGTCACAGAATTGCAAGAAGTTGCTCATGATTACACCGAAGATCTAAACTATATGCCTGAAATATTGGTATTTCCAGAAAATACAGAGCAAGTTTCTCAAGCGTTAAAGCTATGTTCTGAATTCAATATTCCGGTTTATACAAGAGGAGCTGGGACCGGTCTTTCTGGAGCTTGTTTGCCTGTAAAAGGAGGTTTGGTATTGAGTACCAAAAAAATGAACCGCATTTTAAATATTGATACTCAAAACATGATGGCAACGGTTGAGCCAGGAGTAATTAATTTCCACTTAAAACAAGCATTGGAAGAATTTGGATTAACATATCCTCCCGATCCAGCGAGTTTTGGTTCAAGTACCATTGGTGGCAATGTAGCCCATGGAGCAGGTGGACCGAAAGCGGTAAAGTATGGAACAACCCGTGATTATATTTTAAACTTAGAAGTTGTTTTGCCATCTGGCGAAATTATTTGGACAGGGGCCAATACATTGAAAAATGCTACCGGATTTTCATTGACCCATTTATTCATTGGCAGTGAGGGATTATTAGGTGTAATTACCAAAATCGTAGTCAAAATTGTTCCCAAACCCGCTCATGAATTACTCATGTTGGCCATGTTTGAAAATGCCAAAGACGCAGCAATTGCTGTAAATAAAGTATTATTAAGTGGCGTTTTGCCAACCGGCTTAGAATTAATGGAAGTAAGTGGCGTTGAAATTTCAGCCAAAGCCACCCAAACAATTTTTCCAATCCCTCCCAATGTGCAATTCTATTTAATGGTAATTTTAGATGGAATGAATTACGATTTATTAATGACCGATGCAGAAAATATTTATCCAATTTTAGAAGAAGCAGGTGCGTTTGATGTTCTAATGCCTAACAATTCCGAAATGGCTGAAAATTGGTGGAAGGTGAGAAGGTCAATTGGTGAAACCGTGAAGCAACAGAGTATTTACAAGGAAGAAGATACTGTAGTTCCAAGAGCAGCGTTGCCAGAATTGTTAACTGGGGTAAAAGAAATTGGTGAAAAATATAATTTTAGAACTGTTTGCTATGGACATGCCGGCGATGGAAATCTTCATGTGAATATTTTGAAAGATAGCTTAACCGACGAGGCTTGGGAAAATGAAATACCCAAAGGCATCGTTGAAATATTTGAATTATGTAAGGAACTAGGCGGAACCATTAGTGGTGAACACGGAATAGGTCTGGTTCAAAAGCCTTATTTGGATGTTGTTTTCAATAGCACGCATTGGATGCTAATGAAAGGAATCAAAACATTGTTTGATCCTCAAAATATCCTTAATCCGGGAAAATGGGTTGAATCAAACCAACCAATGTAACAATTTGTAAGATTTTGCAAATGCCTTTTCCTTAAAATGGATTTTGGTATTTGCCCAAGTTTTAGAAAAAAGTTCGCTATTTCTGTAGTTTTCCAAAGCTGCTTCACTTTCCCAAATACTAGAAGTGCAAATGACTCCAGGTTCATCCATGTCGTTGATTAACTGCAGCGACAAACATCCAGGGAAATTGCGAATGTGTTCTTTAGAATTTTCAAATACCTCTAGAAAAGGCGATATTCCTTCTTCTGTGAAGGTCATTTTTACAAAGCGGTGTATTTTCATTCAAAAAATTCTAAAATGGCAAATGAATCAGTGTTCAAACCGAGCAGATCTGCAGCATTCCCAGCGTTTTGGGCAACTTGCAAAACATTTCCGTAAGTAAATAAACAAAGTGCTTCTCCTTCCGGAACATCGTCATAATCTTCATAAATGCGGTTTAATTTGAAAGTATGATTTCGCAATATGAAATTTCGATTCTTTCTGAGCATTTCAAAATCGGCTTTATCTAAATTGAAAAACGCATTTCCATTGTTGTCGTTATATAAAACAGTGAGCCTAACAATGTTTCCACTAATAGTCGGTTGCATCATGTTCGATTTAACCATAATTGATTTTTCCTTAAAGATATTAGCCAAATCGAAATTTCCATCTATTGCCATTTGTATTCCAGGTAAATAAACTTCAGTGAGCGAGTTGTTTTTGAATTTGTCCACAGGTAAAATGAAAGATTTATGCAGTTCATTTCCAATGGTTAAATGAAAAAAACCATTGTCGGGGCCAACCAAAAATTGGTCGTTTATCTGAGTAATAACAAATCGTTTTGTTTGAGAACTATGAAACGATAAGTGACAAATATGTATGGTGTTAGGAGGGAATTGATCAATAAATTGCTTTAAATAAATAGATTGTGCTTGAACATTTCCCTTTTTTAATTTTGAGGGACTCACAATCATTCGGGCATTTGGAAAAGCTGCATAAATTTTGGCCTGACCTAAAGTGAAATCTATAGATTCAGTACCAAAATCAACCCAATAATGGATAAGATGATTATTATTCGCAGCAAAGGATTGCATATATTTGTAAAAATATAAAAAATACGATTGACAGAGCGCATTTACACATTAGAAATTATCAACCCTCAGCTTTTTTATGGACCAAATAACATCCATTGGAGCCTAATTATGTCTAAATTTCCCAAATTGCAATTCGTTGCTAGAGGTGAGGAAATCAGGATGTTGGGTGATGAAACGAGTATGAACAGCTTTGAAGCTGGAATGAAAGTGTTAGAAAAATTGTACACCTCCAAAGGTGAGTTGACAGAGCATCTTATTTATGAGGCTTTGCATATAGATTATAAAGCAAATCAAGTTGAGGTTTCCACCTCTGATGATGTTCTTTTAATTGGTACCCGTGGCCAAAAAATCAAGGCAAGAACCATGAACCAACGTAAAATGTTGGATGAGTCTAAGAAAAATGATATTCTTTTTGCCGTTGGTCCTGCAGGAACTGGAAAAACCTATACAGCCGTAGCCCTTGCCGTTGTTGCACTTAAAGAAAGAGAAATCAAAAGAATCATTTTAACCCGTCCTGCCGTTGAAGCAGGAGAAAATTTGGGTTTCTTGCCAGGCGATTTAAAAGAGAAGATAGATCCATACCTACGACCCTTATATGATGCATTGGAAGATATGATTCCTATTGACAAATTAAAAAGCATGATTGAAAGCCGTACAGTTGAAATTGCACCTTTGGCTTTTATGAGAGGGAGAACCTTAGATAATTGTTATGTGATATTAGATGAAGCGCAAAACAGTACTGATTTACAGTTGAAAATGTTTTTAACTAGAATGGGACCTAACGCAAAATTGATAATCACTGGCGATTTAACCCAAATTGATTTGCCTAAAAAACAAATGAGTGGATTGTTTCGCGCAATGAAAATTTTGCGTAATATTGAAGGGATTTCTATTGTTGAATTAGATACACAAGACGTGGTACGACATAAATTAGTGAAAGAAATTATTAAAGCATACGATAAGGCAGAGGAGCCTCAATAAATCATTATGGAATTACAAGCATTAACTTCAACCAATTTTTATTTTAAAAATCAAACCGCATTTTACCGCGGAAAAGTAAGAGACGTTTATACCATCAACCAAGATGTTCTGGTAATTGTAGCTTGCGATAGAATTTCGGCATTTGACCATGTCCTTCCTAGAAGTATTCCTTTTAAAGGACAAGTGCTAAACGCAGTGGCGAGCATGTTTTTAGATCAAACCCAAAACATCATGCCCAATTGGAAAGTTTCTACACCCGATGCCCATGTTACAATTGGCAAAAGATGTGATGCAATTCCAATTGAATTTGTAGTGAGAAATTATTTAACAGGCCATGCTTGGCGTGTTTATAAAGAAGGTGGAAGGATTCTTTGTGGTAATACTTTGCCTGAAGGCCTGAAGGAAAATGACAAATTACCTGCACCAATTATTACTCCTGCTACAAAAGCCGTGAGTGGTCATGATGAAGATATCAGTTATTCTGAAATTATCAATCAAAATATTCTTTCTAAAAGTCGTTTAGATGAATTGTGCGACAATGCATTGTCTTTGTTTGAATTAGGAACTCAATACGCAGCATCAAAGAATTTGATTTTGGTGGATACAAAATATGAGTTTGGATTATTTAACAATGAGGCAACCCTCATTGATGAAATTCACACTCCTGATAGCAGCAGATTTTTTTACGGTGACACTTACGAAAAACTTCAAAATGAAGGCAAACAACAACGCCAATTGAGTAAAGAATTTGTAAGAGAATGGTTGATGGAAAATGGATTTCAAGGCTTAGAGGGTCAATTGGTGCCTGATATGCCCGATGATTTTGTTGTAAGTATCTCTGATAGATATCAAGAACTATTCAATGCAATGATTGGTAATTCTCTTGTGAAAAGAGATTATAACAATATATTAGACACTATTGAAACCAATGTGAATAACGCATTGAATATTATTTAGATATTTGTTTTTTAAATTTCATCTATTTATGAAAAGAACAACCTTGTCATTTTTTGCATTTTGCGCGCTATCGCTCTCTGCAC
>Ga0209597_1002960_pt1 | contig 10614 bp, 8 predicted proteins | sample M_140625_MF_Meta_FD_187316 | JGI IMG/M metagenome (GOLD analysis project Ga0209597, IMG submission 187316) | Freshwater microbial communities from Lake Montjoie, Canada to study carbon cycling - M_140625_MF_MetaG (SPAdes) (version 2) | ecosystem: Environmental > Aquatic > Freshwater > Lake...
AAGGGCGCTGCGCTCCATACGGGAATTGCCAAGGCCACCGGCGATGTCGTGATTATTCAAGATGCGGATTTGGAGTACGATCCCAATGAATTCAATATTTTGTTGAAGCCAATCGTTGATGGTTTTGCAGATGTTGTTTACGGAAGTCGTTTTATTGGTGGGAAACCACATCGAATTCTGTTCTTTTGGCATTCTTTGGGTAATAAGATGCTGACGTTTATGAGCAATGTGACAACAAATTTGAATTTAACCGATATGGAAACATGTTATAAAATGTTCCGGGCGGAGATGATTCAGGGGCTGACGTTAAAGGAGAAGAGATTTGGATTTGAGCCAGAGGTTACGGCTAAGATCGCTAGAGTTGAAGGGGTGAGAATTTACGAAGTAGGAATCAGTTATTACGGTCGGACCTTCGCCGAGGGCAAGAAAATTGGTTGGAAAGATGGATTTAGGGCCATTTATTGCATTGTGAAATACGGGTTATTTAAATAGAAAATGGGGAATCAAGATAATTTTAAGGAGTTTGATTTTGAGGGTGAAGAGAACCTGAGGGCGATCGCAGAGGCAGATAAATTCAATGAGTGGATGTATCAGCAGGTTGTTCCACATTGTAAGGGGAAGATTTTAGAGATTGGCAGTGGAATTGGGAATATATCCTACTTTTTTGATCGCGATGGGATGGATATTGATTTAAGCGATATCCGTGAACAGTATAGGTCGTACTTGAAAAAGTCTTTCGAAAAACGCGCCGTTTTAGATATGGATATTGTTGCTGATGGATTTGTTGAAATGCATGGCGATAAGCTGGGGACCTACGACGCTGTTTTTGCGTTAAATGTGGTAGAGCATATCAAAGATGATAAGTTGGCGATTATGAATATGATTAAACTATTGAAGCCGGGGGGTAAGATCATTATTTTGGTGCCTGCGTATCAATGGTTATACAATGGGTTTGATGTTGCTTTGGAGCATTTTAAACGTTACACGAAGAGCCGTTTGTTGGGTATTTTTCCAACCACGGGTGCAAAGTTAATTCGTTCATGGTACTTCAATTTTGCGGGAATCTTTGGATGGTTCTTGGTAGGTTCTGTAATGAAGAAGAAATTGATTCCAGAATCCAATATGAAATTATACAACGTGCTTACGCCCATTTTTAAAATTGCCGACAAAGTAGTTTTGAATAAAATGGGACTGAGTGTGATTGCCGTGTATCAAAAGGATTAATCTATCGAAATGGCTGGAAACATCAAAACGCAATGGTTGGTTTTTGGCATTTTTCTTATCGCGTTGATTGGCGGTTGGTTGTGTATGGATCCCGGTCACGAATGGGGCGATGATTTCATTTTGTATTTGCATCAAGCGCGTAGTTGGGTTAGAGGTGGCATGCAGGAATTGGCAATTTCCAATCAGGTTTGCATGGATCAGTCGGATGGTGTGATTGGTCCGTATTTGTATCCCCAAGGATTTCCAGTTTTGATGAGTTTGCCTATGCGGGGCATCGATATTTGGGGTTTTGTGGGATTGAAGGTTTTTAATTATTCGATTTTTATTCTCTGCATGGTGGCGGTGTATCGCTGGTTCCGTTTGTTGTTTGAGGATAGGATGGTTCCGGTTATGCTATCATTAGTTTTGGTGATTTGGCATCCAAAAATTTGGGAGGCGGCGAACCGTCTGACATCGGACCTTTGGTTTGCGGGATTGGCGGGAGTGTTTATGTTTTTGCTCTATTCGCAATGGAGGAATAGTTTGGCAAAGAATTTAACATTAGGGCTTTTGGTATTTATGGCAACATCAACGCGGACCAATGGGGTGTTTCTTCTTGTTCCTTGGGTCTTGTTGGTATGGCAGGAGAATCCCAAATTCTATGGTGGATTGAGAGCCAATGGGAATCTGATTTTGGTGGTTGTGTTGGGCGGATTGTGTGGGTTGCTGGCTTTGAAAAACGATTTAGGACATGGGCCCGTTTATATGAATATGCTCAAATCCGTGACACCAGCGCAAGTGTTTTCCAATATGGGTTTGTATTTGAAAATGATTGGGACGTATCCAATGTGGCATTTTTCGACCATTATCGAAGCGACATTGGGTGCTTGGGCAACGGGCTTGTTGGCGCTTTGTGTTTGGGCAATCATTTTATTGGCGATTGTGAAGAGGGGTTGGCAACTGCTGCCAATTGTGGCTTTTGTGGGTGTGAATTTGGCGTTGTTTTGCGCTTGGCCTAGCCTTCAGGGTGTGCGTTTGTTATTTGTAATTTTTCCAATGTTGGCAGTTTTGGTCGTGGTTGGTTTGATGGAATTGTGGCAGTTGGCAAGGCCTTTTGTCGATGTCCGAATTGGGGTTTCAGCTATTAAAAAATCATCAAATTGGGCCATCGCACTATTTATTATAGTATTGATTCAGGGTTTAGCTACCGCAGTACATTACATTGCCACAGACACCAATCAAGCGTTTTCCAAGGAAATCACAGAGGTTTATTCATTTGTTGAGTCATCGGTGAAGGCCAATGAGCGGATATCATTTCATAAACCTCGTTTAATACGCTATGTGACAGGGGCGGAGGTATTCAAAGTGGCTACGGATATTCCAGTGAATCCAACGGATGAAGTGATGGATGTCAAGCCTTTTGATTTGGTGGCTGCAAAAAAACGTCTGGTAGCAAAGCGTATCAAATATTGGATTTTGCCTAAGTCGCGCGGAATGCTAATGGGAGGGGAAGTCGACTTTCCTGTGGCTTTTGAGAATGCGAAGTTTGTGGTTTACACAGTGAAATAACGGGTTTGGGTAGTGTTTTACGATTATTTAATGCCCATCGACAGTAAATCGGAGATTGGAATTCGCTGAAACTTGCCTGAATTGCCAACCATCCAGAGGTGTTTTGAACTAAAGGCGCAGGCGTTAAATGACCCTTCAAAATGGATTCCGCTTTTGAGGGTTTGTTTCGGGATAAAATACCAACTCACCCCGTTGTCTGAGGATATGTCGCTGCCATTGGTCCCTGTGCAAAAGGTGATTCTGTTTCCGTTTTTTATGAGAGAATTCATAGTTATGTCGTTTGGTCTGTGAATGCTCGTTTGAACTCTCTCCGGCGTTGGATGTGACTTTAATTGTTCACTAGAGATTGGTCCGCTAATACAAACTCCACTTCGATATCCTCCGGTATGTCCTTGAAAACCTTTTCCGCCCGACCATTTTAGTCCAAAGTTGGCGTTGGTTGAATGCGCTGAGGCACCATTGAAGCTATCGGGTAAAGTATAATTGCCGCCTACTGCTATCATGCGGCCATCATCGGATAAGCACATGCCGTAAACACCCGAACCAGGTCCGCCAGCAATGGGCATTGGAATAATTAAATTGGATACGACGCGGGGTTGGGAGATCGGTAAATTGAAACGTTTATTTTGCTTCATGGTGCTGCGTTTCTGTTGTTTGAATTTCACAATATGATAACTAGGATTGATTCCGCCACCAGCAAATCCAACAGTAAGATTCTTGATTCGAACTTCCGATGATGTTGTAATTGGGTATTTTCTTGCCAAATTTGTTAAGCCGGAATCGGCGGCTTCAACCTTGCTTTCAATGATGACAAGCGACGTGCCACTGGCTGCAAAGAACGATTCCAACGTATCGAGGGGGAGATTCCAATCGGCAATTGGGAGATTATTCCAGCTACTTCCAAAGTCGGTGGTATACAAAGCCGCAAAGTGCTTTTGGGTATTAATTGGATCACCGAGTACCATGCCTATGCCGGTTTTTGAATCAATTTCTAGCGCATCCAAAAAGATGTCTTTTCTAAAATCGGTATAAACGATCGTCCAGTTTTTTCCGCCATCCATCGTCTTGAGAATTAAGGCAGAATCACCAGCGCTCACGATCACGGCTTCGTTCTCGTTTTTCGCCCAAATGTCGCGGTAGTCCTTGCGCCATAAGGAAATTGGAGCATCGGAAACCTGATTGTAATTTTCAACGCTTTGTTTGACATAGGGAAGGAAATCGGTGAATCGGGTGTTGGTGGATCTCGGAGTAATCGTATCGAAATGTTTGCCTCCATCGGTGGTGCGGATAACGGTGCCTTTGCTGCCGGAAAACCAGGCGCAGGAATCGTTTAAAACGCATAGACCCCGATAATGTGGCGGTTTGATGGGTTTCGACGGGTCTTTATTGGCAATTAGGTTGGAGGAAACAGTTATAAAAACTGTCAATGCGAAGTAAAGAATGCCTTTCAATGAATTGTGTATTATTTTTAGATAAAAAACTTGTAAATAACTTATAATCACTTGTTTTTGTGAATTTTCTAGTAGAGATTCGGTGTAAAATTAATATCTGCCTATGGAAGAAACTACTACAAACATTTTATTTACATCAGACAGTACCCAAAATCAACAAACAATATGCGATGCTATTTTTTCGGTGGCGCGCAGGTTCAAAGGCGAATTGATTTGGTTGCAGAATGCTGCCAACGCCGGAATTACGCAGGCCCTTGTGGATGATCTCAAGAAGCGAGCGTACCGAGATTTGACGATCTTGGAAAAATCAGGAGAATTTTGGTCAATCAGCGCCAAAACGGCCAACGATATCAATGCAGAAATGACATTTGTATTTGCGGAGCTGAAGGTGCCGGGCTTGATGGGTGGCGGAATGGCCGCCTGTGTGAGCAAGTTTAAGAATTCGATGATATATTTCAACCATCAAACGAAGTGGGTTGAGCCAAGGAATATTTTGATGCTATTGGATTCTAATTCTGAATCTCGACAGAAATTCTATCGGGTATCGGCTTTGTCCAAGATGTTTGGTTGTAGGGTTCATGTTTTGTCGTTATCCTCAGCGAAGGACAATGAAACAGTGAAATATCTCTACGCTTATTCTGGACAGGGCTTTAACTACATGATTCAGAAGGGAATTCCGAGCACTGAATTGGATCCCAAGGAGGGGGTTGACATGGTTTCAACGGTTTTGGAAGAGGTAGGAAAAATCCGCGATTGTTGGGTTTCGTCTATGAATGAAACAGATGGCGGCGGTTTTATGAAGTCCGGTCCCTTTCAGCAATATTGTGCTCAGTTACAGGTTCCTTTGATGGCTTGTGCGGTGCAGGAAATTGTGGGTAGCGGGGGTTCGGGTTATTGATGTAAATAATTGATCGAGCTAAAGGAGGGCGGCCGCAGGCCGCCCTCCTTTTTTTATGTTTAATCTGCTCCAATGGTTAACCCATTTTTCAAATCAATACATTCTTTTTTGATGTGGAATACTTGCGTTGACCATTTCCTTTCAATGGCCGAAATTGCATCATTATGTCGATGTCGGTAAAAACGATCCAAGAGTATGTTTCCGCTGGTGAAACCCCTGAGATTTTATTCTGGGTGGGTTGTGCTGGGAGTTACGATGAAAGAGCCCAGCGAGTGAGTCGGGCCTTCGCAAATATTTTAACCCAAGCCGGTGTAAAGTTCGCTATTTTGGGCGCTGAAGAAGGTTGCACTGGCGATCCAGCAAAGCGTGCCGGAAATGAGTTTTTGTTTCAAATGCAAGCGATGCAAAACATCGAAGTTCTCAATGGATACGGGGTGAAACGCATCGTAACAGCATGTCCTCACTGTTTTAATACCTTGAAAAATGAATACCCCAATTTGGGTGGTAATTATGAAGTGATACATCACACGCAATTGATCAATGAATTACTGACAGATGGCAGAATTGCGATTGAGGGTGGGGCTTATCAGGGCAAAAAAATCACGTACCACGACAGTTGTTATTTGGGTCGGGCCAACGGGATTTACGAGGCGCCGCGAATGGTGATGGATCGCTTGGATGTTGATTTGGTAGAGATGAAACGATGCAAAACCAATGGTTTTTGTTGTGGAGCAGGTGGCGCGCAAATGTTCAAAGAAGCCGAAAAGGGGAATCAAGAGGTGAATGTGAATCGTACCGAGGAAGCCTTGGAAACGGGCGCTGAAATTATTGCGGTGAACTGTCCTTTCTGTAATACGATGATGCGCGATGGAACCAAACATTTCGAAAAAGAGGATCAAGTGCAGGTGTTGGATATCGCGGAAATCGTGAATGGGTCCTTAAAATCCTGATTTTGACGCTAGAGCGAAATTCCATCGAAAATATTTTACTTCCCGGATCTTCTCGGGTGTGGTTGTTTGGCGCTCAACGGACTATAAACGATGCAGAAGTTTTATCGATCCAAGGTCAGATGGTTGATTTTTTTTCGGGTTGGCAAGCGCACGGGAAGGGTTTGACGGCTGATTTTTGTTTACTGCACCGCTGTATTTTGATTGTTGCTGTCGATGAGTCTAAAGAGGCACCTAGTGGCTGCAGCATCGATAAGGTTTTTCATTTGTTACAATCGCAAAAGGAAAAATTCGATTTGGATTTTTTCCAACGGACCTTGGTTTGGGCGATGCATAAGGGCGAACTTTGTATTTTTAATAAACAAGAGATTCAAGCGGGGTTGGATAGTGGGGAAATGAATGGGGAAATGAAGGTGTTTAATATGCTCTCAGATTCACTGATGGAATTGACGTCGGGTGCAATGATGCTCCCGTTGATAGAGTCATGGATTGCACCAAAATTGAAATTTACACATGAAAGATAAACGTATATTAACACTGTTTTTAACCATTTTTATTGACCTTTTGGGCTTTGGCGTGGTGATTCCCATTTTGCCTAATTTGGCCAAGAGTTTGGCTTCGGGGTCTGCCCTGCCATTCAATCCCGATGTCGCTGTTGGTGTTGTGGTTGGCTCGTTTTCTATCATTCAATTTCTATTCGCACCCATTTTTGGGTCACTGTCTGATCGGATCGGCCGAAGGCCGATCCTGTTGGTGAGTATCCTATTCAATATTGTGGGTTATATCTTGTTTGGACTGAGTTCCAGCTTTGTATTCCTTTTGTTGGCGAGGGTTGTTTCGGGATTCGGAAGTGCAAACATTGCGGCGGCACAGGCTTACATTGCGGATATTACACCGCCAGCAGATCGTGCTAAGCGAATGGGGATTATCGGGGCAGCTTTTGGCTTAGGTTTCGTTTTTGGCCCGCCGATCGGTGGATGGCTCTATCACGCTGGTGGTGATCATGGTTTGCGTTGGGTAGGTTTCTTTACAGCGGCCTTGTGCGCGTTAAACTTCCTGTTGGCTTGGTTTATGCTGCCTGAAAGTTTGGAGTCGAAGTCGGCCCACAAACGCAAAGTTTCTGATACCTTTAAAGGATTGGTTACCGTTTGGAAGTTGGATGTGATTGGTGAGTTGTTCGTAATTAACTTTATTTACATCGCTGCGTTCAGTATGATGTATGGCAGTTCAAGCGTGTTGTGGAAGGAAAAATACCTTTTGACGCCCGCGGGTATAGGAAATATTTTTGGTTTCATTGGAATCTGTGGAGCCATCGTTCAAGGTGGATTGATTGGTTATTTTACAAACCGAGTGGGTGTGCGAAAAATGTTGCTATGGGGTTGTCCAGCGATCGCTATGGGTCTTATGATTATACCTCTGCCAGAGGCCGGAAATGCTTTTTATGCGGTTCAGGTCATCTCAATTGTATTACTTTCTCTGGGTAACGGTTTGATGATGCCTGCAATCAATTCTTTGGTTAGCCGAAATACACCGCCCGAATCTCAAGGACGTATGCTAGGTCTACTGCAGAGTACAAGTTCTTTGGCTCGCGCGTTCGGACCATTTATCGCCATGGTATTGTATCATCAATTTTCTAGTTTGCCCTATTTGGTGGGTGGCGGATTGATGGTGGTTGCCTTCTTTTTATCGTTAATTCTTAGTAAGACCTTGCGCGTAAGCGATCCAGATCCAGTGGCAAAGCCAAGCAAAGGATAAGAGTATATTAATTTACTTTAACTTGCATTGATATGACACTCCAACCTCTGCGAATACTGCATCTCAATGCTTCTTCCTCGGGTGGGGCGTTTGTTGCTGCGCAGCGACTCAGTGATGCGCTCAATGGACTCGAGGGAGTTTCTAGCGACCACTGGGTTTTTGATGGTGGTGAAGGGGAATTTCATTTGTGGGCCAATACTTGGTTAAAGAAAAAATGGGCCTTTGGATTGCATGCCTTGGAGAAATTGGATTTCCTTCGTTTTGAGGCTAATAAATCCATCCGATTTGCGTTTAGTCATGGCAAAACGGGCGTAAATGTTGCCAATTGGAAGGCGGTACAAGATGCCGATATTATTCATCTTCATTGGGTAAATAAAGGGTTTGTGAGTTTGAAAGGGTTGGAAGGTCTTTTGGGACTAGGTAAAAAAATCGTTTGGACCTGTCATGATATGTGGCCTTTCACTGGAGGGTGTTACCATCCCAGAGGGTGTGATAATTTCACACGTGAATGTGGTAATTGTCAGTATTTGAAACAGCCGGGTCAATCGGATTTGTCGAACCATGTTTTTAAGGCGAAAAAACGAATTTTTTCGAATGCGGACGGTCGACTTCAATTTGTGACGCCTAGCACTTGGTTAAAAAACCAGGCGGACAAAAGTGGTATAGTCAAGGATTTAATTGGAATCGAGGATGCGGTTGCGATGCCCGAAATTAAAGTCATCCCCAATCCCATTGATACGGATTATTTTAAGCCGCATGGTCTGAAATCAGTGAAGGGTCCAATGCATGCTGTGAATTTGGAAAAATCAGCTGAGATTCTGGAGAATGTTGAGAAATATGAAGCGGGTGATGGATTGTCTATTTCAAGTTCAGCCAGTCCTTTTGTTTTGATGTTTGCGGCGGCAAATTTGGGCAATCCTGCCAAAGGATTCGCCGAGTTTAGGTCGGTATGTAATGGTTTGGTGGATTTAGGATTTGTTAATATTGAGGCCCTGGTAGTAGGTGAAAATCGACTTCCCAATGGAGATTTAGGGTTAAAGTGCGCGGTAAAGGAACTTGGATTTATTTCTGATGCAAAGCAAATGCGCGATGCATATTGGCAGGCGGATGTTTATGTGACCACATCGCATGAGGAGAACTTGCCGACCACAATCATGGAGAGTTTGAGTTGCGGGGTGCCCGTAGCGGCATTTGCGGTGGGTGGGATACCTGAAATGATTTCACCAAGCGGCGATCATCAAACAGGATGGTTGGCGGAGAAGTTGGATATCGAATCGCTTATCCAAGGCATCGCATCGTACATTGAAATGGAGCCATCGACGAGAATAAAACTGCAAGAGGCTTGCAGAAATGCAGCGGTGGTGAATTACGGTTCAGTGTCGATCGCGCAGCGATACTTAAGTCTTTACCGGAAATAAATTTTCGGACCAGAATTGTCGAGGTTGAGATTTAGGGTCAGAATTATTCCGCTCTTGACCTCAAAGAGCTAACGCAAAATTCACTGTAAAGTTTCGAGCCATTTAGTTCAAAACAAAAAAGCCACACCGTAAGGCATGGCTCATTTGCTGTTGGATTATTTTGGCTATCAATCCACGTTATCGTGCAAGTGGCGATTCGGTTTTACCGTTAAATCGCGCGCATTCATTGGGTCTTCCTCGCCAATGGTGATTTTACTCACCAGTTGAGATTGGCTGTGAGGTGCTGCTTCGAGATTGACACCACGACGCATATACGCCGGAACATCGATGTCGCTGTCTAACAGAGTTTCTCTATGACTTCTGCCATTTTCCAGGTGGGTGTCGCGGAAAACCTGTGCTGAAGGATCTTCAAATGGATCTTCGGCGGTGAAGGGTTTCGGTGTGACATCAATTGGATTCATTGGGTCTTCATCGCTCTCGTTATCTCCAAAACTGCTAGGCACATGATTGATTACGCTCGGGTTCTGAGGGATGCTAAAGAGATTGGCTTGATTATTTCCAGTGTTCTGAATTGGAATGTTCGATGCAGAATTGCTCGATGGAGTTTGATTCCATGCGTTGTTGTTTGGCATTCCATTGTTGCCGGCCAATCCTGAACCAACGGGGTTTGAGAGATTTGGGTTACCACTCTGAAATCCACCGGTATTGAATGCCGGTCGCTCCGATAAATTCGCATTCCCACCGTTGAAACCATAAGGATTTTGAACAGGTGCCGCCGGAGCAGCATTCACTATCTCTTGTTGCTGGCTAAATAAATTCGCATTGACATTGTCGCGGGATTCAAATCCTGTTGCGATTACTGTAATTGCGATATCATCGCCGAGGCTATCATCTTTGGTGATACCCATTTTCAAGTGGGCCGTATTTCCCGCCTCTTCTTGTAGGTATTTTTTCACTTTTGAGATTTCACTCATGACAGGTTCTTTATGGCCGTAAGTGAAATTCACCAACAAATGCTGCGCACCTTGGATTCTTGTATTGTCGAGCAGTGGACTATCCAAAGCCATCCGAACTGCATTCTCTGCGCGATTCTCTCCAGTTGCGATACCCGTTCCCATGATGGCCCTTCCACTATTTCTCATGGCGGTTTGTACATCCATGAAATCTACGTTGATTTGGCCGGGTTTGGTAATTATTTCGGCGATTCCACGTGCTGCAGTGCACAGAATGTCATCTGCTTTTGAGAAAGCTTGGGTAATCGTTAAATCACCATACATATCAACGATGCGATCATTGCAAATGGTAAGCAAGGCATCAACATGCGGACGTAATTTTTCTAATCCTTCGCGGGCTTGACCAATCCTCTGCGGACC
>Ga0209597_1002966_pt1 | contig 10596 bp, 11 predicted proteins | sample M_140625_MF_Meta_FD_187316 | JGI IMG/M metagenome (GOLD analysis project Ga0209597, IMG submission 187316) | Freshwater microbial communities from Lake Montjoie, Canada to study carbon cycling - M_140625_MF_MetaG (SPAdes) (version 2) | ecosystem: Environmental > Aquatic > Freshwater > Lake...
AATATGAAAAAATAATAGAAAAATATAATCAAATAAAACCGGAAACATGGCAACCATTACAACGACTACCTCGCGCAGAAGGCGGATTTCAATTAGAAATTCCCGATAAAAAAGACATAAAAACTCGTAACCAAAATCAAAAAATCAAACAATTGCGTTGGGATAAGAAATGTCTGGTTCCATATCAATATTATCTTGGGTTTAATGACGATGAAACCAAAATATTATATCAAGCTATGAAATCCATATTTGGTAACGATGTATCTTTGGAATAGCCTATATTCAGCATTATTTACGGCATATATCGTAATTTTTTTTCAAAAAATCAACCGCATGGTGAATACCCGTATGAATATCCACGAATTTATATTTATTCTCCGTCCCCAAAAACGATAACAATTTACGATTGTCCGCCGTTTTTTTATATTGTCCATCGGAATAGTTCTTATTAAACACCATGTGTTCGGTATATTCAAATTCGTCAGCAATCATCGTTGCAATATCTTTGATAGCATATTCATCGCTGGTAGATATAATTAAATTTTCCTTATTTATTTTGTCAATCGTTAATAAAATACAGCGCGCTAAATCATCGGAATAAATAAATTGTCGCAATGGTGTTCCAGATCCTAATACTTCAAAAGGTACATTCTTTTGTTTTGCCAAATAACATTTATGGATAAGAGCGGGTATTACATGACCATCTTGTAATGAATAATTATCATAAGGTCCATAGATATTCGTGGGTATAATGCAAGAAAAATTGGTATTATATTGTTCATTATAAGCCCGACAGTGTATCTCTAATACACGTTTCGCATAAGCATATGCGTCATTGGATGTATGAGGAGGTCCATTATGTAACATGGTTTCGTCTATAGGGTATATCGTTTTATCGGGGAAAATACACGTGCTTAACATACAAATTAGTTTTTCTACTTTTATTTCATAACTACATTTAATAACATTAAAATTAATGAGTACATTTTTTTCCAACATGTCTACTTTATAATTCATATTTTTATATAATCCGCCGACACATGCTGCCAAATGAATGATATAATGGGGGGTTATTCGTGTAAAACATGCCATCGTTTCATGAAAATTTTCTAAATTACAATCCGATGAAGAGAGAAAAACAAATTCATATTGTTCGGCAAATTCGAAGGCGATATTTTTGAAAGCATTTCCAACTAATCCGGAACCACCTGTAATGAGTATTTTTTTCATAGAACAATAAATTCTAATATATTATATAAGAATGAACTTTTTTTACACATTCTTCGCTATTTCACACTTCGTATATTCAGTTGCTTCCTATAATATGAACGAGGCAAATGTTACACTATATTTAAGTGGTGCGGCTTATTGTGGGAAAGAATATTATAATACAATGAAAATATATGAACCAGCCAATGATTTTCAAATTGATACCGTCGTATATGACATAACCACAGATTTACAAGGATTTGTGGGATATATCGCAAACCGTAAAACAATATATATAGTTTTCCGCGGTTCTTCATCCCCATTAAATTGGTTAGAAGATTTAGAAATAACAAAGGTACCATACACAACATTTTCCACTTGTAATTGTGAAATCCATAAAGGATTCTATCATTCGGCATTAGCAGTCAAAGATATGGTAGTGTATAGCGTAACGAAATTAAAAAAAATGTTACGGTATGATACAATCATTGTCACCGGACATTCCTATGGCGCAGCGGTGGCACAAATCATCGGTATGGAACTCGTTAACTCAGGATTATCTTGTCAAGTATATAATTTCGGTCAACCACGTATTGGGGATGATAAATATGCGGCATTTGTGAATACGAAATTGACGAATTATTGGAGATTTACTCATCACAAAGATATTGTGCCACATCTTCCACCCATGAGTGGATTGGATTATATACATTCTTGTGGAGAAATTTATGAAAATGAATATGACGACCTAAAAACATGTAGTATGACAAATTGCGAGGATGAGACATGTGCCGACCAATATTCATTGAAAGAGATGAATGGAGACGATCATAAAGTATATTTACAACATTCTTTGGAATGCTACGCAAATGCTTCACAATAAATTATATCATAAAACCGATATATTTATTTACATATCAATTAGATGTAAATAAAAAAGCCCTCTATGAGAATTGAACTCATGACCTCCAGTTTACAAGACTGGTGCTCTACCACTAAGCTAAAAGGGCAAGATATTTGTAATATAGGTACTATTACAAAATAACACGTGGTTTGTTTTTTATATTGATTTAATCAAAATGTTTTTATTGAAAAATTACATAATACTTTGATAAAATGTTTTAGCTGTTAAATCTTCAATCTCATTTATGTCGTAATTTTTAAAATCTTCATCCACATTTTCAGGAATAGTAGTAACCTCATCGGCTCTTCCTCGTTGACGTATATATCTATATTCTGGTAAAGTTTTACATTTATAATGATTTAATTGAATTATACTGAAATCAATATTATCATTACCGTGACCTTTAATAATATTTCCATTAGTTGATTTTATACATCCTTCTCTCAACATAACATCGTGACATGTATTAAAAGTTACAAAATGTTCTTTTTTGAATATTGTTTTGATATGCGCGTTTCCATATTTTTCGCACATTGTAAAACGAAAAGTTACAGGTTCATTTGTTTTTTCAGTTTTCCCAGATGAACCAAAAAAACGCCAATTCATCCCAATTCCTTGACAATCGCCTATAATATATTCATTAATAAAATCGCAAATATTATTATGTTTTTTTAAAACAATAAATTCATCAATGTCTATATGGGTGACATGTGTTATGTTGCTATTAAATAATATATTTTCTACGAAATGATTTAACACAAAATACTGAACTGGAATACAACCAATATCTAGAGCTACGTAATTATTATTCGGTATATGTATTACTGTAAGTTGTTGTTTATATTTTTGTAACATGTTTTCATACGTAGGGAGTTGTTCGTTGTCATATAAAAAAATGTGTGCAAATCCTAATGCCAAATGATATTTTATAAATTCTTCAATATAATCATGTTCTTTTTTGGCTATACATACTATAATTGGTATCATAAAAAAATTATTATATAAATACATAATAATTTCTTTATATAATATTTATTTTTATAATTTATAATTTATTATTTCCCTGCACAAGGTTTCCCTACAAAGGGAGGGTTCGTCCAAGGGAACCGTAGGTTCCCTGGAATGGGTTCCCTGGAACTATAGGTACAAACTTTGTGAGGTTGTAACATATTTCAATACCAATCCTTCTATTTGTGATAATTTATATTTTAATTCTATTTGACCGATGATTTCACAAACATTTATTAATTCTTTTGCTATCGTAATAATTTTCAATAAAGCTTTGTTAAAATCACCCACGGATATTGATTTTTCCGCCACTTTATTCTGTATAAAATATTTACAATCATATTCGTTCTCATAATCGCACCATTCCATCGCAAAATCTATCATATCATAGTTCAATAATTCGTCATAACGAATTCCGGTACGCATATCATTTTCCATTTCGCGTTTTTCAAAATATTGACAATAACTATCTATTTCTTTGACATATCGTTTGACAGTATCATCCTCTGTCTGTGGAACACTTGCTTTTATATCCTGTGGTACTTTTATATCTGCAAAACAGGAGAATACCCCTATTAATTGTTTTACAGATAGATCACTAAAATAGTCGTATTTTGTCAACATTTTACTCATAATCAATGGATGTATTTCAGCTATATTTGACGCAATCAATCCCATAGGGGTTAATTCATAGGCAGTAGTGTCGTATTCATGTTTGCCAGCATTATCTATAGCTATAAATCCATCGTCTAATAATACTTGACATACAGTATTGGTTTGGTCGGTAATAAAACTACGCATATATTGTAAATTTACCATTTCATTATCCAAGTCGCCATTTAGTTTCATACATTCTTTCGCTTGTTTTAAGTCATCGTTCAATGTACGGTATTCGTCTTGTATTGCGCGGAGTTCTCGTTCCGCATCTTTTTTCTTTTTATTTCCAAGTGTTTTTAGTTGACCTTCAATAGAGATTACTTTGACACATGTCGCATAAGGGGTTTTTAATCGGTCCATACATTCCCGTTTCAACCTGGCTTTTTCAGTAAGTTCATTGATATATTTTTCTTGTGCGTTTATGGATTTTATTAATTCAGTATATATCATGGATTTTTCACTGAATGTATGGAAATTCGTTTTTTGTCCGTTTTTTAATAAATTTAAAATGAGAGCATATGAGATATGAAATTTAGAAATCAATTGTTGGGGTTTTCCCGATAGAATCGTTTTATATTCCGACATCACTGGTAATTTGAATAAATTATTTAAATGAATCACATGACCTACTGTATCTATACCTCTACGACCCGCTCGCCCTTTCATCTGTGAATATTCATGTGCGTATAAATAGCGTTCTCCATTACCATCAAATTTAGTAAGACTGGTAAAGATAGCGGTTCGTATCGGACAATCCAATCCAATGGCGAAACTTTCCGTAGCGAATAATAATTTAATATATTTTTTGGAAATCATCAATTCCACAATTTCGCGTAACACCGGGATCATACCACTATGATGAATGCCGATCCCTTTTTCTAATAAAGAAACCAATTGGCAATATTCCGGTAATTCAAAATATTCTTTATGATTTGGTAATTTACGCACGATTTGTTCGCATTCGCGGCGAACCGTATACGGAATTTTACTATCAAATTCTAATAAATTCGTAGTGATTTCTTTCGCGCATACTTCCACCTGTTTTCTGGAAAATACGAAAGCGATAGCGGGTAACATTTCTCTCTCTACTAAATGTTGGGCTAAATTATTCAATACATTTGCGCGTTTCATATACACCTGTCGCGTTTCAAATGTGTTTAACATTTTAGAGACGGTTTGTACGGTTTTTTCTTCAAATTTACCGTTACTATGTTGTAGAGTTAATAATGTATTGGTATTATCGCGAATTTCTTTTTCCAATGCTTTGTCTTTTAGCCCTTTGAAAATGGCTTCGGTAGTAGTTAAAAAGCAGTATTCGGTGAGAGGAACAACGCGCATCGTTGTAGAGGATAAATATACGGTTTTATCATTTTTTGTTAGATATGTCAATCCTAATCGTTTGGTTTCAATCCATTCCGCAAAACCTTCGGGATTATCAATGGTGGCGGAAAGCATGACGAGTTGGACTTTGGGTGGCAATAACATCATGGTTTTTTCCCAGACTTGTCCTCGTTCACGGTCATTGATATAATGGACTTCATCAAAGATAACAGCGGCTAATTCGGTTTCTATATTGATATTAAAATCCAGTGAATCCGGGGAACCTACGGTTCCCCCGGACGCCCCCTCCCTTTGTATGGAAACCAAGTTTTCCCCTACGACCCCTTCCTTTTCTGTAGGTGAGGTGGATGTGGTGGATGCAGTGGATGCTTGTTGTTGGCTAGTTTGAATAAATAAATAATTCATCAAGATTTCCGTAGTCATTATCAGTACATCTGCTTCTGGATTGGTTTTAATATCACCTGTATATAAACCAAATGATATCTCTGGATATTTTTGTGTAAATTCATATTTTTTCTGATTACTTAATGCTTTGATCGGCGAACAATAAATCACTTTTTTTCCTTTTCCTACAAAATGTTGTATCGCAAATTCCGCTGGTAAAGTTTTGCCCGACCCGGTATGCGCTGTCACCAGACAATGATTTCCATCAACAATGGCGTCAATAGAATGTTTTTGAAACGCACTTAATTGGTAAGGAAACATTCGGAAATATTCTTTATATTTCTCCTCATTCTCCGCTGGATATTCATTCTCGCATATTTTCACCATGTTTCGTATTATAAATGATCAGTATGATTTGTTGAATATCGTATAGAAGAGAATAATGAATCAATTTTTTGCGGCAGTAAATAAATAGAATCGCCTTTGTTTTTTTCTATAAGGATATATATAATTTAGTAATAAAAAATGAATATAAATCAAGATTATTTAATCGCCGGAGCAGTAAACGGAGTACAATACGGTCAAAACGAACGAGTAGACGAACTGAACGACCGCATGGCACAAAGACATTTTCCAGATATGGCATTAGAACCAAATTATAATTGTAGACCCGTACCTACCAAATATTCTCATTTCCCAATCATGAACCGTAGAGCACCTGTAAGAGAACCATTGAACCCATATACCAATCATAATGTATATAATAATTTTAACCCATCCGGTTCTGCTAGTTCCAATGTAAAAGGTTTCCAACAAAATGTAGATGTAGAAACAATCTTACGAAATCAAACTTTCGCATTACAACATGGAGCCGACCAAGGTGTCTATATTCCTACTTCCAAAAGTGATTTGTATAATGTATCGGTGGTTTCCAGACCCATCGAACAACCCTATCCACTTTTGTTTGAAAGACCCCAATTTGCCAATAGAACACATCCAAATGTAATGGCAAATAATATTGGTAGAGATAATTTCTTCAATCATACGAGAACCCAATTACGAAATAATTTAGCATAAAATCATATTATATTATATAATAAAATATATACTATGATAAATTATATCTTCACCATCATAAAATCAAATAATATAAATGTTCTCGCATTCAAATGGTTAATTATCATTGGCATTATTTGTTTACTCTTTTTATTATTACAAAAATTTGGAGATAAACCAGATAATCAAGAAGGATTTACCCAAATAGAACCATTTGTATTCAAACGCAATGATGATGTATATGATGATTTTTATTCTTTAATCTATGACGATATTCATAAACCATCTTTGAGAACCGATTTTGAATTGGAATATATTATCAATATGACCGAACCTACTACTCGTAATAGTGTATTTTTAGATATTGGTAGTGGCACAGGTAATACAGTGAATGAATTACAAGAAGCGGGTTATCAAGCATATGGTATAGATAAATCACACGCAATGATTGATATTGCCGAACAAAAATTCCCCGATATCCAATGTAAATGTGGTGATGCAACGGAACCTATGGCATTTGAAAATTCCACCTTTACCCATATCATTTGTAATTATTTTACGATTTACCAAATCAAAGAGAAGAGAACCTTGTTTACAAATTGTAATCACTGGTTGATGCCGAATGGTTATTTAATAATACATTTAGCAGACCGTAATAAATTTGATACAATTACACCGGTTGGAAAAACGGCATTGCCCACGAACCCAAATCGGTATATAAGTTCTCGTATTACGGATACGATTGTGGATTTTGGTGGATTTGAATATAAATCATCTTATCAATTTAATAAAGAAAGCGAGAACATTGTATCCTTCGTTGAAAAATTCCAGGATAAAGAAACGAAACATGTTCGTGAGAACGAACAAATATTATATTTTGAACCTATTGAGGTTATATTACAAATGGCGAGGGAATGTAGGTTCTCGTTAAAATCCAAAATAGATATGAAAAAAAATATAGATGATGAGAACCAATATATTTATATATTGGAAAAAATATAAAATATTTATATACTATAAATATTGTATCATGAATAATTGCCATTTATTGAATGTTTATAAACACTCACATAAACAAGACGACTATAATGAGAGTTGCGATTTGGATGATTTCCAAGATAATTATGACGCGAATTATAAATATTATCAATGTTATGTGGATGATGAGAACCATTTTCGTTATTTTGAAACATCGCCCAATAGCGTGACGCAACACCCAAAGTCGGTGGTGTATAAAATAAGTAAAAATATACCGACCTTTTTTCATAAAACATTGTTGTATTTCAAGTATATTCCCAAATTTTTTTAGAAATTTTCATATAAGTATATTGTTGAAAATATACTTATACCATTATCTACTATATTTTCCCGAGCGAGAAAAAGAATCCACCACAAAAATAATAAAAACGCCTAAAAATGTATATAAAATAAATTCCTCAGTAATATTATTTGTTTTCTCATTCTGTTGTTCTTCTAACAAATGTATCATATAATTGATTTTTTCCATGATTTTATCATCTCCCATTCCTAACCCCATTTTGGCATAATAAGGTTGGCTCACTACTGCAGTTGGTGGTTGGTAACTATTCGCATAATTACTATACACCGCACTTGCGCTTCCATTTGCTGTATATGGCGATTCTTTCATCGCATTTGCCGCCGCCGAATAACTCACATTTGGTGGAACATAAATTTTAGTATCGGTATTATCCGTCATATCCTTTTTAATATTGATATTCGGATTGGGTAAGGGAACAAAAGACCCCATTTTATCGTTTTCACTATCGGCAGCAGTAATTTTGTTTAATAATTCGTTGACCCGACTATTGCGGTTATCCATTGTTTTCACAGTTTCATCTACATTAGAATTATTATCTACATTTTGGTAATTTTCGCTTTGTGAAACATAATCATCGGGTTCTCCTATGGTTGGAATCGTAGGTTTTAATTTTATTGTTCGTCTCATAGTAGGTGTCCTTTTTTTTTGGTTATCGTCATTCGTCCATAAAGATGCGGTTGTTACCAATGACATATTTTTTTATTTATAATACTTAAAAAATGAATAGATAATAATTTTTATATTGTATTGTAAAAATGTATAAAAATACGCTAAACAATTTACGAAAGGGGGAAAAATTAAAGTCTAATACTATTTTAGTACAATGAAATATACTTTATTCCAATTTATTCCAATCATATTATTATTTTTAATTGTGTCAAATCCAGATATTATTATACAATTTAGTAATATGAGTATTGGACGGGTTATAGCAGTATCCATCATTCTTTTTTATAGTTCTATCAATAAATATTTAGGGTTATTATCGTGTATGTTAATCGTTTTATATTACCAACTCTATGCTTACGATGATACAAAAGAATTTTTTGAAAATCTTTCTTTTTCGGAATTTGAAAAGAAAGAGCAACCCTTAAAAGTTTTAGAAACATCGCCTCTGCGATATGCGGATTATAGTAATTTATACAAAACCGAATGTGCCAAATATGCTCCACAAAATGATGCGAATTCAATATTAAAAACACAATTTCAGGACAGTTTTTGTGACCGGGATGTTTTGAAATACAAAGGTATTGCGATTCGTTCTGAAACGGTCCAACATGTATTTCCCGAAATACAATTTAAGGCGGGCAAATGTAATCCATGCTCGGCAACCTGTGATTTTTCCATCATTGCGAGCAAACTACATATGGAGGAAAAAATGAAACCCATTAGTACACTTCCATAAATAAGAAAAAAATATGATAAAAATAAAATATCATAACAATATAATTATATGCCAAAGAGAGAACAAGACAATATATTTAGTTATTTGAATAATCAGGTAAATGTATTAAATAATAGCAAAATATTTGCGGGGTTAATGATAATCATATTAAATATAGCATCCCGATTTGTCAATATCAAATTAAGTAAATCAATGGAATCTTATTTAAAACATACATTTAGTAAACAAATATTAGTATTTGCTATCGCATGGATGGGTACGCGCGAGATATATGTGGCTTTATTGATTACCTTCATATTTACAATATGTTTTGAATATTTATTTAATGATGATAGTGCGTTTTGTTGTTTGCCAGAATCATTTAAGGAATATCATATAGAATTAATGGAGAATGCGGATGTATCAGATGAAGAAATAGTGAAAGCCAAAGAAGTTTTAGAAAAAGCGAAAAAGAAAAATAAAGATACGGAATTGAAGGATTATACAATAACCAATGCCGAAAATTATAAAAATTATTTCTCGTAAATAAATTCTTTGTATATTATAGATATCATATAATATATAAAATGGAAAGTATCACGCCGAGTACTATATTAGATGGGGACAAAGACGTAAAAAACAAACCATCCGAAGAGGGGATAATGGTTTTAAAAATAAATTTATTTACAAATATACCAGAAGGTGATCATACATTACAAAATAAAGAATTCAAAAGAAGTATGATTGTCTTAGATAAAGAGTTGAAAAATAATATAAATAAATCAGACGCGAATTCGTCATTTGATACTACTGCAAATTTAAGTCAATATCCATTTATAAGTTCAAAATATAAATTCAAACCGTCTATTATATATAAAAATTATGAATTTATTTACCGGTTTTTCTTTTCATACAATACATTTATTAAAATGTTAGAGAGTTATGCAAAATTTTCAACCGAAAAATCAGAGGACATTATATATCATAACATAGATGTATTGTTACGAGCGTTATTTCCGTTGTTTTTAAAAACATCCGAAGGATACTACAATTCTTATAAATATATCTACGAAGGAAATGGATTAAGTGAAAAACAATTTAGTTTTAATAATATTGTGGAAACATTGAAACGAACCTTCAATATAAGTAGTCAAAAATATACTATATTGAATATAGGTAAGGATTATACTGTCAAAAAAATTGTATGGTTGAATGATTTTATTAGTAATCCAAATTATAATAATTTGGTTACGAGTTATATAAAATTTAAAATTTGGATGAACGATTATGCAAAGAGTGATATAGTTAATTATA
>Ga0209597_1002980_pt1 | contig 10573 bp, 7 predicted proteins | sample M_140625_MF_Meta_FD_187316 | JGI IMG/M metagenome (GOLD analysis project Ga0209597, IMG submission 187316) | Freshwater microbial communities from Lake Montjoie, Canada to study carbon cycling - M_140625_MF_MetaG (SPAdes) (version 2) | ecosystem: Environmental > Aquatic > Freshwater > Lake...
GAAAACAACTCTCTCGAGCCAAAATGCACACTTAAATTCCCTACTGTAATCATTCTTCCTTCCTAAAAAAAACAAACCCCTCGGTCAAACCGAGGGGTTCAGATTCAAAACATTAAAATTAATAGTTCCACAAATCGTGTTCGTATTCGAAGATTTCCTTCTTCACACGCTCACTTTCCAATAACGCATCAAGTCCTTGAGCGTATTGTTGAATTTCACGATCATAAACATTTTCTTCTTTAATAACGTGGGCAGAGAATCTTCTCATTTCGAAAAGATCATCATAACTTCCACGGAACGCATCGTTCACTGTGTTGAAGCTATCCCAATTCGCGAATACATAACGACACTCGCGGTAGTATAACCAAAACAAAGGAACTGCTACTGGGTTGTCTGGATCACGCAACTGCCCTTCTGCGTTTCTAGGAAGAACCATTGGAGCAATACCAATAATTCTAACATAACGTTGAGAACGTTGCTTATCGAAAATCCAATCTTCCTTCAGACGGTATCCAACGATATCCTCCGCCTCACGAGTCATCATTGTATCTTTCAATACAAACTCATCTGCACTGATGTAGTTCTTTACTTTAATAGGAATATTCAATAAACCTTTTACTTGTTCTGGTTCCAACTTGTAAGTAAACTCATCGTCTGCTCCATCTGGACCTGTGCTGTAAGCGGTTAGATTTCCGTCGTCTACACCCTTGATAATTACTTGCCACAAGCTCTTGCGACCCTTTAAATCTTTAAGAGGGTACAACAATGGATAGTTCATCTTCTGACGAAGATCAATTTCTTCCCAAACGCGCTTCTTCCAAAGCACATCAGCTTCACGCAAATAAGGCCATTCCTTCACTCTGCGTTGCGGATTGTTTTCTTGTACATACGCTCCATCCAGTACATTTCTGCGTGGTTGGGCATAAGCACTGTTAGCAACAATCATGAATGCTGCAACAATTAGAACTGGAATTAGCTTTTTCATCGCCTTGCGTTTTAAATGTTATTATTGAACTTTCAAACTGATTGATGGAAGAGGACGACTCTCACCAGCCACAGAAGCTTCAATTCTTTCTACATGAATCTTATCTCCAGTTTTCACTTTTGACAATGCTGTTTTCATTTCCGAACTTAATGAACCACCTTTAGCACTCATTTCAGGAGTAATCTTACCTGCACTAGCAACAGTCATTGTAAATCCATTAATCGACACAGGAATACCTTGGAATACAAATTCAGTACCCATACTGGCAAATACCGCAGAAGCTGCTGTGGCATCTCCGCGAGAAATAGTCGTGGTCATGTGATTCTTTCCTTGGAACGATGGAGTTGGATCTGGCAATTTCTTAATCTTAAACTGCTTCGCAGGCATGCTCACTTGCTTGCCGTTAATTACTGCAGAAACATTAATTGTTGCTTCCCTAGAACCGTTGGTCGGCATTACCATGTAGTTTCCACCGCCCTTTTGAGAGATAGAACCACCACTCATGCTAACACTAAGTTGACTTGCGTCAACACCTGGAACTGAAATCTCAACTGGATTCTCTACGCGCTCGTAGAACACCATCATTGCCGTTGGAGAAACAACTAAAGCCGCCTCACCTACCGTAAATGGAGGAATAATAAACGGAATTGCTTTATCAGAACCATCGGCATCTTGATAAACAATTACCCCTTTGTGAGAGTGAGATCCCAAAGCGCTTTCGTTAATTTTGAATTTACACTTTCCGTCTGTACCAGACATGATAGCTTCTTTTCCAGAATAATCAAAAACCTCAGGTTTCGCACCGTCACCTACTTCACCACCCATGTAAACTTTCGTTTTACTCGCCTTATTGTATGCAGCCAAATAAATTTCTGCTACAAACGAGTCTCCTTTCAAAATATAACTTTGTTTAGGCACGACAGCTACGGTAACATCCGAGAATTTCAAATCGGAAGCGTTGATAGAAGAAGCTAAGAAGTTTAACACGGTGTTTTTAACCAAGATAACGTCAGACTCAATTTTACTCAAGTGGGCAATTACCGCAGCCAATGGAGAGTGGTAGAAAAGTGCAGTTTCCCACTTCTCATCAGGCTCACCTTTTTCGCTGTTCGGAATATCAGCAAACGCAAAGGTATTGGCAATTAAAGCCTTCGCCTCTGGCGCTTCATCCACTATTGAGTGCATGTTTCCTTTTAAGTCCGTTACTGCTAAGTTTTGACAATCATCGGAAAATGCTGTCAACTTCTCGCGTAACTCAACAGCAGACCACGGACCATTTTTAGGTGATGCAGGCTCGTCTCCGATTAACATATGGGTCGTGTTTTGGTTTTCATCGGGCTTAGAAACTTTTTCTTTATCCCCGATATCAACCAAATGACCTTCAACAATATACTCTTCGAAGCCAGAACCATCCGGGTTACCCTTTGCTGAACATGCCAAAACGTGCGCCTTCAATTCAATGATGTATGTTACCAAAGCATCGGCCTTTTCAACCATTTCATGTGCTTTGTCTTGGAAAGGACGAGCCTTTTCCTTGTCACTCCATTTATCTAGTAATCCTAAAGTCGCATCGGCACGCTCTTCCGAGTTGGCGCTATTTTTAACCAATCCGCGATTGATCTGTATGAAGGCGTTCAAAACATCCTTCGAAATATTCAAAGCAAGAAGTGCGGTTAGAACGAGATACATCATCCCGATCATCTTCTGCCGTGGGGTTTCTTTTCCACCAGCCATTTTAGTTCCTCCTTATTTTAATTACTATAATTATTATGTGGAACTTATGCTTGACGGCCAGAGCCCATTGCATTTAACATATTTGCATAAATCGTGTTCAACGATTTCAAGTTTTGCGCAAGCTCAGAAATATTCTCTTTGTACAGCTTAGTATCTTCAACTGAGTCAGCAAGGGTTTTAACCAACGCACCCATATCTCCGAACATAAGACGAGTCTTCTCTAATTCTGTCAGTTGCAACTCGTACATACCGTTCAATGCTGCAAGATTTTGCGACATTTTTTGCAAATTCTCACCTGCACTTGCACCCTGCTCTGTATGAGCAACAAGGCCAGTCAATTGTTCAGAAGCAACTTCAAAGGTAGAAGCCAATTTAGAAACTTTAGCAGAAGCATCTTGCAATGAACTTGCGTAATTTGAACTTGCCACAGCAGCATCTGTTGAGTCTGCCATTTGACGAGCATTCGAGCTAAATGTTCTCATTCCGTCTCCAAGACTTGAAATCAAATCACCATCAATTTTAGCCTCGCTCAAAAGAGCGTCTAATTGCTGAGCAACACCTTTGTTTACAGGAGTCTTCTTCGAACCATGACCGTGCTCTCCGTCTTCTGGAGTAGCTAATTCAGGGTAAACCAAAGACCAATCTGGCTCTTCGTGTAAAGGTTCAAAGGCTGAGAAAAAGAAGATAATAGCTTCTGTAGTCAATCCCACAACAAGTAGCAAAGACGCAAACGGCCAGTGCTGAATTTTAAACATCGCTCCAATAATTACGACAGCTGCTCCGATTCCGTACAGTTTTGCCATAAAATTTTTCCAAGCTTTACTTCCAGGTTTCATTGATTTAAAAATTTAAGTTATTTATATGGTTTCTAATTGGTTTCTATGAATTATTCGCTCCCAGAAGGACTGTTCCAGTCTTCAGCAGGACCGCTTTTACCACGACCTAAATATGTCATCGCACATCGGAAACCGATGTATGACTTAGCCGTGTCTTGGAATTCGTATGAACGAGTTCCGCATTGGATAAAGTATGAAATATCTTTCCAAGATCCTCCGCGCGTTACTTTACGCTTTTGAGTAGTTGCATCATCTTCCTTTGCGCGATAGTCGTACTCAGGATTCAAATCGTGCATAATTTCATAAGCTGCCTCGTCATATGCAGTGTTACACCACTCCGCGACGTTTCCTGCCATGTTGTATAAACCCCAACCGTTTGGAGAGTATGATCCAATTGGAACTGTATGAACTCCGTTATCGTCTGGATAGTCACCGCGCATAGGCTTGAAGTTAGCTAATGGACAACCTAAATAGTTACGTGTGTAAGGACCGCCCCAAGGATACTCTTCATTTGAAAGTCCACCGCGTGAAGCATATTCCCACTCAGCCTCTGAAGGCAAACGGAAACGCTGAACGAATGTTTCTCCGTTTTGCTGCTTCCACTCGTTTAGGATTTGGGTTCTCCAAGCACAGAAGGCTTGACATTGACCCCAAGTAACTCCTACTACCGGGTAGTCATCATAGGCCGGATGCCAGAAATATGTTTCTGTTAAATGTGTATTGTTCGAGTATGTGAAATCATGCGCCCATACCAACGTGTCGGGATAAACATTAATTTTTTCTTCAATAATGAAATCCTGCCTATTGTCGTTAATTTTTATAGAATGTAATTGGTTTAAAGTATTAGGATCACTAGTTTCCTGGTCGCGATTTCCCTTTTTCTTGGAAGCTCCTTCAAAGTCAATCCACCAATAATGATACTTCAATTTACGAGAATCAATTTCCTTACGATCGTAATACTTGTCAGCTCCTTGAAGATAGAACTCATCATAAACAATATCGAAAATCTCATCGTTCTCCATATCAATTTCAGTCTCCCAATCGAGCTTGTAGCCCTTGTTGATAAAACGATCCATCTCACGACCGTCTTCACGCTCAGAAATTCCGAATCCCTCAATTTCGTTTTGAGCCAATTGATCTCTCATTAAAGAGTCACGTACCCAAAAAACAAACTGGCGGTATTCATTGTTTGAAATCTCATGCTGATCCATGTAAAAAGCCGAAACGGTTACCGTTTTGGCTTTTACCGTCATGCCACCAGCGAGGTCGCGATCGTTATTTCCCATGGTGAAAGAACCGAAATGAATGTAATTCATTCCGTAAGGATTCACTTGAACCCATTCCTCGCGAGGGTAAACACCTACTAGCTCTCCAGCTGGTCCAGGATAACATCCTACAAGCAATGAAGACACTAATGCGAAAAACAAAATTGATTTTTTCATGACTTCCTAAATTAATGAGTTAAACTCTGTTGGGTTAAGTTTAACGTATTTATAACTGCGTTGAGTTTCATTTTATTGTTACAATAATCGAGGATCACCCGAAATTCTTCGAATTGGGGTTCTTCCAAGATTAAATTCATATGTCAAAAAGAACTCATGTGACCCGGCACTGTAGTTCTTAATCGTACTAAGTGTAACATCATATGAATATCCCATTTTAAATCCGTGCGTGTAAGTATAGCGGCCTTGTTGAACCGTATTCAATGACATTTGCATTCCAGCCATTGGAATAATCGCATCTCCTGGACGGAAAGCAACACCACCCCAAAGTAAATTGTTCCATAAAACATTTGCATTGACATCAATGGCTGGTGAAGCCTTCATGTCCGTTTTTACCAAAGCGTTTGTACGTATAACCAAACCGTTGTTCAAATCGTAATTGTAACCACCCATAACATACAAATGACGAGCAGTTGCAAATCCTAAGTCAGCTAAGCTAGTTGCCGGCAAATGCGTGGCACTTACTCCTACATAATATTTGTTTTTTTGGTAAAACATTAATCCAACATTCGCATCAAAGCCACCCTGCGACAATCCTGTTGTGGGTATGTTTGGGTCTGTTGGATCAATTGCAATCCAGTTTGTTCCTAAAGTTTTTGAAAGCATTCCTATTTGCACGCCCGCAGAAAGAATATTGTTGCCAATTGGCAAATGATAAGCTCCGGATAAACGAACGAACTTGTTTTGCTCCTGTCCTAAAACTTCTGTCATAGCAGAAAGACCTAACCCAACTGTTCTTCCTCCAGCCTTAACATATCCGTTGTAATTGAACAAATAAGTCTTTGGGTCGCCATTGAAGCCATCCCACTGATCACGGTGAAATGCTTGAATCTGATGCATATTGTCTATACCCGCGGCAGCCGGATTGAAAGAAATTCTATCAAACATCCACAATGAGAATTGGGGGTCCTGCTGAGCATTTACAGCACCTGCAAGAGAAAACGCTAGGAGAAGAAAATACAGTTTTTTCATCGTTTGTTTCTTTCGTTTAACACTGTCATATCTCAACGTGAGAGTATACATAGTTTGCTAAAATAGAAAATCTATTCAAAAAAACAAAAAAAACAAGCGGAATTCAACAATTTCTAAAAGATAAACGATTGATTTCGTATGGTTTTCAATGAGTTAGCCGATGAAAGAAGAGAAACTAATTGTTGGAAACCTAAAATTTCTCAAACCAACTTCTGGAAAGTTGTCCACCATCTATCCGGCATTTCTTGCTGAGAAGCCATTACATAGTCCTCATACGTGCAAGGCACAACATGATTTCGCACATGCTTCTCTCCGGAGCCAGCAGGGTATGCAACTTCCAACCACCACCGATTCGTTAAATGACTTTTATAAAAGACCACCTCGTCTCCAGAGTCAGTTAGCAGTACAATGAATTTTTCATATTCTGAAAGTGACGCAATCGGATAGTCACCTCGGCGCGCATGGTAGCCATCAATGAAACACCATATCAATTGGGCCATAAGGTTTGCCGATTGGCCGCTTTCATCCAGCGAAGGGTTAAACTCATAGAAACCGATGCAGGTCAGCTTCTCACTCATACCCGCATATTTGCACAACTGCGCCGCTTCATGACCAAAAAATCCATTCGGACCACTTTTCTTAGTCGACATAAATTCCGAGTGACGAATTGAACTTAAATCGAAACTTAACAAATCTGCATTTCGAATGACAGGCTCTGCAATAGAAAGATCTTGTTGAATTTCACCCAACCTAATTGCATCGAAATACATCTTGTTCGTTAATTCAAGCAAAGCTTTATCAGTCAAATAACGCTGATGTCCCAGATTTGAGAAATTGAACAAATAATTTGGACGATGAAGAATAATGCGATTCAAATAGCCATCAGCGGTGGAGTCGTCTGGACTAGATCCAAAATCTAACTTCGAATCAATGGTTACCAAATTCACCGTTTGTTCCATGGCCTCATATGCCTTGTAGGTGGCATAAGTTAAATCTTGTGTTCCGCCTATAACAACAGGAACAATGTTTAACTTCATGCAAGCCGTGCAGACTTCAGAAAGAGCATAGTAGGTGTCTTCGGGAGTTTCTCCTGGTAGGATGTTTCCTAAATCGACAATTTTCGAATAATCGTCGCAGGCTAACAGTTTGTAAAATTCTCTTCGAACATCATCAGGGGCATTTGCTGCGCCTGAATTGCTTTCTGAATTTCGATCTTCGCAAACCCCAACAATGGCTATTTGCCTTTCATTCAAATCGTTTTCATCGTCGAAATAAAAACGCGTTTGAGCACCAATCGTGTTGTTCGCAAAAAAGCGATTTGAGCTATCGTGAAATAGACTCGGAGAGAGAAATACTGACAAATCCATGAGTACGAAACTACATGGATGAGTCAATAAATTTCCAATCTCTAAAAAATCATTTCAACAAAGGAATGTGATGATTCACATTTATTTCTTGGGAGATTTTTTCGCAGCGGCCTTTTTAGCTGGAGCTTTTTTAGCTGCTGCTTTTTTAGCCGGAGCCTTTTTTGCTGGGGCTTTTTTCGGTGCGGGCTTTCTCGAAGCTGCTTTTTTCGTTGCCTGCTCCATCTGCTCTTCCATTATCTGTTGAGCATCTGGCCATGAAATATCATCGGCCTTAGCGCCTTTCGGAAGTTTGAAATTCAAATTTCCAGATTTCAAATAGGCTCCAAAACGACCATTGATAATTTGGACATTTTCATCTTCCACAAACTTTTTCAAAAGATTTGCATTCACACCGTTGATTTTATCTTCAACCAGTTTGATTGCTCTTTCCAAATCAATGGTGAAGGGGTCATCTCCTTCCTTCACACGAAGAGAAGCGTATGTTGATTTGAATTTCACATACGGACCGAAACGTCCGATGCCCACAACAATTTTTTCTCCGTTCCACTCGCCAAGGTTACGCGGCATCTTGAATAAATCCAAAGCTTCCTCTAGAGTTATGGTATTGATACTTTGCCCCGGACGAAGCGACGCGAATTTCTTCTCCTCTTCTTCAGCCGTTCCCAACTGAATCATCGGACCGAATCTTCCAATACGTGCAATGATCGGTTTTCCCGTTGCTGGATCATCTCCAAGAAAACGCTCACCGGAAGCACGGGCCGCTTCGTTCATTGTCTTCGTTACATTTTCATGGAAAGGATCGTAGAACGCGCGAAGCATTTTCTTCCATTCCAACTTTCCTTCAGCAATAATATCGAACTCTTCCTCAACTTTTGCGGTGAATGTAGGGTCAAGAATGGACACGAAGTTTTCCACCAAGAAGTCATTCACTACACGTCCAATGTCGGTTGGAAACAACTTCGATCTTTCCGCGCCAGTATTCTCCGTTTTGGTTTCTGAAGTAATGTTTTTATTGGCCAAGGTATGAACCGCATATGAACGCGCTTTTCCTTCCAAATCTTGCTTCACCACGTAGGTTCGGGCTTGTATCGTGTTAATTGTTGAAGCATATGTCGAAGGCCTTCCAATACCCAACTCTTCCATTTTCTTCACCAAACTTGCTTCACTGAATCGTGCAGGTTTCTGCGTGAATTTTTCCTGAGCAACCATAGCTCTCAGGTCTAGCATTTGCCCTTCGTGCAATGGAGGAAGAACACCACTTTCATCTGACTCTTCTTCGTCTGTTCCTTCCGCATACACCTTCAAGAATCCGTAGAATTTCACAACTTGACCTTTCGCAACCAATGTTTCACTTCTTGTTGAAATGTTCACATGTGCGGTTGTATTTTCCAATTTGGCATCGGCCATTTGACTAGCCAATGTTCTCTTCCAGATTAATTCATATAGTCTTTTTTCGTTGGTGTCTCCGTCAACGGTTTTAACCGCCATATTGGTTGGACGAATGGCTTCGTGCGCTTCTTGAGCACCTTTTTTCGATTTAAATACTCTCGGAAAAGAATACTCTTTTCCATAACTCGTTTCAATCTCATTCTTCGCTGCGTCCCGCGCGAAATCCGACAAGTTCATACTGTCAGTTCTCATGTAGGTGATCTTTCCGCTCTCATACAATTTCTGTGCAACGGTCATGGTTGCTTTGACAGACATACCTAAATGCCTGCCGGCTTCTTGTTGAAGTGTTGAAGTGGTGAATGGAGCTGCTGGGGATTTTGTTCCAGGTTTCATTTCAAGAGAAGCAATAGCAAATTCAGCTTCTTTACAATCCTCCAAAAATGATTGAGCGAATGTTCCATCGTTAATTCGTGTAGGAAAATCTGCTTTCAATGTTGCATCTGGCAAATTGAAGGTTGCACGAATCCCGAAATAAGAAGAGGCACTAAAAGCTTCAATCTCGCGCTCTCTTTCCACAATTAATCTAACGGTAACACTTTGTACACGACCGGCACTCAATGACGGACCAACCTTTCTCCACAAGACCGGAGAAAGTTCAAATCCTACTATTCTATCTAATATTCTTCTTGCTTGCTGCGCATTCACCAAGTCCATATCTATGGTTCTTGGTTTTTCCATTGCCGCTAGGATTGCACTTTTTGTGATTTCGGAAAAAACAATGCGTTTGGTTTTACTCTCATCGATTTTCATTGCTTCCAACAAATGCCAAGAAATAGCCTCTCCCTCGCGGTCCTCATCCGTCGCTAACCAAACAAACTTATTGTCCTTAATTGCCTCCTTCGCCAATTTTTTTAGCTCATTAACCACTTTTTCAGCATCAGGATAGATCTCGTAAGTCACATCGAAATTATTGGCCTCGTTGACAGCCATGTCGTTTCGAGGCAAATCACGAACGTGGCCAATACTCGCCTTAACAACGTAGTCACTTCCTAAGTACCCTTCGATGGTTTTCGCCTTTGCAGGGGACTCTACTATAACAAGATTTTTAGCCATATTTTGTTTTTGAATTGCGGCAAAGGTATATGCATTTATCCGTTAGTATCCAAATTGGTTATGCGATTATATATGCTATTTCTATAGAAATAGATTATTTTTGCACACTAATCAAAACAGCCAGACACTGTGGAAGAAAAACAAATTGACGAATCTAGACAGGGAGAATTTTTGGAAATTTCGACTCCCATAATTGCGCATAAACCGCAAAAAAAACTCTTGCTCGAGAGTTACGGTTGCCAAATGAATTTTGCTGACTCCGAGATTGTAGCCTCTATTATGGCGCAAGAAGGATACGCCACAACACGCAATGTTGAAGAGGCCGATTTAGTGCTCCTAAACACTTGCGCCATTCGCGATAACGCAGAACAACGCATTCGAGGAAGACTAGAATTTTTAAATTCAGTAAAAAAACGCAAACCTGCAATGATGGTGGGCGTGCTGGGTTGTATGGCCGAACGTTTGCGTGAACAACTCCTCGAAGAAGAAAAGCTCGTCGACATGGTGGTTGGTCCAGATGCATACCGCGATTTACCTCGACTCGTTTCGCAAGTGGAACACGGAAGCAAAGCCGTAAACGTTTTGCTTAGCCGTGAAGAAACCTATGGTGAAATCACTCCGGTTCGCCTGGACAGCAATGGCGTTACTGCATACATCTCCATCATGCGCGGTTGC
>Ga0209597_1002982_pt1 | contig 10570 bp, 12 predicted proteins | sample M_140625_MF_Meta_FD_187316 | JGI IMG/M metagenome (GOLD analysis project Ga0209597, IMG submission 187316) | Freshwater microbial communities from Lake Montjoie, Canada to study carbon cycling - M_140625_MF_MetaG (SPAdes) (version 2) | ecosystem: Environmental > Aquatic > Freshwater > Lake...
TAAGAATTAATTGGAGTGAAATTCTTTTGTTGTTTCATGGCACTTTTAACCACTTTTGTCTGGGATTGTGATTTTATATTAAACATATCATTCACTTGACCATTTGTAATTTCATCCATTTCATCTACTACTTTATTTCCGTATTCATCAATGACCATTCCCGTTTTTTTCTTAATTTCCGATCTCACATAAGAAGGTACCCAGTGTTGCCAAGATATAAATAATGTATTTGGATGAATATATTTTACATTGAAGCCGTTTTCCTTTAATTTATCTATAATGTAGGCAATACATGCGCCTTGGTCGTATTTGGGAACGCCTATAATCACCTCAGGAACAACAAACCAGCAAAATTGTTCGTCTATTTTTTGTCGCGAGGTGGTTTTAATTCTCACATGTATTCTGTTTAATATTTTATTGTATAATTCCAACTTATTCAAATCATATTGCCGTTTTTTCTCATATAATTCATCAATGTTTAATTTTTCTGAAAAATCACTTACATTTTCCAAAGTAAATATATTTGCCATTTACAAAATATAGGGAAAAAAAGTTATTAAAAGTAATTTATTTTACAATAATAATAATGACTATTAAACATATTGTAATATCCGGAGGAGGACCTACGGGAATAAAAGCATTAGGTGCGTTACAACACTTGGAAAAACATGAATTTTGGAATATAGAAAATATAGAATCAATGTATTGTACTTCGGCGGGGGCAATTATTGGACTCTTGGTCGCCTTGAAATTTGATTGGAATACCATTAATGATTATATTATAAAACGCCCATGGCACGAGGCATATCAAATCGGCGTAAATCAAATTTTTGAAGCATATAATAAAAAGGGACTGTTTGACGAAAAAGTAATTGATATTTTTTATAAACCATTTTTCAATTCGCGAGATATATCTATGAAAATGACTATGCGTGAATTTTATGAATACACTAAAGTAGATTTTCACGTATTTTCTCTCGAAATGAATCGTTTTGAAATTGTAGATATATCTTACAAGACTCATCCTGATTTGGAAATTTTAAAGGCAATCCATATGACAATCGCAATACCACTGGTTATTTCACCATGCTGTATAGGCGATGACTGTTTTGTAGATGGGGGAATGATTTCCAACTATCCACTGAATTATTGTATCAAGAATAATTCGATAACAGATACAAATGGATATAATGAAATTTTGGGATTACGAAACAATTATGAAAAAGATACAGATTCAGGTCATGATTCTGAATGTGAAAATACGAATATAGTAAATAATATAGTGAATCAAAAATCAACTATATTAGATTATATCATGACTTTTATAAATAAACTTGTGCTAAATGTAGATACTGAAAAAAATCAACCAAGTATTGAAAATGAATTGTTATATGATACAAAACATTTGAGTTTTTCATTTTTAAAATCTGCTGTTTCTTCGAGTGAAGTTAGACAACAATTATTAAATGATGGTATTGAAGCATCCCAGCGGTTTCTCTCTTTGAAACAAAAGAAAGAAGCTGAAAATGGGAAAAAGAATAATGAAAAAACAATAAATATACTACAATCTGGTACATCATCGGAAAGTTTAGATCATTCAGAGTCGCCACAACTATTATAATACAGTATTTAAAAATTTAGTCAAAGTCTCCTTGGTTGGTTTTGCGTCAAAATCAATCACTTGGTTGTCCTTGACTAATTTAATGGTTGGATAACCTTCGATTTTATAGGTTTCAATCATTTTTACTTTCTCAGGGGTTTCATCTGTACAGTTGATTTCATTAAACATTACTTTGTATCCATTAATGGATTTGTTTTGGTATTCATCCTTTACTTGATCCCATTCTGGTTTAGCTGTTTTACAATGAGGACACCAATCAACGTGGAATAACATTAATTCGGCGGATTTATCACTTGATTGGTTTTCCATATTTTCGATGGTTTTTCCCAAACCGTTACTGAAATATTTAGTGTAAATATAGTAAATGACTATAATCAAAACGATTGCCAAAAAAATCATTAAGACATTTTTTAGATTCATTTTAGATGTTAAATCTTTTAGTCTATTTAAAAAACTAGATGGTGATGTTGAACTCATTAAACTACTTAATGCCATATATATGTATATTGAGAATAAATTAGTAAATGTCTTCAAACGAAATACAAAAATATTAAAAAATACTTAAAATAAATATGTAATTATAAACACCTTAAAGAAAAATAAAACAGATTTCTAAATATAAATAATTTATTTTATTTGTATAAGTTATATGAAGAAAAAGATTTTTTTTTGGATGAAGAAAAAAAAATTTTTCTGGATTTTTCTTGCTTTAGCCGCATCGATTTTTCTTTTATTTTTTATGGGAAAAAATATTGAAGGATTTTCATCTTTTTTTAAAAACATAAATAAAAAAATAAATAAAACAGTAGATGACACAAAAAAATCAATAGTTAAACCATTCACTTCTAATTCATCATCAAACTCTGATTCATCATCTGGTTCATCATCTGGTTCATCATCAAGTTCTGGTTCAACATCTGGTTCATCAAGTTCTGGTTCATCATCTGGTTCATCATCTGGTTCATCATCTGGTTCATCATCAAGTTCTGGTTCATCATCTGGTTCATCATCAAGTACTAGTTCAACACCAAGTTCTGGTTCATCATCTGGTTCATCATCTGGATCAACATCTGGTTCATCATCTGGTTCAACATCTGGATCAACAACTGGATCAACAACTGGATCAACATCTGCGACAACCCCAAGTTCTGGTTCATCATCAAGTACTAGTTCAACCCCAAGTTCTGATTTAACACTTAGTTCAGAAGAATGTACCAATTCATCATCTTGTACAAACATGAAATGCAAGGTAGGTAGTAGGACTATTAATGCTGGTTGTGTTAGTAACAAATGTACTTGTCCTGGATCGTAACAAAAGAAATATCAAAAAATAAATATGTAATTATAAAGAGTTTAAAGAAAAATAAAACAGATTTCTAAATATAATATAAATAATTTAATATATTTGTATAAGTTATATGAGGAAAAAGAGTTTTTCTGGGTTTTTCTGGATTTTTGTTGTTTTAGTAGCTATTCTTCTTTTCTTTGTTATGGGGAGAAATAAAGAAGGATTTAAGATATGTACCGGTCCATCTGATTATACAACTTGTAGAAAAGAACCATACTGTCCTGGTTACCAAAAAAATGGACAACGCAAAATACAATATTGTATAGATTTAAAATGTGGGTGTCGGTAGGTTCATTACTTGGTTGCGAGGATGGCTGGTGGGTGTTGTTTGTTCTTGTACATAATTATCTTTAAAGAAATACTCAACAATAAATATGAAATAATGATTTAAATATTATTTACTATTTATTATAAATACATGTTATTTAGAAATCGTGATGGGTCAATGATCATTCTTGATAAATATGAATTCAAAAATGATGAATTATATTATCATAAAATTAAAACTATTAAATTTGGCAAAAATGATCTCCTAAATTCGGGTCCTCAAAATTCCTCGAATTATTCAAATGGTTTGATTGATGACTTGTTAAAAAGAACCAGTAATAATCTTAATAATCAAGAATAATATAAAGAGCGAAAATACATAACTACATATGATATTTGTTTTTATAGTGCTCCACGGTCCATTTGTGAAAACAGTATTGGTAAATTTAGAAAAACTCATGGCAGATATGGTATTTTGATAAAGTGCGTATGATAATACACAAATTATAATAAATCTACCAATCATAGACGTGATGATAAAACGGTTTAGAGGTCCAAAAATAAATAAAAAAATAAGAAACATGGAACATATGATATAAAAACATGTATTTTTGGTGTTTTCTACATAACTATTTATGTAAGATGTATCGTTCATATTTATTGTAAATATTATAATATTTGTATAATATATACAGACAAAAATCAATATGACAATGACCATTTCTAAAAAAAACAAAACCATAAAAAATAACACCGCAAAAAATAAAACAAAAAAAGTTTATTCAAAAGACGATTACAATAGTGGCGACGGTATGCTTACCACGGTTTGGGGTCCAGGCGCGTGGCATTTTCTTCATACCATGAGTTTCAATTATCCAGTTGAACCAACAACGGAAGAAAAACACCAATACAGAAATTATGTATTGAGTTTGAAAAACGTATTACCTTGTAAATATTGTCGTATGAATTTAAAGACAAATTTAAGAGAATTGCCATTGACGATGGAATGTATGAAAAATCGCGACACTTTTTCAAAATATATTTATGAATTACATGAATTGATTAATCGTAAATTAAAGAAGAAATCTAATTTAAAATACTGTGATGTGAGAGAAAGATATGAACATTTTCGTTCAAGATGTACAGATGATTTACCTAAATTATTCAAATATGAAAAGAAAGAACACGCTAAATTGGAAAGCAAAGGATGTACCGAACCGTTATATGGTAAAAAATCAAAGTGTATTATTAAGATTGTCCCACAGGAAGAAAAAGGTTCAACCTTTCAAATGGACAAAAAGTGCGTGAAAACCAGGAAAATTAGAAAGATCTAAATAAGTTTTTGACTTTTTTCAATAATATAACCTAGAGTGATGCCAATCATCAATAAGAATATATTTTTGAAATTTAAAAATGTTTTTTTATTAATACGTACACCGTTTCCGATTGACTCGCCACTCCATGATGATAATGGTGAAGTACTTTTATTTTCATAAGTCTTCTCTTGAGTACCTTCTCTAGGTGTTCCATAATTTGACGACTTTAATGAATTTGCTGATACATATTTACTACTACTTGTTGAAATATTTTTTGGAATACTTGTTTTGTGAGTATCACTATACAAAAAGTGTATCATTACAATTATGAATAATGGTAATACTATAAATAAGCCAAACCCAATACCAAATGTCGATAGATTATTTTTATCTATAAAACTCATTATTATGATATATAATATATTTATACAAAATATTATATATTACATTCCAAAATTGCTAAAATCGCTCAATACTGGCATGGGTAAATAACTGTTGTTTATGGAATTATAATTTGGAACTTTTTTACAATCAAACGCGGGTTCAGGACAACGAGCACAAGGAGGACATGGAGGACATTTGGTTGATTCCATGTAATTGTTAGAAAAACTGTCTAAAAAGGAACCTCCACTGGTTGTTGCGTTACTACCAGACGCACTATTTCCGGATACATTACCAGTTGCGGCTCCTTGACTTCCAGGAGTCAAACCACTGTTTGAACTGCCACTACTCATACCACGATAACACGCAGGGCAAGCGGGGCATACTGGTGGTACAACCTCTGATTTTAAAATATATAAATCTTCTTGACCTTTTGGAATTAGACTTTTAGGAATACCTTTTGGTAAAGATGAACTATAATCGTAACCGGTTGAACCACTACTGCTTAACGAGCTATAACCCTGACCTAATGAAAAAGTCGATTTAGTGCTAGTAATATCTTCTTGCGATGGGGGAGGTGGAGGGACAGTTTGACCTTGAGTTGTAGTTACAGTGTAAATACTTGTTTTTCCATCAGGCATTGTCACATTTATAATATAATTTCCATTGTTGTCTTTGGTTATCTTGGCAGTTGCTCCATTTGGACCATAAAATGTAGTTTGTGTGATGGTTGTATCAGCAGATGGTGCGCTTACACTATATATCGTAGTTTTGCCTGTAGTCTCAGTTATTACAAGAGAATATGTTCCATCTTTATTTAAAACAGTAGCAGTTGTACCGTTTGGACCGTAAAATTTTGTAGGATAACTTGATTTATCAAAATGATTATAATTATCATATGGGTTTGAGGTAGTTAGAGTTGGAGTCGCGCTAGAAGTATCATATGTTGTAACAGTAACTGGTTTTCCTCTGACACCAGTAATGGTTCTAACATCACTTGTGAAACCCTCGGTATAAAAATTACCTCCTAAAAAATGACATAAAACAAGTCCAAGTAATAAAATGATAAAAATAAATAATAGTTTATTCATGTATAATTTATAATGTGAAAAAAATAATTATGAAATTAAATAATTAATAATCGCGGGACAAAATTACCTAAAGTTATAATTACTTAAATATAAATCCTAACTAATTATATGTCTAAAATATCAAAAATACCTAAAAAGATTTTTCAAACATGGGAGTCAAAACATATTTCCGATGGATTTCAACAAATTGTCGATTTTTGGAAAATATTAAATCCTGACTACGAGTATTTTTTATATGACAAAAATGATCGTGAAATTTTTATAAAGAAAAACTTTGAAGAAAAAATATATAATGCCTATTGTAAAATTATTCCTGGTGCGTTTAAAGCGGATTTATGGAGATACTGTGTGTTGTACAAGTATGGAGGAATATATGTGGATATTGATACATTATGTTTGAGTGGAATCGATAAATTTTTGACAGAAGAAACTGAATTTATGGTCCCGATTGATTTAAATACAAATCCGGCAGAAGGACAACATAATTTGTTTAATACCTTTATTGCGTCTGCTCCAGGAAATCCAATATTATTAAACGCGATTGAACGAATTTCATATAATGTAGAAAATAATATAATTCCCCCGTCTAAATTGGATTTTTGCGGTCCAGGATTACTTGGTATGGCTGCTAATAAAATTTTAGGTCGTAATGATACGGATTCTTTTGTTGGTTTGGAGGGAAAACATGGTAAAATTCATTTTTTGAAATTTGAGCCTTATTTAGAAATTGTAAGAGACATTGATGGCAACATATTGTTACAGAATAAAAATGGTAATCCATTACTAGAATGTTTGTATTATATGGAATGTAAAAAAACAGATAATTATAAATCTTGGTTATCAATGAATCCAATTTAGATTGATTTATCATCTTTATTTTGATTTTACTAAAAAATTGAAATAAAATATAAATTTATTTTAATACATTAATCATTCAATAATTCGTAATAAATATGAGTCAAATAGATCAGGAAACATCTTCGGAATCATCAATAATACCAAAAAAAAGAGTAACTCAGCAACCACTTCAAAAATATTTTGTTGAAGACTCGAATATTATAGAAATCGGTATTGATGAAGTTGGAAGGGGACCACTTTTTGGAAGAGTCTATGTATCGGCGGTTGTTTTACCTAAAGACGACAGTTTTGATCATTCAAAAATGAAAGACAGCAAAAAATTTCATTCAAAAAAGAAAATCGAAGAGACATCGGAATACATTAAAAATAGTTCATTGGCGTGGGTAGTTTGTTACGAAGATGAAAAAGTAATCGATGAAATCAATATTTTACAAGCAACACAACAGGCTATGCATAAATGTATTTCTGAATTAATCAAAAAACACCCCGAATTATTTGACACGGACAAAAAAATACAATTATTGATTGATGGGAATTATTTTAATCCATACACCATATACAACAAAAAACGCAAAATATTAGAATCATTATCTCATATTTGTATTGAAGGAGGTGATAATAAATATTCAGCAATCGCTGCTGCGTCAATATTGGCAAAAGTCGCACGTGATACATATATAGACGATTTATGTAAGGAAAACCCAGAATTGATTGAATACTATAGCATTGATAGCAATAAAGGTTATGGTGCTAAAAAACATTTAGATGGAATTCAACAACACGGCATCACAATTTGGCATCGTCGTAGTTTTGGTATTTGTAAAAAGTATATTTAATTCTTTAGATATCAATTTATGTGATATTATATCTAAAGAATCATGCGTCTAAACGTTTTTTTTCCAAACCTGGAAAAAGTTTTTACGAATATTTCCAGGACCAATGATTAAATCTTCTGAATAACTATTATAAAAACCGCGATTTAATAAAGTCTCGTCAAAATATTTTTTTTGTTCTTCTTCTTTGAAATCATTTTCAATCATAATTAATTTGATATTATCCAAGATTTCAGGCATATCTAATAAAATATAATAAAACGCACCTTCACAATCTAAAACCAAAGTATCGAATTCTATTTTGTATTTTTCTTGTAATTCTTTAAATGTAATTGTATTTACTAATTCATAATCGTCATCTAAAGCACCACCATCATAAAAACTAGTATCCCATCTATTTTGTTTTAATGGCTTACTAGATAAAGCTGAATTTTCTATGAAAAAATCAAGATCCATATTTAATATTTTGTTGTGTAATAATTTTTGATAAATACTATAACCACTTTCAAGTGTAACTAATTTATTATTTTTCTTTTGATTCAAAATATAAGCAATGATTAAACTATTTCTTCCAATATTTCCACCTATTTCTAAAACCTTTTCATTACCAGTTAAATTTTGTATTGCCATCATTTGTTCCGAATATTCTTGACTAAAATCACCAAAATCTATTTTTATTTTTTGATGAATTTCACTTAATTTTTCTTTATAATTAACATGAATTTGTCTAATATATTTAGGTATAACATCTTTGCTGGTGAATATTTGATTTTTGTTTAAATCAATATATATTTTTGTGCTGTGGTCATATTTTACAGTATTGTTTTCTGAATCCGTAATAAATATAGATTTTAAAACAAATTCTACTGGATCCGTAAAATAAAATGAACGGTTTGCGTCACCGTCGGGTATATATATGATATTTTCTTTTACTAATTTGTTATAAACAATAGAGGTTACGTCAATATTTTTGTATTCGGCGCCGTACTTAATAATATACATGATGTATTATATATGTATTCTTTATATTCTTTCTTAATTTAAAATGTATATTAAATTATGTAATATTTAATTCATTTTTATAATTACAAATTATACTTGATGAGAGAAAAACAAAAGTATAATTAAAATTGATTTAAAAATAGGATATAAAATTATATTATTTATAAATATACAAAATCAAAAATACAAAAAAATGAAAATCTTGGTTTTTGACACGGAAACAACTGGTAAAATAGATAAATATGCGGATTTATCTGAAACTGAAAAACAACCTTATATTGTTCAATTCAGTTATGTTATGTATGACACTGATAAAAATAATTTATTAATGAACGATAATATTATAAAAATTCCTAAAGATATTGTAATACCTGCCGAATGTATTCAGATCCACGGAATTACCCAAGAAAAATCCCAAGCCAGCGGTGTTATTTTATACGATGTTTTGAGAAATTTTCATGTAAATATGAAAGAAGCTGATTATATCATAGGTCATAACTTGGAATTTGACGTAAAAATGTTGATTATAGAGTTTCATCGCTTGAAAGAAGAAAGCGGCGATGATGAAGCATATGATCGAATTATTGATTATTTTGAAAAGGGAAAACAATTTAGTAGCAAATGTTTTTGTACCATGAAAAATACGGCGGACATTTGTAAACTTGAAAATCCAAATAAAAAAAGTAAAGAATATAAATACCCTAGACTAGGCGAGCTTCATAAACATTTGTTTTCATATGAACCAAAGAATCTCCATAATTCTTTGTTTGATGTGATAATCACGTTGCGTTGTTTTTATAAAATGATTTTTGAAAAAGATTTACGCGAAATAAATCGCACCATCAGACAAATATTACGAGAAACATAATTTTCATTTTAAAATTCAGGGGTATAAATAAAAAAATTGATTTACTTTTATCTTTAGGTATTAAAGATAATATACAAAAACATTTAAAAACAACTCTAAAAGTTAATAATGGAAACAATCAATAATACTTATGGCGGCTGTATTTCTTACAAAACAGATGAAAGAAACATTACACATTATTCGATTGGCGATCATCGAATTTGTTATTCTTATCATGGTATTTACTATGCTTCATCATTTCAAGAGGAATGGGCACTTAATCACTTACCTAAAACAGGACCCCATGAATGCCTGGATTGTTTATATCATGGAACATACAAAGGAATATTTATTGACTACTGTATGAATTGTTCCAAGAATGAATATAAAGGCGCGCGTGTAACTGAATCTGTAGATAAAAATAATTTATCACTCTTTCATGTATTACATATTTTGAAAAAAGACGAAATGATTGATTCAGAAATTATAGATATGATTAATGACAAATATGACGCACTCATGAATGTGGATGAAGAATTCAATGATTCTGATACGGATTCAAATATAGAACCTGATGAATTAAATATAGAACAACTTGAACAAGATGAACCCATTGTATTGAATTATGACGAAATCAATCAATATGTCGATCCTCGAGATAAATACCAATTTGAAGAAGAATATTATGGTTATTGTGCGGATTCAACCTGTGCGACTTATGGATCAAACTATGATGGCGGTTATGATTCACATTAAGAAATTATACAAAAAATATAAAAATAAATATGTTCATTGTGAATATATTTATTTTTTACGATTTTTATTTGTGTTTTCTGCTTTTATGTTTATTGTGTTTTTTCGTTTTATTTCCACGAGCGTTACTATTTTTATAAACATTTAATCGCTCATTTGCGTTAGTTGATCGAAGAAGTCTTTCATGTAGAGTTTCTCCACGATGAGATACAGTTTCTTCTCTACTATGAATATTATGGTTTGAATTTTTTTT
>Ga0209597_1002983_pt1 | contig 10569 bp, 10 predicted proteins | sample M_140625_MF_Meta_FD_187316 | JGI IMG/M metagenome (GOLD analysis project Ga0209597, IMG submission 187316) | Freshwater microbial communities from Lake Montjoie, Canada to study carbon cycling - M_140625_MF_MetaG (SPAdes) (version 2) | ecosystem: Environmental > Aquatic > Freshwater > Lake...
GTATGTACTTTGTTCGTTATGTGGACATGCCCGATGAGGCAGAAGAAGGCTTCTTCAGCAAATTGTTCAGTTCCTCCAAGAACAGCCAAGGCCCCCAGCAATACCGATTGAAAATTGTCAGTACAGACAATGCCACCTCCACCATCTCCATCTTGAACGCGTCGGGTCAACCTGATGCGTCTGCGACGGCGCAAAAAATCGCCCAACTATTGGTCAAAGAATTGCAGTAACGCGTGCTGCGATTCAAAAACCTGGGCAGTGGAAGCGCAGGCAACGCCACCGTGGTGGAAGCGCGTTGTGGTGCGCAGGTCTCTCGCTTGCTGATCGACTGCGGCTTAAGCGTCAAAGAACTCAGCAAGCGCTTAGCTCAAGCTGATTTAACGCTTGAAGACCTCGACGCGGTGTTTGTGACACACGAACACGCCGACCATATTGGTCACACTGAACAATTAGCAAAACGTACCGCTCTGCCCGTTTGGATGAGCCGTGGCACGGCTTTGGCCAGTGGCGTGATGGGTTGGGGATTGCCCAGCGATCAGTTGCTGCTTGTGAAGGATGGGCAAACTTTGTCGTTGGGCAGTTTGCAACTCCAGCCCTTCACAGTGCCGCATGACGCCAGAGAGCCACTGCAATTGCGTTGCAGCGATGGCGCAAGCAGCTTGGGGATCCTTACGGACCTAGGACACGGCAGCGACCATGTCGTTCAAGCATTACAAGCTTGTCAAGCCTTGCTGCTGGAATGCAACCACGACAGCGAGTTGCTTGCGCAGTCGGCGTACCCCAGTTTTTTGAAAAAGCGCATTGCTGGACCGCTTGGGCATTTGTCCAATAACGAGTCAGCACAACTCGCCAGTGCTTTGAATCACAGTGGTTTGAACCTGCTGGTGGCCGCCCATTTGAGCGAACGTAACAACCGCCCTGATATAGCGCAAACTGTACTGGCGGCTGCCCTTGGATGCAGCGCGTCCGATATTCCTGTGGCTGACCCCTTGCACGGCACCCCTTGGCACACGGTGCAATGAGGCCATTGCACAGCCTCTAGGCGTAAAGCTCTCGCAACTCTCGCTTGAGTAATTTGCCGCTGGGGTTTTTGGGCAAGGTATCGGTAAACATCACGCGTTTAGGGCATTTGAAACCAGCCATGTGCCTCTGACAATGGACAAGAACCTCATCCTCCGACAAGCTTTGTCCAAGCTTGACCACAATCACAGCGGTCACCGCCTCTACCCATTTGGGGTCGGGTAAACCAATCACTGCCACCTCGCTGACGGCGGACAGGCGATAGATCATTTCCTCTACCTCGCGGCTGGCGACATTTTCGCCACCTGTTTTGATCATGTCTTTTTTGCGATCGACCACCGTCATGCAGCCCTCATCGTCGATGGTGGCCAAGTCCCCGCTGTGAAACCAGCCTGACTCAAACGCTGCACGCGTTCGCTCTTCATCATTAAAGTAGCCGAGCATGAGGTGAGGTGATCGATGCACGATTTCACCCACCTCACCACCTGCTTGAACATCGTTCATCTGCTCGTCCACCACGCGGGTTTCCACATGAATCACGGCACGACCACAGGAGCCAGGTTTGCGCAACTGGTCCTCGGGACCTAACAAGGTCGCCAAGGGTGCAATTTCAGTTTGCCCATACAGGTTCCAAAGCCGCACACGCGGCAGCCTTGAAGCGAGTTCACGCAACACCTCGACAGGCATGATGGACGCACCGTAATAGCCTTTGGCCAAGGCAGAAAGCTTTTCAGCGTCCATTAATGGCGAGCGCAGCAAAGCAATCCACACCGTCGGCGGCGCAAAGAAACTGGTCACGCCAAAACGCTGTATCAGCGGCATGAGGTTATCGGGCGTAGGTTTAGCCGTGATGATATTGGTGCTTCCCACGTAGACCGCAGGCCCGAAGAACACATCCAGTTGGGCGCAGTGGTACAGGGGCAGGGAATGCAAGGCCAAATCATCCACATGAATTTCCGCATTGATCACACAACTCACGTATTGCCATAGCACGGCGTCATGGGTGAGCATGGCACCCTTTGGGCTGGACTCTGTGCCACTGGTGTAGACAATTTGCAAGACATCGTTGCCATTGAAAGTTTGCGGTGGTAGGACACCCTCAGAGCCAGTCAAGATATGAAAGTCATGCATTCCCTCGCTGGCCTGGGTGGGATCTTCAGAGGGAATCCAAATGAGCTCGGCCACCTGCGTGTCCAAAGCAGACGCCGCTTTTGCCAATGGCGTGAGTTCGGTGTCGGTGACCAGCACCTTGGCTTGCGCATGTCTGAGGATGTAAGCCACCTCATCCGCTTTGAGCATGAAGTTAATGGGCACCAAAACGGCACCCATCCTGGCCAAAGCAAATCGCATGGCCGCAAAACCATGGGAATTACGCGCCAACATGGCCACATGGTCCCCGCTTTTTATACCCATTGCCACCAAACCTACTGCCAGTCGGCTCACCAGTGCATCAAATTGGGCATAGCTCCATTCGGTTTGTCCACAAATGACGGCGGTTTTGTCGGGGAGTCGCTGGGCGGTGCGCCTCAGGATATCGCCCAAGGTTTGGCTGCGGGCCAAAGGGATGGCGGGGGCTGGATGGGTCAAGTTGCTTGAAGTCATATAGAAATCTTAGGGCAAAAAAAAGCCACCCGAAGGTGGCTTTTGGTAGAAGCAGAAAAAATTACTTCTTCTCGCCTTCGGCAGCAGGTGCAGCGGCAGGTGCGGGTGCAGCAGCAGGTGCTTCAGCAGCTGGCGCAGGAGCAGCAGCGGGTGCAGGAGGAGCTTCTTTTTTACCGCAAGCGACCAAAGCAGCAGCCAACAAAGTTGCCAAGAGGAGTGATTTTTTCATGGGGGTTCCTTAAAGAATGGTTCGAAAAATTTCGAGGGATGCCACATGCTTTGGTCAACAACCGCCACATGCAACCGAGCCGATGGACTCAAGCTCCTTCAACTCAGCCACTTATTATAGGTGAATTCCCGTATGCCTTATCCGTCAGCTTTTTAAGTCTATTTCGTTGATTTGCGGGTGCAGCCATCCAGATTGTCCCCACTCCTCCAAAACTGCCAACAGGGTTTCACCAGATTGTTGAATTTGCTGGTAATTTAGGACTCTTTGATCGGCCAACGAACGCAATATTCGTGCGTCCGCGCCTGCACAACGCCAACTTTCCCCGTTGATATACACGTATCGCTGGTCGTAGAGCATTTTGGTTTTCCGATCCAAAACAACACCTTTTTGCAAGTCTTTAGGGTCTTGGGTGTCAAACCAAACCTGCGCCTTAGGCTCACTCAACCACTCACCCAAAACTTTTTCACAGACGTGCTTTTGTCGCAATGCACTTTCAAGCGAATGGTGGGCAAAAGCTTGCAGGTGCTCTGGTATGCGGGCTGGATGCTCGGTTGCAGTTTGTGTTTGATCTCGGTACCGAGCAGATTCTTTGACAACATCCATGTCAGCGAAACGGGGCAACAACTGTTGCGCCAAAGCCTGTGGAGTTTGCGCTTTAAATCCAATCGAGTAGGTCATGCACTCCCCCAACGCAACGCCGTCATGGGCGCACTGCGGGGGCAAATACAGCATGTCGCCAGGGTTGAGCACCCAGGTTTCTTCTGCCTTGAACTTGCGCAATATTTTCAAGGGGACGTCATCTCGCAAGGAGAGGTCTTTTTGTTGGCTGATACGCCAACGGCGTTGTCCATGCACTTGCAGCAAAAAAACATCGTAGCTGTCAAAGTGCGGCCCCACGCCACCTTTGTCGGTCGCATAACTGATCATGACGTCATCTAGCCGAGCGTCGGGAATGAAACGAAATTGGTCGCGCAATTGCGCGACTTTGTCGTCGTGTAAATCTACCCCTTGCACCAACAGCGTCCAATGGCTTTGCTTCAAACTTGGCAAACTGCGCCTGCCCAATGGCCCTGACTTCAAGCGCCATTGCCCTGTATCGGCGTCCTTGACGACCAAGCGCGACTCGACGTCCTCCGATTCGGCCAAAGCGAACAACTGCTGGCGACTCAAGATGGGTTTAATGCCAGGCATGGCTTGGCGGATCAGCAGGGGCTTTTTTTGCCAATAGCGACGCATGAAGGTCTCGGCGCTCAATGTGCCCAGCAAGGGGTGGGGCAAGGTCTTTTTCAAAGCGTTTCTCCAAACTGCGACAATTCCGCCCCATGAACATAACACCAGACTGCGTTGTCGCCCTGACATGGGTTCTTAAAGATGCCCAAGGGCAAATCTTGGATGAGCTTGATGATCCCGTGGAGTTTTACTTGGGCGGACACGATTTGCTCGAGAAAATCCAAGTGGCTTTGCAAGACCACCAAGTCGGCGACCAATTAGATTTGCACTTGGAGCCAGAGGAAGCCTTTGGAGACTTCAAAGAAGAACTTATTTTTTTAGAGCCTCGTCACGCATTTCCAGCTGTACTTGAAGAAGGCATGACCATCGAAGGACATGCACTCTCCCAAGACTGCAGCCCCGATGCACCCAAAGACGTGATCTACACCGTCACCGATGTGTACCCAGAGCATGTGGTGTTGGATGGTAACCATCCGCTGTCAGGCATGGCTTTGCGAATTGCAGTCACCATCACGGGTGTCAGAGCCGCCACAGAACAAGAAAAAAGCCACGGCACGTGTGGCTCTGGTTTTTTCTCTGTGCCCACCCTGTCAGGCAACGACACGCTGCATTAAGGGCTTATTGCTTGCCTGTCGAGCCGTAGCCACCTGCACCGCGTTCAGTGGCGGCCTCAAATTCATCGACCAGATTGAACTGCGCCTGCACCACAGGCACGATCACCAATTGGGCGATGCGTTCCATGGGTTCGATGGTGAAAGCTACATCGCTGCGGTTCCAAGCGCTCACCATGAGTTGGCCTTGGTAATCGCTGTCAATCAAACCCACCAAATTACCCAACACGATGCCATGTTTATGTCCCAAGCCTGAGCGCGGCAATATCAGTGCTGCGTAATTCGGATCTTTCAAATGGATGGCCATGCCGGTGGGTACCAACTGCCACGCATTGGGTTGCAACGTCAGCGCAACATCCAAACAAGCACGCAAATCTAAACCCGCGCTTCCAGCGGTGGCGTAGTTGGGCAACATGCTGCGCAAGCGCTGGTCCATCACTTTCACATCCAACTTCATACCTGATCCTTTGTGCTGATGCGACTGGCGATCTCAGCCATCAACTGCCTAGCCAGCGTCAATTTGGAGGCTAGCGGCAACTCTAGGGTGCCTTGCTCGTCAATCACCAGCAAAGCATTGTCGTCTTGGCCAAACGTGGCGGGGCCCAGATTGCCCACCATCAAAGGCACACCTTTGCGAACCCGCTTGGCCTGCGCCTGGGCTTGCAAATACTGGGTTTCCGCCGCAAAGCCCACGCAATACAAAGCGCCTGCTTGGGCACGGGTGCTGGACGCTACATCGGCCAAAATGTCTGGGTTTTCAACCCACTCAAAGCTTGGCAGGCCGTCTTGCCCCTTCTTGATTTTTTCACCTGCAACTTCGGCAGGTCGCCAATCAGCCACCGCGGCGGTGGCGATGAACACATCGGCACGCTTAATCTGCGCCATGACAGCTGCGTGCATCTGCAGCGCAGAGCGAACATCTGTGCGCTCCACGCCAAAAGGGGTGGTTAGGCTGACTGGCCCCGCCACCACATGGACCTCTGCGCCAGCTTCATGGGCGGCTCGAGCCAAGGCAAAAGCCATTTTCCCGCTGGACAAATTGGTAATGCCACGAACTGGGTCAATGGCCTCAAACGTAGGCCCTGCGCTGATAAGCACTTTTTTGCCCTGCAAGACTTTGGGTTGAAACAAGGCGGTCAGCTCGTACAACAATTCATCGGGCTCAAGCATTCTGCCATCGCCCACCTCGCCACAAGCTTGGTCACCTTGCCCCACCCCAAGCACTTTGGCGCCATCTTGGCGCAGTTGCGCCATATTGCGCTGGGTTGCAGGATGCGCCCACATTTCTTTGTTCATGGCAGGGGCGAGCAGCAAGGGGACGGTGTCCACGGGTCTGGCCAAGCACATCAGGCTGAGCAAGTCATCAGCTCGGCCATGCAGAAGTTTGGCCATGAAGTCGGCACTGGCGGGTGCCACCAAGATGGCATGGGCATTGCGGGTAAGGTTGATGTGCGCCATGTTGTTGGGCTCACGAGGGTCCCATTGCGACACGTAGACGGGGTTATTGGACAGGGCTTGCATCGTCACTGGGGTGACAAATTGGGCCGCAGCCTCGGTCATGACCACCTGCACCGCTGCACCCTCTTTGACCAAGGCGCGGCACAACTCTGCAGCTTTGTAGCAAGCGATACCGCCGCTCAAGCCCAGCACGATATGTTTGTTGGACAGATCACTCATGGGGCGCAATGTAGCAGAGCCCCTATAATTTCGCATTACCACCTCTAGGGAGCCTAGGCCCTCCCCTCGCGACATGACCAAATTTGTCTTCGTCACCGGCGGTGTGGTGTCTTCCCTTGGCAAGGGAATCGCCTCAGCCTCCCTCGCTGCGATTCTTGAGTCGCGAGGCCTCAAAGTCACTTTAATCAAGCTTGATCCCTACATCAACGTCGACCCCGGCACGATGTCGCCCTTCGAGCATGGCGAAGTCTTCGTCACCGAAGATGGGGCAGAAACCGACCTCGATTTAGGCCACTACGAGCGCTTTATCACCACTCGGATGCGGCGCACCAACAACTTCACCACTGGTCAAATCTACAAAAGCGTGCTCGAAAAAGAGCGCCGCGGCGACTATTTGGGCACCACCGTGCAGGTCATCCCACACATCACCAACGAGATACAAGACTTCATCAAACGCGGCGCCGGTGTTGGAACAGCGGACGCGGTGGAAGTCGCCATTGTGGAAATTGGCGGCACCGTTGGCGACATCGAGTCCTTACCCTTTCTTGAGGCTGTACGGCAAATGAGCTTGCGCATGGGTCCCCACAACGCCGCTTTTGTGCACCTGAGTTATGTACCGTGGATTGCAGCTGCTGGCGAACTAAAGACCAAACCCACCCAGCACACTGCACAAAAACTGCGCGAAATCGGCATCCAAGCTGATGCTCTGGTCTGCCGTGCCGACAGGCCTATCCCCCAGGAAGAGCGCTCCAAAATTTCGCTCTTCTCCAACGTCTCGGAGTGGGGCGTCATCTCCATGTGGGATGTGGACACCATCTACAAAGTGCCGCGCATGTTGCACGAGCAAGGCTTAGACGCACTCATCTGCGAAAAACTGCGCATCAACACCGCCCCCGCATCGTTGAAGCGTTGGGATGATTTGGTGCAAGAGGTCGAGAACCCCCAATTCGAGTTGCAAATCGCCATGGTGGGCAAATATGTCGACCTGTCTGACAGCTACAAATCGCTGAACGAGGCTTTGCGCCACGCAGGTATTCACCACCATGCGAGGGTCAACATCGAGTACATCGACTCAGAGGGCCTTGACGCGTCGAACATCGCCCAGTTATCGCGTTTTGATGCGATCTTGGTGCCAGGCGGTTTTGGCAAGCGCGGCATTGAAGGCAAGATTTGTGCGGCGCGTTTTGCCCGCGAAGGCAAAGTACCTTATTTGGGCATTTGCTTAGGTATGCAAGTCGCCACCATCGAATACGCCAGACACGTGGCAGGCTTGACGGGGGCGAACAGCACAGAGTTCGAACCCGACACACCTCACCCCGTGATTGCCCTTATCACTGAATGGAAAGATGCCGATGGCAAGGTGCAAACACGCCATGCCAACTCCGACTTGGGCGGCACCATGCGCTTGGGCGAACAAACCTCTAATGTCGCGCCACACACCTTGGCTCACCATATCTACGGCGACCATGTCAGCGAAAGACACCGCCACCGCTATGAGGCGAATGTGAATTACTTAGACAAACTGCGCCACGCAGGTTTGGTTATCTCCGCCTTGACCCAGCGCGAGCAACTCACTGAAATCGTGGAACTCCCTCAAGCAGTGCATCCTTGGTACATGGGTGTGCAGTTTCACCCTGAGTTCAAGTCCACCCCTTGGGGCAGCCATCCCTTGTTCATCGCCTTTGTTCGTGCAGCATTAACTTACCAAACCGAGCGAAAAAAATTGAAAGTAGTGGCATGAGACTGTGCGGCTTCGATGCAGGCCTAGACAAGCCGTTCTTTCTGATCGCAGGCACATGCTCTATCGAGAGCTTGGACATGTGTTTGGATGTGGCAAGCCAGCTCAAAGACATTTGCATGGCTTTAGGCATTCCCTTGATCTACAAAGGCTCTTTTGACAAAGCCAACCGCTCTTCAGGCAGTACCCAACGCGGCTTGGGGTTGGACGCTGGTCTGAAAATCTTGGATGAAGTGCGCAGGCAGTTGAACATTCCTGTGCTGACCGATGTGCACGATGAATCACAAATCAAGCCCGTGGCAAGTGTGGTCGATGTGTTGCAAACCCCCGCCTTTTTATGCCGCCAAACCGATTTCATCCGCGCCGTGGCGCAGTCGGGTAAGCCCGTCAACATCAAAAAAGGCCAATTTCTTGCGCCTTGGGACATGAAAAACGTGGTCGACAAAGCCCGTGCAGCAGCACGTGAGGCAGACCTGAACGAAGACAATTTTTTGGCCTGTGAGCGTGGTGTGAGCTTTGGTTACAACAATTTGGTGGCCGACATGACCAGCTTGGCCGAGATGCGCCACACAGGGGCCCCAGTGGTATTTGATGTGACGCATTCGGTGCAAAAACCTGGTGGGCAAGGTACCAGCAGTGGCGGCGCACGTGAAATGGTGCCTGTGCTGGCCCGCGCAGGTGTTGCGGCCGGTGTGGCGGGGCTTTTCATGGAAACGCATCCCAACCCTGCGCAAGCTTGGTCGGACGGCCCCAACGCTGTACCCTTGAAACACATGCGGGCCCTGCTAGAGAGCTTGGTGGCGATTGACAAAGCCGTCAAACAAAGCCCGCTGCTTGAAAACCATTTTTCCGTTTAATTTTGTTAATCCATAGGCCTTGAGCCTGTTTTCCCTCTCGAAGAAAGTCAGAACATGAGTGCAATCGTCGACATCGTTGGTCGTGAAATTTTGGACAGCCGTGGCAACCCCACGGTGGAGTGCGATGTTTTGTTGGAAAGCGGCATCATGGGTCGCGCCGCCGTCCCCTCTGGCGCATCTACCGGCAGCCGTGAAGCCATTGAACTGCGCGACGGTGACCCCACACGCTACGGCGGCAAAGGGGTCTTGAAGGCTGTGGAGTATGTGAACAACGAAATCACCCAAGCCGTGATTGGCTTGGATGCCAGCGAACAAGCGTTTCTGGACCACACCTTGATCGACCTTGACGGCACAGACAACAAAGCCCGCTTGGGTGCCAACTCGATTTTGGCGGTGTCCATGGCGGTGGCGCGGGCGGCGGCTGAAGAGTCCGGCCTGCCCTTGTACCGCTATTTTGGCGGCATGGGTCGTATGCAAATGCCAGTTCCCATGATGAACGTGGTCAATGGCGGGGCACACGCCAACAATAACCTCGATTTACAAGAGTTGATGATCATCCCCGTAGGGGCGCCTAATTTTCGCGAAGCCTTGCGCTACGGTGCAGAAGTCTTTCATGCGTTGAAAAAAATCATGAGCGACAAGGGCATGAGCATTGCCGTGGGCGACGAAGGCGGTTTTGCGCCCAATGTGCCTGGCCACGAAGCAGCGATTCAAATGATTTTGGACGCCATCGATAAAGCCGGTTTTACCGCTGGTGAGCAAATCGTGCTGGGCCTAGACTGCGCCGCCAGCGAGTTTTACAAAGACGGCAAATACCATTTGGAAGGCGAAGGCTTGGTACTAGACGCAGGCCAGTGGACCGATATGCTGGCAACTTGGGTGGACAAATACCCCATTCTCAGCATTGAAGACGGCATGGCCGAGGGTGACTGGGACGGCTGGAAACACTTGAGCGAGCGCCTGAACAAAAAAATACAATTGGTGGGCGATGATTTATTCGTGACGAACACCAAAATCCTACAAGAAGGCATTGACAAGGGGATAGCCAACTCCATCCTCATCAAAATCAACCAAATTGGCACTTTGAGCGAGACCTTTGCCGCCATTGAAATGGCCAAACGTGCGGGCTACACAGCTGTCATCAGCCATCGTTCGGGGGAGACCGAGGACTCCACCATCGCCGATATCGCGGTGGGCACCAACGCAGGTCAAATCAAAACCGGCTCACTCAGCCGCTCTGACCGTTTGGCCAAATACAACCAGTTATTGCGCATTGAGGAAGACCTCGGTAGCATCGCCACCTACCCTGGCCGCTCAGCCTTTTACAATCTACTCCACTGAAACCGACCTCAAGCCGTACCATGCGTCGTCCCGTCCCCATCTTTTTGCTAACGCTGCTGCTTGTTTTCCAGCTGCAGCTTTGGTTTGGGCGTGGCAGCATTCCGGATGTGTGGCGACTGCGGCAGCAATACCAAACGCAGCTTGCGCAAAATATCCAAACCGAATTGAAACTGGACCGTATGCGTGCCGAACTGCGCGATTTACGTGACGGCATGGAGATGGTGGAAGAACGCGCACGCTCTGAAATCGGTATGGTCAAACCCA
>Ga0209597_1002985_pt1 | contig 10568 bp, 8 predicted proteins | sample M_140625_MF_Meta_FD_187316 | JGI IMG/M metagenome (GOLD analysis project Ga0209597, IMG submission 187316) | Freshwater microbial communities from Lake Montjoie, Canada to study carbon cycling - M_140625_MF_MetaG (SPAdes) (version 2) | ecosystem: Environmental > Aquatic > Freshwater > Lake...
TGGACCGGTGATGTTGCGCCCGTAAAGGCATACACCGGAGGCGCACCCATCTGCGAGGAACCTGCGCGTTTCTGCATCCGTGGTCGGGCCGGGAATGCTGGCGATTACAAGTTCCCGTGCCAGCAGCGAGGCACTGCTGGCTTTTGCGCTGGTCATGATGACCGTGCGTCAGATGGTCTGCGCGCGCGGGGTTCCGGGTGTGATGCGGTTCTGGCCCATGTGAATCTTGGGCGCGTCCAGAGGCGTCAAGGTCCCCTTCTTCGCGTTCGCGCTCGCAGCCATCGGAGAATGGAAGGGCTTCACGCGGCGCGTCTCGGTGAACTGGGCATTGTTGATGGCAAGCCGCGCAAAACTCCCGACAACACCAGTACGCTCATTCGTCATGCCGCCAGTTTAGTTGATTTGGGGTCAAATGTCATCCGATTGGACGATTTTCGTGTCGGTGAGTGAGATGGCCTGGGTAGTCCTGTGGGGAAGAACAGGGATGGATCCAGCGTTTCGCTAGAAACGGCCCTCTCGGCCTGTGACAAGCGGCCGCTTGATGTGTCGGTGGGAGGGTTGATGGGTCCGCAGGAGTGCTTGGGCGGGATTTGGAGGGACGTTCCGGCTTGCCCACGACACGAGGGCGAGGGAGGTCACGAAGTCGTCGTGTCCTCGGGCTTTGGGTGCGGAGTAGCCAAGTTGGTTTCCGGCGCGCAGGACCGGGCGCACCGATGTGACTTGTGACCAGAATTCTCTGGCCTCTGGTGACGGGTACGTGCCGGTTTCGGCCCACATGTGCATTCGTCCACTGGAGACGTGGGCGAGCAGGTGGTAGGTCAGGCGGCTCTTGGTGGCGACCGTGAAGACATACGGTTCAACTACCGTGGGTCCGATTGCCCGTGACAGCCGTGACGCGAGGTCAGTCCCGAGCCCGGACGCGTCGACGACCACTCTCCGGCACCTCCACGTTTCCCGCATCAAATGGATCAGACGGTCACATTGCTCATGGAGGGGCAGCCCGGTCCACCAATACGTCTCGACAATTCTTGTAATCGGATGACCTCCATCTGAGGTGTCGGAGACTTCGGCGATGGTCACTACCGTGCTGTCGCGGTGTTTGTTTGGGTCCGTGTCACCGACTTGGGGACTGTCTGTCGGCACTTCCACGCCACCGCCCACGTCTATTCCTGCGATGTAGGTGACTTCGTCACTCGGTCCCGCCGGGTCTGTCACCCGGGCGTGTGATCCGCGAAGGAGAAGTCGGTACTCGGGTGGAAAGAGGCACGTGTGGCCGTCGAGTGCTTGAAGCAGGTACTGGGTTCGGATGAGTGGATGCCCCGCGCCAAGCCGTTCGATCTCGCTCGCCACGAACCTTCCGTATGCGGGGTTGTGGGCCGCACCTACGGTCCAGTCGTAGATGAAGTTTCTTTGGCGCCCGTCGATAGCCGTTCGCGCCTCATTGGTCTCCCGTTGACGTTCCACGACCGTATCGGGTGTCCAGGCCGTGCCGTAGATCACGGTTGTCGCGTTGGCGGCTGCTGCCATCGGGCGGAAGTCGCGGGTGTACTTGTCAAAATCGACATCCTGTCCTTCATCAATTTCCAGCAGGAGTGATGCCGTGGCACCGGCGACATGTGCGGTGGGCGACGCGCTGAGAAAGATGGCTTCGGCGTTGCCAACCGCAAGCCGATATCCGTGCGCGCGCTTTACCTTTCCGTCATAGTGTGGGTGCCGGAGAACTCCGGATAACCTTGCCAGGCTCGTATGGAGTTGGGGCCTGAATGTTGGTGCGGCCTTGACAATGGTCCCGCCGGTTTCCGATGCCTGGTCGAGCAACCACGCCTCGAGTTGGGCTGAGAGTTCATTCTTTCCCATTTGGCGCGCCATCATGACGACGAAGGTCTCCCCCATCCCGCCTTCGATGCTGGCGAGTATCGCGTTGGCTGCCTCCAATTGGTAAGGGCGCAACGGACGCCCCGCAATCTGGGTTGAGAAGGCGGCGAATCCGCTTCGCAACGTTGATTGCCCGTCACGCGTCTCGACGGTCATGGCGGGATCGTCAAGTCGGTGCCTCTTGCGGGGTGTTGGTCGGTTCATGTGCGGTCGGGGCCCTCGCCCGGAGACTGCGCAGTTCACCCTTTGATTGGTCGTCGATACCGTTCCTGATCGCAATTGGTCGGTTTCCAGGCATCCACTGGTACCCAATGGTGGGTCTTCAGCGGTTCGAGGGGACGCACGTGGTTGCTACCCTGCCCCTCGTGCGTATCGGTGGTCCGCTAAGCAATGCCCGACCCGGATGGGTGCTGGAATGGGTTTGCCCGTGAGGATCGCAGTTCCGGACCCGCGAACCGTTCGTCTAGCGTTCGCTGCCGCCGTCTTTGCCTGTTTGGGCTGGGCAACTCTCTACACCGCTGCCAAGACGGCAATGCGCGAGGTGACTGGCCTCATGGTCGCCTTCGATCGAGCGACAGTGGCGACCTGCACGCTAACCATCATCGTCATCCTCCGTGCCGGCGGACTGCGCCCTGGTCTCCGGCGGCTTGCGGACACCGCGGGTCAGGCCCGTTGGGGTGTTGTCTCCCTCGGGATCGTCAACTTCGCCGGAACGTCCGTGCTTGCGATGACTGCGCAGCAATTCCTGCCAGCGTCAGTGAATGGATTGATCAATAACCTTGCGCCACTCTGGCTCTCGATTTTCGCAGCCATGATGGGCACTGCCGTGCGTCCGGTCATGCTGGTGACGGGATCTGCCCTGGCGGCGGTTGGCGTGGCGATCGTATTGCTTGGAGACACCTTGCTGGCATCGTTCACCGGAGGGTCCGGGGCGACCATGCCCGACGCTGATGCCACAACATGGATCGGCGTGGCAATCTCGCTTACCGGCAGTGTGCTGATCTGCTACCAGAATTACCTGGCCCGGAAGGTCGTGCAGGGACTTGACCCAGTCGCAATCACCGCACTGGGATCGGCGTGTGGCTCATTGATCGTCGGACTGGTTCTGGCAACGGGCACCGGTGGGACACTTTCGGGGTTCGGAACGGTGTCTGTGCCCACCGCGCTCGTCCTCGTCTGGTTAGGAACGGTGAGTACTGCGTTCAATTTCACGCTTTGGACCTATGCCCTGTCCCAATTGCCGGTGGCGCGCATTGTGAACTTGCAATACCTGGTGCCACCGCTTGGGGTCGTGGTCAGTGTCGTGTTTCTTGGTGAACCGGTTGGCCCCGGGCTTGTTGTTGGAGCTGCGGCGATCCTGGTGGGCATCATCCTCGCGCAGCGCGGGACGGCCATGGCGCGTGCCTGACCCCGGGCCGGTGCCATTCGGGGGCTGTGGTATCGTGCCAGAACAGGCAAGTTACTCGTCGGGCGGGAGGGCGAACCGTGGCCGGTCTACTTGAAGGCAAGGTCGGAGTCATCACTGGGCTTTCCGAGAAGCATGGGTATGCGTGGGGGATTGCCCAAGCGTGCATGCGAGAGGGCGCGCAACTCATCTTCACCCACGAAGCCCGTTACGCCCGTCACGTCGCTGAATTGACGGCGGAGATCCCTGACGCCACGCTTGTTGAGCTAGATGTGTCGGATGACGAACAGATCACCGAAGCGTTCGGGCGTCTTGATCATCAGTTCGGTGGCTTGGACTTCCTTGTTCATGCAATAGCCGGTGGTGGTGGCAAGGCCCTCATGGGACGCGTCACCGATACAGAGCGGGCTGACTTCCGGATCATGTTCGAGGTGAGCACGTATTCATTGATCGCCTTGACCCGCGCTGCCGAACCACTCTTTGCCCGACGTGGTGGCGGATCAGTAGTCGCGCTCACGTACTACGGTGGAGAGAAGGTCGTCCTTGGCTACAAGGCCATGGGCATTGCCAAGGCCGCGCTCGATGCCACTGGACGCTACCTTGCAGCTGAACTCGGTGTGGAGAACATCAGGGTCAACCTGCTTTCCCTAGGTCCTGCCCGGACGATGGCGGCCCGCGGTATTCCCGGCTTCACCGAGATGCTCCGCCACGCCAATGACCACGCACCACTGCGCCGGAATATCGAAACCGTCGATGCGGGCAATGCGGTTGTCTATCTATGCAGTGAACTTGGACGGAACGTCACGGGCGAGATCCTCCACGTCGATGCTGGCTTCAATGCCATCGCGTACTGACCTTGTCGGGCTCGGCATGCGGTCGGGCCAGTTGATTTCTGGACGGTTCGCCTGATGCGTGACGCACCCCCGCGCCGGTACATCCGCGTCGGTCGGGTCTTTTGTGCCACTGGCCCGACTGTCCCGCGTGATGGTCAGACCGTTGAGGAAATCGGTGCGGTCGCGGATGGCGAAGTCATCGATGACGCCGTTGTCCAGGTGGTTGGCACCCGGATTGGTGCGGTTGGGCCGGCCCATCGGATCACCATCCCATCGGGCGCCGAGGTAATCGACCTCCCTGGCACGACCTTGCTGCCCGGGTTGGTGGATGCGCACGTCCACATGATGATCCGGCAACGTGAGACATTCACTGACCTTTGCCGGACCCACGACGACAGCCAACTTCTCGTACGCTCCGCGGCGCATGCGCGACAGATGCGAGATGCTGGCGTGACGACTGCCCGGGACTGTGGTAGCCGCGGGACTTTCCTGCAGGCCCTTCGCGACGGCATTGCCGACCACCTTCTACCCGGGCCGAGACTTCTGGTGTGTGGTCCGCCAATCACGTCAACCGGCGGGCACCTTTGGTCCTGCGGGGGCGAGGTCGACACGGCGGACGAGGCGCGGACACTGTCCCGGCGTCTTATCCGCGATGGCGTGGACTTCATCAAGGTGATGGCGACAGGCGGACGCATGACCCCCGGTACGAACGTTGGCCGTGCCCAGTTCAGTGAAGCCGAGTTGCGGGCGATTGTCGATGACGCGCACCGGCTAAGCCGTCCAGTGGCTGCGCACGTGCTTGGTACCGAGGGGATGGCCCACGCGGTGCGCGCCGGCGTCGACACCCTCGAACACGGCAACTGGTTGGACGAGGACGGTCATGCGGTGGCGTTCGACGAAGGCCTCGCACGAGAGATGGCGGCGCGTGGCTGTTACCGGAACATGGCCACCCAGCCGTCGCGTTTCCTGGCGGAGCGGCCGAAGTCGACCCCCCTCGGTGCGAATGAACGTCGCGACATGGCAGACCATCAGGAACGGTGGCACTGGTTCCGCAGAGGTCTGGAACTTGGCATCCCCAGCTTCTTCTCAACAGATGCCATCTTTGGCCAGTGGGAGGACTCGTGTCCCGACCTGGCATGGCTCACCATCTTCGTTGCCGAGCGCGGAGGCATCCCGATACCACTTGCACTGAGGATGGTCACGTCGGTGGCATCGGCGGCGCTTGGCCTTGACCACGAGATCGGAACGGTTGCTCCCGGGCGCATCGCAGACCTGCTGGTCGTGCGCGGGGATCCGGTTTCAGACCCCCGAGCCTTGCGTGACGTAGTTGCCGTTTTCCAATCCGGCGAGCGAACGGTTTAGGCAGTCTCCGGGGCGGTTGCCTGATCGCTGCGCGGTCACTACACTGGCACCACGCAGACCGGGGGGCGATGACGTGGGTCTCTACGTTGCTGCAAGCGTGAGTGCCGCCGGACGACGGTTTGCGAGGAGCGAGGAAATGTCCGTGATGAACCTGACAGATATTGGGATGGGTCGGCCGAGTCGGCGACGCCTTCTCGGGATTGGTGGCAGTGCATTGAGCCTGTTGCTGGCAGCATGTGGCGGAGAGGCTGCGCCGGCAGCCGCCCCTGCGAAGGCTGACCCAACCAAGGCCCCGGCAGCAGCCGCAGCGACCACTGCGCCGGCGCCGACGGCCGCCGCGGCCGCGGCCGCTCCCACCAAGGCCCCGGCCCCGGCAGCAGCAACCGCCCCAGTCACCATCGAGATCCTTACCCGGGACGGCGTTGAGGCGCCGACCGGGCATAGCCAGTTCTACAACAACCAGGCTAAGAAGAATTTCACTCCGGATTCAAAGATCACCGTCCAGTTCGTTGATGCCAAGCCAAACGTCGGCGAGAAGCTGTTCGTCCTCGCTGCCGCCAACACCCTGCCGGATGGATCGTGGTTCGGCGTCGTCGCCGACGGCGAGAATGGCCGTGAGCAGGCCCAGAAGGGCATCTTCAAGCCTCTCGACGACCTGATCAAGCAGGATTCCCGCTTCGAGAAGAACATCTTCTTCAAGTCGTTCATGGATGTCCTTGCGGTGGCTGGCAAGCAGTACGCGGTGCCTACCCACACGCATTACGGCACCAACGTTCTTTACTACAATAAGAACCTGACGGACGCCGCCGGGGTGAAGATCCCAGACGACGGCAGCTGGACGATCGACGAGTTCATCGAGATCGCCAAGAAGCTGACCAAGAAGGAAGCCGACCAGTGGGGCTACTGGCCGGTTGCATCCGGGTTCTCGGAGTTTGGTGCGTTCTGGGTCCGCCAGTTCGGCGGGGAATACTTCGATGAAGAAGGCAAGAAGCTCCTCATCGACTCTCCCGAAGCGCGTGCCGGTCTCGAATGGGTCCACTCGACCGTCTACAAGCATCTCCTCATCGACGACATCAACCGCAAGATCGAGGGTGCCCCACTCAACCTGACCGGCCAGCGCGGTCTCTTTGCAATGGGCAAGTTGGCGATGCACAACACGACCCCGGGTCTCGTGGCCGAGTACAAGAAACCCAACCAGACCGAGGTCAACTTCCCCGTCGGCATCGCACTCTTCCCCAAGGGCAAGGACGGCAAGCGTGGCACGCAGGCGTCCGGGTCGGGCATGGGACTGACCAAGGTCGACAAGCAGGCTGCGGTCTGGGAGTGGCTGAAGTTCGTCTCGAATAAGGACAACGGCGTCGAGCAGGTCTTCGGTGGCGCCGGAAGCCCGGGTGGCCGGACCGACGTGTGGAACGATCCGAAGCTCCTCAAGGAGCGTGATCCGATCTACACCACCATCATCAAGGCGTTCCCGCAAGGTGCGGGCACGTTGCGCCTGCCAGCGAACTTCAAGCTCGGACAGGTCAACACTGCCGTCAATGCTGAGTTCAAGAACTACTTCGACAACAAGTCGAGCCTTGCCGATGCGGTGTCGAAGGCACTCCAGGCTGGTAACGAACTCCTGAAGTAGTCCTTCAAGGCGGTTTAGCAACTTTCGAGGGCGCCCTGCGTACCGATTGCGGGTACGCAGGGCGCTTTTCTATGCCCTCGCGAATGTCGACTCAAGACCTCGGAGCAGCCGGTAGCAGGTCTCCGTCGCTGGCAGGGGCACCCCGCAGGTGCGGGCGCGGTCAATCAGCCCAACTACAAGTGTCTCTACCTCGGTTCGCCGTCCCGCGAGGACATCCTGCACCATTGAGGGGAACACCTTTTGACCAGTCGCAACCTGCGCTTCGCCGATGGTCCGGAGTCCCGCAAGTGCCACTTCATCAGGCGTTGAGAGCCAAGTCCCGAACGACCATGGTGCGCCTGGGGGGTCGATGACCTTGGTGTCATCCCCGAACACGCCCAATGCTTGTGGAATTGCAAATACCTCGCGCATGAGCACGACAAATTGTTGTGCCAGATATGGATGCAGAGCCATTTCGGAATATGTGCAACGCGCAAGCGCGGTTACGAGTGATCCCGGAAGTAAAGCACAAAGCTTGTACCATTCTATTGCAGTTGCGTCAGCAACTGTCCACGACGGAAGTCCGGCAGCGCGGAAAAGCGCTGCCAATCGTGCGGTACGCGCACTGCTTCGCGGCCACGCCCCCGCCCGTTCACCAATCCAAGTCGCGCGGTTCATTGTCAGGACCGCGTCGCCGTAAGCCATTCCTTGCCCGGCCACCACGGCGCACGCCGCGCCAATCACGCGCTCCGGTCCGAAAATATCGTCCAGGAAGTCGTTCTTTGCAAGGCCATTCTGCAGCGAAAGTGCCGTCTCGATATCCGCGCCGCGTAGCGTCTCGGCGATCGCTGCGCTGTCGCCTACCTTCGTCGTCAAGATAAGGTATTCGGCCGTGCCAATTTCTGTGGCTGAGGTCACCACCTTGACCATGGCGGTTTCCTCGCGCAGCCCGCGTACGCGCATTCCGCCACGCAGGGCATCAACGCGTGAAGGACGAGTGAGCACGCAGACGTCGGCCCCCGCCTGGGCCAGCAGGACGGCATAGACCGTCCCCAGTGCCCCGGCGCCGGCAATCACGAACCTCATCCGTTTCTCTCCCCTGCCAGTCGACGTGATTGCGAGTTGCTCAGAGGTTGACCCACTGTCCGCTGGCCGCCGACTCCTCGATCGCCTCCATCACGCGTTGCACCTCGAGGCCAATCTGGAAGTTCGGCAGCACGTCGGCGGGCGCCTTTCCCTCGAGAATCGCGTTCGGGAAGACTTGCATCTGGGTCAGGCGGTGCTTCGGCTGTACCTTCAGGGTGCCCCACTGGTTGCGTGCGACCCATGCGTCACCCAGGCAGACTTCAAGTTCGTCGCCGTGCGAGTTGTTGTAGACCGCACCGCCCTTGAAGCCGCTCACTTCGACCCGTTGGAAGTTCCCGCGACCGGCATAGGTGCGGGAGGCTGACAGGTTGATGAGCGCGCCGCTTTCGAGTTCTCCGATGACCTGCACGTCATCGTCCACGTCAACCTTTGCCATCTGGTCAGTGCCTTCGACCCGTCGCTGGTGCACGAAGGTTTTGGTATGGGCCGTGAGCCGGCGGATCTTGCCTCCCCAGAGGTATGTCAGGGAGATCAGGTGCGATCCGAGGTCCCCAAGTGCGCCGCTACCCGCGATCGCCCGCTGGAACCGCCACCGCATGGGCATGTCCGTCAGGCCGAATCCTTGTCCGTAGTACCCGTTGATGTGCGTAAGTTGACCGAGGGCACCTTCGTCGATCAGTTCCTTCATCAGCCTGGCCGCCGGGACAAACCAATAGGAGAAGGGCACGAAGGTGATCACACCCCGTCGTGCAGCTTCGGTCGCCATCGCCTCGGCTTCGGCCACGCTCATTGCAAGGGGCTTCTCGCAGCAGACGTGCACTCCCGCTTCGAGGGCGGCCATGACCGCGTCGTAATGCGCCACGTGGGGTGTCCCGATCGTGACGGCGTCGACGGGGTGGTCACGCAACAGCGCCCGATAGTCTGTTCCGGAGACCGGAGCGTGTGCCAGGGTCGCTGCCTTCGCTGCCGTCGCCGCGTCCGTATCGGCACACCATGCAAAGTCGACGCGTCCATGCGCAAGCATCTGCGGAATGTGGACTGCCTGAACGATCCCGCCTGTCCCGATCACACCGATACGTACTCGTTCCATGGTGACATTCTCCCCATTTCGTGCCCGGACACGAGCGTCCGAGCCGTCGCCTTTGAGGGTACTCCTGCGCCGATACACGCGGGTATAGTCGAAACCAAGGTCGAGCGGGAACCCGCCACGTGCGGGTCCGTCGTGCCGCGCCAATTGGTGTTTGTTCAGGTCTTAGGGGGGATGTACCGATGGTGTCTGCACATGAGGGGCGCCGAGTGGTGCCCGTGGCGCTTCAGCTCTATTCTCTCAGGTCACTGATGGCCGATCCTGAGGGGTTCCGTGGCGCAATCCGGTCTGTCGGGGAGATGGGCTACGACGGCGTGCAATTCGCGAGCTACGGCGGGTTGTCGGCTCCGGAGATGCGTGCCCTCCTCGCAAGTGCCGGTGTTCGACCCGCCGGTACTCATACGAACATGAGCGTCCTTGAGGGCGAACTCGACCGTGAACTCGATTACAACGGCGAGATTGGAAATCACTGGATCTTCTGCCCGCACATTGCGCCCGACCGACGTGCCAACCTCGCCGGATGGAGGGAGGTTGCCACCTCCCTGAACCACATCGGCGAACGCTGCCGCGACCGGGGTTTTGTGTTCGGGTACCACAACCACGACTTCGAACTCGCCCCGATTTCGGACGCGCCCGACCGGACCGGTCTCGATGTCCTCCTGGGTGAGACCGACCCGTCCCTAGTGGTCTTTGAACCTGATGTCTATTGGATTGCAAAGGGTGGTGCCGATCCGGTGGCCATCCTTCGCCAGTATGCCGGGCGGATCCCGATCATCCACTGCAAGGACATGACCCACGACGACCGGCGCACATATGCTCCCGTCGGTGCCGGGCGACTTGATTGGCCCTCCATCCTCGATGCCGCAGATGCCGGCGGGGTTGAGTGGCATTGTGTCGAACAGGATGCTGGCGATGCGCCAATGATCGACTGTGTCCGGGCAAGCATCACCAACCTTCGTTCATGGGGCATGGGCGAGAAGGATCGTTGAGGTCAGTGACACGATGACGACGCCATCTTCGCCGTTCAGCCTGTCGGGCGAGGTCGCCCTCGTGACCGGCGCCACTGGGGGTCTCGGCTCGGCGATTGCACGTGCCCTTGTGAGTGCCGGCGCCGACGTGGTGGTTGCCGACCATCCCTCGCGTCAGGCCGAGGCTGCGAGGCTCGTGCATGAATTGACGCAAGGTGGTCGCCGGGCAGTTGCGGTTCCACTTGATGTCACGAACCTCCCGGGAATAGATGAGGCCTTTTCTCTGGCCGAGGAAGCCTTGGGTCCCGTGGGGATTGTCGTGGCGAACGCAGGTGTCAATATC
>Ga0209597_1002987_pt1 | contig 10564 bp, 5 predicted proteins | sample M_140625_MF_Meta_FD_187316 | JGI IMG/M metagenome (GOLD analysis project Ga0209597, IMG submission 187316) | Freshwater microbial communities from Lake Montjoie, Canada to study carbon cycling - M_140625_MF_MetaG (SPAdes) (version 2) | ecosystem: Environmental > Aquatic > Freshwater > Lake...
AAGGGCAAAGGCGTGAAGCACTATGCATCGAAGAAGCAGCTCTATCGTGACCTTGGCCTGTGAGATCCGTCAGCAGCACCACCGCATTCAAAAAAGACGTCAAACGAGCTCAGAAGAGGGGCAAAGACCTTTTCGAAATCAAGAAGGTCATCGATCTTTTGATCGAAACCGCACCTTTGCCACCATCTTACAAAGACCATCCGCTTCATGGAGAATTTGTGGGATCGCGTGATCTCCATATCGAGCCCGATTGGATTCTGATTTATACCGCCTCTCCCGAACATCTGCGCTTAGAACGCACGGGCACGCATTCCGATCTGTTTCGCTGATTTGTAGCTGACTGAATATTCGATGCACCCCACCATTCTCGGGAAGCCCTTCTGGCTGCTCTAGTCATTCAGTGTAAGGCATGGCGCGTCCCCATTGGTCGTTCTCTGTTGCTCGGATCAATCAATTCCCAATCGCCGTCATCAAGGAGCGCGGAAATCATCGTGAGTTGTCCCGCTTAGTTAACGACCCAACAAAAGTAGTTGGGAATAACGTCAAACCCCAAAACAAGTCATTCGCTTGAAAACTATTCTTGAAAACCGACTTAAGTCCCTGCCCATCAAAAGTGCGCCGTAGAGGGTTCGAACCTCTAGCCTTCTGATCCGAAGTCAGATGCTCTATCCAGTTGAGCTAACAGCGCCCTATTTCAGCCATTCTGCGCTAACTTTCGTCCCGCCGCCAGATCAAGCTTCCCGCTCGCCAGCATCGGCACCACCTTGACCGAGACATACTTTTTCGGAATCCATAGGTTCGGCACCCCCATCTCTCGCAGGCCCTTCTCCGCCTCCATCGCATCCAGTTCGCATGCATAAAGCACAACCAAAGCTTCCCCTTTCTTCTCATCCTCCACCGCCGTCACCATCACCTCCTGAGTTCCCTCATGAAGCACACCCTTTTCCTTTAACCACTTCGTTAAATACTCCTCCACCAAACCGTGAGGCACCATCTCCCCGCCGATCTTCGAAAACCTCGCCCTTCTCCCCTCAATCGTCAAAAATCCATCCTCATCCAAGCGCCCAAAGTCAGCCGAATGATACCAACCCTCCCGCAAAACCTTCTCCGTCAGATCCGCCCTTCCCAAATACCCAGGAAATATATTCGGGCCGCGGAATTCCAAAATTCCAGGCTTCCCTGCATCTAAAACCTCACCCGTCTCCTCATCCACAGTTCTCACTTCCAATCCCTTTACCAGCCTGCCTACCGTTCCGACCTTCTCCGCTCCTGGCCGATTCACCGCGATCACCGGCGATCCTTCGGTCATCCCGTATCCCTCATAAACTTTCACCCCAATCTTCTCCGCAAACTCTTCCCGCAAAGCCCCAGACAATTTCTCCGCTCCCGTCACTACCATCTTCAATTTCCCCAACTTCTCCCTCCCCGCCCTTCGCATCAACGCTCGTAGAAAAGTCGGTGTCGTCACCACCAGATCCACCTCATGCTTCGCAATCACTTCCCCCAGCGCCTGCGGATCCAAGGGACTGGGATACGTCACCACCCTCGGCCCGCCTGTCAACGGCCACCACAACGTCGCCGTAAAACCAAAACTGTGAAACAACGGCAAACAACCTAGGACCGAACTCAACTGCAGATTCCCCAGCACTCCATCGATCTGCCCTAGATTCGCCAAAAGATTGCCATGGGTCAGCACCACCCCCTTCGGATCCCCTGTACTTCCACTAGTGAAAAGCAACCCCGCTTCTCGATCTCCGCCTTCTTGAGGAACTTTTCCCAGCCACGCCAACCACGAGGCAGGCAGCAAAAGAGCCAGCACCGCCCAGCAAACCGCTTCTCCTTTTCCCTCCTTCAACATATTCCCTAAATCCAAGCGCCTGCCCGCTTCTGGAAACTGCTCACCCAACTTCTCCTCCATCGCCTTGGCTGTAATCACTGTTCGCAACCCCGCCTGCTTGGCCGATGAGTCCGAAACCGCCCGCCCTGCGGTAAAATTTAAGTTCACCGGTGTCTTCCCTGCCAGCACACACCCCAAATTCGCGATCGTCCCTCCAGCTCCTGGAGGCAACACCACCCCCACTCTCGGTCCTGCCTCCTCTTTTTTAATTCTTCGGGCTAAGGCCAAACCCGCACCCAGCAAAAGACCCGCTTTGATCTTTCTCCCTCCCATACCCGCATCCACCAACGCCACCCGCCTCGCACTTCCCGCCAATCCCCTCAAACACGCCATGCCCAGAGATTCATTCATAAAAGAACCATGGGCAGATCAAACTGCTCCACCGACCGCGCAAAGTCGCCCGACCATTTCCTTAAATTAAGCCCAGATCACTTAAACAAGTTCTGCAAGAACCCTGCCGCGTCATTCAACACGCCCGTCGGAAGCCCTAGGCCATCCGCAATCTTCGACACATCCATCCCCATCTGCTCGGCAAGTTTCACCATATTCTTGATCACTGCGCTCTTCGCTCTTGAGCTGATTTCATTGGAAATGCGTCCCGCAATTTCTGAGGCGGTCGCCCCATTCTGCCCACCTAAATTACTAATCCGAATATCACCCAAATCGAGATTTCCCACCTTCACAATCCCGGGCATCCGCACGTCCAACTTCACATCCTTTAAGACAAACGAGTCGATCCGATATTTCTTCGACTTCGTCTCCTTGGCTCCCTCAGGGCGGGCCGATCGTTCGTTCACCTGCGCTTCCAACGCGTTCATGTTGTTCTTTTTCCCACTGCCCTCAAAAAGAATCGCTACCTTTTCCATTTGCACCGTTTTGATCCGTATGACTGAGCCGGTCACCGAGCCGATATCCAGCGTCACCTTTCCCGTCCCTACCGAAAGAAGATCATCCCGACTAAAACCCTTCGGATTCCCCATGCGGAAGTCCTTGATAAACCCATCCGCTTGCGTCAATTCAATCCGTAAACTACCCAAACGAACTGATACCCCTGTGGCATCCTCCACCGCCTTGACCACCGCATTCCGCACCAGCCAATCCTTGCCGTTATAGAGAAACATCAACCCCGCCACCGCCACCAAAGCCCCCACTACGATTAAATAACGAGAGTTTTTCATAGATAAGTATCTTGCCCTGCTCGCCCGCTTTTTCAACACCAAACAATCCTCGCTTTGGCCCCAGAACCTGCTATTTTGGAATTTTTATGGCAGAGCTAAAACTCAGAAATATTGCAATCATTGCCCACGTCGATCACGGCAAGACCACTCTCGTGGATCAGCTCCTCCGCCAAGCGGGTACCTTCCGCTCCAACCAAGTTGTCGCCGAACGCATGATGGACTCCATGGACCTCGAGAGAGAACGAGGCATCACCATCAAAGCCAAGAACGCCTCCTTCGAATATCACGATATCCGCGTTAACATTGTCGATACCCCAGGCCACGCCGACTTCGGTGGAGAGGTCGAACGCATCCTCCGCATGATCGATGGCGTCCTCCTTGTCGTTGATGCCGCCGAGGGTCCTCAAGCCCAAACCAAGTTCGTTCTCCGCAAAGCCCTCGAAGTTGGTGCCAAACCCATCGTTGTTCTCAATAAGATCGATCGCGAAAACGCCGATCCCAAGAAGGTTCTCGATCAAGTCTTTGAACTTTTTCTCGAACTCAACGCCACCGACGCCCAACTCGACTTCCCTGCCGTTTACGTTTCCGCCAAAGAAGGCTACTCCACTCTCAAATGGGACGGCAAACTTACCCCAGAAATCAAAGCCGCTGGCATGACCGCCCTTTTCGACACCATCCTCACTACCGTCCCCCCTCCGCCCGCCGATCCCGATTCCCCTTTTGCGCTCCTCGTTGCCAACCTTGACCACTCCGACTTCGTCGGGCGTATCTCCATCGGTCGCATCGCCTCGGGTACCGTGAAAATGGGCGACCCCGTCGCCTGTCTAAATCCTGAAGGGAAATCAGAAACTGGCCGCGTCACCCGTCTCTTTTCTCATCGGGGCATGGAACGAGTCGAAATCGAAAGCGCCTCCGCTGGCGACATCATCGGCCTCGCCGGCCTCGCCACCCCCGAGATCAGCGCCACCATCGCCGACAAACCTGATCGCGCCCCCCTTCCCTTCGTCGCCATCGATCCTCCCACCATTCATATGCAGTTTCTCGTCAACGACTCTCCCCTCGCAGGTCGCGAGGGCAAGTTCCTCACCGCCCGCCACCTACGCGAGCGCCTCGAGAAAGAGATTCGCACAAACGTCAGCCTACGCTTTGTCGACGGCGGCACCGCGGGTAGTTTCGAAATTCGTGCTCGTGGCGAAATGCAGATCGCCATTCTCCTGGAACAGATGCGCCGCGAAGGATTCGAAGTCCTCGTATCCCGCCCTGAAGTTATTTTCCAAAAAGCCGAGGACGGTTCTGTTCTCGAACCGATCGAAACCCTTTACGCAGAAATCCCTTCATTCTCCTTGGGCGATATCATGGGCAACCTTGCCGGCCGCAAAGCCGAGATCGAGGACATGAAACCTAACGGCGAAAACACCTCCCTCGTCGCCGCCATTCCCACCCGTGGCCTGATTGGCTTTGAGACCGACCTCCAGAATCTAACCAAAGGAATGGGGATCATTTCCCATCTCTTCCGTGAATACGGTGCGTTCCGTGGTGAAATTCCTGCCCGGATCAACGGCGTACTCATCGCCCTCGAAGCGGGAACCTCCATGGCCTACTCTCTCGATAATTTGCAAGAACGCGGTACCCTCTTCGTCGGGCCGCAGGAAGATATCTATGCGGGCATGATCGTGGGCGAGAACACCCGCCCCGCCGACATGGTGGTCAACCCCTGCAAAGCTAAAAATCTGACTAACATGCGTTCGCAGGGCGACGGCAAAGGCATCGCCCTCAGTCCTCCGATTAAACACAGCCTCGAGCGCGGTCTGGAATATCTTTCCGAAGACGAGTACCTCGAGGTCACCCCCAAGACCCTCCGCTTCCGCAAAAAGATCCTCGACCACTCCCGTCGTAAACGCTCGTAATAATTTTTTCGCGTATCAGGCGGGTACTTGATACAGAAAAACTACAACTTGCAGTTTCCGTTGGGCTTCCAGCGCTCCAGATATAAGGCGGCCCACAGTGCACTGCCCAACGGCCAAAGCCATACGGCAAGGAAAGTGCCAAAAAGTAGAACCATGGTCTGCAGGATGAAACAGATCCAGACTCCAAGAGAAGAAGGCGGTAGAATGTTGGAAGAGATGTAAGGCAGACATTGCACCATTAGCTTGCCAGCAGTTGTGAAAAGGACAGGTGTTCCAATCAGCGCCGCAACAAGACCAAACAAGAGAAACAGTTGCAAGCGACATCCCCGAGTGAAGGATAAACTAGAGCGGACAGCCGGCCAAATTCCTGTTTTTTGGTCGAGCATCAATGGGATCACCAGCGAAAGGCCTAAAAGAAACCATTGAAGTAGAAATCCAGCTACCAGAAAAAGAATGAGAGGAACGATCAGAATCAAAAGATCAGGGGTAAGTTTTCCGTATAAAATGGGAAGATGAATGTATTTCAGTACCCAACCCACCCCAATACCGGTCAAAAGGGATCCGTAAAAGATAAGCAACCAAGGGAGTTGACATATGAGGTCGAGAAGAAAGATGTAGATGCCCACGCCCACCAGGTTTCCCTTCCACTTGATTCGATGTTCTTTGGGTAGAACAAAAACAGCCAAGGCCCAAGTAGAAATAACCAGGTGAATGAACCAAAATAAAAAGGACTGCCATGGACCTTCAAAGTAGGTTCTTTCTTGAATCATACTTGCCAAAAGCAAAATAAAATATGCTCCCGCAAACCTCCAGCGGTCGACTGACGAAATCCCTTGGAAAAGAACCCATGCCTTCTTTAAAAGAGGAAAGATTCGATAGCCGGAGAACCCGTCCTCAGGCGAATTCGGACTAAGTTTTGCAAAGGGCTGAAGCAATACCCCCAGACAACCAAAAGAATTTTTGTTCTTCCACCAGGAGGAGATCATTTCAGTAATTTCTCCTGACTTGATTCGCTCGTCGATTGAGCTTGCCCATTCTTGGGGCGAGTTTCGTCCAGCAAAGTCTTCTCCCATTGCTCTGCCGTGACTTCATTGCCCTGAAGTCGACTCCACTGGGCTAGAGCTCTCAGAGCCTCCTTGCGGGACGAGGGAACCTGCGAGGCAAGAGTTTCGTATACAAATTCCAGTGCTGGACCTCCCCCAAGTTGGCTAAATTCAGGCTTCAGAAGTAATTGCTCATAATAGGCTCCACCACTTAGAACAAGATCGGAACGAATGCGCAAAAATAGGGAGAAGAGTCCTTGCTGAATCGCAGTGATCAACGAAGAAAATAAGGGGATCGTGGCCAGCGATATGCCCCTCCGGACCCCAAGACCCTCACTAGACATTGCGAATCCAAAGTTAATTTCACCTTCTTCCTTCCACCACTTGGCAGCTATGGGCCCGGGTTCTGCGAGGTCACGAATTTGCTGAATGAAGTCCAAAGCTTCCTCATTTCTTTTGGATTTTCCTTTTTTTTCATTTTTTCCTAATCCATCAGATTTTTCGTATTTCTTTTTCTGCATTTTCCCAGCTTCAATCTTGTTGAGTCGTTCTATAAGGCTCTTCATCGGGCCGGAATTTTCATTCAAGCGCGCGATCAGCAGCGCGCCCGCAACTCCACCCAGCGAGAGTGGTTCCACCTCAAGATTTTCCACATCTTTCCATGATTCGGTTTGCCGGGTCACTCCATCCTCCAACCATCTAAGATTTACCGGCCGATTCCCTGTTTTCAGGGAACGGACGAAGCTCCCGTACCAACCACTTTCTTCCTCGGCTAATAGGCGTAAAAGCCATTCGATATGGTTGACCCACGACTCACCCACCCACTTGGGACAGGAAGAACCCGATGTAAGAGTCTTTTTTTCTTGGGTTTCTAGATGTCCACAATTCAGTGTCAGTTTTCCACCGTCGGGTTCACGCAAGTAGGAAATTACCAATTTTCGAAATGGCTCAAGGAAAGACGGTATTTTCTTTTGCCATGTTTCTGGAACATGCCGATCAGACATTAAGCGACATACCCCGCGAAAAACTCTTTGGTCGGGCGTGAAAGGCTGATTTTCATTTTTCTGCTTAGACTCCAACATATCCATGAAAGCTCCCACCGCCCCAGGTTTACCTATCCCGATAAGCCAAACCGCAGTTGACTGGATCGCTGCCCCTCTTTCAGTAGGATTCGGGTTCAGGGCCAACCAATGATCTAGCCCTCGCTGAAGGTTAGCCCCAGCCCATCGGTCAGCCCCTCCCCAATGGAGTTCAACCAAGCTCCATCGTGCAGAGTTTTCTTCTGATGTTCCTATGACTCTTTCAAACAGGGATGCTGCTAAATCAGGATCTCTTTTGACTCCAGCACCCTCCGCGTAACATTCCGCCAAAAGCCTTGTCCCCCAAGGGTCTCCTGCTGCATTGGCCTTTTGAAAACAACGGATGGCTTCCTGAATATCCGCCGATTTGATACTTGTTTTATAGTGCTGACCCAAAGCTGCCCAGGACTGGGCGTGGCCTCCCTCGGCGGATTTTTTGTACCATCGAGCCGCTTCCTCCGCATCAGCTTTCTTCTCCCAACCTTCTTTTATGGACTTCCCCACCCAGCTCTGAGCATAGGCATTACCTTGATCCGCACTTCTTTGAAACCACTGTAGGGCGATTTTCTTGTCCTTCTTTGTTCCGATTCCTTCAATAAAATACCTTCCAGTCTCCGCTTGTGCCCACGCACTCCCCTTCCCAGCAGCTTGCATATTTTTTTCTAAAGCAACCCGCTCGTTTTTTTCCACCCCCGCTCCTTGGGCATAGCAACGCCCTAGGTTCTCCAACGCATTCCTGCTACCTTGCTCCGCAGCTTTTGTATACCAAGAAAAAGCTTTGGCCGGATCACGCTCGACTCCATGGGCGTTGAAATAGCAGTTGCCCAGGGCATTTTGAGCCCAAGTGTAATTCGCTTCGGCCGCCTTGGAGTAAAATTCAAAAGCCTTGGCAGGATTCTTTTCCGTTCCTTGTCCATTTTCATAAAAAAGCGCGCACTGTCCCATGGACCACGTCTGCCCCGCCTCGGCCGCCTTTAGGTACCACTGCAAAGCTTCCTTATCGTCCGCCTGAACCCCAAACCCCTTCTCATAGGACCAACCAATCTGCTCCATTGACCAGCCCGACTTTAGATCCGCCGCCTTGTGGTAACTCTCCAGCGCTTTCGCGTAATCCTTCTCTGCTCCCAGGCCGTTAAAATAAAACCTTCCAAGATTATCCCAGGGCCATGCCTCGTTCTTCTTGGTTTCCTCCTCGAGCTTCGCCCGAACCTTGCCATACCACTTTGTCGCCTCTTCCGGATTCTTCGGTGTCCCGATTCCGTTGGCATGACACCGCGCCACGTTTTCTGGTGCCCAGAAATCACCAGCCTCAGCTTGCCGATTCCACCAACGAAAAGCTTCCGTGGGATTTTTATCGGTACCGCGCCCCTCCTCATACATCCGAGCCAATTGCCCCATCGACCAGGCCTGCTTCCCCTCGGCGGCCTTCAGATACCAGCCCAGGGCTTCCTTATCGTCCTTGGCTACCCCTTTTCCTGTCTCGTAACACCAACCCACAGATCCCGTAGCAGATCCATCCCCCTGCTCTGCACCCTTGCGATACCACTCAAGTGCTTTCTTGTAATCTTTCTCTACTCCAATCCCATTGGCGTAACAGCGGCCTAATTCGTTTTGTGACCACCCATCCCCTTTATCTGCCGCCTTCGTATACCACTTCACCGCCTCCTTTTCATCTTTCGCAACTCCCTCTCCCTTCTCGTAAGAATTGCCCAGTTTGACTTGAGCCCATGCATCGCCCTGCTCAGCCCCCTTTGTAAACCACTTCACTGCTTCTTTGTAATCTTTGGCAACGCCTTTGCCATCAAAGTAGCAAAGGCCAAGGTTGGATTGTGCCTCCGCATTTCCCTGCTCAGCCGACTTCGTCCACCACTTCACCGCCTCCTTCTCATCTTTAGGAACCCCAGTCCCATTTGCATAACACCAACCAAGAAGGCGCTGCCCATCAACATCCCCCTGCTCAACCGCCTTCGTATACCACTTCACTGCTTCCTTACCATCTTGGGTGACGCCTTTGCCTTCAAAATAGCAAAGACCAAGGTTCGATTGTGCCTCCGCATTTCCCTGCCCAGCCGCCTTCGCATACCACTTCACTGCCTGTTTCTCATCTTTGGCCAATCCTTTCCCATTCGCATAAAACCAACCAAGACGGCCCTGACCATACGCATCCCCCTGCTCAGCCGCCTTCGTATACCACTTCACCGCTTCCTTCTCGTCTTTAGGCACCCCATTTCCATTAGCATAACACCAACCAAGATTGCTCTGCGCGGTATCATCCCCCTGCTCAGCCGCTTTCATGTACCACTTGACCGCTTCCTTCTCGTCTTTTGCAATCCCAACCCCATTCGCATAGCACCAACCAAGATTGCCTTGCGCGTTAGCGTCACCCTGCTTCGCCGCTTTCATATACCACTTCGCCGCCTCCTTCTCATCTTTCAACACTCCGATGCCATCTTGAAAAAGCCAACCCATTGTGTCCCAGTCGCTTGGTTTGCCGTCGGTGGCATTTTTCTTAGCCAATTCAAACGCTTCCTGCCCTCGGGTTTTCGGCTCAATTGTGGCCAAAGTTCGACATAGACTGCCTAGCGCATCTGGCTGTTTTTTTAGCCCCATTTCACGGAGCTGTGGTTCTATCTCTTGGAATATTCTCCGAGCCTCTGCCTCATCCTTGGAAAAGCCGTGACTCCCCCTGTAGATGCTTCGCGCCTTCCACGCCAAGGCCCGAAGATCCCCCAAATCAGCCGCTTTTCGGTATAGTTCTCTAGCCCGGATCATGTCGATCTGACATCCCTCCCCAAATGCTAACTTTCGGCCCTCTAGATATATCGTCCCCGCGTCCTGAGCCTGATCTTCAGCAAAAACCGAAAATGTTAAAAGAATAATTCCGAGGCATAATCTAACTACCCTAGTCACAGACTAAATCATCTCCTCGTCCCAACCTCATACAAGTTTATTCGAGATTAATCTACCTTTTGCCACCCTATCCTCATTCCCACATTCTTGGGAATGTCGGAACGTCGCTTCCTCTTCAAAACCCGCTCCCCGACATTTTGACATTATGCATAAAGCCATATTGTCCCCTCACAGCCCCACCTACCCCCTTTCCACTATCCCTCTCCCCCCAACCCCACTCCCTCCTCATTCCCACATTCTTGGGAATATAGGAACATCATTCCCCTTTAAAACCCGCTCCCCGACATTTCGACATTATGCATAAAGCCATAATGTCCCCTCACAGCCTCACCTACCCCCTTTCCACTATTCCTCTCCCCCCACTCCACTCCACTCCCTTCCTCATTCCCACTTTCTTGGGAATGTAGGAACGTCCTCCCCCCTTAAAACCCGCTCCCCAACATTTCGACATTATGCATAAAGCCATAATGTCCCCTCACACCTCCACCTACCCCCTTTCCACTATCCCTCTCCCCCCAACCCACTACCTCCTCATTCCCACATTCTTGGG
>Ga0209597_1002996_pt1 | contig 10551 bp, 4 predicted proteins | sample M_140625_MF_Meta_FD_187316 | JGI IMG/M metagenome (GOLD analysis project Ga0209597, IMG submission 187316) | Freshwater microbial communities from Lake Montjoie, Canada to study carbon cycling - M_140625_MF_MetaG (SPAdes) (version 2) | ecosystem: Environmental > Aquatic > Freshwater > Lake...
GGGTGTATGGGGAGAGGAGTGTCTGGCAGGATGCGGAACGCTTGGCCTCGACCGTGGCTTGACGATTCCGTCATGGTGATGCGGTGCCTCTCTCGGCGGCACCGTCGAACCACAGCGGATCGATCATCCCGGCGTCCATGTGTTGCCATGCGGCGACGAGTTCGCGGACCTTGTCTGGATGCTCAACGGCCAGGTTCCGCGTCTCGCCGATGTCGTCGCGGACGTTGTAGAGCTCAGTCCCGCTGGTGTCGGCCCGGCCGTCGCGAGGTTCACCCTCCACGCCGCCACCGGGGGCTTTCACAAGCTTCCAGTCGCCCTGCCGCAGCGCCAGCTGGGGGCCGAACCTCCAGTAGAGGGCCTCGTGCGGATCGCGGTCGTTCTGACCGGTCACATAGGGGAGAAGGTTCACGCCGTCGATTGCGGTATCGGCGGGCAGGGGAATGCCGGCGGCCGCCAGCGCCGTGGGCAGGATGTCGAGCTGGATCACCGGCCGATCGTCCACGACGCCCGCGGGGATGCGTCCCTTCCACTGCATCAGGAACGGCACGCGAATCCCTCCCTCCCACGTCTGCGACTTGAATCCGCGGAGGGGGCCGTTGCCGGAGGTGATCGACGGCGTGGGGCCGCCGTTGTCGCTGAGGAACACGACGAGCGTGTCGTTCTCGAGCCCGCGTTCCCGCACCGTGGCGAGCACCGTGCCGATGGCGTCGTCCATCGCCGCCAGCATCGCGGCGAACGTCCGTCGCTTTGGGTCGGCGATCGCGGCCAGCCGTTCGAGCCGCTCGGGCGTTGCCTGCAGCGGCGCGTGGACGGCGTTGAAGGCCAGGTAGCAGAGCCAGGGCTGCGCCGCGTTTCGCCCGATGAACTCGGCCGCCTCGCGGCCGAACGCATCGGTCGTGTAGTCGAGCCGGCTCACGGGTGTGGTGCCGCGCAGAATCGGGTTGGTCGGATCTTCTGTTGCGTCGAGGAAGTCGTGCTTGCCGCCGAGGAAGCCAAAAAACTCACCGAATCCCCGGCGGCAGGGATGGAAGGGAGGGGCGTAGCCGAGGTGCGACTTGCCAAACCAGCCGGTGGCGTAGCCCGCGGCCTGGAAGCGGTCGCCGAGCGTTCGTTCCGACACGGGCAGCCCGACCGTGGGAGGCGTGCGACTGGCGGGGCCGGGGTTGAACTCGTGCCCGAACCGCTGCTGGTAGCGGCCCGTGAGCAGGCCGGCCCGCGTGGGGCTGCAGTAGGGCCCGCTGACATAGCCGCTGGTGAACCGCACGCCGTTCGTTGCGAGGGAATCGATGTGGGGCGTGGGGACGTCGCGGGTGTAGCCCTGGCAGCCGAGTTCGCCGTAGCCGAGGTCATCGGCGAGGATCACGAGCACGTTTGGCGGGCGGGTGACACCGCGGTCGCGGACAGCGGAAAGCACTCGCTTCATCTCGTTGACCCGGTCGGGATGATCGGCAGCTAGGTTCAACTGCTCGCTCGGATCGTCGCGGAGGTTGAACAACTCATCCTGGCGCGGGGCGTTGGGGGCGTGTTTGGGAGCCTTCTTCCGTGGCCGCGGCTCGAACGGCGGGGCCCCGACCCGCTCGATCAGCTTCCAGTCGCCCATGCGCAGGGCGTAGGTCGCGTCGGCCCCCTGCATCACCACGTGATCGCGGACCGGCGGACCGGGCTTAGCCTCCGTGAAAGCCCGCAGCACGCTGACGCTGTCTTCCGCGCCGCGCGGCGGCCGGCCGACGCCGAGGATGTCGGCCAGCGTCGCAAACACGTCCACCAGCCCGATCACCTGTTCGCTCACGGTGCCGGCGGGTACGTGGCCCGGCCAGCGGACGAGAAACGGCTCGCGAAAGCCCCCCTCGTAGATGCTGTGCTTGCCCGCCCGCAGTGGTCCGTTGACGGCCAGGCCGGCCTCGATGGCCCCGGCGACGTTGCGGCTATCGGGATCGGCGATGCCGCCGTTGTCGCTGGTGAACACAACGAGCGTGTCGTCGGCGATCCCGAGCCGATCGAGCGTGTCGAGCAGTTGACCCACGCTCCAGTCGAGCTCCTCGATGAAGTCGCCGAAGGGGCCGTAGCGGCTGGTGTTGAACCGCGGGTTGGGGGCGATCGGTCCGTGCACGGCGTTCGCGGCGAAGTAGACGAAGAACGGCTCCTCGCGGTTGGCCTCGATCCAGTCGGTGGCCTTTGCGGTGAGGTTTTCCATGATGTGGTCCACCTCGAACTGCTGCTTAAGCCCGGTCGTGCCTTCGGGCGTGACGACAACCGACTCGCCGGGCACGCGGCCCAGCAGTTCTTCGTTCTCGATGAAGCCGTGGGGGCCGTTGTTGGGATTTGCCGCCAGTCCGAAGAAGTGGTCGAAGCCCAGGGTCCGCGGCCCCGGCGTGAGCGGGCGGTTCCAGTCGGTGGTCGCCACACCCTCCTGCAGGCCGAGATGCCACTTTCCAAACGCCGCGGTGCGGTAGCCCTGGCCCTTGCAGAGCGAGGCGAGCGTGGGGCGATCGGGCTCGATGTGGAGCGGGCCGTTGGGGAGGAGCACCTCGCCGTCTTTCACGCTGGTCCGCCAGTAGTAGCGGCCCGTCATCAGGGCGTAGCGGGTCGGCGAGCAGACCGATCCGGGGGCGTAGGCGCTCGTGAACCGCCGGCCTTCGCGGGCGAGTCGGTCGATGTTGGGGGTCTTCAGACCCTCTGCCCCGCAGCAGCCGAGGCTTCCCCAGCCGAGGTCGTCGGCGAGGATGACCACGATATTGGGCCGGCGTGTCGCCTGCTCATCGGCCCGGCTGGCCGTCGGGGCGATCACACCGATCGCGCAAGCGAAGGCGGTGAGAATCTGACGAAGACAGAAGGATCGCATGCGAGCGGCGTCCGAGACACGGGGCGTTTTGAGCCCGCTGCGGCTGGGACGACTACGGAAAGCTCACCGAGTTGCCGTCTTTGATCGCAATCAGATACTCGAGCACGCTATCCACCGCGTCTTTCGTGTCTTTGTTAACGCCCTGATTGCCGTCGTCGTTAATACCAATGAAGTGGTCGATGTTGTCAGAGATGAAGCGAGTCGAACTGTCGAAGGCCACCGCGTTCACGCCGCCGCCGAGGTGGAGGCTGCTCAACGAGCGGTGGGTGCGGCTGGCGGTGGGGTCGTTGATGGGTCGCGCCGGAGCGAACGACGTTGGCTGAGCCCAACTCGCGTCGCCGTTGACGGTTCCGCCTGCGCCTGCCCAGTTGCCGGCGTAGATCCCCACTGACGTCTGCATGTAGCCGGCGGGATACATCCAGACCCGCTCGCTGAGGGCGATCGACTTGGTCGTGCCGTCGGCGATGTCCTTCACCTTCGTTTTGGAATCAAGGAAGAAGCCACCAACCTTGGGGTCCGTTCCCGACGTGTAAACGCCGCTCCCAAACGCCGACACGGCACGGTGTGCTGCGACGTAGTTGGAGAGGCCGCCGTTGAGAATGTACTCGCCAGAGTCTCCGTTGTTGCCCGTCTGGGATACGTCCCACGTTTCCGGTCCCCTGTCTTCCGGGCAGCGGAAAGCCTTGAGGGCTGTCCTCAGCAGCGGCTGATTCGTGGCGTCTTTGGCCGGGCCACCCGAGGTCGGATTGAGGCCGGAATACAACGCCGACTCCTCGATGAACGGCAGGATGAGCGCGCCCCATGAATAGGCGCCCGTCAGCGGCTTCGAACGGCCGTTCGATGTGGCGCCGGGAGGGAAATTCTTGCGGGAGTTTTCGTAGGTCAGCAGGCCCTGGCCGAGGGTTCGCAGGTTGTTCATGCACTGCATCCGCCGCGCCGAGGCCCGTGCCGACTGAACCGCGGGCAGGAGGAGGCCGATGAGCGTGCCGATGATGGCGATCACCACCAGCAACTCGACCAACGTAAACCCGCGGCCGCGAACGGGCGACCTGCTGAAAAACAACCCTGCGCAAGAAAATCGTCGGCTCATGTCAGCACCTCCTGAAGCGTGCCCCGGCACCCACCCCGCGAGAAAACTAAGACACTTTTACTATAGCGGTGGTTTTATTTTCGTGCAACGCGTTTTTCGACGCATTTCTGCGCCCCCGCAGAAGGACTGGCTCCGACCAAGCAGCAGGAGGTGCATGTCCACTGCTCACGACTTGGGCCGCACCCAGATGTTGCGGTATCGCACCTGGCAGCCGTGTTCCTGGAGGTGCAGCGGACCCTGGGGGCGTTCCTCGGGCTGCGGGCCCGCTGGCGTGATCACGGGCACCTCGACGTCGTCCTGCACGAGGATTCCGTTGTGGCGAACCGTCATGCGGGCGTTCGACACCTTCTTGCCGTCGGCGAACTTCGGCGCCGTGAAGTCGATGTCGTAGGTCTGCCACTCCAGCGGGGGCAAGGCGGCGTTGGCGAGCGGCGCCGCGATGGAATAGAGGCCGCCGCACTCGTTGTCCTTCCCCTCGAGGCCGAAGCTGTCGAGCATCTGCACCTCGTAGCAGCCCTGCACATAGGCTCCGCTGTTGCCGCGATTCTGGCCGCGATCAAACGGCTGGTACGGGAGCCGAAACTCGATGTGCCAGACCGCGTCGCCGAAGGTCTCCTTCGTGGTCACGCCTTGCATCAATAGGCCGTCGTCCGTGACGTGTGGGTCCACGAGCGTGTCGGCTTCATTTACCGGCCCCGGGCCGTCAAAGATCACGACCGCACCCTCCGGCGGCTTCTGGCCAAGCGTGGCGCTTGTTCGCAGCTTCTTCGGCAGCCGCGTCCACTCCGTGCCGTCGTCGTGGAAGACCACGATCGCACCGTCCTTGATCACGCCCGTCCGCGGGCTTCCGGTCCAGTCGGTCCCCTCGATCTTCACCGGGGCGTCGGCGGCGTCGCCCTTGCGAGAAGCGGTGCCGTTGAAGCGGTCGTTTCCCGTCCAGCCAAGGCCGGGCAGGCCGCCCGGGTAGGCCACCACGTCAAACGTGCCGTTGCCCAGCGCGATCACCCGCGCCGCGACCGGCGTCGGCTGGCCGTTCACGTCGATGCTGCCGGCGTACTCGCCCTGGATGGCGTAGTCGCGATCAACCTTCGTGGGATCGGTGTAGACAGGGTTTTTGTCGTCGGCGGCAGACGCTGAACGACTCGGCAGCGACAGCGAGCTCGCGGCGACTGACGCAGCGATCACGAGGGCTGACATGCCCACGCGGGCGCAGTATGGAACGGCGAAGCGGAATGACACCGGCATTAGGGGAATCTCCAGAAGGGAATCACGAATAGTGAAGGGGATCGTGGAATACTACCGGGAGCATCCAATCGTTGACGACCGTGCGGGTCGATTCGGGGATGGTGGTGTTCAAGCCGACCGGCCGTGAGGCCGCGGGCGTACCGCGCTGAATGCGGCGTCTGGTGGCGGTTCGCCCCACGCCTCACGGCGTTGGGCTTGGACGGGGGCAGTGTGAGCCGTAGGAGCGGGCCGTTCAGGCAATGATCTCGCGGATCGGATGGCCGTGGACGTCGGTGAGGCGATAGTCGCGGCCGCTGTAGCGGTAGGTCAGTTCCTCGTGATCGACGCCGAGCAGATGCAGCACCGTGGCCCAGAGGTCGTAGACGGTGCAGATGTTTTCCACGGCGTGATAGCCGAACTCATCGGTGGCGCCGTGGATCGTGCCCGCCTTCACGCCGCCGCCGGCCAGCCAGACGCTGAAGCCGTATGGGTTGTGGTCGCGGCCATCGGCCCCCTGCGAGAATGGTGTCCGCCCGAACTCGCCGGCCCAGACCACCAGCGTCGAATCGAGCAGCCCCCGAGCCCGGAGGTCGGTGATCAGCGCCGCGATCGGCTGATCGACCTGCTCCGCCATCGCGGTGTGCCCCTTGTGCAGGCCACCGTGCTGATCCCAGGGGTTGGCCGATCCCCCGCCGTTGCCGCCCAGACAGGAGAGTTCGACAAACCGCACGCCCCGCTCCACCAGCCGTCGCGCCAGCAGGCACTGACGGCCGTAGTCGGCCGTGCCGGGCGACTTCGAGTCGAGACCATACGCCGATTTCGTGGCCGCGGTCTCCCCCGAGATATCGCAGAGGGTGGGCACCTCCGCCTGCATGCGGAAGGCGGTTTCGGCATTGTGAATCGCCGCTTCGATCGTGGCGTCGCGGTCGGCCTCGGCCAGAAAATCCCGGTCGAAGCCGGCCACGAAATCGAGCCGCCGCCGCTGGGCGGCCGTGGCACCGCGCGGCCGGATGTTGGTGATTGCTTCGGGGGCGTCGGCCTTGAGGATCGAGGCCTGGTGCTGGCCCGGCAGGAAGGCGTTGCTGTACATGCCCACGCCGCCGTGCGGCGGCTCGGCCTTGCCGCTCTGGAGCACAACGTAGCCGGGCATATCGACGTTCTCGCTACCCAGCCCATAGGAGGCCCAGGCCCCGGCACTCGGGAATCCCAGGAAGGGAAATCCCGTGTGCATGACGTAGTTGCCCTGCGCGTGCTCGTTGACGGTGGTGGTCATCGACCGCACGATCGCCAGTTCGTCTACGACGCCGCCGATGTGCGGAAACATCGTGCTCACCGGGATGCCGCTCTCTCCCCACGGCCGAAACTCGAAGGGGCTGGCCATGATGTTGCCGTTGTTGTTGAATTGCGTCCGCTCCACCTTCATCGGCATCGGCTTGCCGTTGTCGGCCGCCAACCGCGGCTTGGGATCGAACGAATCGACCTGCGAGACACCCCCCGACATGAAGCAGAAGATCACGTTCTTCGCTTTGGCCTGATGGTGTGTCCGACGCAGGGCCGCGCCGGCGGGCAGGAGCGGGCCCTCAATGGCGGCCGCGGCACGGGCTCGTTGGCCCAGCAGGGCTGCCAGCGCCACGCCGCCAAATCCCGTCGAGCATGTCTCGAGTAACCGCCGGCGCGAGATGCCCCGCGCAGACTGCCCCGTGGGATCATTCACCCTGGCCTGGTTCATGGATCGCGACATCGCTCGTTTCGGGAACACCCGCCTCCGGCATCTACCCGCTACCGCAGGTAGACGAACTCCTTGAAGAGAAAGATCGCCCGCCCAACCTCCGTCCAGCCCGCCAGCCGCGGATTGGAAAGCGCTGGCTCACCCGCCGAATCAGTGACCGCCGCAGCCTCGTCGCGCTGTTTCTGGAGCTGTGCTCGCCACTCCTCCACCCGCTGCCGGTCAACCGGCTCGAGACTGCCGACTAGTTCGTCGTCGGGAACGGTCTCGGCCATGGTGCCAAAGTAGTTGGCGCGGACGCTCTGATCGTCGAGCGGCTGGTCGTAGAGGGCGGCCGAAAGTATGACGCCTGAGAGCATGCGGCCTGGGATCGCGGGCAGGTGACGCACGCCGAACGACACCTCGCTCTGCCCCGCGACAAACTCCATGGGGGCACGGGCGTCGGCCACGTAGGCCTTGCCGTAGGGTTCGCCATTGCGATAACCGCGGATCGTGCCGTCGGCGTGGTAGGCCACGGCCAGATGCACCGGCCGCGCCGTTTCCGTCTCGCGTGGTCCACCGAACGGCTTCGTCCGCCGGAACTGGTCACTTCCCGCCAGCCACTCGCCCGGCGTCTGCTCGGCGTACACGAGCGCATCGAACGTCGCGCCGCCACCAGTTTGGATCGACATCACGCCGCCCCCGCGCTGGTCGAGGGACGAGAGCTTCACCCAGGCGACGAGCGTCTTCTCGCGGAGTGAGCGGGTTAGCGGAGCCGTGACGGCATAGCCCTTGCCGTTGAGCACGAGCCCTCCCTTGCGGAGTTTGGCACCGTCGCGAAGCGTGACCGGCATCCCGCCGGCCGTGTCCTCGGGGCCCTTGCTGAAATCCCAGCGGCTCATCGGCTCCGGCGGTGTGGCGCCGGCGCCTTTAGGGGCATGCGTTGCCACCCAGCGTTCCCGGGCCGGGGCGAGAACGTCGGCGATGCTTCGCGACAGCACGTCCTCTTTCTCACGGATCGCCGCGAGGCGGGCCGCGAGCTCGGCGGTCTCCTGCTCGGTGCTCGCGAGCAAGGCCTGCGTGCGGGCGAGTTCCTCTGGCGACGCCGGCCGGCCGAGCGCAGCCACGAACATCTGCTGGATCCGCTCGTCGTTGGTGGCGAGCGACGTGTCGGCCAGGATTCCGCCGGCCCAGGCACGCGCGAGCTCGGTGACGCGGCCGTCGTTGAGCAGGTAGAGCGTCTGGGCGGGCACGTTGGTGACGTCGCGGCGGCCCACGGCGCTTGCTGGCTCAGGGAAGTCGAAGGCCCGCAGCAGCGGATCCATCGCGTTGCGAGCCACGCGGACATACACGCTGCGGCGGCCGCTGTCGCCGGGGTGCATGACGCCAAACAGGTCACGGTTGAGCGTATTCGAGACGGCGAGGAGGTTGTCGCGAACAGACTCCGCCTCCAGGCGGCGGACGAAGGCGTGCGACAGCAGGGCGTTGTCTGGATCGACCAAGCGGGCCTGCTCGCTGGCCTGCGAGTCGAGCCGCCAGGCACGGGACGTGAGGACGGAGCGAATCAGGGTCTTGAGCGACCAGCCGTTCGTCTCGAGCGACCGCGCGAGGTGATCGAGGAGCGCCGGATGCGTCGGCTTTGGACCAAGGTGGCCGAGGTTGTCGGGGGTGGCAGCTAGGCCGCGGCCGAAAAGGTTGTGCCAGACGCGGTTGGCGATCACCCGTCGGGTGAGCGGGTTGTCGGGCCGCAGGAGATCATCGGCGAGTTTCAGCCGGCCGCTGTCGGCCGCCTCGTAGGGCGTGGCATCGATCACGGAGAGGAAGCCACGAGGTACGACCTGCCCCGGCTTCTTGTGGTCGCCGCGGGACAGGAGCGGCTGGTCGCCGCCGACGGTCTCCGCCATCCCTGGCACCCGCTCGGCCGGCACGATCTCCGCTTCCAGTCGGCGGTACTCCTCGATCAGCGGCCGCGCCGTGGCGAGTTGATCGACCTTGTTCTCGAGCATCCCCTCTGCGAGGCAGGCGTCGAGGAGCAACGCCTGGGCATCGGTCGCCGTGCCTTCGCTCCAGCCGCGGACGGCCCGTTCGATGGCCCGCACGTAGCAGGTCCGCCAGTCGGCGAACGACTGCGGCTTCGACGCGAGCGACTCGTCGAGGATCACGTCGAGTTTCTCGTCGGGCACGGGGGCCGACTTGGTCATCTCCGACTTCGCCGACGGTGTGGCCGTGGGGCCCGTGTTGGCCGCCGGCTCTTTCTCCACGAGCACCGCCTTGCGGACCGCAAACCACGACCGCTCGTTGATGCCGATCGGCAGCGGCATGTCGCGGGCCGTCGCCAGTTCGACGTGGATGTCGTCACCTTTCCAATAGGTGAGATCGAACGTGTGCCACTGCCAGTCGCGGGAGAGCTTCTTGATCGGGTAGATCTCGCCCTGCCGTGGGTAGTACTGGATCACAGGCCGGAGCGTGGCGCTGTCATCGCCCGCCGCGAGCACGCGGAGTTCGTACTCCTTGTCGAGTCGCACGGTCGGCGAGGTGAACCGGCCGCCGTGTTTCGTCGAGAGCGTGAGCGACTTGATGCTGGCCGGCCAGATGCCCGCAACGGCCTCTGGGCCACTGGGAGCCACGGTGAAGTCGCCCGCCGCGCCCCGGTCGGTGGGGCTACCGGCCGCGGCGGCCGCGAGGCCAGTGCCATGCTGGAACCACGTCGCCACGTCGGCGGTGTCGGCGAGATCCCACGCGGCCAGCGTCGACCGCTGCGGCGGTGCGGATCGCTCTGCGCGGGACGCGGACCATGCCGCTAGCTGCGCGGCGACGATCTCGGCCTCGTTTGCAGCCGCAGGCGGGTCGGCGGACGTGCGGGCTTTCTCCGCCGCATAGAGCGGATGGAACAGGCGGGCGGCATCTTCGGCGGAATGCCAGGGAGCGTCGGCGGCTTCCATTCGTGCGGCGAGCGTCGGGATCGCGGTGAGCCACTGCTCCGCGAGGTGCCGACGGATCTGTGGCTTCAGGGCGAGTAGCTCCTCACGATGCTTCGTCAGCACGTCGGCCGCCGTGAACTCCGTGCGGCCCGGCCGGCACGAACTCAGGATGCCGAACAGTGCGTAGTAGTCGGCCTGGCTGATGGGATCGAACTTGTGGTCGTGGCAGCGGGCGCACGACACCGTCAAACCGAGGAAGGCCTTCGAGAACGCGTTGATCTGGTCGTCAGTGAACCGCACCTTCTCATCGAGGGCGTCGGTTGGACCGAAGCCGTGAAACACCATCCGGAAGTGGGCCGGGCCGATCGCCGATTCGTTGATGGTGCCGCTGGGGTCGAGCCGGGGATTCGGCAGCAGGTCGCCGGCGACGTGTTCCCGCAGGAGTTGGTCGAAGGGCACGTCGGCGTTGAGCGCCCGGATGAGATAGTTGCGGTAGTGCCATGTGCCGCCAATCTCCGGATCGCCTTCGGAACCATGCGTGTCGGCATAGCGGATCCAGTCCATCCAGTGGCGAGCCCACTGCTCGCCGAAGTGCGGGCTCGCGAGGAGGTGATCGACGAGCGCCTCGACGCCCCCTGCCTCCGACATCCGCGCCGTCCAGTGCATCGCCTCGTCGGCCGTGGGTGGCAGGCCGATGACCGTGAAGAAGAGCCGCCGCACGAGCGGCCCGGCCGCGGCGTCGGCGGCCGGCGCGAGCCCCTTTTCCCGT
>Ga0209597_1002998_pt1 | contig 10547 bp, 9 predicted proteins | sample M_140625_MF_Meta_FD_187316 | JGI IMG/M metagenome (GOLD analysis project Ga0209597, IMG submission 187316) | Freshwater microbial communities from Lake Montjoie, Canada to study carbon cycling - M_140625_MF_MetaG (SPAdes) (version 2) | ecosystem: Environmental > Aquatic > Freshwater > Lake...
ATTGGCGCGAATGCTGACTTTGTCCAGATGCAGGGTGGGACAGCCCATAAGGCCACAATTATTGGTGGGGTTTTGATTGACATTTAGACTGCCATCGGCGGCTGTCTGAAGGAGAGAAACATGCAAAAGCACATTTCACAGCTTGCCCCCAGGATGCGTATCACGGCATCTACAAACATCCGGCGAGGCACTTGGATTCTCCCCAGCAGCGACACAGAGCTCAAGACGAGTGCCATTGTCATTTCCGGGAATGACATCGTCGTCGACTTTAATGGGGCGACGCTGCGTGGAACATCGCCAAACGTCGAACCCGATATGCGTGTGGGCACGGGCATCATCATTGAAGGTCGGAATATCACTGTCCGAAACCTCAAAATTCACGGCTATAAAGTTGCGATTGCCGCACTCGGCGCGGATGGCCTCGTTCTCGAAAATGTAGATGCCAGCCATAACTGGAAGCAACATCTCCTGTCGACGGATGAAAAAGAGGACCTTGCGGACTGGATGAGCTATCACCAGAACGAGAAGGATGAGTGGCTGCGCTTTGGAGCAGCGTTTTATCTGCGCGACACCAATGACTTTACGGTCGCAAAATGTACGGCACGTGGTGGTCAGAACGGCCTGATGATGACGCGGTGCGATCGCGGAAACATCAACCACAATAACTTTTCATTCCTGTCAAGTCTTGGTATCGGGATGTACCGTGCATCTTGGAACCGCATTCTCCACAACAAAATTGACTGGTGTGTACGTGGCTACTCGCACGGTGTGTACAATCGCGGGCAAGACTCTGCGGGCATTCTCATATACGAGCAGTCATCCAACAATGTCTTCGCCTACAACTCGGTCACCCACGGTGGGGATGGCTTTTTCCTCTGGGCTGGCCAGAACACAATGGATACTGGCCGGGGTGGCTGTGATGACAACCTCCTCTACGGGAATGACTTTTCGCATGCGCCAACCAATGGCATCGAGGCGACATTCAGCCGTAACCAGTTTGTCCACAACCTGATCGCCGAGTGCTGGCATGGGATTTGGGGTGGCTATTCGTATGATTCCGTCATCGTTGGGAATACCTTTGGCTACAACGCCGAAGCGATTGCCATCGAGCATGGTCGTGACAACCTGGTGTCCGATAACGGCTTCTTCCGCGACCGTGTTGGCGTCAAGCTCTGGGCAAATCCAACGCAGGATCCAAACTGGGCCTATGTCCGCAAGCATGCGACGAGCAGCGAGCGCTACACGATTGAGGGCAATACGTTTGTCGATGTAAAGACAAAGTCCGATGTCCGCCTCACGGAGAGTGTCAAGGATCGTGCTAACCGTGTTGTAAACACGACGCCGGCGCCTGCCGAGACGATGCAGGGTAGCGGTAACACCATCGTTTCGAGTGAAAGCAACCTCGCGGACTATCTTGAGCGCTGGGATCTCGCGTGGCATGCGGGCCGTCCGAGCAGGCTCGCATCCCGCTACCACATCGACCCGCTTGACAAGCCCGAATGGGCGATGCTCTCCAAAACAGCGCTTCGCGGCAGACGGTTTATCATTGTGGATGAGTGGGGTCCATATGACTTCCAGAGCCCGCGACTGGTAAACCGTGCGGATGGTCACTACGACATTTTGGGTCCAAAGGGTAAATGGCGGGTTTTGGATGCGCAAGGTGCAACCCTCTCCGCAACGAGTGGAAATGTCCCTGGAGCGGTGACCATTAAGACGCCTGCAGGCCAGGCTGGGACGACCAAAGTTGTGCTGGAATACCGCGGCGGTGCGACAACCGACTATAAGGGGTTACAAACGGCGGCGGGTCAACCGGTGCGCTTCGGGTTTAGCCGCTTCTTTGCTCCGATCAGCTGGGATGTTCGCTTCCACAGCTGGTCGAAGTCTATGGATGCATCCGATGTCCACGCGGCGCCGGATCCAGACCACTTCCGCCAGCAGCTGATGACGATGCCTCTGCTCACGATGAAAACCGACAAGCTAGATTTTGCAGGCTATGCATTCGCCAAGGGACTTCCAAACCATCACGTGATTACGGTCGCAGATGGTACGTTTACAATTCCTGCGGGCGAGTACGTTCTGGACATCACCACCGATGATGGCTGCCGCGTCTGGCTTGATGGCAAAGAGCTCTCTTTGGGAGCGTGGAAGTATCAAGGTCCGACTGCCTATCCGGCCAAGGTACGCATCGGTGGAAACCATACGCTGCACGTTGAACATTTTCAAATCGATGGCTATGCAGCGCTGAAGGTAGCCCTTCGGCCAGCATCAAATTAACAGCTAAGAAGTAAGGACAATATGAATACAACCCTGCAAACCTATCTCAAAGCACAGCTAGACACACTCCATGCGGAAAACCTCTACAAACCGCTGCTGACAATCGACGGCCGCCCTGGCTCCCGCGTTACTGTCGGTGGCCGCGAGCTGATCAACCTCTCCTCCAACAACTATCTCGGTCTTGCAAGCGACCCAAGACTTTGCGAAGCATCATCCAATGCAGCGCTAACCATCGGGGCGGGTAGCGGTGCCGTCCGCCCTATCATCGGTAATATAGCCCTCCATGACCAGCTCGAAAAACTGATTGCCGAGTTCAAGCATGTTGAAGATGTCCTCGTTTTCCAGAGCGGATTTACATCCAATGCCGGCACCATCCCGACCATTATGGAAGCCGAAGATGCAATCATCACCGATAGCCTGAATCACGCATCCATTATCGATGGCTGCCGGTTGTCGAAGGCAAAGCGGAGCATTTACCAGCACTGCGATATGGACAGTCTCCGGGATGCGCTGATCGCTGCAAAGGATGTGCGTAAGCGTTTGATTATCACAGATGGCGTGTTTTCAATGGATGGCGATGTTGCGCCTCTAGACAAGATTTGTGCGCTGGCAGAAGAGTTTGATGCGGCCGTCATGGTCGATGATGCACACGGCTCGGGTGTGATGGGAGCGAATGGCCGCGGAACGGCGTATCACTTTGGCGTGACGGACAAGGTTGATATCCAGCTTGGAACGCTCAGCAAAGCAGTTGGTGTGATGGGCGGCTACATCGCGGGCTCCAAGTCGCTGGTTGATTTTCTAAAGCAGCGCGCTCGGCCATTTTTGTTCAGCACGGGATGCACACCGGCGACGGCAGCGGCATGTATTCGCGGTATTGAGATCATGCGCGATGATGCTGGCCTCACGGAACGCCTCTGGGACAACACGCGGTACTGGCAGGCAGGCCTGCGAGAGCTTGGGTTTGACCTTGGCGTAACGCAGACGCCGATCACACCGGTGATGGTTGGGGATGAAGCAAAGACGATGGAGCTGATGCGTCGGCTGCGTGACAAGGGAGTGCTTGCGCTGGCGGTTGTCTTCCCGACGGTTGGGCGCGGGAAAGCGCGTGTTCGCACGATGCCATCGGCGGCGCACACAAAGGCAGACTTTGACGAGGCACTTGCCGCATTCAAGGAAGTTGGCACAGAGCTCGGCCTGATTTAGGAAGCGTTAGAGAAAGCAGGCACATCTATGGAACAACGGAAATTACGCTCTGCGATTGTGGGTTGCGGTGTCATTCATACAGCCCACGCGGATGCGATTGCACGCCTCCCGGAGCTGGTTGAGCTGGTCGCCGTCGCGGATGACAAGCTTGAGCGCGCTGCAAAAGCCGGAGAGGCGCTCGGAGTTCCGCATTTCCATGGACTCGATGCCCTGCTCGCTTGGGGCGAGTTTGACATTTTGCACGTCTGTACACCAAGTGGTCTACATGCGGCTTGCGGCATTAAGGGTGCAAATGCGGGAAAGCACATTTTGTGTGAAAAGCCTATCGATGTAACCCTTCCGGCAGCCGATGCCCTGATCGAGGCGTGCGCAACGAACAGCGTAAAGCTGGAAGTCGTCAGTCAGCACCGCTTTAGCGATGGCATGCAGCACCTCAAAACCTGGCTGGATGACGGCAAGCTAGGACGCCTCGTTTTCGGGGAATCGGTCACCAAGTGGTACCGCACTCAGGCCTACTACGACTCGGGTGGATGGCGTGGGACATGGGAGCTCGATGGCGGCGGTGCGCTGATGAATCAAGGCGTCCACTACGTCGACCAGCTGCGCTGGATCATGGGGCCAGTCAAGTCCGTCGCCGCAACCATGGGAACCCTCTCGCATGAACGTATCGAAGTCGAAGACATCGTCTCGGCTACGATTGAGTTTGAAAATGGTGCTGTCGGGACACTAATGGCATCGACATCGATGGTCCCTGGCTTCAACCAATCCCTCGAAGTCTACGGCTCCAAGGGCAGTGTGCGAATCACGAACAGCAAAGTTATGTTTGCGCAGTTTATGACCGGGGATGAACCACAAACGATGTGGGGCCTTGAGGGAACGCCGGCCCCGCTAGTCGTTGATGGCGTTTGGCAGAACGACGACACCGAGGCTGAGACGACGACGCAGGGTCAAGGCGCCGCCGACCCACGGGCCATTTCAAACCTTGGGCATGTCGCGCATTTGAAAGACCTCTGCGAGTGTATACATAATGGAAATGAGACATTCATGAATGGTCGTGAAGCCCGCTACGCACTTGAGCTCATCGTTGCTGTCTATCGCAGCGCGAAGACCGGACAGCGCGTGATGCTTCCGTTAGAGGCCTAAGCCATGGCGATCACACTCGGACGCCTTCAGGAAGAGCAGTTTGATGACGCCGCGGCGCTGATTCATGCATCCACAAATGCCTGGTACCTGAAAAACACCGGTCGGACTGCATTTGGTTGTGAACCAAGCGGGTGCAGGCTGTTCCCGGACACCTATGATGCCCTCGATGCCGGACAGTGCATCACCGCAACCGATGATGCCACAGGGAAGCTGATCGGCACGTGTTATCTTCATCCGCGGGAGACGCATATCGGCGTTGGGATTGTAAACACATCACCAGATGTCGCAACCGCGGGAGTTGCATCGATGATGCTGCGGGAAGCATGTGCCATCGCGGATGCCGCGTGCCTCCCCTTACGCCTGGTCAGCTCGGCATCCAATATGGACTCCTACAGCCTCTACCACCGCCAAGGATTTGTCGCGCGTCAGGTGTTTCAGGACATGTTGTTGAATGTTCCTAAGGACCCAACAAGCCTTTCAGATGGGATCGACACAAGCAGTATTCGTTTTGCAAGTATCACAGATGTACCGGCAATCGCAGCACTCGAGCGGGCTCTAACGGGAAGCTACCGTCCACGTGACTGGGAGCATTTCCTAAAGACTGACCACTTCAATGTGTTGGTGGATGTCGCTGCAGATGGCACTCTTCTTGGGGCATTGAATGTAACCAATCACACGGCGAACTGTACGCTTGGTCCAGCACATTCAAGCAGTGAAGCAAGCATTTGCAGACTTCTGGCTGCAGCGATTCCTCTGGTCGCTGGACGGACGGCGCTGGTGCTCGTTTCACCAGCTGCGACCGAAGTCACATCGCTGCTCTATGGCTGGAAAGCGCGAAATGCAGATATCCACCTCCTCCAGGTGCGCGGTACGTATACCGTACCAACCGGCGTGCAGCTGATGACGTTTCTCCCGGAGTCGGCGTAGTTTTGACCCTTCGTGTCGAGCGCATCACGGATGCTGCTGCATTTTCCACGGTCATTGCGGAAATGTGGGATGCATGGGCATCTAGGACTCAGGGTGCGACGGCGATGCAGCGCTGGGCCTGGGTTGGAGCTAACATCGACCGTGTTCCACGCGGGATGTTTGTTGGGCTAATACTCAGCGGGGATGATGAGCTTCCCATAGCGGCAGCGGCGTTCAAGCGAGCGGGTCCTGGGGTTCTTGTTCCCATCGGGGATGGCGTCAGTGATTACCTCGATATTGCGGTTTCACCAGATGCCCCTCCAACGACGATTGACCACTTGATTGATGCCATCTCTGAACAAGCTCCCGCGGTTCTCTTTCGCCAGTGCCATCCACACGGACCGCTTGGAATGGCGTTCCGCGGCGCGATGGAGGATGGCGAGGCGTGTCCCGTTCTCGCACTCGCTCCTACGGTCGAAGAGCAGCAGCTCGCGATTCCAAAGCGCTTGCGGCAAAACCTGAACTACGCCGACCGCGCGCTACGTAAACAAGCCACCGAAGTGACGTACCGTATCGCCGACAAAGATAGCCTTACGGGCGACATCGATGCCTGTATCCGCCTGCATCAGGACCGCTGGCGCCGCCGCTGGATGCCCGGGCTTTTTGCCGGAAATGCGCACAAAGAGTGGTTCACGGATGTCTCAAAGCGTCTCCTAGATGCGGGCCTTTTACGCCTGCATACGCTTTCCGTGGATGACAAGGTCATCGCGGCCATTTACTGCATGACATCCGGTGGGACATGTATTTACTACCTCGGCGGATTTGATCAGGAATACCACAAGTGGTCTCCCGGGATGCTGGCGACGCGGGCGGCGATGCTGCATGCAGTGAGTGCTGATATGGCACACACATTTGACTTTTTACGTGGAAATGAGCCCTACAAGTACCGCTGGGGAGCCATCGACCGCTTGAACACGCGTCTGCTGCTCGCTCGCGGTCCGTATGGTACGGCCATCTGCGGGATGGAACGGCAGCGCTTTGCCCTCGAGCTCAAACTTAAGGACAAGATGCACAACCTCCACGCCGGGAAGTCCGCACATGCCCGCCCCGAGGCCGTTTCGGATAAGATGAACTCATGAAGCGGCGCTCTAGTGGAGGAGCCGGCGGCTCCGTGCTGCTGGGCATTGTAATCGTAATCACTGGAGTTCACGCTTTTTTGACGTGGAAGCTCCTCCAGCGGGTTGTTCATCTTGAACAGCAGCTGGGTATCCGGTCATCCACGATTATCCCCGGAGTTCGCATCCCATCCATCCGCAAGCCTGAGCTCCCACGCATTGGCGTCGCCGACTGGCAGGTGCAACTCGATACGGCTACCGCGCATGTAGAGCGTGCACGGATTGCCGTCACAAAAGGGAACATGGGCATTGCCCAGGATGAATCCTCAAAAGCGCTGGATGCATTGACACGGATTAGCCGGACGCCAGCGGTAGACCCAGAATCCGTTGCGGCTATCCGCAAGCAGCTCACGGGCATCGAAAATCAAATTCGGGGTGGTGGTGCAACCGCTCCCCCTGTATCGAAGGGAACATCAAAGTGATGCAACATTCGAAAGTACTTGTCGCAGGTTTATTCACCGTGGTTTTGTTGACATCTACTGGATGCCGCCGTGTGCGAAACATTTACTCCCGCACGGATGAAATCCGAATGGGCACTCAGTTTGTGACTGAGTTCAACAAGAGCAAAGAGGGTGCGATGGTCGTGCGCTCGGGCCCTATGCTAATGCGCCTCCAGCGTGTGGTGATTCCGATTATCGATGCGGCACGCAAGGACTGGGATGTCCCATATACCGTTACGCTCATCAAGGATACTGAAATCAATGCGTTTGCAGTTCCTGGCGGGCCGGTGTTTGTCAACACAGGCCTTATGCAGCTTGCATCCACCGATGATGAGCTTGCCAGCGTTCTGGCCCATGAAGTGAGTCATATTGTCAAGCGCCATTCAGCGCAGCAGCTTTCGGATGCGGCCGTCAAGCAAGGGATCGCAGGTATACTGTTTGGCCGCTCCAACGCCGATGTTCGCTCCGTTGTTGGCCTGACGCTGAGTCTCAAAGACCGGGAGTTTAGTCGTGGGGATGAAGCGCAATCCGATGAGTACGGTTTCAAGTATCTTGTCGCGGCAGGATATAACGTACGCGGTATGGCGTCAATGTTTACAAAAATGCAGGATTCAGCAGCGAAGTCAAACGAAAAACTTGCATTCCTGAGCACGCACCCTCTGACACGAAAGCGCATCGAAGCAGCCGAAAAACGCGCCGAATCCTATGAAAATGGCACGTGGAAGTCGCCTAAGTGAGGTGCACTGCAGTCATCCCGGCCTATAACGAGAGCACCCGAATTCTGGGCGTGCTCAATATTTTGGTACAGGCAGGGAATGTCCGAGAGATTATTGTCGTCAATGATGCATCATCGGATGACACAGCAAACGTAGCGCGGCAGTTCGCAAAGACAGCTCCAAAGCAGCTTCGTGTCTTTGATATGCCATCAAACGCTGGAAAAGGTGCGGCGATGCACCGAGGAGCAAGTGAGACGGATGCCGAAGTTGTGCTCTTTCTGGATGCCGACTTGGTGGGTCTGAGCGTCGAAATGGTGCAGAACATGACCGCTGGCGTCCTCGCTGGCGAGGCGGAGATGACGCTTGGCGTGTTCCGCGGCGGCCAGTTCTGGACGACTCTCGCACAAATTCTTGTGCCCAATATCAGTGGACAGCGCTGCATACTACGCCGCCTCTTCCTTGATGTCCCCAATGTGGCAAACGCGCGCTACGGCGTCGAGCTTGCTATCACAAACCATGTGCTCGCGACGGGCGTGCCATGTTCAACCGTAATTCTTCAGGATGTCAGCCACCCTACTAAGGAACTAAAGCTCGGCATCATCAGGGGAACCATCGCCCGCATGAATATGTACATCCAAATGGTGCCGTACATGATAAAGCGGGTCTCTTCTCGGCGTAAAAGATAGATACAGGAGTCACTGATGAGCCTCAGGGAAGCACAACGTGGATTGGGGGCGTTACTGGAAATAGATGTCCAGATCGACCGACGTAGACAACAAATAGCGGCCTTGGATCCGGGTACAACCCTCGCATCCAGCTATCGCGTTAGCAAGCCAGAAGCAGACAAACTCCGTGCTGAGGCCAATGTCCTTGCTGCAGTACAAAAGGATGCCGAGCTTGCCCTCGCTAGCGTCGAAGAAAAGATTAAGTCAACATCGGACAAGCTGTATTCGGGCAAAGTCACCAGCCCGCGTGAGCTCGAAGACCTCCAAGCTGGCATCGATGCTCTTGGACGCCAAAAAGCAACCCTCGAGGAAGAGCTGCTGGTCCACATGGAAGCTACTGGAGTGGCGGAAAAGGCTGCAAAGTCGGCGGAAATCGGCGTGGCTAAAATTGCGCGTGCTTACCGGACATTGAAAGACACGAACACCAAGCGTGAAGCTGAGTTGCTGGCTGAAATCAAGGTTCTTGAGCCAAAGCGTAAGCCGTTGGTCACCGCCATCGGCGATAAGGTGCTTATCAAAAAATACGAGCTGATTCGTGAGCGCAAAGGTGGAGCCGGCGCTGCACATATGACATGGGACCGGACCTGCACCGCTTGCGGAGTGATGGTAAACGGTACGACCGTGAATGCTGTCACCGATGGCTTGGTTTTGGCAACATGTGAGCACTGCAGCCGGATTCTTCTTCCGGGATAGGTGGCGGTGATGATACCAGCGCAGGTGGATGTCCTAATCATCGGGGCGGGCTTTGGTGGTTCGCTCCTCGCGCAAATTCTGGCGAAATCCGGAAAACAAGTGGCCCTCGTCGAGCGTGGTTCGCATCCACGCTTCGCGATGGGCGAGAGTACATCCCCGCTGACCAACCTGCTGCTTGAGCAGTTTGCGCAAGCGTATGACCTTCCCCACCTCAACCACCTCGCGACATGGGGGGCTTGGAAGGCCAATATCCCGGATGTTGGCGTTGGGTTAAAGCGTGGCTTTACGTATTATGGTCACCCTGCGGACGGAAGCGGTGCTGGTGTTCGAGGGCCGCTCGCCGTCGCGGCAAGCCCGGGGAACAGCTGCGCGGATACACACTGGCTTCGCTCCGATGTCGATGCGTGGCTATGCCAACAAGCAATCGGACTTGGTGTTCACTATGCTGAGCGGACATCGGTGCTGGATGTCACCCCTTGTGAAAATGGGCGCTGGCGCGTCGTCATCCAATACGAAAATGGCGATGAAGCGAACATCCATGCCGAATTTCTCGTAGATGCCGGCGGCCGGACAGCAGCGCTTGCGGGTCATGTCGGTGCAAATGCCACACCTTTTTCAGACTATCCAGACACGGTCGCGCTGTATTCCCACTTTGAAAATGTTGCATTGGCAGCTGATGTGCCGCAGCTTGGCGCGCCAGAGAACGCTCCCTACCCTGTCGATTGGTCGGCGTTGCACCATGTTTTCCCGGGTGGGTGGATGTGGATGCTTCGCTTTGATGACAACCGTGTGAGCGCGGGCGTATCAGTTGAGCGCTGGCTGTCCGATGAAGTGTCCCTTTTGGAAGATGGCGGCTGGGAGCGGTTACTAACACGAATGCCGGCTGTGCAACAGCAGTTTGCCGGGGCGACACGTGTCCTTCCATGGATGCAGGCTAACCCTCTGCCCGTTCGACTTGACCGAGTTGCTGGCGTGAACGATGCAGCTCCATGGGCATTTCTACCAAGTGCAGCCGCATTTATTGATCCCTTGTACTCAACAGGTTTCTCCTTGACATTACTCGGGATTGAGCGTTTGGCTCCCCTGATATTGAGCGGGACAGTCTCTGAAAATGACCTTGCGGTGTATGAAGCTGCCGTCAAGCGAGATATCAGCTGTGTCGCACGCTATATCAGCGCAAACTTTGCTGCGTTTTCGGATTTTGAGCGCTTCACGGATGTCTCCATGTTTTACTTTGCTGCAGCATCCTGGTCAGAAATTTGCCGGCGTATC
>Ga0209597_1002999_pt1 | contig 10547 bp, 11 predicted proteins | sample M_140625_MF_Meta_FD_187316 | JGI IMG/M metagenome (GOLD analysis project Ga0209597, IMG submission 187316) | Freshwater microbial communities from Lake Montjoie, Canada to study carbon cycling - M_140625_MF_MetaG (SPAdes) (version 2) | ecosystem: Environmental > Aquatic > Freshwater > Lake...
GGCAAACCATATGGCTCACGTTTTCCTGTGATCACGGTGCGCGACATGGTGCGTGCGCAGTTGCGCCTCACTGACATGCTCGGCATTGTGCAGTGGCACAGCATTGTTGGCGGATCAATGGGTGGGATGCAAGTGCTCGAATGGGCAGTGACATTTCCCGATCGTGTCAAAACAATTATTCCAATCGCGACATGTACTCACTCGACTGCGCAGCAAATTGCATGGGGCGCAATTGGTCGACGATCTATTCGTCTAGACCCTAGATGGAACAACGGCGAGTACTACGACGCCGCAATTGGCGAGGGTCCATGGGAAGGACTCTCAATCGCACGCATGGTTTCACAAGTCACGTTTAGATCTGACAACGTGTTCAGCGATCGCTTCGGACGAGACCTCGCCGACATGGACGCCGACTATAACGGTTTGGGTTTGTGGGACAGGTTTGAGGTGGAGAGTTACCTCGACCACCACGGCGATCGATTAATTCGACGCTTTGATACCAACAGCTATTTGATTATCGGCAAGGCAATGGATTTGCACGATGTTGCGCGCGGTCGCGGCGGTTTAGATAAAGCAATGAGTCGCATCAAGGCAAACACGCTCGTGCTGGGTATCTCATCCGACATTTTGTACCCCACATATCAACAAAAACAGATTCGCGACATCTTGGTTGCGCAAGGCACCGATGCGCACTATGTCGAAATCGATTCACCGCACGGACACGATGCATTTCTGATCAATCTCGATCAGGTTGGCCCGCCTGTCAAGAGATTTCTGGAAGGCAATTTCGCATAATCACAGCGCTTGCACTCGCTGAACTCATTCGCACAATTGCTGTTTGTTCATTGTTGCCTTGCTTGTGTACGGCAAAAGTTTGTTGATCGGGTGCAACATCGCCAATCAGTGAAACATGTGGAGTGCCAAGCAGGTTCCATGTTCCGCGAAATAGTTTTCCGCGATGTCCCTTGGCGGTTACAGCAACTGCCCGAGCACTAGGAATAATCAGTAGTCGAACTTCATGCCATGGGTGCTCGAGACCGTCACCGGAAATACGCATTTGGCAAATGCAGCGCATGCCATTTGGCGAAGTCCATTGGCGCTCACCCCGACGCGACCACCACATTGCAAACCCGAGCAACGAGATAAACAACGCACTACTGGCAACGTTGAGCAGTCCCCGAATCATGCTCTTTAGTATTGCTGGCTGGGGTAGGTTATTGAACATGTTCGGACTGACCACATTGATTGCCCTTGTGTGTGTGATTGTCGGTATTGCACTCGCGCGCATGACCTGGTGGTTTTGGAATGAGGCTCGGCCAGAGTCTCCAGCACTTGCACCGCTCGAGATCATGAGCGATGCCGCCTATGGCAAGGCCGATGAAGCCCAACGTGTTGCCATGCTCGACGCAGTACGCATGAACGTAAGCAAAGTTCCAGTCGCTAAACCAATCAGAACCGCTCCACGTAAGCCGATGAGTCGTCCCGAGCGAACAGTTGAGGCTCCAGTTGACAACGCTCCACGACACGTCATTGATCCGTTGCTCAAGTAACGGGGAAGTAGTTTTAACTCATGGCCGCATTTGAACCCTCCGAAATGATCGCTCGATTTAAGGAACGTGCCGACGCAGTGAAACGTCGTCCCCTGCCTCCGGTGGCAGGGGAAGAGCGACAAATGTTTTTGAAACAGGCACAATCTGATTTTCAAGACTTTGCAATGATCGGTGATTCTGAGGCGTCGTTGGAAGATGGCATTTTGGTGTTGCGCATCGACTTACGTCCGCCAGACGCTCGCACGTGACCCATTCTGGTTTTGCCTCGCTGGTGAGGCGTGAGTTGCCTCTTTTCGCAGTCAGTATTTCGGTGCTGTCGTGGGGTGTCGGACCACTGATCATTCGTGGCATTTCTGCATCGACACCAACGATCACGATTACCCGTCTCGCGCTTTCAATTCCGATTATGTCGGCTATCGCGTGGCGTACGGGAGGTCGACTCAATTTGTCGCTGCTACGCACCACTGCCTTACCAGGAATATTTTTCTTTTCGTCAATGGCGCTGAGCTTCGAGTCGATTCGACAGACATCAATCGCAAATCAGACTCTTATCGGAGCCTTATCGCCAGCACTGATTTTGCTACTTGCTCCAAAGTTCCTAAATGAAACTGTGAAGAAATCGCAAGTTGTGCTCGCAGCAGTTGGCCTTGGGGGAATTTCGCTTGTGGTGCTTGGCGCGTCAAGTGGAGGTGGCGCAAGTTTGTATGGTGATTTATTGGCATTGTGCGCCATGACCTTGTGGTCGATGTACTTTGTGATCACCAAGTTGCGACGGAATGCAGGAGTAAATAGTTGGGCGTATCTTGCAGGCAATTTTACGTGGTCAGTGGTTTATTGCATACCGTGGGCCTATGTCATTGGTTTTGAACTTGGAGATTTTGATAAGCATGATTGGGTTCTCATGTGCATCATGGTCATTGCGCAAGGGATCACAGCCCACGGACTTCATGCTTGGTCGCTAAAGCACGTTGACGCAACTTTTGCTTCTCTCATGACTCTTGGTTGCCCAGTGATTTCTGCAACAGGTGCCTATCTCATCTACCACGAACAACTTTCCACAATGCAGATCATTGGTGGAGCGGTTGTGCTTGGCGCTTTAGCTGGTGTGAGCGTTCTCGCCAAGAATTCACAGAAGATTAAGCGCGAACTTGCAGAAATGATTATCTAAGTGTTGCAAAGAATCGCCAGCCAAGTTCGTGCATTTCCGATTATTGCGGTGTTTGCAGCAGTGCTGGTGTGGAGTGTTGGTCCGATCATCACGCTGAGTATCGGAGTTTCAATCAACTCAACAATCTTCTATCGCGTCATTTTTTGGCCACCATTGTTATTTGCAATTGCAAAATTGCGTAAAGTACCAATTACTAAACACGTGATGAAGATTACATTTTGGCCTGGCATCTTTTTTGGCCTGTCGACGATCAGTGGGTTTACCGCGATGAAAGTGACGTCGGTTGCCAACGCAACAATTATCGGCAATGTATCCACTGCGATGGTGCTGTTTGTGGCCCCAAAGTTTTTGGGTGAGCGTATTCATTTTGTCCAAGTGGTATTGGCTGCGGTGAGTTTTGCGGGAATCTGTGCAATCGTTTTTGGCGCAAACGGCTCAGGCGGTGCAACGCTTCGCGGAGATGTATATGCACTCATCAACGCCATTATGTGGACCGGCTATTTCGTGGCTTGCAAAAAGGTTCGTACCGACGGCGTAGGTGCCTGGGCTTTTATTTTTGGAGTGAGTGTGGCTCAAGTTGTGGTGGTGGCTCCATGGGCTATTGCAACTTCAACCGATTTGAGCAAGGTAACAGCCCGCGACATTGGGCTGATCGTATTGATGACATGTTTTACTGGCACCGTGGGGCACACACTGATGGTGTGGGCTCAGAAATTTGTTCCAGCTTCCACCTCGTCATTAATTTCGCTGCTTATGCCCGTGCTCTCGATGATCGGCGCATGGCTGGTATTCGAGCAACGAATCAACCTTGTGCAGTTCATCGGCGGCGCAGTGGTGCTTGCATCGTTGGCTGGGGTGGTGCGATATGGCTCCAAAGAATCAATGAATCGCGACGTGTTGACCACGACAGACCCCCTGCTAAACTCATCTCTCTAGATAAGTAAGGCAATTACCGGTTTTGCGGACGTGGCTCAGTGGTAGAGCATCACCTTGCCAAGGTGAGGGTCGCGAGTTCGAATCTCGTCGTCCGCTCGAATGATTTCTCAAGTAGTAGCTACTGCGCGCACAGCATTTGATTCTGGCAAGACGCGCCCACTCGCTTGGCGCAAAGCCCAACTCGTGGCCATGATCAAGATGCTTCGAGACAACGCAGACGATTTTTCTGCGGCCCTCAAACAGGATCTTGGGCGAGGCCCGGAAGAGGCCTGGCTCTACGACATCGGTTTTTCGATCACCGAAATCGAGTTGATCATCAAGAATCTCAAGAAGTGGACAGAGCCTCGCAAGGTAAGTACTCCGCTGGTTTCTCTGCCTGGTAGTTCGCACCGTATTCCACAGCCATTGGGTGTGGTGTTGGTGATTGCTCCCTGGAACTATCCGATTCAGCTACTCATGATCCCTGTCGCTGGCGCAATTGCCGCCGGTAACGCAGTCGTCATGAAGCCATCTGAGGTTTCCTCGGCCACTTCGGCCTTACTCGGCAAACTTGTGCCGCAGTATTTCGATAACGACGCTGTTGCCATCGTTGAAGGTGCAGTGCCGGAGACAACTCAGTTGCTTGCCGAGAAATTTGATCACATCTTCTATACGGGCAACGGCACAGTCGGTCGTGTTGTAATGCGTGCTGCTGCCGAAAACCTCACACCTGTCACACTCGAGTTGGGTGGCAAGAGCCCAACCATTGTCGACAAGTCAGCAAACATTTCAATTGCCGGTCGTCGCATTGCATGGGCCAAGTATGTAAACGCTGGTCAGACATGCGTTGCTCCCGACTATGTTCTTGCGCACGCAGATATCGCCGACAAATTGGTTGACGAAATTCGTAAGTCAGTCAAAGATTTTTATGGTGCCGACCCACAGCAAAGTGGTGATTTCGCGCGTATTTCATCACCACGCCACTTTTCACGTTTGAAAGCAATGTTGACGTCTGGAAAGGTTGCAATCGGTGGCGAAACCGATGAACAACAGCGTTACATCGCTCCGACGGTGTTGGTTGATGTGCAGGCGAGCGACTCGGTGATGCAAGAAGAAATCTTTGGACCAATTTTGCCAATGCTTACTGTTGACTCAATCGATGAGGCCATCAATTTCGTTAATGCTCGACCACACCCACTCGCGTTATACGTCTTTGCCGAAGATCAAAAAGTCAATGACAAAGTTGTTGCCAGCACCACCTCTGGTGGAGTGACGGTCAACGGAACGATTTTTCACATGACCGGCCCATTCTTGCCATTTGGCGGAGTAGGCGAGAGCGGCATGGGTGCGTATCACGGTCGGGCCGGAGTGGATACGTTTCAACATCTCAAGCCAGTGCTCAAGCGTTCGACACGTGTAGATGCGCCACTTGCATATCCGCCGTACACCAAGCGCAAGTTTGCAATACTTAAAAAGTTCATTTAATCAAGAGAAAGAGTTTCACATGAAAATCGGTGTTCAACTTTGGCCACAGGCCACATCAATCAGTGAAATGCGCAAGGCATGGAAATCAGCCGACGCGATGGGCGTTGACAGCATTTGGACATGGGACCACTTTTACCCGTTGTCTGGCGATCCAGAAGCCACACACTTCGAGTGTTATTCATTGCTCGCAGCAATGGCTGCCGACACGTGCCATGCACAAATTGGCGCACTCGTTTCGTGCTTCACCTATCGCAATCCACAACTGCTTGCCGACATGGCGCGCACTATTGACCACATCAGCAACGGCCGTTTTGTCTTGGGCGTTGGTTCTGGTTGGTTCGAGCGCGACTACACCGAGTACGGCTATCACTTCGGCACGGCCATCGAACGACTCAAGTTGCTTGAGGCTGGATTGCCTGTCATCAAGTCACGTTTGGCAAAACTCAACCCGCAGCCCGTCAACGGCTCTATTCCAATCATGATTGGCGGTGGCGGAGAGAAATTTACGTTGCGCCTTGTTGCAGAGCATGCCAATCAGTACAACTACTTTGGCCCTCCAGAGAGCTCCGGAAACAAGATCAAGATCTTGGATGAATGGTGTGCAAAAGTTGGTCGTAACCCTCGCGAGATCGAGCGCACGGTTGCTATCTATCCAAAAGAAGTGACACCCGAAATTTTTGCTCAATACAAAGAGGTCGGTGCAGAGCACATCATCTTGACGTGCTCAGATCCTTTTGACTTCAGTGATGTCGAAAAATTGCTTAGCTGGAGCAAGTAACTACTTCGAATAGTGGCCGATGGCCTGAACGATTACGTCAAAGGCCTCTTCGGCCTGCACATCCCAGACCACTTCACAGTTTGGGTTGAGGCGTTCAATGAGGCCGCGCTGATCGATCATCGTCATGCCGCGTGTGTGCTCGCCATTGAGTTCGATGACCACATGTTGGGGCTTGGTTGTGAATAGTTGTGGATGTGTGAGAGCAAGCACTGCGCACGGATCATGTACTGCACCACCTTGCATATTGTCGTGACGGCCTACGTAGACGTCAGAGAAAAAGACAAACAAGTCGGCGAGCACCGAAGCGAGATGGCCGGGTAGTGCGCGAACCTTTTCAATGCGCTTTGGAGTTGCCTGCAGTTTGTGGGTCACATCGAGACCACTCATGATCAATTTGCCGCCGTACTCAAACACCATTGCTGCTGCTTCGGGGTCTGCCCAAATGTTGAACTCGGCAGCCGCACTGCGATTGCCGAATGAACCACCACCCATGAGCGAGATGCCAGCAATGCGGTGCGCAATGTCGGGTGCGCTACGAAGCGCAAGAGCAATATTGGTTAATGGTCCCGTAGGCACCAGCCACACGCCTTCGGTAGTTCGACAAGTGTCGATAATGAAACCCACTGCGTCCTCTGAATCTGCTGGGCCGGATGGCTCAGGCAAGTCTGCGCCATCAAGACCACTCTTGCCGTGCACGTACGAAGCGTCTCGGGGTGGCGCAACGAGAGGTCGGTGCGCACCCTGATGCAGTGGTGCGGAAGAACCAATCATGTCGAGAACGATTCGAGCATTGCGTGTTGTCGCACTAATTGGCGCGTTGCCGGCAACAGTTGTTACTCCGAGCACATTGGCATGCCGAGCAGCCACTACGAGCGCCATCGCATCATCGTGACCTGGGTCGCAGTCGATAATCATTGAAATTGGACTGGAAGATGTCATCCGCAAGACTCTAGTTGTTTGCTCGCGTTCTTCTGTTTGGGCTCAGTGATGTGCCACAGTAGAGAGATGAATACGACCGGCCACGATGTTGCTTTTGACGTAGTTGTTGTGGGTAGCGCCAATCTTGACCTGGTCGCAACGCTGGATCATCTTCCTAAACCAGGCGAAACCATCGTTGCTCAGAGTTATGCCGAACACGCTGGTGGCAAAGGCGTAAACCAGGCAGTTGCTTGTGCACGCATGGGTGCTCGCACGGCGTTTGTTGGCTGCGTGGGCAACGATGATGCGGGTGTTTTTCTGCGCGGCGTGCTCGAAAACGAAGGGATCGACACGACGATGTTGCGAGTTGTTGACATGCCGACAGGTCGTGCCTTTATCAACGTTGACAGTCGTGGTGAGAATGAAATCGTTGTCGTTTCTGGCGCCAACACGCAGGTGGGCATCGCTCACGACTCACTTGTTTTGCCCATGGCTCGGGTGGTCTTGATGCAACTCGAAATTCCGCTCACCACAGTGCGCAACGCATTACAGCTTGCGCGCCGCAACGGTGCGCTCACCGTTCTCAATCCTGCGCCTTTCAAGGCTCTTGATGCAGGAGTGTTGTCGCTTGTAGATGTGATTGTGCCGAACGAAACTGAGTCGGTCGCTTGCGGTGGCACACAGGTGTTGCTCGACGCTGGAGTGAAGACTGTGCTCACAACACTCGGCGAACGAGGCGCAATTATCAACACCCATACATCGGCTACGAGCATCGCGCCTCACAAAGTTGTTGCTGTGGACACGGTTGGCGCTGGAGATGCATTTATCGGTGCATTGAGTGCTGAGCTTGCACGAGGAGCAACTATCAGCGACGCCGCTGCAGTCGGCGCAGTTGCCGGCGCACTCTCTACAACGGTTCATGGTGCTGTGCCTTCGCTACCTACTCAAACTTCCGTGCGCAGCGCGATGAACAAATAATGAGCGATATTTCAAAACCTCAATTGATGCACTTTTATGATGAAGAAAGTGCCGAGCTGGCGATCGCAATTGTCAAATATGCAATGGAGCGCGTCAAGATGGATCCGCCCCCGCTCGACAAGCCCTACACGCTGAGCGAGTTGCAACAAATTGTTGGGCAAACAATCAAGCCAGAAGGTCGAAACGGACTCGATGTGTTGCGTGAGTTTGTCGACGAACTCGCGCCCTCATGCATCAGTGTTGATCACCCGTTGTTCTTATCGTTTGTGCCCGGTGCTCCTACCGAGAGCTCGGTGTTGTTCGACTTGGTTGTTGCCTCATCCAATATTTATGCAGGCTCATGGCTTGAAGGCGCTGGTGCCGTGTACGCCGAAAACCAGGCAATCAAGTGGGTGTCAGACATGGCGGGCATGCCACCCGAATCTGGCGGCGTGTTTGTAGCCGGAGGCACTGCTGGCAATTTGTCGGCACTGATTGCTGCTCGCTGGCGTTGGCGTCATCGTGCAGGCGGCGCGCTCGATCGCACACGGCCACTGATCATTGCTTCAGGTGGTTCGCATTCGTCTGTTGAGCAGGCAGCAAAAGTAATGGATGCAGATGTTCTCAAGGTGCCCGCCGATCAGCGGGGTCGCACTGACGGGGTAGCGATGCAAAGGTTTTTGTCGTCGCTCAATGAATCAGAATTGCAGCGAATCTGTGCCATTGTCGCCACCGCGGGCACGACCAATGTTGGTGTTGTTGACGACCTCGAGGGCATTGCCAAAGTCGCGCGCGCAATTGGCACGTGGTTGCACATCGACGGTGCTTATGGTGCTGCTGCGTTGTGTGCTCCAAGTGTGAGGCATTTATTCAACGGCATCGAACACGCCGACAGCATGATTGTTGATCCGCACAAGTGGCTGTTTGGTCCGTATGACTCGTGTGCGCTGATTTACCGCAACCCAGCCGAGGCTCGTCATGCTCACACTCAACACGCGGAATATTTGGATGTATTACAGCAAGACGGTGAGGTCCGCGACGAGGCCTGGAACCCAGCCGACCTCGCACATCACTTATCTCGCCGAGCAAGAGGTTTGCCGTTTTGGTTTAGCCTCGCCATGCACGGCACCGATGCCTACACCGCAGCAATGGAACAAACCCTCGAGGTTGCTCGCCAAGGCGCCCAGTTGGTGCGCGATGCGAAGCATGTGGAGTTAGTGCTTGAGCCCGAGTTGTCGGTCATTGTGTTTCGACGAATCGGTTGGACGCCCGAGCAATATCAGATGTGGAGCGACCGCATTTTGGGTGAAGGTCTTGCCTTCGTGGTGCCGAGCACGTGGGACGGTGAAACCGTCTTACGCATGTGCATAGTCAATCCACGCACAACAGTGGCAGGATTGGCTTCGATTATTTCGTCACTGCAGTAAGGGGGCATCATGTTGAAGTCGGTTCGATCAGTAGTGCAGCTTCGCAAGTTTGTATTTTCTAAAACAACGCGACGTTTAAACGCATGTGGCGATCTGGACGACTTGCGAGCAATTGCTAAAAAGCGACTTCCGGGTGGAGTCTTTGATTATTTCGACGGAGCGGCCGAAGATGAAGTTACAAAAACTGAAAACTCGAGAGCGTTTGCCAATGTTGAGCTACGACCACGAATACTGCGAGATGTCTCGAATATCGATACATCTACGACAATCATGGGGCAACCGGTTCCGTTTCCGATTGCACTTTCACCGACGGGTTTCACACGTATCGCGCATCCGCAAGGCGAGTTGGCTGTAGCAAGGGTTGCAGGTGGCATGGGTTTGCCATTCACACTCTCGACACTTGGTACGCGAAGCATTGAAGAGGTTGCTGCTGTTGCAACTGGCCCGCTTTGGTATCAGCTGTATGTTTGGAAAGATCGTGGCTTGTCGCGCGAACTCGTGCAACGCGCCAAGGCTGCGGGATACAAGAGCATCATGCTCACTGTTGACACACCAGTGTTTGGCAGGCGAGAGCGTGACGTGCGCCGTGGTTTTACATTGCCACCAAAGATCGGTCTTGAGACTTTTATTGATGGAATTTTGCATCCGAAGTGGACATGGGATTTCGTGCGCAACGAACCGATCACATTTTCGGCAGTAGCGGGACGCTCAGATGTCGATGGTTCACGAGCAATCACACTTGCTGACTATGTAAATTCACAGTTTGATCCGACATTGTCGTGGAAAGACCTCGCATGGATTCGCGAAGAGTCCGGGCTGCCCATCATGTTGAAAGGCATTCAATGTGTAGAAGATGCTTTGGTCGCGGCTGACATGGGGGTTGATGCAATCGCGCTTTCCAATCATGGCGGTCGTCAATACGACGGCGCTCCTGCGCCAATTGCTTTGTTGCCAGAAGTAATGCAAGCGGTTGGAAACCGCATTGAAGTATTGGTTGACGGCGGGGTTCGACGCGGCAGTGACGTCGTAAAAGCTTGTGCGCTTGGCGCACGTGGCGTGATGTTTGGTCGGCCGTATCTCTATGGTCTCGGTGCAGCAGGTGAGCCTGGTGTGAAGTGGGCGCTCGATCACATCACACAGGGCGTGACAAGAACAATGGCATTAATCGGAGAAACTTCGATAACCAATATGTCTGACGGCGTCGTAAAACGCATTCGCCAGTAGAACCTATTTTTGTACTGGTTCTTTCTTGACAACAGTCTTTTTGCGGGTGCCGTAACGCTTGTTGAAGCGCTCAACGCGACCTGCGGAGTCGATGATCTTCATCTGACCAGTAAAGAATGGGTGGC
>Ga0209597_1003000_pt1 | contig 10545 bp, 8 predicted proteins | sample M_140625_MF_Meta_FD_187316 | JGI IMG/M metagenome (GOLD analysis project Ga0209597, IMG submission 187316) | Freshwater microbial communities from Lake Montjoie, Canada to study carbon cycling - M_140625_MF_MetaG (SPAdes) (version 2) | ecosystem: Environmental > Aquatic > Freshwater > Lake...
GGGGACTCAGCCGCGACAGCGCGGGCATGATGGTGCGCTTCAAAACGGATGCGACGGTGATCTGGGCGGACTCCACCGTGCTCAAGGAAAAGCTCAACGGAGCCAACATGACGCCGATCGGCGCGAGCGGACTCGATCTCTACGCGCGAGACGAAGCGGGCAAGTGGCGCTGGGTCGGTGTCTCGCGGCCCGACAAGAAAACCATGCGCCAGGAAATCATCGCGGGCCTCGCGCCGGGCTTCCGCGAATACGCGGTCTATCTCCCGCTCTACAACGGCGTCGAAAAACTTTCTCTCGGCGTGCCACCTAACGCGAAATTCGAAACGCTCGCGCCGCGCACGGCTAAGCCGATCGTGTTTTATGGCACGTCGATCACGCACGGTGCCAGCGCATCGCGGCCCGGCATGGTGCATACGGCGATCCTGGGGCGGCGCTTTGATCGCCCCGTTGTAAATCTCGGATTCTCCGGCAACGGCCGGATGGACGCGGCCGTGGGCGAGCTCTTGGTGAAGATCGACGCGGCGGTTTACGTGATCGATTGCCTGCCGAACATGGACGCGGCGGCGGTGCGCGCGAAGTGCGTCCCGCTCGTGCAACAACTCCGCGCCGCACGCGCGGACACCCCCATTGTGTTGGTCGAAGATCGCCGAAACACCAATGCATGGATCTTACCGATACGAAATCAGCATCACACCGACAACCACGCGGCGCTGCGCGAGTGTTTTGAACAACTGAAGGCGGCAGGCGTGCAGGGCTTGTACTACGTTTCTGGCGACGACCTGCTCGGCCACGATGCCGAGGGAGCGACGGATGGTTCGCATCCCAATGATCTCGGTTTCGTGCGGCAGGCGGATGTCATGGAGCCCGTGCTTCGCACGGCGCTCAAGGGACGGTGACGCGTTCGCCCAGCGACGCTAAAATTTCTGCGCGCGGCCGCGCTGCGCCTAAATTTCGCGCGGGCACCCGGCGATCCAGGCATAACTTTTCCCCGTGAATTTCCCCAAAGTCCTTCTTCGTATTCACAAACTGGTCACCCTCGGTGCGGCGGCTTCGGCCGTTTTTGCGGCCCAGGCCCCGAGCCCGGCAGCGCTGCCGACGCTCCAGCCCCAACCAAAATATCCGCGTGACGAGGCGACCCTCGCTCAAGGACGGACAGGGTTCACGCAGCTCTGCGCCTCGTGCCATGCGCTTGACCGCGATGGCATCGGACCGCCTCTCGGAGCGGTGACTCGTATCCTGACGCAGGCCGAACTGCTACGCCACATCCGCGATCCCGCCGCCGTCATTGCAGCGGGAAACCTGCGCGCGAACGCGCTCTTTCGGCGTTACAAAGTCGTGATGCCGCCGTTCGGATCTTTGCCGGAAGATCAGCTCGTGGCGATCCTGGCCCACCTCGACAGCGAGACGGAGAAATCCAAGCTCACGCCCTTCGCCGTCGAGCTCACGCCGCCGACCGGAAAAGCGGTCCGGCTGATTCCGCCCGTAGAGAAATCCTCGCTCGTGATCGAACTGGAAGAGTGGGCGCAAATCCCGCTCGCGCCTAATCGCCGTCCCGACAAGGGCATCGCCACACTGCGGGCCAGTCCCCGGAAGGACGGTGCAGTGTTCATCAGTGATCAGATGGGCGTGATCTACCGCGTGCAGGACCGGAAGGCCGAAGTGTTTCTCGACATCCGCGGCCAGTTTCCCGCCTTCGTCTTCGATCCGGGGATTGCCACGGGCTTGGGCAGCTTCGCGTTTCACCCCGACTTCGTGCGCAATGGACTTTTCTACACGACGCACGCCGAGATCACTCCGAGCACACCCGCCATCAACGAAGCGTGGTATGAGCAGATCGTCATCCCGAACCTGGGCACACCTCCCCTCTATTGGGTCTTGTCGGAATGGCACGCGACCGAGCCGACGGGCGACCGGTTCGCCGGGACCCGCCGCGAGGTATTGCGGCTGAAAACGCCCACGACTGCCCATGGTTGCCAAGATATCGCCTTCGCTCCCGTGACGGATCGAAACGATCCCGACTACGGCCTGCTCTTCATCGGCGTCGGCGATGGCGGTACGGTCAATTTGAAGATGCCGGAACTCGCGCACACGCCGCGTTCGCTGCTCGGTACGCTCTTGCGGATCGATCCGCGCGGGAAAAATGCTTCCGGAGGCGGCTATGGAATTCCTGCCGACAATCCGTTTGTCCACAGCTCCGATCCGTTGGCGCGTCGAGAAATCTGGGCCTACGGATTCCGCAATCCCCACCGCATGTGCTGGGACCTTTCGTTTGGAAAACGGCTCATCGTCGTCGACATCGGCGAAGCCAATGTCGAGGAAATCAACCTGATCGAAAAAGGCGGGGATTATGGGTGGAACCAGCTCGAAGGCTCCAACCGGGTCGACGTCATGCGCGACGCGAAAGTCGTCCGACCCGCGACGGCCGCCGAGCTCGCGCCTTATCGGCTGCCCTTCGGCGCCTACGATCACACCGATGGCCGGGCAATCTCCGGTGGCTTCGTCTACCGCGGTCCGATCGAAGCCCTCCAGCACAAGTACATTTTCGGTGATATCGTGACCGGTCGCCTCTTTTTCATGCGGATGGATGCGAGACTGACGGACACCACAATCTACGAGCTGAATGTCGAGCGAGCGGGCGTCGCCACGAGCATCGCCGCGCTCGCGCACACGAAGCGGGCGCACCTCCGCATCGGCTACGACGAGCAAACGGGCGAGCTGTTTTTCATGACCAAGGAAGACGGCCGTGTGCGCCGCGTGACGAAGGGTTTTACCCGATGATCTCCTGGGCTGTAACCGAGCGGAAGGAAACCACGGATGAACACAAAGGGACACCGATCCGGCGAAGATGGACGGCGGTCTCTGGAAAGCGGCAGTGTCGCCGAACAGTGACTGGCATAAATCTGCGCGCTCGGGCGCGATTCTCTTCGGGTATCCGGGGCGATGCAGCCTACCGTGTCCGCGGATCGTGCGTTTTGAAGACGACTTCCGTCGGCCCCGCGCAAGCCCCACGTCGGAATGACACCCTGGCGTCGGCCCCAAATCGCTCGGTCTTCCCTCGGCGCTGTGCCCGCGCCTTGCCGCGGCTGTGCTCGCGGCAGCGCTTCCGTCGGTTTGAAAACGTTTCCTACCCATGGCGTCTGCCTACCTAAAATTCGGTCGATCCAAGGGCGGGACGATTTTGTTAGCAGGAAGCGTTTCCCAACCCCAAGCCCACTCGCAGGGGAGCGAGCCTGGTTGCGCCGGTGCCACGCTGGGCTCGGCAGGGGTTCAATGGCGTCGGTCCAGCTTCGCCCGAACGCTTGTTTGGTGCGTGCTCGCGCTGAGCGCCGCCGCGGTGTCATCTGCGGTCGCCGCCACACCACCGCGTTATTCACTGCACAAAACGACGACGGCGGAAAAGATTCCACTCATCGTCTTACGCGATGAAACGAGTCGCCTCGAGGCCGCGATCGCACCCACCCAAGGCGGCGAGTTGTCCGGCATCGCCGTCGAATTCAAGGGCCGTTGGGTGGAGTTGCTTTATCGCGGGCGCGACTATCGGCCCGCGGCGGGGTTTCGCGGCAAAGCTTCGATCCTCTGGCCGGCGGTCGGTTCGAGTGTCCCGGCGGGGGCGACTCCGGTTAACGGCAAAGTCGCCAGCGCCTTTGACTATCAGGGAAAACGCTACCCGATGCCGCAGCATGGCTTCGCGCGGCTCAAACCGTGGCAGGTGGTGCGGACCTGGACCAACGAAACGGAAGCGGCGGCTGAGTTGGTCTTAAAGGACGATGCGGATTCCCGCGCGCAGTATCCCTTTGGTTTTGCCGTGCACGTGATCTACCGCGTGACAGCAGGGCGCGTCGAAATCCACCACGAGGTGAGGGCGGCGGCGGACAATGTGGCCCCGATGTTCTTCTCGATCGGCAATCACCTTGGATTCCCCGTGCCGTTAGTCGCTGGATCATCGGCCGAGGCGTTTACCGTCGAGAGTCCAGCGCGTTTCGAATATCTGCGCGGGAACAACGGCGCGCCGGACGGCACCACGCGGGAGCGCCGCTTCGCTCCGTCGACGCCGCTCAGAGATTTGAAGTTCATGCCCGCGATGTCGGTCGGCGCCTACGAGGGTGATCCGTGGTTTCGCCTCACCGATGCGAGCGGACTCGGCGTGAAAGTAAGTCATCACGCGGCATCCACGCCGCCGCTGCCCTTCGTCCAATTCAATCTCTACGGCGGCACGAACGAAGGTTTTTTCTGCCCCGAGCCGTTCGTCGGCCTGCACAATTCACTCAACTCACAGACCGGCCAGATCGATCTCGCGCCGGGAAAACGTTGGACCTGGCTGATCTGCGTCGAACCCGAGCGGGCGGCGGGCAGATAGCCAAACGAAGCACCAGTAAAGTCTGCGCTGTCGAGGAGTCGGCTGGGTGGGCCGTTGCGCGACACTCGGCTGGCTCTCGCACACTCAGGTGGGTCCTTGCGAGCTCGGCCTGGCAGGCGTGGCAATCCAGCGGAACTCCCAAGGCATCGCCCCGTCACTGCGCTCCGCCTCATGAACACATCGGGGGTCGTCATTGGAACGTTCATGCCCCCTCCACCCATGGCGTCGCACCTTGGTCCAGCTCGCGCAAACACCCGGAGGGGAAACGGAGCCTCCCCAGGTGTTTCGCTCACACGCCGAAATGCGCAACCATCAGGCTAATCATTGCCGGCCTTCTTGCCGGCTTTCGTCGCCACGTGTTGGGCGAGGTGGGCAGGGCGCGCTTTAGCATAGTCGTCGAGCGCGGCCTGGAGTTTTTTTAACTCGGCGGCGGCGAGGCCGGTGAGTTTCGCCAGCGGGAGCGGTTGCTGTTCAAAGCGGTCCGTCGTGAGGTCGTAGAATTTTCCGTCACGATGCAGTTTGTGCGTGGCGCTCTGAGCGTATTCATAAGTCGCTGACGCCCCGCCGTTGCGCGCATACCAGACGTAGAAGGCGTCGCGTGGCTGGCCCTTTTGGCCGAGCAGTTGGGGCAGGAAACTGCGTCCGTCGATGTTGAGCGCAGCCGGCACCTTCGCGCCGACCGCGGCGCACATCGTCGGCAAGAAATCCACGCTGGAGACGAGGTCCGCGTTGACGCGGCCGGCTGGAATTTTGCCCGGCCAGTTGGCGATGAAGGGAACATGGTTGCCCCGCACGGTGCCGGTGCCCTTGCCGCCCGGATAGTCGCTGTCCTTGAAGCGAGACGTGACGCCGACGCCGGTGCCGTTATCGCCAAGGAACATCACCAGGGTGTTTTCGCGGAGACCGAGCTCGTCGAGTTTCGCCACAAGGCGGCCGACCATTTTGTCCATGTAGGCCGTCATATCGGCGAAGTGTTTCACATCGCGCTGCGCCTGTTCGCTCTTGATCTTCGGATCCCAGTCCGCGCTGTCGGGCGTGGGCTGAAACGGGTCGTGCGTGAGGATCATCGGATAGTAGAGCAGAAACGGGTGCGCGCGGTGGCGCGTGATAAAATCGAGCGCGAAATCGTTGATGAGTTTGGGACCGTATTCACCCTTGCCGTAGTCGATCGCCTCGCTGTTGAGCTCCAGACCGGGATTCGCATAGCGCGGGGGACGGCGCGTCTGCTGCCAGAGAAACGATTCATCGAAGCCGAAGTGCTGCGGCAGCCCCTTGGCCTGATTCAACTGCAACTGCCATTTACCACAGATGCCGGTGGCGTAGCCCGCCTGCTTGAGGAGCTGGCCGAACGTGGTGGCCTTGGGATCGAGGATGCCAAATTCGATGTAGTTTCGGACATTGTAGATGCCGGTCATTAACTGTGCGCGCGTCGGGGTGCACAGCGGCTGGACGTAGCAATTTTCAAAACGCATCCCGGTGGCGGCGAGCCGGTCGAGGTGGGGCGTCTGATAGGATTGGCCGCCGTTGGCCGTCACGCACTCATAGCCGAAATCATCGGCCATAATGAGGACGATGTTGGGCGGGCGCTCGGCGGCGAAGGCCGCCACGGCGAGCAATAGCGCGCACAGGGGGACGGTGACTGAGCGGAGAAGGAGGTTCATAGGGGCGGGGGAAACGTGAAACGAGTGAGTGCGGAAACTTACGGAGCCACGACGATCGGGGCCCAGGTGCCTTCGATGAGTTCAGGGACTTTTCCAGACGGCGGGAAGGTCGTTTTCACGGCGGCTTGGATCTGCGCCGAAAGCGTCGCCACGGTGGCGGCGTGCGCGGGCAAGGTCGCGAGGTTGGTGAGTTCGCGGGGATCCGTGTCGTGGTCGTAGAGTTCGCGGCCTTGTTTGCCGGCGTCCCACTCGGTATAGCGCCAACGCGGAGTCCGCAGACTGTAGCCGGAGAAGCGTCCGCCGCCGGCGTCGGCCTTCGTCGCCGCAGCTTTGCCCTTACCTTTGCCGGCCGCGGCTGCCGGGCCGCGATTCACCTGCGTGAGCGCCCAACCACGGCCGACCGCAGAAGGATCGCGCAGCAGCGGGACGAGGCTCTGACCTTGGAGATTGGCGGGCGGCTTCACCCCAGCGAGTTCGGTGAGCGTCGGGAAAAGATCGAGGTGGCTAACGGGTGAGGCGGCGACGGATTTTCCTTTCGAAACGCCGGGGGCTACGATGAGCAACGGCACGCGGGCGCTTTCTTCAAAGAGGCTTTGTTTCTGCCAGAGGCCGTGTTCACCGGTGTGATAGCCGTGGTCGCTGGTGAAGACGATGATCGTGCTCTCCGCGAGGCCGAGGCGGTCGAGGGCGGCGATGACGCGGCCGACCTGGACATCCATAAAACTGATACTGGCGTAGTAGCCTTGGAGGGCGTCGCGGCGCTGATCGTCGGTCATGGTGTCCTGCTCACGTTTGTAGCTCGCGAGGCCCGCGGGCGGGATGTCGGCCTGGTCTTCCTTAATATTCGGCACGATGCGCATTTTCTCGCGCGGGTAGTAACCGTAATAGGGATCTTTCGGGGCGACGTAGGGCGTGTGCGGACGGAAAAAACCGACGGCGAGAAAGAAGGGGCGTTGACGTTGTTGGGCGCAACGCGCGAGCACCCACTCGGCGTCGGCGGCCAGCATGGCGTCGGTGTGGTACTCGTCGCTTTTCGGTGAAGCATACCAGCTGAGCGTGCCGCCGAATTGGCCGGGGGTAAGCGTGTTGATTTTCGGGTGCTCTTCCGTGCGGTCGACGCCGGCGGGGTTGGAGGTGAGTTCCCACGAGGCGGGATCGTCGTGGCCTTCGGTGCCGATGGAGTTGGGGACGTTATAGTGGTAAAGCTTCCCGATGCGGCCGGCGAACCAGCCCTGCTGGCGGAAGGCTTGCGACAAGCTGAGCTGATTCGGAATGGTCTGCCGGAAAATCAGCGAATTAGCCTGGATGCCGGTGCTGTTCGGGTAGAGGCCCGTGAGCATCGAATTACGGCTGGGCCCGCAGAGTGGATACGTGCAGTAAGCACGGTCGAAGCGGACACCGCGCGCGGCGAGCCGGTCGATGTTGGGCGTGCGCGCGAGCGGATCGCCGTAGGCTCCGAGCATCGTGTTCAAATCGTCGGCGATGAGGAAGAGGACGTTTTTCGCACCCGCCGGCGCGGCCGCTTGCGCGGCAGGCGAGTGAACGAAGAGGAGAGCAAACGGGATGAGCCAAGCGTTTAGTTTCATAGAAAAAAGGGGGTAGATCGAATGAAGAAGGGCTATCGGGAGGAAATTCGCGGCCACGAGTTGATCATCGACATCGCAAAGGGCGACGAAGCGGAAGACAACGGAAACGTCGCAGACGGAAGGAGGTTCATCGGGAAGGGGCAACAGGGGAGTTTACCTCACGCTAAAATCTAGCTCGGGATACAGCCCGCCGACTCGAAAAAAGCGAGTGAAACGAACGTCCGGTCCGCAGGACCGCCGGTCGCTGGCGGGCGAGGCAACCCGCGCCCGCCCGCCCGCGATGAAAATTGGTTTCCCTCATCGCCCGGCCGCCGCACACTCGCCGCCGCATGAAAAAAGACGCCATTCTCCAGAAGCTCAGGACCGAGAAAGTCATCGCCCTCATCCGCGCCGACAATCCCGACGGTCTCCTCGATTGCGCCAAGGCTCTCGCCGCCGGCGGCCTGACCAGCATCGAGCTCACGATGACCACGCCCGGCGCCATCCGCGTGCTCGAAAAGGTCATCGCCGAAATGCCCGACTTCCTCTTCGGCCTAGGCACCGTCCTCGACGCGGAGACTGCCCGCATCGGCATCCTTTCCGGCGCAACATTCATCGTCACCCCCGCATTCCGCCCCGATGTGATCGCAGTCTGCCACCGCTACAGCGTACCGATCTTCAGCGGCGCCTTCACTCCCACGGAAATCCTCGCCACGTGGGAGGCCGGCGCCGATGCCGTGAAGGTTTTCCCCGCCGAATTTTTCGGCCCTGGTTACATCAAGGCCGTGAAGGCCCCTTTCCCTCAAATCGAGATGGTGCCAACCGGCGGCGTGAACGAAAAGAACGTCGGCGAATTCATCAAAGCCGGCGCCTTCGCGACCGCTGCGGGCAGCTCGCTGGTCGAGGCGAAATCGCTGAAGGAAAAGAACTGGGCCGCGATCACCGCCAAAGCCGAGGCCTTCGTCGCCGCCGTGGCCGCCGCCAGGGCCTGAGCCCCACCCGATGAGCCGCCCCCCCGCGAGCGTCGCCTTCGTCGCCCGCGCGCACGGCATCGTCGGGGCCACGGCACTCGCGTCGGTCCTTCTCCTGCATTTCCTCACGCGCGGACTCGAACGCATCGAATTCGGTCCGCGCACCTACGTAATTACGCTCGGGATCGGCTTCACCTACGGCCTCGCGGCCGCGCTGGTTTGGTTCGGCTCGCCCGGGGGACGCGTGCTGAGCCGGGTGTGCAGCGTGCTCTACCTCGTGCGACCGCAGCTCGGCCTCCCTCTCCTGCGAATCATGGCTTCAGAGGAATACCGCGCCCACTTCACGACCGCCCGCCCGCCTCCGCCGGCTCCGTAGCGCTCACAAATACTGACGGATATCCGGCAAACGTTTCACCCGCCGGTGGGCCGCGTCGCGCGCGAAATACGGCTCCTCCTCGCGCGTGGCCTCGACCTCTTCGTCGCCCTCGGTCTCCTCATCTTCCTCGATCACTTCGCCCTCGGGCGTCTTGAAAATCCAGTCTTGTTCATCGTCGAACACATGCGACATCCGCCGAGGTTGCGGGTCGAGCGTGAGCGCGGGGTTTTTCACCTGCCCTTGTTTCACGAATTCAAACAGGCACGGCACAAACTGTTTCTTAAAGTGCGTCTGAAAATCGCTCATCCACTTGTTCGCCACGCCTTCGCGCCGGTTGAGCAACACGATGTCGGAAAAATGCACACAGGCCTCATACCACGCCAGGAGCGCTGAGTGTTTCTCCGCCAACTCGCAATTGACGATCGTGATCACGCGCGCGATCTGCCCGCCCTGCGCCTCGAGCCACGCGACAAACACTTCGATCTGCTCGACCGGATTCTCCCGGCCTTCGCTGACAAAAAAAACGTGCGTCGCCTCCCGCGGCAGCACGCCGGTGATCATTCCATTTGTCCACGACCAGCGGGTCATCGCGGGCAACGTCGCGTCGGCTTCGTCCGCAGTTTCGCTCTCCGCCAGCATTACAGCCGGGCGGTCGGTCGCCACCAAGCCGTCCCCAAGCAGATCGGTCAGCACCTGCCGCCGGCCCGAACCGGCCGCACCGAGGATGAGGTAAACGAGAGGTTTTTCCGCCACGGCGATTTAGAAGGTGAAGGTTTTATTTTGCGCGGCGTGCCGCATCCAGTGATCCACCAGCACCAGCGCCGCCATCGCTTCGACGATCGGCACTGCGCGCGGCACGACACACGGATCGTGCCGGCCCCGCCCGATCAACTCGGTCGCCACGCCACTCACGTCCACCGTCGCCTGCCGCTGCAAAATCGTCGCCGTGGGTTTGAAAGCCACGCGGAACACAATCTCTTCGCCATTGCTGATCCCACCCTGCGTCCCGCCGCTGCGATTCGTGGCCGTCCGCACCCGGCCATCGCGCGCTTCAAAGACGTCATTGTGCTCGCTGCCGCGCATCCGCGCACCAGCAAAGCCGCTGCCCAGCTCGAAACCCTTCGTCGCCGGCAGCGACAACATCGCCTTCGCGAGGTCAGCCTCCAAACGATCGAACACCGGCTCGCCCAACCCTACCGGCACGCCGCGCACGCGGCATTCGATCACGCCGCCCACGGAATCGCCCTCGCTGCGCACCGCCTTGATGCGTTCGATCATTTTTTCTGCGGTCGGCAAATGCGGACACCGCACGGCGGTCGCCTCCACCTCTGCCAACGTCGGAAATGCCTCGAGCACGCCCATCGGCACCGCGATATCGTGGACCTGCGTGAGATAGGCCCGGATCTCCAGCCCGCCCACCGACCCGGTCGCACCCTTCGACGCACCTGGGACCAAAGACAAAATTTTCTTGGCGATCGCCCCGGCGGCGACGCGGCCGACCGTCTCACGCGCCGAACTGCGCCCGCCGCCACGATGATCCCGGAGGCCAAACTTGGCTTGATAGGTGTAGTCCGCATGCGACGGACGAAACTTGTCGCGCATTTCGTCGTAGGCA
>Ga0209597_1003001_pt1 | contig 10544 bp, 8 predicted proteins | sample M_140625_MF_Meta_FD_187316 | JGI IMG/M metagenome (GOLD analysis project Ga0209597, IMG submission 187316) | Freshwater microbial communities from Lake Montjoie, Canada to study carbon cycling - M_140625_MF_MetaG (SPAdes) (version 2) | ecosystem: Environmental > Aquatic > Freshwater > Lake...
TATACTAATATTATATTTATAATCAATTTGATTAATATTATTAATAGTATTGATAATATATGTTATAATAATTATTATTAATATTACTATTATTATTTTATTATAATATTTTAACATACTATAAAAAATGAAAAATTTAATTAAAGAATAAATACTATTATATATATAGAAAAATGAATTATCAAGAAGATGAAGATAATGAAATTTTAATAAGTATCCCTTACAATGAGAATAATATTCTGATTGAAAGTAAAGATGTAGAAAGAATTTTATCTAATATTAAAATTAAAATTACTGTTAATAACATTGAAATTTTCCGTGAAGCAATGTCACATTATTCCTATGTAAATCAAAAATATTATTCTAAATTTTCAAAAGAAATGGCAGAAATGAAAAGAACACGTCATGCATTAGTAGAGTTACGTGATGTATCTAGTGAGCGTCTAGAATTTGTTGGTGATGGTACAATTAAAGATATTTTATGTTCATATTTATATTTAAGATATAAGATTAATCCTAAAGGTGATGAAGGATTTATGACGTATTTAAAAACAAAGATAGAAGATAAATCATCATTTTCGAGATTTGCAAAAGAATTAGGGTTAGATACATATGTATTAATATCTAAACAAACAGAATTAATTAAAGGAAGAAATTCAGATAAGATTTTAGAAGATGCATTTGAAGCATTTTTAGGCGCATTAAAATTAGATCAGGGACAAGATGTATGTAAGAAATTAATTGAATATTTTCTTGAGAATAGTGTTGATTATCCAACCTTAATATATCAGAATGAAAATTATAAAGATCAACTAATGCAATTGTTTCATTCTAATAAATGGATATCACCAATTTATTGGGAAATTAATTGTAAAGTAAATGGTACATCTACACAAAAAATCTATACAATGGGTGTATTAGATCCAATGACAACATTAGATGATAAGGGTAGACCAACTGATATTATTATTATTGCTGAAGGTGAAGGAACGTCAAAACAAAGGGCAGAACAACAGGCAGCATTGAATGCATTGATTAAGTTTAAACAAATTAAAGAGGGTCAAATAAAATAAATTATAATATTAATTTATAATTTATTATTATGAGTAAATCAGATTTTCCAAATTTAGAAATTAATGGAAGAATATTTCCTTCCTGGATTTTACAGAATTTTAAAAAATATTATTTAGAAGAAATCAAGAGAGAAGCAGGTGCAGATCCGTGTGCCGTAAAAGAAGAAAATATTGCATTAAGAAAATATCAAGAATTTGTTAGTAAGTTTATGGATTATAGAAGCCCTTATAAAAGTGTAATGCTTTATCATGGGTTAGGATCTGGTAAAACAATTACAACAATTAACATTTACATGAGTTTGTATAATTTCTCTAGTCTCTGGAATGTCTTTATATTAATTAAAGCAACATTAAAAAATAGTCCGTGGATTTCTGATTTAAATAAATGGTTGACCCAAGATGAAAAAACAAAAAAAGATATGAAATCTAATATAAAATTTATTCATTATGATTCACCATTTGCAGATCGTGATTTTATAGAAGCAGTACGAAGTGTAGATGCATCAAAAAAATCTTTATTTATTATAGATGAAGCACATAATTTTATAAATAATGTGTATAATAATGTAACTGGACAAACAGGTCGTCGTGCAAGTTCAATATATGATTATATGGTAAGAGAAAAGAAAGATAATGATGAAACAAGAATAATATTAATTAGTGCTACACCAATTATTAATAATCCATTTGAATTAGCATTAATATTTAATTTATTACGTCCAGGAATATTTCCAAATAGTGAACTTAAGTTTGAAGAAAAATATATATCAACGGGAAAAATAAAACAATTAAATCCAGCGACTAAAAATATGTTTCAAAGAAGAATTTTAGGATTAGCATCTTTTTATATTGGTGAAACACCTGATTTATATGCTAAAAAAAGAGTTTTAACAAAAGAAGTAATAATGTCGGATTATCAAACAGATATTTATAATTCATTTGAATTTATAGAAAAACAAATGGAAATAAGAAGGATGCAAAATAGATCAGAAGAAGGTAGTTTTATGTCTTACACCCGTCAATCAAGTAATTTTGTATTTCCAGTAATTAATGATAAAGTAAATGGAGAAAAACGCCCCAGACCAAATCAATTTAAATTAGCAGATATAGATGCGGCTAAAATAGCCGAAGGTAAAACAGAAGAGTTTAAAGAATCATTAAAAGATATGGAAACAATTAAAGCAGTTGATTTATATAAGAAAACATTAGATGATTTTATTTTATCAACGGATAAATATTTTATGCAAAAAAATGCAGAAGATATTAAAAGAAAACATACTATTCAAGATGATATTAAAATATTTAAAGAAAAATACAATTTTAAATATAAAAAATTTATGGATGAACATAAAAATAAAAGTAGTTTGCTTACAGCATTATATGATTGTTCATGTAAAATGACAGCAATATTATTTTATGGTTTGCGTAGTAAAGGTCCTATTTTAGTGTATTCACAGTTTGTATCAGCAGAAGGATTACAAATGTTTAAAATATATTTAAAACAATTAGATTATAATTCATATGGTGAAGGAGATAATTATTATCAGTTTTTGGAATATCATGGTGGTATAGATGATGTAAAAAGAAAAAAAACGATTGAAATATTTAATCAAGTAGAAAATTTAGATGGAAAATTAGTTAAATATATATTAATTGCTCCTGCTGGTAGTGAAGGTATTTCATTAAGAAACATAAGACAAATTCATATTATGGAACCATTTTGGAATGAAACAAGAATTATGCAATTGATTGGTCGTGCAATTCGTCAATGTTACCATAAAGATTTACCAATGGAAGAACGTACTGTAGATGTATTCAGATATAAATCTATTAAAAATAATGGTGAGTCAACCGTAGATGAAAAAATAGAAGATTTAGCAAGAAGGAAACAAATTTTAATAGATAGTTTTTTAATGACTGTAAAAGAAGCTGCAATTGATTGTAAATTATTTGAAAATCATAACATGATGAGTAGTAAATATCAATGTTTTCAATTCAATGAAAGTTCATTATTTGATCAGCAAATTGGTCCTGCATATAATGAAGATATGTATTATGATTCTAAATTAAATAATGGATTAAATGCAATGAATAGTGAAATTAAGACTGTAAAAGTTATTAAAATAAAAGGTATTAAAGTTATCAGAACAGAAAATTCTGGTGATGGAGTAAATCAAAAACCAGAAAATTATTGGTTTAATCCTAATACTAGAATTGTGTATGATTTTGATTTAGATTTTCCAATTGGTAGAGTTAAATTAGATGATGATGGATTACCTAAAAAAGAAATGATAAATGAAGAATCATATTATATGATAGAAGAAAATATAGATATACCAAAAACAAGAATTATTTAAAAATATAATAGTATTATATTTTTTTATTAATAATATATATGAAAGAATATTTAGAAGATTCTACTTCAAAATATAAAGATCCTTTTCAATATGAATCATTTACTGATGTAAATATATTTTTTCCAATATCAGATATATTAGTAACACCATTTAGAAAACTAGGATTAACACCAAATGGTGTTACATTATTAAGTGCTATTATTCGATTATATTCAATATTCTTACTGAGTATTAATCAGATTGAATATGCATGTGTATTTTTAATAGTAGGATATTTATTTGATTGTGTTGATGGTAATATGGCTCGAAAATATAATATGGGATCTAAGTATGGGATGACATTAGATTTAGTATCAGATGTATTTGTACTATCTTCTATATTATTGTATATTTTATATGATAAAGGATTTAATTGGCAAGTATCTGGAATTATTATAATTGGATATTTAGCTGGTATCTGTTGTGGAATTAATGACGCTATTACATTATATAATACATCAAAGACTGATAATTTTTATGCACAAAAACAAGAAGAATTAAAAAATGAATCATATTTATTAGCAGATTTATACTTATATATTATGAAAGGCGAATACAATAATTACAAATTATTATTTCCAACATATGATCATAATACATTACATAAATGGATAAGAATACTTAAAGAATTTGGACCAGGAAATGCAATGTGTATATTTGCATATTTAGTATATAATTTATATAAAAAATAAAATAATTTATTTTAACATTTGTCTAATTACACCAATCCTTAAACTCATAATAATTTGATGATAATAAAATAATGGATGTCTAATATAATTATATCTACTTGCAAAATTACTTGAATCATTTACTGGATCTGCATTTTTGTCCAAATATGAAATTTCTAAAGGTACATTTGTAGAATCATAAAATTTAAATGTTAATTTTGAAATATTTAATAATGTTTGTTCTTTAAATACTTTAGTAGGAGATCTAACACTAGCATATGCAATATAATTTTTTGCTCTGGACATACGAACAAAATATGTAAATTGTTTTTTGTCAGTTGTCATTATTGGTAGATATATTATTTCAGGAATATCGAGTCTTAAGTATGGATTTGAATTTAATTTATAAGAATTACTTATATAATATCTATTATATATAGAACCAGTATTTATTTCATATACAATAGATATATTATTATTCATTAAATAATTTAGTGTACCATTATAATTATTACATATTCTAATAGTAAATGTACCTAGATTAATTAAATCATTATTTTTAATAATATTTTGATTAGCTAAATAATATGTATGAACAGTATTATATATATCATCGATAATTAATTCTTCTTTTGTAATATTAAATTGAGGGAGAGTTAAATAAAATATTTGAAATACTTTAATATTTTTAAAAAATTCAGTAAATCTTTCAGATACAAAATTAAATGGATTTGGATATTTAGTATAATCTCTATCAGTTGAATCTATTGTTAAAGTAACATATTGAAGATATGTAGTAGATTTCATTGTTGCATTTTTAAATTGTGTTGGTTGTACATATAATCCATAACTAGTATGTAATTTATTAGGATCTTCTTTTTCAGTACGTTGTTGGGTAACAGATGTTTTTGGAATATCAGTTTTAATAGATTTATATTTATATACTGGATTATTTGGATTATATGATTGCATAAGATAATTTAGTATTTTATTTTATTTTATTTATTAAAATTTAAATAAATTAATTAAGGTTAAAATTAATAAATAAATTTTTAATTAAGGTTAAAATTAAAAATTTATTTAGTGTACATGAATATGAGTAATTTACATGATTTAATTGTAAATGATAGACATATAAATTATATTTCTAGTGAATTAGCAGATGCAAATAATATGGATATGTCAAATCCAATAATTCAAAATAAAATTAAAAGAACAGTTACAGATGTATTAGAACATACATATAATATATTTGATAAATCTAAAATTCATGATGTAAATGAAGCAATTAATAAAGTTGTAAATGTTACAATGAAAAGATTAAAATTAGAACCGAGACAAAGAAATGTAGCAGTTCCTGTTAATATGAGAATGCCTCCACAACATAGTGCAAATACTAGATTTAATAATAATGATTCAATAGAATCAAGATCGAATAATTATATGAAAGAATATAGAGAATTTAATCTTTCTACAAAACCACAAGATGTTCCTGATTGGTTAAGATCACAAACTACTAACCCTAAAAGATTAATGGAAGAACAACAAAAAAATAATATGCCAAAAGAAATATTTAATAAAACATCTACGAGAAAACCAAATCAAATATTTAATGATTCAGAAGCAAATCCTTCACAAGATATTGAAGATTATAGTGGTAATTTAAATTTTAGTTATTTTAATGAAACACCTGAAATTACAAGTGCATTTGACGATGCATTTTATAATACTGGTGTTGATCCATCTAGTATGAATGATGTTATAAGTGATTCATTAGATTCAAGATTAAAAAAAGTTGAAAATGAGCGAAATGCAATAAAAGTACCAGAACAAAAAATAGATAATATAGAAGAATTATTTAAAAATGACAATGAATTTAAAAAATATATAGGTGTTGTAAATAAAAATCCAATAATTAGAAATGAAGAACAAAATGAAAATAAAATGATGCATCAATCGAATAAAAATCAACAATTAATGGCACAGCAAAATAGAATGCACCCTGGTGTCGTGAATACTGCAGCACAATATTCTCAGCATAATCAACAACAGCATCAACAACAACAATTTGAACAATATGAACAACAATTACTTATGAAATTTTCTACAAAAGAAAAACAATATCAAGAACAATTACAAATTATGCATAATAAAATGGGTAAGTATGAAGAATATTTAAAAATATTAATGCAAAAGTATAATGAAATTAGGGAAGAAAGAGATTTAATAAAGAAATCAAGTATGGAAAGATTTAAAAATACTAATTCAGTAGCTATGGATGCAATGGAAGAGAAAAAAGCAGAATTATTAAGAATATCTCAAGGAATACAAGAAAAAATTAATAGATTAGAGTCATTACAACAAAATACAGAAGATAATAACGAGGAATAAAAAATCATATATATAATATGATTTTTTAACAAATATTTACAGTATTTTTTTTAATAATATTGTTATAACCAGCAAAATATTTTTTTCTACATACATTCATTTCTTTATCTGTTATACGAGATTTATGGATACTATCAAATGAATCACCACCTATTAATCTAACAATATTATTTATTGCATAAATTCCACATTCAGAGCCACCAAATTGGTGTTGAGTTTTATTAAATTTAATATCATATTTTTGTTCAACAATATTTTGTTCATTTTCATTTAAATATGAATTTAAAGGCAATTCTATTTTTTTTTCAGTATCTTGTTTATACCATTTTTCAGCTATTTTTTTAACTAATCTTTTAATACGAATTTCAGGTGGTTTACCTGCAGAATCAGAATAATAGATGTGTTTATTTTCAACATCAATATAAAAGGATACCCAATGTGATCCTGATTTATTATGTTCATCTAAATTATAAACAATTCCAATTTTATTTTTTCCTTTTTTTGCTAACTTATTATAATCAAGATTTTTTACTCCAAATTCATCTAAATCTTCTATATCAATAGGTACTGCACCTACAAATAAAAATTCAGGATATAATCTCATATATCTTTCCATACATTCATTAATTTCAGTAGTACTTAACCAATCAAATTGTCCTGCTGGTCCATTAGGTTTAAATGCATCATTTAATTTTTCTTGATTTTTAATAAATTTTAATGTAGGCCAACATGTTTGTTCAGAACATTCAGTTAATTTTTCTTTTAGTGCTATTAACATATCTTTTTTAGTTGAATGTAATTTTATTTTATCTTTAGATGAACTATTATAATCCTGTGCTATGTTATGTAATTCTTCTAATGTAAAACATGATCCAAAAGAATTATCTCGTCCAACTGCACAATTATTTTCTTCTTTTTGCATATATTAGTAAAATATTTTTTATTTATAAGTATTATATGAATAAATTTCCCAAAAATAGTTATCAAGATAATAATTCTAAAAATAGAATGGCAGGATTAAGTCCAACACCTATTAATAATGTATTTCCTAATCAAAAAACAGATTCTAATACTTTTTTAACTGAAAATGTACAAAATACAAATCAATATCTTTATTCAGCAGATATGGTTTTATCAAAAGGTATTGTTAATGATAATAGTATTACATATCCTAAAAATGCGGCGGAATATGGACTTTATTTAGATAGAAAAGAATTTAAGTTGGATATGCCGTTATATCCAAATATATCTGATAATTTAGCAGCTGAAAATGTAAGTGAATATGTAATTATAATTGATAGTAGTGATAGAAATACTTCATTATATCCAAATCCATTTATATTAAAAACATTTTTTAATCAATCAGATGATGCAACTAGATTAAATATACCTCGTGTATTTGAAAATGTAAAGTTTATGCGTATTGAAAATGTAATATTACCCAGACAATATTTATTACAAAAATATACTGTAACAGATATATCAACAGATACAACTGTTCCGGCTGAAGATGTATCAATTGTAACCGCAACTTTAGCTGAAATAGATTCATATGCATCTGCTGGTAATGATGTACCAAGTACATTAACAACACCAAACTGTCAAACAGTTCAAGTAATTAATTTGAAATCATATGTTTATACAATGAATGTAACAGATGGAACAAAATCTGCAGTATATACAGTATCATATCCAAGTAATGTAACATATAATACACAATATTATAGTTATTCATATGTATCTGGATCACAAATAAATAATTATGATTTAGAGACATATGTATCTGGTTTAAATTATAATATGGTTACTAGTGTAAGTAGTACTAAAAAAGCTATTAGTGGAAATTATAATTTATTATTTACATTAACAGATATTACACCTATCAGTATTATAGTAAAATTTATGATTAATAATAATATATCAACGAGACGTACATATGAATATAATACTGCATTAAATAGTGCATCTGGGACATTAGATTTTTATTATTTTTTATCTAAAACATTAGATGGTGATAGATATTTAATGTTAAATATAGAGGAAATTAATGATAATAATGTAAATTCAACAAATGCAGCATTAAGAGATGCATTTTGTCTATTATCACCTGATTCATATGGTGAATTACATTATTATGCATCTACAAATTATCAAGATAAAATATATAAAATGTCTAATTTGGGTAATATAAATAGATTAACTTTGACATTAAAAGATAGTTATGGAAATCAATTACAAATGCCTAATTTAGATTTTTATATAAATACGGATAAACAATGTAATTGTAGTGGAACTGATTATGGTTGCCCTTGTACGTATATTAGACATCCATATTATAAGTGGTTACAAGTACAATATATGATTAAATTAGGGGTAGTGGAGACGGAATTAGACAAAAAAATTTTTTATTAATTTAATAAAAAATTTGAAGGAAACAAAAAAATTGAAAAAATAATTTTATAGAGAATCTATTAAATTATTGCACTGGCGAGAAGAGAGTAAAGAAAAAGTAAATTCTAAACGATAGTATGAGTGATAACAATAGCTTTGCAACAATGCAGCAGCAGGCGCAGCAGCAGTATACGGATCACTTTAATGTACTGCAGCAGCAGGCGCAGCAGCAGTATATGGATCACTTTAATGTACTGCAGCAGCAGGCGCAGCAGCAGCAGGCGCAGCTGCAGCAGGCGCAGCTGCAGTATTTAGAAAAGATTGCGCACGCCCACCAGACAGCGGAAATGCAATATAACCTAAAGTTGCAGCAGGCGCAGCAGCAGCAGGTGCAGCAGCAGCAGGCGCAGCAGCAGCAGGTGCAGCAGCAGCAGGCGCAGCAGCAGCAGGCGCAGCAGCAGGTGCAGCTGCAGCAGCAGGCGCAGCAGCACCAGGCGCAGCAGCAGCAGGCGCAGCAGGTGCATCAAACTTACCTTGATGCAGCTGGCGGCGGTGGTGGTGGTGGTGATGGTAGTAGCGGTAGTGACAGCAATGACGATGATGCCTCTGCAAAGCCCGTGCGCACGCCCCCCGTGAAGGGAATCAGGGTGGGCGGCGGCTCTGCCTGGTGCTCCGAGGAGTGGTGCAACAAAGACGCGGCGCACGGCAGCACCAAGTGCAAGCGCTGCGAGCCCTTCGCGAGCATGACGCCGTGTTCTGACTGCCCGTTCCTCGTGGGGACCAAGGCAGAGCGGCTTGAGGAGGGCAAGACTCCCTACAAGCGGTGCTTCCGATGCAACATCGCGCACCAGGAGTCAAGGCTTGCCAAGGCACAAGAGGCCGAGGCGGCCATCGCCCAACGCGATGCTAACCGCTTGGCTGCGCACGCCAGCCTCCTGGGCCGTGCAGCTGTCACGCGCACCATGGCCGAGGAGCTGCTGGCGTCCAGCCCGTGCACGTTTGGCGGGTGCAAGAGCTCGGTGAAGCTCCTGCGCGCCAACTTGGCTAAGGTGGGCGCTGCCAACGTACTGTGCCACGCGCACCGCGACACGGTGGTGACTGTGTCGTGCGCATTGTGCCGCGTGGAGGTGTCGCTGACCGCGGGCAAGGCTGCCCACCTGCGCTCTGAGCGCAAGCTCATTGGTTGCGAGAGCTGCTGCAAGCCTGTGTCCTGCCTCTACTCCAAAAAGGTGGGCTGCACAAACATGGTGGTGTCGGGCTTGACGGCAGAGATGCTCCACAAGCAGGGCAAGCCCGTGTTCAAGGAGTGCGCCGAGTGCCGCGCGCGCGAGCAGCAGACTCAGCGGCGCTAAAGGACTGGAGGACTTGGGGAACTGGGGGACTGGGGGACTGGGATGCGGATAAGACCGCATATTTTTTTAAAACAAAGAAAATAAATAAATATAAAATTTGTTTAAGTTATTTTATTTTTATAAAAAATTGAAAAAAATAATGTATAAAGATCTCATTAATTTTTAGTAGAGGCTATAGTATATACATTATAGCCAGTTTGATTTTAGTTTTCATCGAATATCATGCCTAAGAACCAAAGGAACGTCCGTACCGAGGCCGCAAAAATTGTT
>Ga0209597_1003011_pt1 | contig 10526 bp, 8 predicted proteins | sample M_140625_MF_Meta_FD_187316 | JGI IMG/M metagenome (GOLD analysis project Ga0209597, IMG submission 187316) | Freshwater microbial communities from Lake Montjoie, Canada to study carbon cycling - M_140625_MF_MetaG (SPAdes) (version 2) | ecosystem: Environmental > Aquatic > Freshwater > Lake...
TCCTTACTGGGCGACTCCGCTCATCGGATATCCGGCGACGGTCTTCCAAGCGATTTCCTGAAGCAGACGATTGAGCTTCTCGGCTTCCGGCAACTTGGTGAGCTGGCTGACCACAGGGAGCCCGACCGGGCTACGTCGATAGATGACCGCGAAATGGCAGTAAGCCGAGAGGACGCGAATCTGCGGGCCGGGATGCCCGAGGGCATCGGTGAAGAGCTCGTTCTGCGTCTTGATACCAGGCGCCTCGCCCTTGATGACCTTCTCGCGGAGAGCCAATACGGCCTCGCCGCTCGGCACGATGGCGATCTTAGCTGAGGGGATACGCTGATTCAGTTCCTTCACATGGTCTTCGATCATTTTGAAGTAGGGTTCGTTCTTCGAACGCAGCTGGGAGATGGTCAGGACGTCACGGTCGATGGACTTCGGCTTGCTCTTGGAGACCCAGATTTCCGGATCCTCGAACGGCACCCAGTTCTGCTGAAGCGTCAGACGAAGCTTGGGGTTATGCTCCAGCCCGAGCTTGGTGAAATTCTCGATACCTGGATCAGGTAGGAACGTCGGCGCCATGGTAAACAGGTCGGCCTTACCGGCTTCGAGAATCGGCTTCGCCTTATTCTTTTCCGGAGGGAGGTCCCAGTGCTGGATGACCTTGGAACCGCCGATGGAAGAAATCGCCAACTGCTCATGCCCCTGGATACCCGCGGACTTGGCCATCTCAGCGACGAGCGGCGGCATCCACACGTGGAAGCTATGGCCCGCGGTCAGCACTTTGAGGCCAACCGGCGAGGCCGTCTGCTCCGCGGCGTGGCCCGAGGCGAAAAACGAGCAGAAGGCGAGCAGGAGCGAGAGGTAGCGCATGGCCCCATCCTTTCGCCACCGCCATAAGCGTCAATCCCGACCCGCCGAAATGAACGGCGGTGTCGGGATTGCGTCAGGTCTTATATCAGAAATACAGGCCTACTTGCTCGAGCGATAAGGCCCAGCCGGGAGGCCGTCCTTGCCCGCAGAGAAGACGCTGACTTCGGGGAAGTTGGCCCAGGCGTAGCGGACTTCCTTGGGCTCCTTCACGCCGGTGGCAGAGACGGTGACGAGAGCTCCGTCAGCCTTGGCCTGACCGAAGACCCACTTACCATCGGCCCCCAGGAGACCGAAGCCCTTACCGTCGTTGTTCAGGGTCACGGCACGATCGTAAGTGAGTACCCAAGCATCGCCCTTGCGTTCGGACTTCACGACGCGCGGCGCTTCGCCATCGGCACGGGTCTTGTAAACGCGCTGCAGCGCGACGGCGGCAAGGCGCTCGCCGATGGGCAGTTTGTTCTTGGGATGGATATCCTTCTCGTCGCCGAGGTCGATGTTCACGGTCTGCATCGCACCCGGGACGTTGTCAGCGATCCACTCCATGGACTCGCGAATCTTCGGCCAGCCGGAATCTTCAACGGCGAGTTCAGGGTGACGGGCGAGGAAACGCGGGAGCTGGACGATGATGAACGGGAATTCCTTACCCCAAGCCTTCTGCCACGACTTGATCATGGAACCGAGGACCCACTTATAGGCCTCGGGCTGACCAGCGTTCGATTCGCCCTGATACCAGAGGGCGCCGCGGAAGGAGTAGCCGACGAGCGGAGCGACCATGCCGTTCCAGTTCATATGAGGTCCGTTGGACCAAACGGGGGCGAGCCTGCCCGCATCCTGACGCAGTTTGGCCAACGCAGCCTTGTCCTTCTCAACGGCGATCTTGGCGTTGAGCTTCTCGAGGGCGACGGCGCGGGCCTTGATGGCCGCCGTTTCCTTGGCGTCGAAATCCTTGGCGTCAGCGACGTCAGCATACATGCCCTTCGGGCCCCACGCTTCGGCACGCGTGCCACCGATCGACGTATGGATGATGCCGACGGGCTGCTTGATGTTGGCGCGAAGTTCGCGAGCAAAATAGAAACCGGCGGCGGTAAAGGACTCGACGGTGTCGGGCGAAGAGAGCTTCCATGAACCGACGACATCGTCGACCGGCTCGGCCTTGGGCGTATGCGCGACGGTGAAGACGCGCAGGCCGGCGTCGGCCGGACGGGACTTGGCCTCGGCGGAGGTGGTCGTATTCTTAACGACCCACTCCATGTTCGACTGGCCAGAACCGATCCAGATTTCGCCGACAATCACGTCGTGCGCGGTGAAGACTTCTTCGCCGGAGCTCACAATCAGATCCTTGCCCTGCTCGGTCGGCTTGAGGCCGGCGAGCGTGGCGCTCCACTTGCCATCATTGCCGGCGGTGGCGGTCGCTTCGGTCGAACCGAGCTTCACGCTGACCTTCGAGCCGGGGTGAGCCTTACCGAAGACGGCGGCATCACCGGCCTGCAGGACGGCATGATCGGAGAAAAGGGTGATCAGCTTCAGTTCTCCGGCGGAAACGAGCGCGGAGCAGCAAAGCGCGAGGGCAGCGAGGCGGGGTAGCATAGGGCCAGCAGACCTCGTCGGCGGAAGATGGCAAGCCTGTCCCCGAAAGACGGTTGAAACTCCTCAGACGGAGCGTTGTTATATGAATACTATGAAGCACCTACCCCTGCTCCTCCTCGCCGCCCTCGGCTTTGCGGCCGAAGAAGCCCCTCGTCCTAACGTCCGTAACGAAGGCCGAACCAACAACCCAGCCCCCCAGGCATCCAACCCGCGGCTCCCCGTCCCCCTCTCACCCGACGAACAGAAACGCCTCCGCGAGGCCATGGAGAAAGCCAATCAAGATCCGGCGGTGAAGGAAGCCCACGAGCAGGCCGCCAAAGCCCAGCAGGCCGCCGCCGAGGCCCAGAAGAAGGCCCGTGAGATTACCGATGAGGCCGCCCGCAAGGCCGACCCCTCCGTCGCCCCGATCCTGGAAAAGGTCCGCAAGGCCATGGAACAGCGTCAACCTAACCAGACCGGCCGCCAGCCGGAAGCCCAGCCTGCCGGCGAGACGCCTCGTCAACGCGAAGGCGGCAACCGCCAGCCCAACGCCGAGCCTGGACGCTCTCGCGAAGGCAACCGTCAGCCAGAAGCCCAGCCCCGAGGCGAAGCCACCCGGCCGCGCGAAGGCAATCGCGAGCAGCCCGCCAACCGCGGCGCCCAGTTTCCCGGCCTGACCCCCGACGAGCAGCAGAAAGTCCGCGAAGCGATGGCCAAGGCGAACGCCGAGCCAGCCGTTCGCGAAGCCCGCGAGGCCGCCGCCGCCGCCCAGCGCAAAGCGATGGAGATCGCCGAAGACGTCGCCCGCAAGGCCGACCCCTCCGTCGCCCCGCTTCTGGAAAAGATGCATAAGGCCTTCGAAGGCCGCCGTCCCGAAGGCGAAGGCGAGCGAGGCCGCAAGCCGGCCCAATAAGCACGGGTATCGTCCGTATCGACGGCCGGCCGATTGGCCGGCCTTTTTATTTCCCATTCCGCAGGGTAGGTTCATATTACGGCCAACCCCATGCGCCTCCCCACGCTCGCCCTCGTTGCACTCAGCCTGCTGAACCTCGCCCACGCCGACGACGCGCGCCTCGGTCCGCTCAAGGACCTCAACGGCTACTTCCCCTTCCCCGCCCCGAAGTCCGTTCAGGAATGGGAGCCGCGCCGTGACTTTTTCCAACGCCAGCTAGTCCTCTCGCAAGGCCTGTGGCCGATGCCGACGAAGACGCCGCTCAATGCGGTGATCCACGGCAAGATCGACCAAGGAGACTACACGGTCGAGAAGGTCTACTTCGAAAGCGCTCCGGGCTTCTTCGTGACGGGTAATCTCTATCGACCCAAGCAAATCAAGGGTAAGGTGCCCGCGGTCGTCTTCCCGCACGGACACTGGACCGACGCACGTTTCCTCAACCAGGCCGACAAGTATGTCCGCGAAGAGATCGCCACCGGACAGGAGCGTTTCGAACAAGGCGGCAAGTCGCGCTTCCAGTCGATGTGCGTCCAGCTCGCGCGCATGGGTTGCATCGCATGGCAGATCGACGCCCTCAGCGATTCCGATTCAATTCAGTTCTCGCCCGCCATTATCCATAAGTTCGCCAAGCAGCGCCCCGAGATGAACCGCACCGAAGGCTGGGGACTCTACAGCCCCCAGGCTGAAGCCAACCTGCAAAGCGTGATGGGACTACAGACCCTTAATTCGATCCGCAGCATCGACTTCCTTCTGACCCTCCCCGAAGTCGATCCCACCCGCCTAGCGGTCACGGGCTCCAGCGGTGGCGGCACGCAGACGATGCTCCTAGCGGCCACCGACCCGCGCCTCGCGCTTTCCTACCCGGTGGTGATGGTCAGCACCGCCATGCAGGGCGGCTGCTCCTGCGAGAACGCCACCCTGCTCCGCGTGAACTCCGGCAACGTCGAGATCGCCGCCCTCTTCGCCCCGAAACCGCAAGGGATGAATACCGCCAACGACTGGACGAAGGAGATGGCGACCAAGGGCTTCCCTGATCTACAGAAACTCTACGGTCTCTACGGCAAGAAGGACTTCGTGACACTGCAACGCGGCGAACACTTCCCGCACAACTACAACGCGGTCACCCGCATGGGCTTCTACGAGGTGCTGAACCGTCACTTCAAACTGGGGCAGCAATCGCCCATCGTCGAAAAAGACTATGTCCCGCTACCTAAGGAGAAACTCACGGTCTGGGACGACGCCCATCCAGCTCCGAAATCCGGCGACCCTGAATTCGAACGTGGCCTACTCAAGTGGCTGAAGGCCGACGCAGAACAGCAGCTCCTCGCCGCCGCCAAGACGCCCGAAGGCCGCGAAACCGTCCTTCGCCCGGCCATCGAGGCCCTCATCGGACGTCCCTACGCCCACGCCGGTAAAGTCTCCTTCCCTGACGCCAGCACGCAGTGGCGCGACTCGCACTTCCGCACCCAAGGCAAACTGCTCAACGCCACTTACGGCGAAGAAGTCACCATCGACTGGCTGCAACCGATCAACCCGACCGGCGAAGTGGTGATCTGGCTCGATGATGCCGGCAAAGGCGCCGCCCGCCTCGCCGACGGCAGCATCCGCCCCGAACTGCAGGAACTCATCGACCGCGGCGTCGGCGTGCTCACGGCCGACCTCTTCCTGCAGGACGACAAGACCTTGAAACAGACCCGCGTTGTGACCGGCCCCCGTGAAGTCCCGGCTTACACCTACGGTTACAACCATGCCCTCTTCGCCCAACGCGTGCATGACGTGATGACCATCACGCACTACCTACTCTCGAAACGCGACGCCTCCCAGCCGGCGGTGAAAAAGGTCTCCCTTGCCGGCTTCGGAAAGATGGGCGCCGTCGCTGCTGCCGCCCGCGCCGCGACCGGCGGAGTCATCGCCAAGGCCGCCATCGACACCGGCGCCTTCCGCTTTGGCCAGCTGCTCGATTACCGCGACCCGATGTTCCTGCCTGGCGGCTCAAAGTATCTCGACGTCCCTGGCCTACTCTGCGTCGCCTCAGCCCAACCCCTCTGGGTCGCGGGCGAGAAAGATAGCACGCTCTTCCCTGCCGCGATTGCCCATGCTGACGGCACCGACGCGAAGATCGCCGCCGCCGCTTGGTTACTCAAATGATGCACCGTCGCACCCTTCTTACCAGCCTCGCGTTGGCTCCGCTCGCCGGACTCCTAGCGGCCGACGCAGTCGCCCGGATTCGCATCGCCCAGATCGGCACGTCTCACGCCCATGCCTCGGGTAAGATGGATGCACTCCGCTCCCTCACCGACCTCTATGACGTGGTGGGCTTTGCCGAACCGATTGCCGCTCGCCAAGCCGCAGCGCAGAAAGCCAAGTCCTTCGCCGGCCTTAAGTATCTCACCGAGGAAGAGATTCTTACGGACCGATCTATCCAAGCAGTCGTCATCGAGACCACCCTCGAAGATTCCGCCCGAGCGGCCCTCGCTGCGCTCAAGGCCGGCAAGCACATCCACCTCGATAAGCCGGGGGCAGAGAAACACGCCGACTACGTGACGCTGCGGCGCTACGCAGCCGAACAGAAGCTCACTGTCCAGATGGGCTATATGCTGCGCTATAATCCGGGCATCCAACTCCTCGTCCAAGCCGTCAAGGAAGGCTGGCTCGGTGAAGTCATGGAGATCGACGCCTCGATGGGCAAACTGCTCGACGAAGGCACGCGCCAGCGCTTCGCCCAGTTACCCGGGGGCGGGATGTATGAGCTCGCCTGCCACCTCGTGGACACGGTCGTGACGCTCATGGGCCCTCCGACGTCGGTCCAAGCCTTCGGTAACGCGACCCGCGCGCCAAGCGATCCGCTCGTCGACAACCAGCTGGCGGTGCTCACCTACCCCAAGGCCACGGTGACAATCCGTTGCAACCACGCCGACCCGTTCGGCGGTCCAAACCGTTATATCACGGTCCGCGGTACCCACGGAGACATAGAGATCCGTCCGCTCGAGTCCGGCAAAGGGCTTCTGCGACTGGACCAGACCCGCGACACCATCAAGGTGTGCCGGGAGGAGAACGGGACGAAAGTCATGCTCGCCGAACCCCGCTTCAAGAAAGGCGAGAACGCCTTCTCTCTCGAAGTTCCCAAAGGCCGTTACGACGAAGAATTCCGGGACCTCGCCCGCGTCCTGCGCGGACAGGCCTTCGGGTGGTCGGCCGACCACGATGTCGCCGTCCACGCGACCGCGCTGCGTGCCGCCGGCCTGACTCCCTGAGCGTCGCTTACTTGAGCACCTTCGAGGCGTAACCTTGCATCAGCTTGGCCTGGGCTTCGTCGACCTTGCCGGTCCACTTCGGCTCCGGGGCCTTCACGCCGTAAATCTTACCGAAGAAGACCAATGCGTTGAGATAGGTGCCAACGAACTCGGGGTGCGAATTATCCGAGCGATGCAGCCTGATCGGCTTGGGTGAAGCGTAATTGAGCTCCCAGGCATCCCCGCAAGGTACGACGGTCGCCTTGTTCTCCTTAGCGACGAAGTCATACCACTTGCGCAGACGCTCCTGCATCTCTTTTGGATTGGCGCCCACGGCACCGGCATCCTTCTGCGCGGCCTTGTCGTTCCAGAAGTCGGCATGACGCGCCCACGTCTCATAGAAATAGATGCGGGCCTTGGGACTTTTGGCGCGGATGCGCTTACAGAGCTCGGCCGCGCTCCTGACGAAGTGATCACGCGCCGTGGCATCCTTCTCCGCCAAGGCGGGCTCCTGGCTCTGCCCCTGCAGCACGACAACATCCCAGCCCCCTTCCTCGATCAAAGCCTGACTGGGCGCCTGGGTGAGCTGCTGGCGCAATGTCTGCCCTCCAGGGGTGGCGGACTTTACCACCGGCTCCTTACGACCGGCGCTCTTCACGACGTCGAGGAAGACATCAGGGAGCTTGTTGACGCCAGTGTAGCTGTTGCCGATGAAAAGGATGCGCTGCGGGTCTTCGGCGAAGGCAGCCGTAGCGAGCATCAGGAAGGCGGCGAGCCATGACATCGGGGAGAATCTCATGGCGGCCAGCATTCCAGTGAATCGAAGGATGACAACCCCGTCTTACCAGAGGACCGGCTGGGTGACGCCGATATTACGTTGCACTTCCGGGTCGGTGGGGTCGGACGGGAGCCTCTTCCAAAGGTCGAGATAGGCCGTCTCCCCGAATTGACGACCGGCGAAAAGGAGGCTGGGCTGACGGGCAGGCCAGCCTTCCCATGCTTGGACGTCGGGCTTGAGCGTCCACTTGGATTTGTCAGCGAGGAACGGATAGAGGAACGCCACGGCCTTACGGATACCACGGCCGTCAGGGAGCGTGAACTCCCAGAGATTGTCCTCCTTGGTCGAGAGGACCTGGCAAAGGAGCACCATGTTATCCAGCTGGAAGATCGAATAGCCGTAGGGCTTCGTACGACCCAACTCCAACGGAAAGCCACCATCGATAGCCATCTGCTTGCCGACGAACACTTCCTTGAACTGCTTACGGCAGGCGGCGAGTTTCTCCTGGTCGCTGATGAAATCAGCGTAGACGGCAAGCTGTAGATAAAAAGCCACGGCGTGGTTATTCTTCGCCGCAGCCTCTTCCTTGCCGTTCTTGCTGGTGACCATCCACTCAGCGAGTTCGCGGAACCATCCGCGCAGGTCCTTCGCCATGCCGGCAGGGAAAGACGGCGAACGCTCGAGCGCCTTCACGGCGGCGGGCACTTCGATCAGGTGCAAAGCGTCGATGACGCCGATGCCACGACCAGGCGAGACGCCGGGGACGGCCTGCGCGAAGTTGAGGTTCGGATTCATGCGCAGCTTGGCATCCAGGAAGAATACGCGAAGAAGTTCGGCAGCCTTGACGGCATATTTATCGTCACCGGTGATCTTATAGGCGGCGGCCAGCGCTGATACGGAATCGCGGAGGGTCTTTACGACCAGCCGATGCTGGCTGAAATTCTCGGGATTGGTCTGACCGTCTCGTCGAATGTACGGGAGGCCGTTGGGCTTGCTGGGGTCGGGCCACCAGTAGTCGCCGTTCGAGTAGAAATCATTTGCCCCACCCTCGCTGAGCTTGGCCGGGAACGCAGTGAGGCTGACCGGGGCCTGCGTCAAAGCCTTCTCGGCTGCCTTCAGGATGCGCTCACGATCGATTGACGCGATATCCACGAAAACCATGGGCGAGACAGAGGTGGCCGATATGGCTGGTCCGGCCGATGCGAGCAGAACCAAGAGCATAAGGGCAAACGCTTTCATGGGGATACCGCCATTAGCCAGCATCCCCGTCCGTCTTTCAATACCAGACCCCTTAGTTTTGGCTTAAGAATCGGCTGAGACACCTCACTTTTCGGCAATCCCCCAGACTTTCTCGACCACCATGAGCATACCAGGGTCTTTGGCCCGGAGTTCGGCGCGATCAAACGGCTCCATGTCATTGCGATCGAAATACGATTCGGTGCTCTCCGCGAAATACTCCATCTGATTATTCATCGCGTACGCCTTGGTCGGCTTATCGACGAACTTCTCACCAGTCCACCGCTTCACGGCATCGTAAGTTCCAGAAGCCTTGGCTTTCTGGTAGGCGCCAAGGATGTCGGGGTTCTGATATCCGCCAGGGAGGACCTTGTCGTGATAGGAATGTGCGAGTTCATGCAGCACGAAGACCGGCATGCGCTTGGTCTCGGCTTCGAACCGCTCCACGTTCGTGAACTCGACGGCCTTCGCCAAGGCGATCTCACGACCGGACTGCTTGATCCATTCCAAGCCGCCATGGTACTCGGCAGTCGAACGGGTAGTAGAATAAGGTAGGGTGAAGTTGAGCGGGACTTTCTTCAGTTCAGCCACGGCCTTCGCTGGTACGAGGCGGATAATCGTCTCGAGATGCTTGTCGAGCAGCCCGACGGCCTTCTCGACGGCCGCCGAATCCTTGGCGATTAGGCGCTCATCGATGCGCAACGTCCAGCCGCGAATCTCACGCACCTGACGGTCGCGACCAGCCATCTGCACGGCGGCCTTACCCAAGGCATCACCGACGAGGAAGTAAGTCTCGGCGTTCCCAAACTCATGATGGCCATGGCCAGGATTGGGAGAGTCTTCCGCCTTGCGGACGAAATCACGGGTCGGCACGAACACGACGTTATCCTTGAATTCAGGCCGTTTAGCGACGGCGGCCTGTGCGTTGCGCAAGGCTGTCCACTCCTTCGGCGCGTCGACCCAAGCGCCCGTCAGCTCACCGACGATCACCGGGAGCTTCGGTGCGCCGAACTCTTTGCGCACGTCATGGATCAGATGCACCAGATTCTGCTCGTACTCGGGGACAGCGGTCTTGGGATTCACGCCATCGTTCCAACCCTGATACCAGACGAATCCGGCCAGCTCGACCGGGGAACCATCGTAAGCCGGAAAGTCCTTCTTCAGATTCGCCAACGCCTCACGGACCTCGGCCACCATCTTGAGATAATACGGACCGACCACGCCGCCGGCGCTCGGCGGGCGGAAATCGCGAAACAGGCTCTTGCCCCCCCAGGATGTCTTAATGAGCAACACCTGATCGCGATAGGCATCGCCGACGACGTGCCCGAACTGGAACTCCGGCCCGAAGTGATGCTTGCCGCCGTAGACGGCATAGCCGACGGAAAGTCCGCCAGCGAGCAGTGGCTGCTTCTCGCGCTGGTAACGCACCCAGACGTCCTGACGCACGACCCATTTGCCATCCTTGTCGCGGAGGTGAGCGTAGCGCTCGGCGTTGCCCGGGCGGGCCATCACTTCGACCAAAGTGCCCTTCCCTTCGTTGTAATCGCGTCCGGTCAGATCGACGACTGCCTGCCCTTCCATATTAGACTGACCGGCCAGGATGAACACCTTCAGCTTGCGGGCCGGTTCAGCCGCAAAGCACAGGACGGACCAGCAGAGCAAGATCGGGGCGAATCTCATATGGATGTTATCCGCCCATTACTTAACTCCCGCAAGCCGAACCCCTGTCCCGTTTTAATTCAGACCTCGATTCAGCCCTCGATTCGGCCATCAATTCAGTCCTCCACTCTCCCATGTTCTCCGCCCCCTTCCCCCTCTCCGGCCTCGCCGACGAAGCCGCCGATGACATCGATGGCCAGATCGCCGCGCATAAGGCCCTCGGCTGGACCGCCCTCGAGCTCCG
>Ga0209597_1003013_pt1 | contig 10524 bp, 9 predicted proteins | sample M_140625_MF_Meta_FD_187316 | JGI IMG/M metagenome (GOLD analysis project Ga0209597, IMG submission 187316) | Freshwater microbial communities from Lake Montjoie, Canada to study carbon cycling - M_140625_MF_MetaG (SPAdes) (version 2) | ecosystem: Environmental > Aquatic > Freshwater > Lake...
CCGATAAATTATAATATTGCAAAATTTTAATATAATCATTTTTAGTTATTTTGAAAGACATAAATTACTTGTTTTATTATAGTATTTTATTTTATTTTTGTTATTTTGGTTTTTTTTGTAAAAATATGTAAAAATAGAATTTGTTTGTTTTCAAAATTTAAAATATATATTTATATTAGGTAAATATGACAACACTAGAAAATCCAGGTAAAGTCGTCGTTTTTGATATGGATGAAACCCTCGGATATTTTATACAATTTTCTTATTTTTGGGAAAATCTAAAAGTCTATTTTAACGAACAAAATAACTCAACAAAAATCAAACAACTTGACGATAATTTCAATAAAATATTAGCTTTATATCCTGAATATATTCGTCCCAATATTTCATCCGTGTTGAAATACTTGAAACATAAAGTGGAAATCAAGAAATGCCAGGGGGTTATGATTTATACCAATAACACGGGTCCAAAAGAATGGATACACCATATTAAAGATTTTTTTGATGAAAAAATCAACTATAAATTATTTAATCATGTGATTTGTGCGTTCAAAGTCAATGGCAAACAAATAGAAATGTGTCGCACGACATACGAAAAAACAGTGAAAGATTTTATTAAATGTACGAAACTTCCAGAAAATACGCAAATATGTTTTTTGGATGATCTTTTTCATCCCAAGATGAATTATGACAATGTATATTACATCAAACTAAAAGCATACAAATATGATTTGCCATTTGATGAAATAATAAAACGATTTTCAAACAGTGATATTGGTAAAAAACTATTGAATGACCCGCAACACTTTTATGATTACATGAATCAAGTTTTTCATACTTATCAATATGTTCCCAAAACAAAAGAAGAACAAGACATTGATAAAATCATTACCAAACAAACGATGCTTTATTTACAAAATTTCTTTCATTCTAAGCAACTAGATACGATTCGAAAAAATAGTGGCATATCAATTCCTAAACCTGCTATAAAAAGTAGAAAAACAAATAAAAATGTTAGAAATATGACTTTGAAAAAGAGATGAAAGAGAGAAAACCATCGCGAACCCTAACCCCCTTTCACTTGTAACCCTAACAACGTGCTTAATTGTGATTCAACAGTTGATATATTGTCTAGTAAATATTTATCTAATGCGGTCGCAGTAAATATGAAAACCGCTGCTGAAAACACAATTTTACGATCTAAATCGGTAAATTGGATTTTTCTGAACATATTAAAACGATACATTAAATATAATGACACATAAATTTTAATATAATAATTCATTGTTGAGATGTATTCGGGATTTATAATTGTAAACCCGAGAGAAAGTGTAATCACGGAAATCCATGAAAGTATGATAAAAATATTAAATGCGTGATCTTGAATATAATATAATAATCCTTTTTTTGACATATTATTATATTATATGTATAAAATAATTTTACACGAGACGACTATATTTTACATATTTTTACGAGTCTTGAGTCTCCTGCGTTTTTTATTGATACGTGACGCGCGTTTTTTGTTTTTATTCTTTTTGTTACCAGTTTTCCTAGTTTTCTTTTTTCCGCGCATTCTTTTTCGACTGCGTTTTCCACCATAGTCCGTATCGTCGTTTTCTTGAACAACCTCTTCCAAATCAGGCACAGTTATATCTACTCCGTCAGCAGAATATAATGTTGTTGGATCATTATCTCCTTCTTTTCTATAATGATGTTCCCCGTTTACTTGCTCAACCCAAATGTATTTTTCACGGTTTTTTATAAAGTCCGGTTGCCGATTATCTTGAGGAATATCTGTAAGATTTTTTTGCACTCTTGGCAATAATTTTTTTGGTGGTATTTTACCACTCTTTGTATTCGTTGTTGTTAATTCGTACAATCTATTAGTAATTTCTCCGATAAGGTTATGTAATGACGCAAATCTTTTTGCTGATTTTTTTAACAGGGGATTTGTTTGTTTATTTAAATCTTTAATTACATCTTCTGTAACCATTGCATGTTCTGTTGGTAGTGGATATTTTGAATACTTTTTACCTATATATGTAAATAAATCAACGGATTGTTGTGATTGAGATGAATCAGGATCACTATTAGATAAACTTACATCTGTTTCAGTTCCACTTTGGCTTACATCATTATCAAATCCATCATAATCAGTGTCGGAAGAATCAGAATCCGTATCAAGAATTAATTGAGAAATAATATTTTGTAATAATTCATTTAATTTATACGCGACTATATTATCACCTGGAATAAATATATTATATTTTTCTGGTATACTCGCATCTAAAGGTCTCAATGGCTCTTTAAAAACAATCATTTCAATTAATTCACGCAATATTCTAAAGACAGGTCCAGTTTTTACATCATTCACCGCGTCTAATTCAATAACTTCAATTTCTATATACATTTGCGCAATTGAACATTTTTTTCGTTCTTCAATATTGTCTTTTCGTTTTTTGTCTTTCTTATCTTTATCACCAATAATACGAGCTAATTTAAATCCGTCTTTAAGAACTTCTTTCACTAAAGTAAGCATCGCCTCCGCAGTAACACTCGGAGTAAGTAAAACAGGATATCCCGTTTTATTACTTGTTTGACTCCTTTGTTTTTTAATTATTTTTCCACTAGAGGGTATTTGTAATTTTTGTTGAATAATATCATTATAATATTCTAATTTTTTTGGTTCAGTTGAATATTTTCTTCTAACACCAGAAATAATATCATCTATATGTTTGTTTTTGCCATCATCTGTAGAAATTGTATCTGTTATTATAAAATAATTATCAGTATCATCTGTCTTTATCATTTCACCTTGTTTATCTCTTAAATACCGAATACCCATTAAATCACTCGAAAATCTTATTATTTCTTTAGAATTACCAGTTTCCATTTCTGTATTTATATTTACGCGTAACTCCTCGTCAATTGTGGTAACATCTTTTATTACCATATCAATCGCAGCAAGAACATAATAATTTTCACTTCTAGGGTATTTAGTTTTGTCTGCGTTTTTTTCTGATGTTTCCATCTGATCATTATTTTCATCTGGTACAAAATACATTATTTTTTTTAAATTACAGTCGACTGATAACAATGTAACTGGAAATTTTACGGGATTATTCATTGTTCTCATTGTAAATTTATTATGGTCTCCTTTACCGTTAATTTCAATAATAAATTTGTATGATTTATCTGGAGAATAAAACATATCAAATTCTATACAATGTTTTAAATCCGTAAAATATAAAGCACTTTGCAAAAATGCGATTAATAATACAAGCGAACTTATTAATTTATAGATAATTTCGTTTTTATCATTTTCGTTATTCAACCAAAAGACATAATCAAGATCCGCACTTGTTTTAATTTCGTCATAGAGTAAATATCTGAACAAATCACCTCCCGATACAGAAGCATAACCTTTGTCATTTAAAAGTAAATATAAACAAAAAATACTTGATATGAGTCGACTTAATTGACGCAAACTTGGTAATTTTCTAGAAGGGTCTGGTTGGTATCTACGATCTTGTAACACGTATAAATCTGGATAATAATCTAATAATTCGGTATCAAACTTAGAATAATAATCTTTTAAATTTTTGTACGTTTCTTCCTGTGTTTGTTCTCCATCTTCAGTTATTGAATTTCTCTCCACAGGACATTCATTATGCGCTGGACCTGTAGTTTTTTTAACAGGTTCGGTTATGATTTGATTATTTTCACCAGTATCATATATCGGTTTTTTAATTTGTTTCTCCATATTTTTTGAAATAACCGTAACTTTCGCATTAGATACGGTAGCTGCCCATTCGATTATTTGAAAAATTCTTGAATTTATTTGTTCTGTATGATAAGGATAAGAACGATAATATGGGTAAATATTATCTTTTATTAAAAGAAATAATTCCATTATACCGTGTTGAAGTGTTTTATTTTGTTTCGTCGCTTCATCATCAAACATTATATCATTTAAATCTGGTTGATTTTCAACATTTAAATCTGGTTGATTTTCAACATTTAAATCTGGTTGATTTTCAAATGTATATTTTAAGGCATTCGCTCGTGCAATCGCAAAAGGTAATATATCTCGTGGCAAAAATTTGAGTAAAGGAAGAAATGTTACAAGAAAATTTATATTAAAAAAATAATATTTAGATAGTGTTTCGGATTCTGAACCGCCAATATCCATTTCATTTGATTTTATATAAGATTCTGTGATAAAATTCGGTTTAATATACTCATTGTATAATTCTTCATCAACGTTACATGTAACAAAAGTGAATAATATCGTTTTACCTTTTGTTTTGATATGATTTAAAAATTTATCATCACGAGTATCCCCATTATTCCATTTAATAACAATATTGTGACTTACATGGTTATAAAATAATATATCGGGATGTTTGTTTTTAAAGTTATCATGCTCTATTTTTTCGGGTTCTACCGTAAAGTCTTTATTATCGATATAACTTTTAAGAGAATCTTTACAAATAAAAAGTATAATAGATGATATTAAATGATTGACAAATTCATCATCTTTATTTATCAAATAATATTCTCTATGATTATTTAAAGCTTTTATATAATATGAATTTTTTGTATTATTGTTTTCTTGTTCTTCTGTCAATCGCGGTGAATCAGGAACAATTTCACTTTGTAATTTTTCTATATAACCAGGAATACTTGGGGGAATTTTAATCATAAATGGTTGATTCCAAGAAAATTCAACAACTTTATCATCATTCTTGATGAGGTCGATTTCAAATTTGATGGATGGATTTTCATATATAGAATCGTTTACTTTTTGTAAATACGCTGTAAGATTAACCATATCACTTGAAAAATTAGCATCTGGTAAAATATTATAATCACTATCTTCATTTTCTTCATTATTATCTTGTGCGGGTTCATTTATAATTTCATTATTTGCATCTTGTTGAGGTTCATTTATAATTTCATTATTTTCATTATTTTCATTATTTTCATTATCAATATCTATATCTTCAAGTTCATTGTCCATTATTTTATCCACTAATATAGTTGTCTATAATAATATTACTAAAATACATTTATTTTATTATAAATAAAAATTAAAAATTAAAATAGTAAAATATTATATATAACAAATATATAATGAGTCAATTAAATTATGGTGAAGTATCTTCTTCGCAAAGAGTAGATTCAGCGAATTTAAGAATATATGACAGAAATATTCCATCTCAATTATTACAACCATATTTGAGTGTAAGACCCGTCATGACTAAATATTCCCTGATGCCGATTGTTGATCCTCGCGCTCCTATCAATGTCCCAATGGAACAACTACCCATTTATAACACCGAAAAAGTATTTAATCCTGGTAATGCCACTGCGCCATGGTCTGGATATGCCTCAAATGTGAATGTAGAATCCGATTTACAAAACCGTGTTTTTGCCCTTCAGAAATGCAGTCAAGCAGTGTATGTCCCTAGTAGCGAGAGTGATTTATATAAATTCAGTTTTAAACCAAACAATGAAACGGCACAACCTTTTCCGAATTTATTCAAAGACGAACAATTTAGCGATTTCAATCCGAATCCTGAAAATATTGGGTTTGGTGTTTTTCAAAATGCCACTCGTCAACAATTGAAAACCGTGGGTGATTTTTATGCGAACAAAGATGTGTATAATTGTGTAAATGATTTGATTGAACAAAAAACCCAGCAAAAAGATGTGAAACCACCCAATAGCAAGCCTAGCCAAAAGCCTACCACAAATACTAAATAATACCGATTCTATATATAATATATTTAATAAGCTATATATTATAAATGACGACAGAACAACCTCCACAAAATAATACAAAAAATGTTAATCAATTCAATTATGTGGATCAACTTACGCTGGAGTGTCTCATGAATAAAGAACAATATTCTTTACACATGAAAAATCCTATGACATCTAAAAAGATCAACAATAGTGACCGAAAATTCTACAAGAAACGCATCTATGATTTAACAAAACAATTACTGAATAATCAGACCACTGACAAAATGTTTCCCGATATCATTTTTTCTTTTGAATCCTACATTAAGGCGTGTATCGATTATTTCAAAGTATTGGATAAAAGCGATATATTACAACAAGATTACCAAGATATTCCTGAAGGTGATCATTTCCCGGAAGAACTAAACACGGATGATATAAGTAATTCACAAGAGGCAGACCAATTAATGTTACGCACCATTAAAATCCAAGAACCTAATGCTCTTGAAAAATTGGTGAAACGGACAACTACAAAACTAAAAAAACCAATGATTTTACCAAGGGAAAAAGAGATTAATTTAAAAGACCCCAATTTGAAAAATAAAGGAATTCGTAAAAAGAATAATATCAACAATAAATATGACGACGAAAAAAAATAATAAATATAGAAAAACAGGAAAGGGAAGAAAAGAGAGAAGAGATAGAAAAGATGCGAAAAATAAAAAAGGAGGAAATAAAAATAAAACACACAAAACACATAAAAAAAGAGTAGGACCTGTTTTAGAAAAACAACAAATGAAAGTAAAATGCGCACCAAAGGGCAATAAAGAACAAAAAGATTATACTTGTTATGACGATGAAGCACTCTATAAATTAAAAGAACTATGGAATGCGCGACATCCCGACGCATTGATCAAAACCAACGACACCAAACAAATATGGAATGAATTAAATAATTACCTCAAAAGCGCCTGTAACAAAGAGTCATGTTGGTTAGAACAAAAATTTGTCGACACAAAAGTCGCACGAGATTTGGAAACCGAATCGTTTGCGCCAGAATCTCCCAAAGAATGGAAATTGAATCCGAATGAGTGGTTGTCTAGTGTGGAAATCATGAATGTCATGAAACAATACGAAAAAGCCTATAAGTGTTTTGATTTTATTGGACCATCGCCGATAGATTACGACACGCACGAATTATACGGTGAATGTGTGTGGGAAGAATTGTGCCATTTCAATTTGGAAGATGAAATCAAAAAAGGGCGTTTCAAAATAGGTATTATTTTCAATTTAGACCCGCATTACAAGGGGGGATCCCATTGGGTGTCGATGTTTATAAATATTAAAAAGGCGCAAATATTCTATTTTGATAGTGCGGGTGATGCGATTCCACGACAAATCAAGAAATTCGTAAATATGGTGAAAAAACAAGGAATGGCACTGCCCGTCGGACAAAAAATCGATTTTAAATTTGACCAGAATTATCCAGTGGAACATCAATATGGAGACACCGAATGCGGAATTTACGCAATTTATTTTATTGTTCACATGTTGGAAGATAAGCACACGCCGGATTATTTTAAACACCATATATTAAAAGACGAATATATGCAGCAATTTAGAAAGGTTTATTTTAATGAGGATTTATAATATTACATAATATTACATAATAATATAAATAATATAAAAACATATCATAAAAACATAGATAATATATGTTGAAATTCTTTTCGTTTTGTTGTTTTATAGATAAAATATCTAAAGAAGATTTAGTTTTTGCTTTAAAGTTATTATTATCATCATTAGATTATTATGTAAAATCATATGAATTTATTATTTACACAAATTTTGATATTGATATTAATAATAAAAACTTAATCATAAGAAATTATTATGATAATAAAATTATTAAATATTGCGATGGAGATACGACATTTGACAAATGGTTTAATTTGAGTTTTAATAAAATAAACATATATAAAGATTTATATGATGAATATAATGAAAATTATATATGGATTGATTTAGATACAGTTATTGTTAGTGATATATCTTATTTAGAAAATCTAGACAACTTTTTTATAGAACATGGAGGAAATACAAATGAACCATTTCCAATTGTTCATAATCATTTTGATTTGGATATTAATAGAACGATACAAGGATCTACATGGAAATTAAATATACAACTATATCATTCATTCATGGAAACATTAGAGGAATTAAATAAACAAAATTTAAGAATTTGTTACGACTTTCAAGGATTAGTAGCATATCACTTATATAAAAAATTAAATGGACAAATAAATGAACAAAATATTAATGTGTTAGGCTTAAATTGTCATGTTAATACAATAAATGGCTTATCTATATGGACTGATTTTATAACTAATACAAATGTTCATTGTAATATAATTGGATTACAAAATTTATATTATGAAAATGAGGTGTTAAAAAGTAATTATCATCCAAATAAAGAAATACATTTTTTAACTTGTACTTTTTATTCATTAAATGAAATTAAACATACTGAATTATTTAAAGAATTATTCAAACATTTATTAACTTTTTAAATTTAAAAAATTACAAACAATAACAAAAAACAATATATAAATAAATCACACTATTTATATATTATATATTTACTTGAAATAAAATGTCCGCATCATTTATCACGAATGAAAATATTGATTTACTATGGGAAATTATATTGGAAGAAGAATTTATTAGAAAGGTCGTGTCTCGAGAAAAAATTGTAGAATTTCGCAATTATTTCATTGTTCAAATAAAGGAATTTCAAAATGTGACCGCAAAACTAAATATACCATTGGTTCAGTTGAATAAACAGTTCATTACTAATTTTATGACAGTCATGCGGTCGCAGCAACTTGTGCCCCAAAACACCCAGAATAAACAATTATACACGTCACAAGAAATACAAGCCGAAAGAAAAAGTCAATTCGAAAATGATTTAACCCGGAAACAAAACGAATTCACCCGCGGTATGTCGGTGCCTGTGCCAGAAATTCCCAAATTCAGCGAGGATTTAGATAAACCTATCGGGAGCGCCATGGACGAATTGATTGCGAAAACCTTGGCTGAAAGAAATTATGAAATACAACAAATACAAAGACAAATGCCTGGTCCTCCACCACCATCACAGCAAACACCACAACAAATCAAGTATATTAAAATCGGCGAAGAAGTAAAAGGACCAGTGATGACACCCATTGATGTAAATGATGTATTTGGTAAGACACCTGAAAAAAATACAGGAGTCGTCAAAAATGTATCCTGGGGTGAAAATGAGTATCAAGAATATCCTCCGTCACAACAACAACCTCAAGAGGAAACTGGATTTAATCATTTGTTTTCAAAATTAAAAAAGGTGGAAACGAAAACCCAAGAACAACAAGATATACAGGATTTAAAAATCTCTGTGAGCGAAATTCAAAAACAAATGACTACCATTCATGAAAAAATAGAAATTCTTTTGAATAGAATAGAATAAATGATATAAAAGTGTTTTATATTATAATATAATTACTATATATTACAATACAATACCAAATGATGATTATACGTTTTTTATATATTATTACATACAACATATGTTGTATTTATATTACATATACAATACTGACAGCAGCGTGTAGAGTAAAAACCCAAAAAAGAATCAAAATAGAAAATAACCGCGTCAAATATATAAAATACAATTATATTAGCAACAAAGATACAGTTTGGAATCACGGGGAAGTCGCATGGGAAACCGGTTGGGAAAAAGAAAAAACGGAGCTTCGGTCACAACCATTGTTTATCGTGGAATATGACTATTCATCCTCTGCAATGGAACTAAAAAACCAAAACAAATGCGATCAAATCATACAACAGCAAAAAATATATGTAAACGCGTCATTCTTTGGTTTTTTGAAAATATTTTACGAAGAATTTTTGCGAAGAGACAATTTCATCATTCAATTTGAAAACATCGAATACTCAATCTATCATTCACTATTTTTAGTATTGTCCCTTGTATTGAATATTAGTTACAAACAAAGCAAGAAACTAGAGATTCTTGCGCTTTCAAGTAACAGTGAAAATAATGATTCTCGTTATTTGAATCAATATATGAAAATAAAAAAAAATTCAATGAGCTTTTTTCTAGTAATATTTTATATTTTCATAAAAAATGTGGGAATCGCAGAATGATTGCGCATATACGTTTCACGTTCATACTTTTTTAACTACTTGTTGTCCCTTATTGTTTGTTTCCACTGTACCAACCATGACTGGTTCAAACCCTGGTTTTTCAAGTGCTTGTAAATAACTATCATAATCGTATAAATTACCCAGGCGGTCGTTCATTTTACGATAAATATATTTCTTACCACTAATGGTAACCTCTTTTCCTTTCCATTCGACCGCCTTTTTATTTATAGACGCCACAGTGTCGGTTTGATCCAAAGAAATAGATGGATTATACGAAAACATATTAGGGTTTGTTTGTCCAAATTGAATACAATGTAGATTTTCTTTTGATCCGCGTTTGGAATAAATCGCGCAATCAATAGAGGATTCTTTTACCGCTGTTAATAATTGATTTGTAACTTCTTCTTTAATCGTAGAAATTTCAAATAACGCTTCATCACTCGTAAGTGGTATATATGCCATTTTATCTTTTCCAGATTCTACGATCTTGTATTGCTTTTTACTCAAATCTTTGTTTTTCAATTCAATAGACAAATCGCTATCTATTTGCGCCTTAGTAAAGCT
>Ga0209597_1003015_pt1 | contig 10521 bp, 4 predicted proteins | sample M_140625_MF_Meta_FD_187316 | JGI IMG/M metagenome (GOLD analysis project Ga0209597, IMG submission 187316) | Freshwater microbial communities from Lake Montjoie, Canada to study carbon cycling - M_140625_MF_MetaG (SPAdes) (version 2) | ecosystem: Environmental > Aquatic > Freshwater > Lake...
GTTCCCAGTCTGACACCCCCTTACAGCGCCCACGACGCGGCTCCCTAAACTGGTCGCCTCACGCCCCTCGGATGACGATGGTGCAAAAAAGCCCTTTGCCTTCGACGCCGGCTTCCGGACTCTCCCAGCGTCTCGTGCAACACCATCCGAAGCATTACTGCGGGGTCTTTGGCATCCATGGGCATCCGAATGCCGCCGAACTGACCTACTACGGCCTCTACGCCCTTCAGCACCGCGGGCAGGAGAGCGCGGGCATCGTCACCACCGACGGCAAGACCTTCAACATCCACCGGGGCATGGGGTTGGTGCCGCAGGTCTTCAACAGCGATGTTCTGCATCGTCTGGTGGGCCATACCGGCATCGGGCACACCCGCTATTCGACCACCGGTTCGTCGAACATCGTCAATGCCCAACCCCTGACCGTGGACTGCGCCAAGGGACGCATCGCCATCGGCCACAACGGCAACCTCACCAACGCGGCTCAACTGCGCGAAGAACTCGAGGCCAGCGGATCCATTTTCCAAACCACGGTGGACAGCGAGATCATCTTGCATCTCCTCGCCCAACCCGCCCGCGATGGGCACGAGAGTGCCTTGATCGAGACCATGCGACGCATCGAAGGTGCTTATTCGCTGGTCATCCTCACTGAAAACGAACTGATCGGAGCCCGCGATCCCCACGGATTCCGCCCATTGGCCCTCGGTCGTATGGACAACGGAGCCTTTGTGTTGGCTTCAGAGACCTGCGCTTTTGACCTGATCCAAGCCAAGTACGTCCGGGACATCGAACCGGGTGAGATCGTCATCATCAACTCCGAGGGCGTTCACAGCATCCAGGCCTTTCCGACTCCCCGACGCGAAGCCTTCTGCGTCTTCGAGTACGTCTATTTCGCCCGACCCGATTCCAACATCGCCAACCGAAACGTCTACAAGGTGCGTGTGGAGATGGGCCGCCAACTGGCTCGCGAACACAAGATCAAGGCCGATGTCATCGTGCCGGTGCCCGATTCAGGGAACTGCGCTGCACTGGGATACTCGCTGGAAAGTGGTATCCCCTTCGAGATGGCCTTCGTGCGGAATCACTACGTCGGCCGAAGCTTCCTGCAACCCTCGCAGTTCATCCGTGACTTCAACGTCCGGGTCAAACTCAACCTCATCGCTGACTTGGTGCGCGGAAAAAGCGTGGTGATCGTGGATGATTCCATTGTCCGGGGCACCACCAGCAAGGCCCGGGTCACCTCCCTGAAAGAGGCTGGAGCCAAGGAAGTGCACGTGCTCGTGAGCTGCCCGCCCCACATCAATCCTTGCGTGTACGGCATCGACTTCCCGGAGCGCAGCAAACTGATGGCGGCCACCAACACGCAAGACGAAATTCGCCGGTTTCTGAATGCCGATTCCCTCGGCTACCTGAGCCTCGACGGCATGGTCGCAGCCACGGGGCGTCCCAAGAACGCGTTCTGTTTGGCCTGCTACGACGGCAACTACCCTGTCGACTTCGACCCGGCCACCGACAAACACATCATCGAACGTCGTCGTTCCCGAGCCGGTTCCCTCACCTCCGAGCTGGAGGCATCTCTGCGGCAGCCCCGGTTGCTTTGAGACAGACACGCCGATCGGGATTGATGATCCCTGCAGCAATTCAATCGCAGTCCGCACGCTGAGTGCGATTGCCGGCTCACAACCGACCATCGCACTCACTGCTTTGAGGTATTTCGAGGCGGTTTTGGAGAGTTCTCACGGCGTCATCGATCTGACGAAGCGCTCGGATCCGGCACTCGTTACAAGCCTCCGACTCTCCTCTGCGGCACCCCGCGAGAGAACCGACCGACAAGAAGCGGAAAACCCGAGAAACTCAGACTTGCGTACGATGGGAAAACCGGAGAAAAACGTTGTGAACCCCCGAAGGAATCTTCTGATGCGTCACACCACCCTGTCCAGAAGCGCTGCCCAGAAGCGCTCGTCGGCATTTACCCTCATCGAGCTGCTGGTTGTCATCGCGATCATCGCGATCCTCGCCGGCATGCTGCTACCCTCACTGGCCAAAGCAAAATCCAAGGCTCAAGGCATTCAATGCATGAGCAATGGCAAGCAAATGGCCTTGGCCTACCAGCTCTACTGCGGAGACAACCGAGATATCCTCCCGGGCAACCTCGACGGCGGGACCGGTCTAGGCCAAACCAACCTCACCTGGTGCGTCGGTTGGCTGAACAACACCGCCTTCACTGCGGACAACACCAACCGCCTCATGCTCATGAACTCCCAGCTCGGTAAATACGCCGGAACACCGGGAGTTTACAAGTGCCCCGCGGACCGCAGCCGGTCCAAGGGCAAGACGGGGGATGAACGGGTCCGTTCGATCTCCATGAATGGCTATCTCGGCGAACGAGGCGGCCCCTACTCTGCGGGCTACACTCAGTTCAAGAAACTCTCTCAGATCCAGAAGGCTTCCGGCACTTGGGTTTTCCTCGACGAGCGTGAAGACAGCATCAATGACGGGTGGTTTGCCGTGAACATGGACGGCTACGATCCAGAACGCTCGACCGCCTACACCATCGTCGATTTTCCGGCCAGCTACCATAATGCTGCTGGCGGTCTGTCCTTCATCGATGGTCACTCAGAAATTCGCAGGTGGATGGATGGTCGCACCCGTCCCATCGTCCGTTTCGGCCAGGCGCTCTCATTGGGCATTGCCTCTCCAAACAACGTGGATGTGGCGTGGCTTCAGGAACGCAGTTCCGTGAAAGAGATCAATCCGACCCGCTGATTGCACCGGGAACAATCCCTCGTGCAACCTCAACCCCGGGCCGGCGGCGCACACCGTCTCCGGCACCGGTGAATGAATCCAAAATCCGGCCAACCTTTAAACCGTATTCCGGGTTCTCCCACCGACATCCTCAGTCCAAATCTGAACCCAGGGTTTCGCCCAGGGTTTACGATCCTGATGGTGTCGGTTTTGTTTTTGCTGAGCGCGTGCCGCCGCCCAGATCCGCCGGCCGTCGGTGATCCTGCTTCGGACCCTGCCCTAGATCCGGCGGTTCGTGCCCACGTTCAGACCTTGGTTGCCGCCGCTAAGGTCCAACCCCGCGACGCCACAGCTCGAGCCCACCTTGGAATTGCCCTGGCCGCCAACGGCCTATGGAACGATGCCAGATTGGCCTTTCAGGCAACGGCCGCTTTGGATCCGGACGAACCTCTGGCCCCCATGTACGCTGCGGCCGCCCTGCAAGAGCTCTCGGATGGCCCCGGGTCTCTGCGGGAATTCCGGGAATTGGCCCAACGCTTTCCAGGCTTTGCCCCCATCTGGTACCGGGTCGGAGAAGCCAGCCTTCGGGCCGGTGAATTGCAACCGGCTGAACACGCCTTTGCCACCCTGACTCGACTGGCTCCCAAGGAATCCCGAGGGGCCCTCGGTCTGGCGGAGATTCATTTCCGGCGTGGTGAAGCCAACCAAGCCCTGCCGCTGGCGGAGCAAGCACTCCGTCTAGATCCGGGATCCAAACCCGCCTTCTACTTGCTCGGCCAAATCCTCCGCTCGCTCGGGCGGACCAACGAAGCGCGTTTAGCCATCGCCGCAGGGACCGGAGAAGCTCGACAACCCATGTCCGACCCCTGGGCGGAGGCCGCACCTGAGCAAGTCCGTTTGCTGCCGGGAGTCTTCCAGCAAGCCGAGGCCCTGTCGGCGTTGGGACGACCGGAGGGTGCCGTGGCATTGCTGGAGCGCATCCGACCCTTTCATCCCAATCACCCGGGACTGCTCAATCAACTGGGCGTGGCTCTCAACCGATCGGGCCAACCCCAGAAAGCCCTCGCCTTGCTGGATCCGCTTTCGGCTGCAGACCCCAAGGCAGTGGCACTGCGCATCACCCGCTCCCACGCCCACGCCCAACTGGGCAACCAGGAAGCCGCCCTTTCAGAGGCACGTGAAGCGGTTCACCTGGCTCCGCGACTCTCCCAATCTCATCTCGCGCTGGCCAACGCCCACCTCGCCGCCGAACAAGATTCCGAGACACTCCTAGCTCTCGAAGAGGCCTCACGCTGCGATCCTGCCAACGCCGAGATCCTGCTCGAAGCAGCCACCATCCGGTGGCGCAATTTGCATGAAGGGGCGCCCGCCATGGCCTTGTTGAACCAGGCTCTGGAGATCCACCCCGCACTCGTTCCAGCCTTGCGTCTCCTCGCTGAAATCCAAGGTGCGACCGGAGACTCCGAAGGATCGCTGCGCACGACGAGTGTGCTGCGATGGCTGGCGGCCCGAAGCGGAGAACGTGCGCCATGAATGCCGTGCCGTTTCTGGGTCAAATACGTTGGGGAGTCATCGCTGTTGTGATCGTTCTATTGTTCGGTTGCTCTCGTGAACCAGCCGATCGACCAGTGACAACGAAGAGCGAACTGGCGTCCACCCACCGGACCCTGGCTCGCCCTTGGTTCACCAACATCGTCAGCGGCAGCGGTCTTTCGTTCATCCACCATTCTGGAGCCTCCGGCCGGTTCTGGCTCCCGGAGATGGAAAGCGGGGGTGTCGGACTCCTCGACTACGACGGCGATGGTCTTCTGGATGTATTTTGCGTCGATGGAGGATCGCTGGATCCGGATCGACCCGCCGCCCCGGCTCACCGACTTTACCGCAACCTCGGCCAGTGGCGTTTTGAGGATGTCACAGCCACCGCCGGCCTAGCCTGTCCCTCCGGCTACGGGATAGGTTGCACGGTCGGCGATTACGATGGCGACGGCCGAGAGGACCTCTATGTCACCCAAGTCGGCTCCAACCGGCTTTACCGGAATCGCGGCAACGGAACCTTCGAAGATGTCACGGCTCGAGCCGGGGTGGCCGTCAACCGCTTCAGCACCAGTGCCGCGTTCGTGGACGTCGATCAAGACGGTGATCTCGACCTCATGGTGGTCAACTACGTGCGCTGGTCCCCGAACATCGAAATGGAGTGCTTCTCTGACGGCGGCCGACGGGATTACTGCTCGCCCCGCAATTACAACGCAGCGACCCCGACAGTCCTCTTTCGCAACCGGGGGGACGGCACGTTTGAAGACGTCACCACTGCCGCCGGTCTGGATCGCGCCTACGGCAACGGCCTCGGCGTCGCCACGGGCGATTTCGATCACGACGGCCGGATAGACCTCTTCGTAGCCAATGACGCCACCCCCAACCAACTCTGGCTGAACCGGGGCCAATGGCGCTTTGAAGAGGATGCCCCGCTGCGCGGCTGCGCGCTCAATTCCATGGGTATTCCACGAGCTGGAATGGGCGTCGTTGCCGTGGACCTCGAACAGCGGGGTTGGCTTGATCTCTTCGTGACCCACTTGGTTGGAGAGGGCAACGGATTCTTCCGCAATCAGGCCGGTCTGTTCGTCGACGCCGTCACTCACGATGGACCGATGGCTGGAAGCCTTCCTCACACCGGTTTCGGTGTGAGTGCCACCGATTTCGACAATGACGGCCAATTGGATCTCTACGTCGCCAATGGACGGGTCCGACTGGGAACTGGAACCCACTCGGCATCCAGCGACCCGTTTGCGGAGGCCAATTCATTGAACCGAGGCCTGGGAAGTGGGCGCTTTGCCGCAGTCTTGCCCGAAGGAGGGACAACCCCATTGCTGGAAGCCACCAGCCGCGGACTGGCCGCAGGCGATCTCGACAACGACGGCTTGCAAGACTTGGTCGTGATTAACCGAGATGGCCCAGTGCACCTGCTGCGCAACATCAGCGCGACCGACCGATCTTGGATCCAAATTGAATTGCACGGACGACGCGGCTTGAACCCGCGCAACGCGATTCTACGCCTCGAGTCCGAGACCGGAGTCCAATGGCGGAGTCACCAACCCAACCAGGGCTACTGCTCCAGTGGCGACCCTCGGGTCCACTTTGGTCTGGGCTCGGCCCAGAAAGGCCGCCTCTGGGTTCGGTGGCCCGATGGGACTGCCGAGGACTTTGGCGTGCTGGAATCCCGGAGCAGTCACCGCATCGAAGCCGGACGCGGCACACCGGCTCCGGGATCATTCACTTGGTGAATCCTTCGTTTCCTCTACCTCGATAAGCCAGATTCCGGCACACACCCAAGACGGAATTTGACCGCCTCATCGGTCTCGATACACTGCTTAGCATGATCTCCCGTTTGGCCTGCCAAGGCGCAATTGCTGCGGTGTCGTTGCTTCTGTTCACTGCTGGCTGTGGAAAATCCGAGGACGCCGCCAAGGTGGTCGATGTGTCCGCTCAGGTGGCTCAACTCAAGGGTGGCACCGATGCTCAGGCCAATGCACTGAGCGAACTGGCCGCCGGAGGGCCAAAGTCCGCCTCAGCAGTCAAAGACATCATCCCTCTGCTCAAGTCGGACGACACGGTGATCCGCCGCCTGGCTGCCTACGCCCTTTGCCAGATCGGACCCGCGGCCAAGGCGGCACTTCCGGACCTCAAAGCCCTGATGCAAGATGCGGACATAAGCACCGCCACAACTGCGATCAACGCAATGAACGCCATTGATCCCTCATCCACCGATGGCGTCAAAGTGCTGAACGTGACCCAGTAATTAGGTACCCATTCAACCACTTCGGCGTCGGACCCAAAAATCGTCACCAAAAGTTTCTTTGGACGGTAGCATCCGGCGTTCATTGTGCTACTGACGCCCATCCCCAAGAGATCGCTGACCTCTCGTACACCATTGAAATGGGAAGGAAGCGTTACTACGAACCATTCCCATGCGCTTGCTACCACTGTTTGCTTACCGTTCGATAAAACTGCTTCCGGCGCTCCTAGGGGTCTTTTGCGTGAGCCTCGCACTTTTAGGTGCGAACCCCACGCAGTCATTCCGAGCCAAAGCATTCCCCGAACCGGATTCTGACGGGGACGGGCTGAGCGATGTCCTCGAACTGCGCTTCGGCAGCGATCCCTTCGTGGCCGACACCGATGGCGATGGAGCCAACGACCTCGCGGAATTCACAGCCAACACACTGCCCCGCGACAAGACCAGCATCCCCCTCTTTCAGACCGTCGACCGGGATCGACAGCTGCTCAGCGGTGATTTGCTGCGACTGCGCCCGCTTTCACTCAAACCCCTCTCGCTCAAGACCAACATCACGATCGTCACCAACGATCCCCCGCCGGACGGAGGCGACCCGACCTACACCACCAACAACACGATCGTCACCAATTACACCACCTACCAGTGGTACCGGGACGGCAAGTTTCTGACCGGCCAAACCAATGTGAGCCTGGTTCTTTTCGGCGTCGAACGCCCAGATTCCGGTCGTTACACACTGGAGGCTCAATTGGAGAGCACCCTTCAGCGCGAACCCAAAGGGACCCGCATTGATGTCTTGGGAGTCCGTCCTTTGAGGGAGTTTCCGAGACCGTCGGGTGAACTCGTGGTCTGGGGACGCGAAGTCGGCTCCACTCCCCCGAAATTGACCACCGCCGTCGCCGTCGCCCGGGGCTTCGTCCACGGCTATGCCCTCGATTCTAATGGAAAACTTTGGGGATGGGGAACCAACACCCTCGGCCAGCTCAGCACCCCCAATAGCCTGCCTCCAGTTCAGACTGTCTCCGCAGGGGCCTTCCACACCCTGGCGATATTGACCAATGGAATGGTCCGGGCCTGGGGCGACACTCGTTATGGACAAACGGCCGTTCCGCCGGAATCGACGGAAGCCATCGCCGTGGCCGCGGGTCATTTCCACTCGGTGGCCCTGCGCCCCGATGGCACCGTCGTCTGTTGGGGCGACAACAGCAGCCTGCAATCGGTGGTGCCGGCCGGACTTTCCGGAGTGGTGGCCATCGCCGCCGGCGCAGCCCATACCGTGGCCCTGAAATCGGATGGATCTGTGGTGTGCTGGGGATCCAACGGTCGGAGACAGGCTGCAATTCCTGCCAAACTCCCTCGCATCGCTCGGATTGCCGCAGGCGACTACCACACTCTCGCCCTGTCCCGGGAGGGAGTCATTCTGGCCTGGGGTGACACGGCCTTGAAGCAAGTCCCGGCGCCGCCCCGGATGCCGCCAGCCGTGGCGATCAGCGCCGGTGCGGGTTATTCCTTGGCTCTGACGGCCGCCGACAATGCAATCGGCTGGGGTACCCCGGCCGTGGCGGCCCAATCCACTCCCCAGACCAATCTCTTCACCCTGAGTGCCGGCTTCCAGGCCGCGGCCGGAATCCGGGCCCGCATCGATGGCGACCAGGATGGTGTCGACGATTCCACCGAGGTTGCGTTGGGTCTGAATTCCGTCGTCCCGGACACCGACCAAGACGGATTGGAGGACGGCATCGAACTCCGCATGTTCCTCAATCCGCTCTCTCCCGATTCCGACGGTGATGGCGTCCTCGATTTAGCTGAACTCACTCAGAGCAGCGATTCCGATGGCGATGGCGTTCCGGACACCGAAGAACTGCGCCTTGGCCTCAACCCGTTGGACCCGGACAGCGACTCCGATGGTTCTCCGGACGGAGCGGAACTGGCGGCGGGCACCAATCCGTCTTTGGCCGAGAGTTATCCGGTCTTTGAGTTACTCGAGCGCGATCGCCAAGTCCTTGCCGGGGACAGGCTAGTCTTGCGTGCAGTCGCCCTGAAACCAGCCACTGCAACCGCCACTGTGGTGATACCACCGGTAGTTCTTCCGCCGACTCCGCCGGTGGACCCGAATGCAGATCCCGGCACAGACCCCGGAACGGGTACGGGCGGGAGCATCACAAATTCTCCTCCCACACCCCCCGCCGTAGCCGCCAAGGCTCCATCATTCCAGTGGTTCCGCGACGGCAAGGCCTTGGCAGGCCAGACCAACGCCAACCTGGTTCTGCACGATATTCTTCCTGAAGAAGGCGGTATTTACCGGCTGGAAGCGTCTCTCGATACAACCAACCGGATCCAAACCAGCCGAAATTTGCGGGTCGAAGTCCTGCGATTCCCGCGATCACCCTCGCCCGAACGCATCGTGGGCACGGTAGTGGCCTGGGGCGACGACACCTTCGGCCAAACGACGCTGCCCGGTAACATCGGCCCCGTCACCGCGGTTGCTGCGGGTTTTGGCCATTCCCTAGCGCTCCGCACCAACGGCACCGTAGTCGCCTGGGGACAAGATTCTCAGGGACAGGCTCGTATTCCCACCGACCTGAGCTCCGTGGTGGCCATCGCCGCCGGCGCGGCTCATTCGGTGGCCCTGACCGCCGCGGGTCAGGTGATTTGCTGGGGCGATAACACTTGGGGACAGGCTACCGTTCCAGCCGGGCTCACCAACGCCATGGCTATCGCCGCCGGCGACTTGCACACCTTGGCTCTCGACCGAAATGGCAAAATCTGGGCCTGGGGTGACGCCACAGCAGGTCAAACCAATCTGAATGGACGCACGGGCACGCGCATCCTAGCCGGTGCCACCGCCTCAGGCTGGACGAGTACCTCCGGCCAATTCCGTACGGTAGGTCGCCCCGGACTCACCAACCTCACGGGCATCGTCGGATTTGCCTCACGAGAAGACCAAGGCCTCCTGCTCCACCGCAACGGCGCGGTAACAGCCACCCCAGGCTCAGCCGGAAACCCCTCACGCGAGGCCACGCCGGCGCTGAACATTGCCACCACAGCCTCCATCGGAGCGGCTGTGACACCCGATGGATCGGTGACGGTCTGGGGTGACACCAATGCCCTCGCCTGGCGAGTGCCCACCGGGTTGAAACGCATCGAGCAACTGGCCGGCGGAGCCCATCACTTGGTGGCCCTTCAACGGTTGCCTGACGCAGACACCGACGGGTTGGCCGATTCGGTGGAGCGGGCCAATGGATCCGACCCCGCCAACCCGGACTCGGACAACGACGGTCTGGAGGACGGTATCGAAAATCGACTCGGCTCTAACCCGAGCCTCGCAGACACCGATGGGGACGGACTGGGCGACCTGACTGAACTGCAAAACGGTTTTGATCCAGCCAGCGCCACAGAGCGACCCGATGGATGGTTAGGCCTCGAACCGTTGATCGCCCTAAGGAGCTTCGCCCTAGGCGGAGACGGCTACCGTCTTCAGGGATCCCAAGACGGCGTGGTCTGGGGAGATTTAGAAGAGCTCCGGCGCGAGACCAACGGATGGTCCCGCCGCTTCACCAATACCCTCCCGACTCAGGCCTTATACCGTCTCCAGGGGCCTGACCGCAGCAATGCCGACCAGGGCCGCATCAAGGGCAGTGTCTTGGCCTGGGGCGACTCTAGTCTCGGTCAGACTTCTGTGCCGAAATCATTGGGCGTACTCCGCCAAATCAGCGCCGGAACCTGGCACACGCTGGCCTTGCAAACCAACGGCATCGTGGTGGCCTGGGGTGATTCGACCGACGGCAAGTTATCCGTTCCCAACACCTTGCAATCTGTCGTCACCGTCGCGGCCGGCGGTAACCATTCGCTGGCCCTCGACGCCGACGGACATGTCACCGGGTGGGGACGCAATACGTCTGGGCAAGCCACCGCACCGGTATTCAGTGCCCCGGTCACAGCCATTGCGGCCGGCGGCGACTACAGCCTCGCCTTGCTGGCCGACGGCACGGTTA
>Ga0209597_1003016_pt1 | contig 10520 bp, 8 predicted proteins | sample M_140625_MF_Meta_FD_187316 | JGI IMG/M metagenome (GOLD analysis project Ga0209597, IMG submission 187316) | Freshwater microbial communities from Lake Montjoie, Canada to study carbon cycling - M_140625_MF_MetaG (SPAdes) (version 2) | ecosystem: Environmental > Aquatic > Freshwater > Lake...
GTTTGAATCAAGAACTAAAGCACTACTTAAATATAAATTAAAGCTAGCTAAATAAAACTCGAAACCAAACACCTGGGAGCTTTTTTACGTTGTTTAGCAATAAATGTCAAGTTATTTGTTGTCTAAAGGCCCCTATGATTTGATGCCATTTAACACTTTTTCTATCTCTTTATAGGGCTGAGCACCTAACATTCGCTTGCCGTCGGGGAAAATGAGGGTCGGTGTAGATGTAATACCTAATTTTGAGCCTAATTCAAGTACTTGCTCTATAGGTGCCTCACAATTTCCTTTACTAGAGGGAAGTGTCTCATTAAGCGACCAATCAAGCCATGCTTTTGAACGGTCTTTAGCACACCAAATAATCTGTGATTTATTCTTAGCGTCCGGATGCAGTTTTTCAATTGGAAAGAGAAATGTATAAATCGTAATATTATTTAAATGGGTAAATTCATTCTGCTCAAGTCTTTTGCAAAAAGGGCAATCAACATCTGAAAATACAGCCAATTTTCTCGAGCCATCGCCTTTGATGGTTTTAATGGCTGAGGCAAGAGGCAGTGATGCAAAATCAATTTTAGTTAAATTGTCGAGACGCTCTCCCGTTAAATCCTTCTTTGTTTTTGGGTCAACAATATGTCCTTCTGCAATAAGAAAAGAAAAATTTTCATCTGTGTAAACAATTTGGCCGCCCATGAAAACTTCGTAGAGTCCACTGTAAGGAGTTTTCTTAACACTCTCAACCTTATATTTTGGATAGGAAGTTTCAATCATCTTTTTTAAACTGGCCTCATCTGCTATCAAATAAAAAGAAGGTAATAATAAAAGAAGTGCAGTAATTTTTTTTAATGTTGTCATTTAATGAATTGCTTTTTTTATAAGAATTTTTTTAACTAGCTGATTTTGATTGATTTTATTAAGTCCAGAATTAATTACAAAATCTACAATATGATTTTTAGATGTAAAAAGAGAGCTTAACTTATCTGTTAAATAGCTTAGAGATAATATATCAGTCTTTCTGTTGCGATTATATTTTTTAAGAAAAGAATTTAACCCAAGATCATGATGATACTTTTTATTTGAGCTTAACAATTCATCAAACTCTATTACATCTCTTAAACCTAAATTTAAGCCTTGGCCTGCCAGAGGGTGGACCTGATGAGCAGCTTCTCCTACTAGCAAAACACGGTCTGAAATTAATGATTCATTAATTTTCATATTTAAAGGGAAGTGTTGGCGATTAGTTGTTAATACAATCTCTCCGAACATTTCACTGGTTTCTTTTTCTAACATCTGAATAAATTTAGCATCGGTTAAGTTTTTATACTCTTCGAGTATCTCGTTATTTACAGAAAAGACAATAGAAAATTCATGTGTATGAAAAGGTAGAAATGCCAATATACCGTGATACATAAATTTTTGATAAGCGCAACCTTGATGCGCTTTTGACGTTTTAATATTAAATACTATTGCTGTCTGATCAAAATCTTTACTCTTGAAATGTATAGATGACTGGCTACGAACCCAAGAATTAGATCCATCGGCGCCAATGGCTAATTTAAATTGGCGTATATTGTCATTCGCGAAACTAAGATTTATATCTTTCACTCCAACACTTAAAGATTTAATCTTATTTGTTTTAATTTTCTCATAACTGATTTCACTTATTCGATGAATAAATGCTTTTTCAAGGTCGTCATGATTGACAATGAATGCAAGCTCATTCATTCCTGCATCATCAGCATCAAATTTTAAGGATGAATGTTCCTTATCTGAATAAACAATGATTGATCGCACTGAAGACACTTCTTTTTTGGGCAAAAAAGTCCATACGCCATTTTTTTCTAGCCATGTTTTAACGCCTGGAGTAATCGTATAAAATCTTGGATCAGCTTCTTTTTTATGAATAGTTTTTGCATCTGATATTAGCGTTACTTCGATATCATATTTATCTATAGCAATTAAGGTAGCCATGCCCACAATACCTGCACCTAAAATCACTACATCGCTAGATTCTTGCATCATTTACCAAAGCTCATTTTATTGACTAAAAAATTTTTAATAGGTCTAAAGTTATCTAAAAGAGACAAGCTAAATCCTCGTGTTATGGATAGTCCAACCAAGTCATTTGAAAAAATATTAACTAAGGAGTCGGTAAAGAAAAGTGTCTTTTTTGTCTCTGACTGTCTAGATAAGTAATAGGTGCTAACAAATGATTCAGAGCCTATATGAGTTAATTCTGACTCATTCATTAATTTTGATAGTGCATAAGCATCTCTAATACCAGTATTAAATCCTTGTCCAGCAACTGGATGCATTGTTTGTGCCGAATTACCAATCACTACTATGTGAGATTTTGGAAAGTCTTCAAGAACAGTTTTTCTTAATGGGAAAGTAATAAACTTTTCACAATCGAGAAATCTTCCAACCCTGTCTCCAAAGTGCTCATGCAATTTTTCTAAAAATACATTTTTTTTAGTCTTAGCTAGCGCTTGAATGTCTATATCTTTACCTGTCCATACTAATGAAAATTCTTTAGGGCCATTTGGCAAAAGCGCAATAGGTCCCATAGAAGTAAATCTTTCATAGGCCACACTTTTAGGTGGAATTTCTGAAATAACTTTCGTAACAAGCGCTGTATGGTTATAACTGGTTTCTTTTCTTTTAAGATTTTGGATTAAATCAGTAGTATTTTTTCCGCCATCGGCCAATATCAAAAGTGGTGCTTCGAGAGGTAAATTTCTAGCTCGACCATACAAAATAGATTTATCTTTTTTATTTTCGATAGCTGACACTTCAAATTCATAACTAACTTTTACCAGTGAGGATTGACTAATCGTCACTTCAAGAGCTTTTGATAAGTCGCCATAAGAGACAACATAGCCTAATGCGGGTAAATTATATTCATCTGCGGATAGTAAAGCACGTCCAAAGCTATTTTTTTCACTTGTATGAATGCTTTGAATTGGGGTAACTTTTTTTTCTAATATTGTCCATATTCCAAGATTTTCAAGAACCTGTTTTGTTCCATATGAGAGCGCTAATGCTCGCTTATCTGAATGTGCCTCATTTTTTTTTCTTAACTCTAAAAGATGTGAACTTTTATTTTGCTTCGCTAGCAATAAGGAAAAAATCAGCCCAACTGGCCCAGCCCCCACAACGAGGTATTCTGATTTTTTCATTTTGCCATCAAAGCCTCAATGGACTCTATTGTTTTTGGGCTGTCTTTAGTAAGCACTTCGTACCCATCTTGCGTAACTAAAACATCGTCTTCAATTCTAATTCCAATATTCCAAAACTCTTTAGATACTTTTGAAGATGGTCTAATGTAGCACCCTGGTTCCACTGTTAACGTCATGCCTTTTTTTAGTTGTTTCCATTCCTTTGAAACATTTTTATATTCTCCCGCATCATGAACATCAAGCCCCAACCAGTGGCCTGTTCTATGCATATAGAATTCCTTATAAGTGCCTGTTTCATAAATTTCTTCACGACTGCCCTGGCACAAGCCAAAATCTTTAAACCCATCAATTAGGACTGATAAAGCTGCCTCATGAGGCTCATTCCAATGATGTTTCGGGGATATCTTTTTTAATGCTGCACTTTGTGCCTCTAATACCATTTGATAAAAATCTGTTTGTATTTTTGTATATTTTCCATTTGCAGGAAATGTTCTTGATATGTCAGATGCGTATCCTTCTAACTCACATCCCGCATCTATCAGGATTAGATCGCCATCTTTAATCTCAGAATTATTATTAATATAATGCAATGTACATGCATTTTTCCCTGCAGCTACAATGGATAGGTATGCTGGTGAGCGAATTCCTTGCGATATAAACTCATGCAAAATTTCAGCCTCAAGCTCATATTCATACATATGAGGCTTAACAAATTTCATTGCACGATTGTGCGCTAAAGATGCAATCTTTGCTGAACGTCGCATAATATCAAGTTCAAAATCACTTTTTATAAGTCGCATTTCATCTGCTACGTAACTAATATCTTCAATCTCATGGGGTGCTTGAACCCCAGCCCTACTTTTCTCTTTTAATTGTTTTATCCAGCCATTAACTTTTTGATCAATTAGAGCATCATGTCCTATTCGATAATATATTTTTTCATGTCCCGGAATTTCTTTTAAAACAATCTCATCTAACAAGTTGATATCGTAAGCTTCGTCAAATAGAAAAAGTTCTTTCGCTTCTTTTGGTCCGTATATAAAACCATTCCAGATTTCCATATCAATATTTTTGTTGCGGCAGAATAAAATCGTTTTTGGAGATTTTCCGCCCAAAATCATTAGCGCAGACTGTGGTTCAGTAAATCCTGAAAAATAATGGAAATAGCTATCAGATCTATAAGGATAGTGACTATCTCGATTTCTAATTGCTTCATTAGCATTAAAAATAATAGCTACGCCATCACCAATTTTATTTGCTAAAGCGTCTCTTCTTTTTTTAAATTCTTGATAATTTTTATTACTCATTTTTATTTAACTTTTGAAATTGTTATTTTTTAAAAATAAATTAATTTCTGCCAGTCTTTTCGGTGTACCTACATCAAACCAAAGCCCATGATGTTCTTCACCACAAACAAAACCTGCATCAATTAATTTCTTAAGAATAGGCGCTAACTTCACAACAGGCTCCATATTAATTTCTTCAAAAATTTCTGGTCGATATATAGCTAAGCCTGAAAACGTTAATTTACTATCTCCCTCTAATTCAATCTTATTATGATTTAAAACAAAATCGCCCTCTATATGATGCGCTGGATTTTTAACCATAACTAAGTGACCTTTAAAGCTATTTAAGTTCCTATTTTTTAATGAAATATAATCTAGATCAGTAAATATATCTGCGTTAACCACTAAAAATGGCTCATCGCCCAAAAGCGTTAAAGCTTTTTTTATACCTCCTGCTGTTTCTAGTGGGCTGCCTTCTCTGGAATAGTGAATTTCAAGGCCCCATTTTGAGCCATTGCCAAGATATGATTCAATCATTTCACCTAAATATGCATGGTTAATGACCACTTCTTTAAAATGAGCTTTGGCTAACTTCTCTAAATGCCAAACTATTAATGGCTTACCAGCTACTTCCAATAATGGCTTTGGTATTTGATCAGTCAAAGGACGCATTCTTTCACCCTTACCTGCTGCCAATATCATAGCTTTCATAACGTTATGCCAAGCTTAATTTATTAATTATTTTTAATAGGGGGTGCAATTCCCTATAGCGTTCACAAGCTCTGCGTAAATAATTTTCAACGGCTGGCAAATCATTTAAATAATTTGCTTTATGGTCCCTGTAATTTAAACGAGCAAAAATACCTAATACTTTTAAATGTCTTTGAACGCCCATCCACTCAAAGTCTCTATAAAATTCTGCGAAATCTTCTTGAACTTTAAGTCCATTTTTCTTTGCTAATTCCCAGTATCGAATAAGCCAATCCATAACCTCTTCTTCTTCCCAAACAATGTAAGCATCTTTAAATAGCGAGACAAGATCATAGACAATAGACCCTTTTACTGCATCTTGAAAATCTAAAATCCCTGGATTTTGCCCTTGCTCTCCGTTACAAAACATCAAGTTTCTCGAATGAAAATCTCTATGCACAAAAACTTCTGCATGGGACCGAATATTCTTAATGAGTAAATCAAAAGTTAAATTAAGTATATTTTTTTCTGAGTCATTCAATGCATATGACTTGTGAGACTTTAGGTACCAATCAGGAAATAATTGTAGTTCGTCTCTTAATAGTGAATCGTCATACACTTTAAGCGCATGAGTTTCGACATATTTTTGCATTTTAATGATAGTCGTATAGGCATCTTTATAAAGTGATGCTGCATTTTGATGATTCAATACTTCAAGATAGGTTTTGTTACCTAAATCTGATAACAATAAAAAACCTTCTTTTAGATCGGCTTCATGAATTTTGGGCACATTTAATTCAGCCTTTAAAAGAATATTTGCTACATCTATAAAAGGTTTCGAATTTTCTTTATCCGGAGGTGCATCCATCAAAATATAAGAGTGATTATTTGAAACGACGCGGAAATAGCGCCTAAAACTCGCATCTGATGATGCAGACTCTATCGTATACTCTTGATTATTAAGTACATTATTTAACCATTTAGCAATTTGAGGTTCGCGAGTCACAATAAAAAATGCCTAGTAATTTTTAAAAAAATTGTACTTTTTAAGCAGTCGGCTTAATGAAGTAAATTATATAACTACCTGATTATTAATAAATTTAAGTTGATAAAATAGCTAAAATATGAGATTTTAACGTTTATGAAATGTTCAAAATTAAAACTATAGCACCCCTGCTTGCTTCTTCAGCAAAATTACATGTTTAGAAAAACAATCTTACCGTTTTGGCTATTGCTTTTGCTGCTTCCGCAGCTTTCATCTGCTGAAGACTTAACACCTCAAAAACAATCCACTGAAATTTCTCTGGGGTCGGTGGAAATTGAGGGAGATAACCTTGAAACCCTTCTTGATCGAAAAATGAAGGCTAGGGGCAATGCTATTCTCAAAAAAGGTAACAAAACTATCAAGGCCGAAACAATCGAGTACGATGAAGTTTCAGAAAAAATTATTACCAAAGGTAATACAGAAATTGAACTTGGAACGATGTCTCTTAAAGGTTCGGATCTTAACTACAAATTAAGTGATGAAACGGGTCGCATAGACAATAGCACCTTTAATTTCAAATCAGATAAAAAACCAAAAACTACTAATAGGAATGGCGTTGCCATCACAGAAAGATCTTATGATTTCCGTGGTGACGCTAAGACGATTTTCTTCGAGGGTGAAAATAAAAAACGTATGGAGTCAAGTCGTGTTACAACTTGCGAAGCTGACTCCGATGATTGGTACTTAAAAACTAATAACATGGAAGTTAATACTAAAACGGATAGGGTGAGCGCTTCAAATGCCGTTGTTGAATTTAAAGGCGTGCCTCTGCTTTATACGCCTTATGTTAATTTTTCTTTAAATAACAATCGAAAATCTGGATTTCTTTCATCTACCTTTGGAAGCACAACTAAAAGTGGTTTCGATTTTCAAGTTCCTTATTATTTCAATATTGCTCCCAATCAAGATGCAACCTTGACAGCAAGGTATCTTGGTAAGCGAGGTCCTCAAGCTGACGGGGAGTATCGATACCTCGGAGAAAATTTTTCAAATACTAATAAAGTTCAATTTATGAACCACGACGAAGCTAGCGGACAAGACAATCGTTACTTTCTCAAACTCCAACATACACAAAATCTAGGTAGCGGATGGTCAGGCTCTTATGATTTTCAAAAAGTTTCAGATAATAATTATTTCACTGACCTAGCTACTATGATCCAAGTAACCAGCGTTGTTAACTTGCCGCAAAGAGCTAATATTAGTTATACGAGTGACATCTTGAAATTTAATGCAATTACAGAAAAATACCAAACACTCACTGATTTATCAAACTCACCTTACCAAAGATTGCCTCAATTAAGTCTTTCTGCAAGGAAAGATTACGATAGTTATATTGCTGATGTTAATTCGCAATGGACCTACTTTGATCGCGATAGTAAATTTAATTTTACAGGTAATGACAAAGTCACCGGATCTCGTTTTGCCGCAACTCCAAGTATTACAATTCCTATTAACCAACCATACGGTTACATTAAACCAAAATTTTCTGCCAATATTAGATCCTATAGCCTGAATAATCTAGATTCAACAACGTCATATAAAAGTCAAGATATGGTCACACCAATTATGTCTGTTGATAGTGGGATGTATTTTGATCGAACAGTTAATCTTTTGAATCAAAACTACACAAATACTTTGGAACCAAGGCTATTTTATGTATACATTCCATATAAAGATCAGACTAAATTACCTTTATTTGATACCGGCCTTTCTGATCTTAATATGCAAACACTTTTTGCTGAAAATCAATTTAACGGACAAGATCGTCTGAATGATGCAAATCAACTTACTACAGCATTAACTTCAAAACTTATTGATAAAAATGGTCGAGAGAGAATATCGGGTGTAATCGCCCAAAGATTTTATTTTGACAATAGAAGAACATTCCTTGATTCAACTAATTTTACCGTTACAGACTCCAGCAAGAGTAGGTCAGATTTATTTGCGGGCGCAACTGCAAGATTAGCGAATAACTTAAATTTAGATGGTATGTTGCAATATGATCCTTCAAAAAATAAGGTGCTTCGAAATACTATTAGCGCTCGATATAACCCTGAACCCGGAAAATTATTTAATGTAAGCTATCGTAAAATTGATAACATCTTAGATGGTACACAATCGCTTAAAGAGTTTAATGTAGCCGGACAATGGCCTCTTGGTAATCGTTTTTACTCTGTTGGAAGATTTAATTATGACTTAAAAACTTCGCAAACTATTGAAACAGTTGCAGGTGTCGAATATGATGGCGGATGCTGGGTCGCAAGAACTCTTTTTGACAGAATTTCACTGCCTACGAGCCCAGCGGCTAACTATACTTTCTTTGTGCAGTTGGAGCTTAATGGTCTCGGTAATATTGGCACTGATCCAAATAAACTGAATACATTCTTATATAGAAATGTTCCAGGTGTAAGAACTGTGAATCAGATCCCAGATGTCAATCGCCAAGCGAATTTTGATTAACTTAACCATGCCACTTAAAAAACTATTGTTTTACTTAAAATTAATCTTCATTTTCTTAAGCGTTGCCTCACAGATAGCTTACGCCAAATCGGAAGGTAACATCAAGAAACTTGATCGCATCATTGCGGTCGTAGATCAAGATGTCATTACAGAAAAAGAGTTACAAGAAAAAATAAATTCAGTAATTGGCAATCTCAAAAGTCAAAAAATTGAAATTCCCTCAGAAAGTGTTTTAAGAAAACAAGTAATAGAAAGATTGATTGCGAATAGCATTCAAATCCAACTTGCATATCAAACCGGATTAAAAATTAGCGATGCTCAAGTTGATAAGACTATTGAACGTATTGCTGAAAAAAATAAGCTGAATGTAGCTGATTTTAAAAAGACATTAGAAAAAGATGGTACTAATTTTTATAAGTTTAGAGAAGAAATTAGAAATGAAATCACGATTGCACAATTAAAAGAACGTGAAGTGGATAGCAAGATTCTCATCACAGATGGAGAGATTGATAACTTCTTAAACGCTCAATCAAAAGAGATTCAAGATGAATTTGAAGTTGCACATATCCTCATTCGTGTTCCTGAAGATGCGTCTCCTGAAAAGCTTGAGAAATTGAAAAATAAAGCTGAGGAAGCTGCTAAACAAATTCAATCGGGTAAAAATTTTACTCAGGTCTCTGCGGCCTTTTCGGAAACTCCAAACGCCCTTGAAGGTGGGAATTTAGGATGGAAAAAAGCTTCTGATTTGCCTACATTATTTGTGGACGCCCTTAAAAAAACAGAGGTAGGAAAACTTACGCCTATACTTAGAAGTCCGAACGGTTTTCATATACTCAAACTTATCAATAAAAAAGGTTCGAGCGGTCCACTTGTTGTTGAGCAAACACATGTAAGACATATCCTAATTAAGCTCTCAGAAATTACATCAGAAAATGAAGGGCGCCAAAAATTAATTGGTATAAAAGAGCGTTTAGAAAATGGAATAAAATTTGAAGATATGGCAAAGCAATACTCAGAGGATCCTTCTGCAAATAGCGGTGGTGATTTAGGATGGATTAATCCTGGTGATACTGTGCCAGAATTTGAAAAAACAATGAAACAGCTTAATATCAATCAAATTAGCGATCCTATTAAAACCCCTTTTGGATGGCATCTTATTCAGGTGCTTGAAAGAAGGTCACAAGACATGTCAAAAGAATCTGCTCGAATTCAGGCGAGGCAGCAAATCAAAATGCGAAAGTCTGAAGAAGCTTATCAAGATTGGTTGCAAGAATTACGAGATAGATCTTTTGTAGAACTTCGGTTAGAAGACAACTTTTAATTTTTTATCTTGAACGCTTTTAAGCCACATATCGTCATAAGCTCAGGCGAACCAGCAGGTATTGGTCTAGATCTTTGTATTCTTCTTAGCTCAAAGAAATTCCCAGCATTTATTACAGTTATTGGTGATAAACATGCATTATTTGATCGAGCCTCTCAGCTGCGTAAAACAATTACATTTCACGAAAATACCCTTATAGAGCATAAGGGTGATCATTCCCTATCTGTTCATCATATTCCTGCGAAAGAAACTATCAAGACAGGATCGCTTAATTCTAAAAATAATAGCTATGTTCTTGATGTTCTAAATTTTGCATTAGATGGATGCTTAAATAAATCCTTTGATGCGCTTGTCACCGCACCTATTCATAAAAGCATCATCAATGAAACCCAGCTTTTTACAGGTCATACAGAATATATTGCTCAATATACTCATGCTAAAAATGAAGTCATGATGCTCGCATCTAAATTTATGAAGGTAGCGCTTGTGACAACACATGTTCCCTTAGCTCAGGTAACCCATTTAATTACGTATGAAAACTT
>Ga0209597_1003021_pt1 | contig 10516 bp, 9 predicted proteins | sample M_140625_MF_Meta_FD_187316 | JGI IMG/M metagenome (GOLD analysis project Ga0209597, IMG submission 187316) | Freshwater microbial communities from Lake Montjoie, Canada to study carbon cycling - M_140625_MF_MetaG (SPAdes) (version 2) | ecosystem: Environmental > Aquatic > Freshwater > Lake...
CCTTTGGGAGAGCGAACTAAGGGGTCAGGCCGTACCCACCCGCAGCCTGAACCAAAAACCGTGTCATTTAGGCGAATTTCGGTTCAGCAATCCAAAGGTACGGCCTGACCCCGTGTTCGGCCCACGCGCCAAGCAACTACGTGCGCACCTTAAGCGTTCCAAATAACAAGACTGTATCGAGGTAGGGGCAGCACCGCGTGCTGCCCTAGTCGCCTCCGGTCGCGACGCCCTCGCGCCCCTATACCTTCACTCATGCCGAAGGATATGCTTCGGGGCGACCTTGATGCACATGCCAGGGTTAGAGGCGACGAAGTGCTTCACTTGGTCGAGGCTCTGGCCGGAGAGATCGGCGACGGGCTTTTCGCACTTACGGCAGTGATAGTCGCCGCTATCGAGGCGCACCATGTAAAGCGGCCCCATCGCGCCGAGAGGGCACGGATGGCGGATCGGCGTGAAAGGCTTTTCCGGCTTATTCATCTTTCTCATCCTCCTCTGGAAACTCGATCATCCCCATCGGGGTTTCGATGATGTCATAGGGTGACGGCGGTTCGCCGATCATCGGCGGAATACCGTAAGTCGGCAAACCGGGGCGCTCGCCGGCCGGCGCTTGCATGATGGCTCGCAGCACATGCTCCACGGCCAGCAGATCGAGCTTCGGCGGGAGGCAGCGCATGACGATGACCGCCAGCTCCGGCGCATACCAGAATTGGTCGCGGACCTTACGATGCGGACCACCACCCATGTACGGCGTGGCCAGGCGGGCGGCGATGAAGGCCAGGAAAAGCAGCGCGGGGAAATCCTGCGGGCGCAGGGTATACTCGTGCAGGCTGACTTTCTTAGCAGGTTGCGGGAGCCCGGCGCCGATAGCCACGTTGATGGCGTCGATGGCGTCGCCGTCTAGACCTGTGGTGGCCAGCCAATCGACTACTTCGACCGTATCATCCAGGCGCAACCATAAGGCGGGGAGCGCCTGACGCAACTTAGGGCGGAGGATTTCGTCTACCATGCCCGCGGCCGACTCGACCAGGGCGGTCTCTGAGAAACGACCGCCCGACGAGGCCTTCCAGGCCTGGCGGACTAACCGAGTACGGGAGAAATCGTCGGACATGATCGGTCTATTTCTTGATCAACCAATAGATTCAGCCCCAGAAGAGCCCGTTCAGCGGAGCGAGCATGAGGCCCGCGCCCATGGCTAAAGCCAAATCCTCGTCGCGGTTGTTCAGGTAGCCCAGTATGCCGCCGAGGAGAAACAGGCCCCAAGTGGCATTCCACCGGCAGGCCCTGTAGGTGACTTTCGTGGTGTCTTCCATGGCCCTTTGATGACCGACTTCCGGAACGAGCTCAATATGTTTACATAAGAGTATTTACGGGCAGGCCTCAGTCGTCAGCCTTGGGCGTCCGCTCATGTCCGACACCACCCACCGGCCCGGCGACCTGCGCGGCGAGATGATCCGCGTCGCGCAGGTCGACGAATTTGCGCGAACTAATGGATCAGGCCGCTCCCGGTTGGGAGGCGTGACTAGATTCAGAGGTTTCGGCCATATTTAGTAACACCCTTGACCATGGAGCGGCCTGACCCCGTATTTGGCTAAAGCGTTCATCATTGACGACCGTATCTGACAAACAAAGTTCTAATGCATGCCAAGACCGTCAACGTGCTATAAGTGTGGGTACGTAGGGGCAACCGAGTCATTCATGCGGAGAAACGCCACGGGCAAGGTGATTACACTTCACCATAAAACCGTCGGACACGTTGAAAATCAAAACCGCGGAAACGAATGGATAGAGAAAAACTCCTATTATCCGCCCAAGCTTTTCTGTCCGCAATGTGGCTATACCGATGAAGGGACAGAAGAAGACAGCGCTATAACCTTGGCGTACTTTTCTAGAAGCAGTAAGTCGAGACTGGCGAGCGAAGTGCAGGACAAAGGATGCTCTATTGTACTGTTTGCCGTCGGGTTAGGTGTTGGCCTAGGTATCTATATTCTACGGCCGCTTATAACGTGAACTAGCGTCTAAAAGCTAGCGGGGGCAGGCACTATCATGGATACGAGCTATTCTTCGGTCAGGATCTCCAAGAGTTTGTCTAGGCGCACCTGAGGAAGGGTTCCTTCGACATCGCACGAAACCTCTTGCTCTTCGTCGCTTACGTCTGGGTCGTGCGGGAAGCTGAAGTAGCCGGAGTACATGTCGTTCGCTACGGCTTCGGGAGATTCAAACGGGCCCTCGCAGCCGCCGGAGGAGTATTCGTCGGCAACGAAGCACTGTCCGTTCCACATGTAAAAGGTCAGGCCACCGCCGTTGGCGTGGTTCACGGCGTTCCAGCTCACCTTACAGACCTCATCGGCGATTTCCATGAGCGTTTCCGTGATCTCATCGGTGTCTGCCTTTTCTAATATTTCCGAGGCTTCCTCAAACGAGATCTCATGGTAGGTAGCTAAGTCTTTCTTGAACTTCTCCCTGGAACCATCGGCCTTAAATAGCGCCTCTAGGTCAACTTGTTCTTTGCTCATGGCCTATTATGCATGTTCACTTCTTTGATTCTCTCCGCTTAAAGATTCCTAGATCAACGAGAAGCTCGGCCAACTTGACCGGGTCGTTTCCTGCAGCGGCAACCAGTCCTGCATCTGCCGAAACGGGGATGCGCGACTTAATACACGACAGCGCATGCAGGTAAAATCGTTGCCACTCCTTAAGTCCGGGTCCTCCGTCCAAGTCCGTCGCCCAATAGTTGGTGGTGAACTTGTGCTCTACCACCAGAATATTGAGGTACGACTCTAGGTCTAAATCTTTGTAACCAAAAGGAAACCCTTTCGCGCCGCCGTCCCACTCAAAATTAGTGAAGCAGTGCGCGGTGGTGTCTTCGAATCCCCTCAGCGCGCTGATTTGGGATACTGATTCTTCGACCCATGGCGCGAGCATCGTGGTGGCTTCGTCGGCCTTCTTCTTGATGACCCCTACGCATACCAAGCCGCTCTGAGTTACGCCCAGTTTAGCCGGCTTCAACTGCCTCAGTTGCTCTCCCTGCCGGACATAATGCTTCTTGTTAACCAAGATCCTGTATCCGTCCTTAACATAAGCAACAGACCTAGATAGCACCTCTACCAATGGCAGCGAACTTGAAACGCACACATTAACGTACTGATCGTACTCGTCTCCCATAGGGAAGCTTGCGCAGGCAAAGGCGCTTTCGATATCGTCGAAAGGCCCAGCGTCATCATAGTCTGGGGCGTCCGAGTATCCGTCGTAAAAAAAGTACCTGCCTCGCCAGGAGAATACCGTCCAATATCCGCCATAACAACCGCCGCCTTCGTAGTCCGTGTAGAACAGAGTCTCGGCTCCTTTGAGATCATCGTATCCGAAGCATGTGAGCTCGTTAAGTTCGTCAATATCTGCCTCGCCAGGCTTGCACCCCAGAATCTTTTCAAGGGCCACCTTGCACTCCTGATCAGCTAGGAGCCTTTCCCATCTATATTTCGTTCCTGACATGTTAAGTCTTACACTTGGATCTTTAACTCAAGAAATCACCCAGGTGAGAATCGCCAGTCCGAGCACAATAACGCTGGCGCATCCGCCCGATCTGGGGTCGGTATAGGTCACGCCTGGAGGTCGGGGCTTAGTCTTCTCGGACCGGTAAAACCAGTGTTCGGCCAGCTTGCCGTCGTTCTTCGAATACCACATAAACATGGCAATCTGGGCGTCGTGATAATCCGCCTCGGCGGCCGACTGAATCAGTGCTAGCCCAAGCGGGATATTCTGAGGCACCTCCTTACCGATAACGAGTTGCATCCCCTTATCAGTACGAGACTTAGCCTCTTCATTAGTCATAACAGCAGACTGTCAGCATCGGCATGTGAGGCAAGCCTTTTCCTGTCCTCGCCTGTATAATAATTCACTGCCCGTTGGGCCGGAATTCCGGGCTGATTTGACCCCCGCTCAGGCCGTCAAATCTCCCACTTCTTTGGCGGCCTTGAGCTTACCCAGGGTGGTGTAGCGCGGGCGCTGCATACTTCCGGGCTTGGTGCTGCCATAGATGATCGGCTCTCTGAGCTTAACGGCGGGGCTGGCGAAGAGTATCTTGTACTCTCCGTGCTCGCCAAAGAGCTCGATGCGAGAGACCGGCGCCACGTAGGTGACCGCGGAAACGGGGGCGACCTGGTAAGAGGCGCACCACTTGATCTGCTCCACCTTACCCGGGGCGATACTGACGTAGTACCAACAATTATCACCTAGGAACACGTTATTAAACCCTTCTTCGCGGCACGGGACCACAATCACTAGGTCGTCATCTTGGGGCGCAGCTTCTACCGCGGCCCCAGAGACGGGCGACAAGGCTGCGGCAACCGAAGCAGGCGTAACGGACTCAGACTTTGGGACAACGTGAGCCTTAGGCTCCTCAAAGACATTCAAGTCCACAAGCGGCAGGATGCGTAGCATCTGGGCAAGGAAGCCGTCGGCATCCGCGCAGTCGCTGGCAGTCATAGGGGGCTTGCTGGGTTCGGTGCTGTTCTCGACGATGCAGCGCTTATACTTCTTCGCCCTAGAGATAAGCATGCTCTCGATGTAGCGGATGTATGCCTTGTTCAGGTTATTCGAGGTAAAGACGATGGCGCTACCCCAAAAGTCCTTACTCTCCAGGTGCGAGTCGATGCGGTCCGGCACGTAATCGCCTTCGCCGATGTAGACACGCGGACGCGGATCCTCGGTGCTGTTGCTGTAACCCCAGAGGATATAAATACCAGGCTTCTTGATGTCTCCGTGCTTCAGTGCCGATACCCACTTATCGCGCGGGAATGCCACGCCCGTCCCCGTCCAGTTCATATTCTCGATGATGCGAAGACCGTTGGGGTCGCCCTCGGGAACAAAGATACGGATTGTATAGGGGGAAGACATCGGGGGTGTGACTCTAGAAAGTCCCAAGAATGCCCCTAGGGCAAACACTCAGTGGCTCGCCCAGCCACACAGCAGCTTAGGAGCGAACTAGATCGACGCCCGGGCTGATGGCTGAGCCTCCAACGTTAAGAGCCAGGGGCTTTACTTACTATGCCTTAGCCTTTGGGCGCCTGGTGGCAGCGTGTCTCGCCGCAGCCAGGATGCCTCGCTTGATACTAGCCTTGCCGTGGCCGGGTGCGGCCCACCATGGGCATGAGTCTGTGCACATCTTACGGACCGTTCGACCGAAGATCGTGCGCACGAAGTAGCTGAGCACCAGGCCGTCGTAGTCTCCTAGACGCGACTTGATGCCGTCGGCCACTGGAGCCCAGTTGCTCGACCAGCCGGGATAGACGAAGTCGACCGAGAGATTCGGGTGCTCAATCGCCAGCTCGGCGACGATGTCTTTCTCATAGCGTTGCTGAATCTCGTTTCCGCCCACGTAGATGACCCTGACCTTGCCGGCCGTGGCGATGATGTCGTTGTCCGTGTTATTCGACTCGAATTCGGCGGTCAGCTTGGCGGCGATCACGCTCACCTGGGATAGATCGACTCCTGTGGCCTTGAGTTCCGACAGGAGTTCCAGAGACTGCTCACGGCACCAAGCGTTGCTTGAGGTAGCCGCCTTCCGGAAGCGCTCTAGCATCAGCTGCAAAGCGTCGGTGTCCCGATTCAGGCGGAGCAGTAGGCGTATGCGAAGTTCCAGCTGGTCCGTCTCTTCTAAGACGTCAGGAACGACGCCGGACTCGGATACGAGATTAAGGACTCCGGCCGCAAATTGCTCTGCCTCCTCCGCTAGCTGCTCGAGGTGGTCCAATGCCATCTCGGCCGCCTCTGTCTTACCTGACTGCAAATCCCATCTAACCACTTGGCAAAGTTGCTCGAAAATATCCTTCTTTTTTCGCTTTGAGCTCGGCAACCACTGAGCGTAAGTGAGTCGCTTCTGGGAGTCCTTCGACAGCAGGTCAGCGTTTTGGTAAGCTATGAAGTGCTTTTCCCGGTCTTCATCGGGGATGGCTGCGAGCACCAATGGTAGAAGCCGGTTGTCGGGGAATAGGGCTGCGGGCTCAACGAGCTCACCGTAGAACCAGCTCGACGGCTTTATCTTTGATTCTGCCACCGCCTCGAAGTCAGCCACGATTACCTCCGGTAGCGTGAAATCCATACACATGAGCTGGCTGGCTGAGCGCATAAACCTGATCCAAAGGTAGGCTCGGCTCGTCGCCGGCCGGCCCTCCTGCATGATGGCTTCAGCCGCATTCTTAAAATGGGACAGAGCTGCCGGATAGTTCCTAAGATAGTATTCGGCCATACCCGCGCACACGCTTACCGTCGGCGAACGCTTAGCTGATTCTATTCTCTGGTCCGAAATCTCCCTTAGAACTGCCTTCATACGCTCCCCTGATCTCAGGAATATTTCACGTGTCTGGGATGGAAAGACGGCGAAGAAATCGGTGAGTCCTGCGTTTGCCATCGCAATCCAGGCCCTTGCTTCGACTTTTTCGTGGCTATTACCCTCAGCGGCTATTTGCCCGAAAGCCGCACGCGCTCCTTCGCTGTCACCTTCTCCAAGCATGGCGATTGCCTCTCTTCTGCGTAGCTGCTTCAAGTCTTTCCGCGCGAACGTGGCAAAGAATGGCTGTTTGCTCTTGGCCAACCTCTCGGCCAAACCCTTAAGCGACGAAGAAAGCTTAATGGCTTCAGCGTAGTTACGCTTACTAGTCAGCTCACGTGCCATCGAGCTGCCTTGCAGGAGCAAGGCGAACTGGTCCAGCTCTTCGAACGCGAATATGCCGGAGAAGATAAGATCACGGAATAGCTCCGCCTCCTCCGCCTCTGCCAACGCTTTGCTAATGAATCCATGCGTCTGCGCGAAAGCAGGGTGTTCCGACTTCTCCAGGAAAGCCCTGAACATGTCTGGCGTCTCCTTGATAAAAGCCACAATCGCCTTGGAGTCGGTCTGCCTGGCTAAGCCGTGAACATATCCCCCGAAGAACCAGCTAATGCGGTCTGGGTTGAGACCGTTAACCCCGCTCAAGTCCGCCTTCCGGCGGTGAAGCGCCTGCGCAAAACCTAGGAGGAAGAAGACTCTGGCTCGCCCAGGCGCGTCATCGATGACTTGGCGGGCCATCTCTACCGCATCTTCTGCGTCGACCGAGTCTGTCCGTGAGATCGCACCTCGGGCCAAGGCTTTGATAATTTCCTGCTCATAAAGGAGGAACTCGCCTGAATCTTCCGCTTTTTTGAGTTTAACTTGGTCTACGACCTCAACTTCAGCGGCAGCTTCAGGAGCCTGAACCGCTACCTCCGTAGACTTAACCGTGACATTAGGACTGGAAGTCCCTTTCCCAAGTGCGATTGCTAGTGGCGTCCAAATGCCATCCTCTTTGTCTCTACGTGTGCCGATTAGCACATACCCGAGGTATAGCCTAACGACTAGCTCCTCCTGCTGCCATAGAGTAGGCAGACCCGTCTTCCAGACCTCAGGCGTGGTAACCTTATAATCGTCTCGGATGTATCCATTGTCGTTAGGGATACCTGCTGCATCTAAAACGGCGCAAATCGCAGGCCTCCTGTGTGTCAAAAGCCAGTAGCGCACGAAGTTGCCCTTAAAGTTGGCGACCTTGTCCTTGTCGATGAGCTGTAGGGGCTTGGTGACCTTTCTATCGGCAGACCAAGCGTCGAAAAGCCTTGGGATATCTGCGGCGCCCGAGAGCTTGAGTACGACCTTTTTGAACCTAATCAGCTCGTCGCCACTCTTGTCCGCGCCATGATCGATGAAGGCTTGGATAGCTGGGCCGTGGTTGTCAGGGCCAAGGAGCTCCCAGCATTCGGCGGAGGTCTTGGGCAGGTCGTCGTAATGCAGGGGTTCCATAAGACTTAAATAGACCCTCTGCGGCCTGTCACAAGCCGTTAGCCCACCAAACAGAACCGGCCCGGGCACTGCGTGCCCGAGCCGGAGATTCGCCCTGCCGCTTGGCGGCTTGAACTTTCTTTTTGATGATCAATGCGCACTAAGTGCGCTATTAGCAACGTGACATCAGCTGATATCCTAGTCCTCAGACGGTGGGTAATCCTCGTAACCTTCGTTTTCTGACCAGAGGCCCAGTGTCTGGGCTTCCAGCCATTGCTCGAAGGCTGCTTCCGATAACCCGCCCTCTTCGCGAGGCGCTGGTTTATTCATAGACTTTCAAATCCCGACCCAGGATGGGCTAGGACTCGTAATCATGCCCACGCCAGACAGGGAGTCAACCTGGCGCCTTACTGCCGCAGCGAACAGCCCAACAGTCGAGACAGCATGCCGCCTTCGGAACCACCTGAAGCCCAATCACTAGTGGTTAGCCACTAGAATAGGCTCACTTTGTTATAATGGCCTAACGCTTAAACTGCTCGGCAATAAGCAATACCAAGAAGGTCAGAGCTGAAGCCCCTAGCCAGAAGAGGAACAGCTTCATGCCGCAGCCCATCGGCCTATTGGCCTCTTCACGCCTCCTGGATGCGGCCGCTTCTTCCGGCGTAGGCTTCTTCGCCGCTGGCGACTTATGGATGTACTGCTCTTCCTCCATAAACGGTTACGCGGTCTTGATGCCGAGTTCGTCCGCGCGTTCGCGTAGGCGATCGTGGGCTAGCTCGGCGAGGAGCTTTACGTAAACGTTAAGCTTATCCTTGGCTAGGATCTGCCGGCCCATGTCCTTCTGGCCTTCGACCTGCGTGGCGATGGCGTCGAGAACCTTGTCCTTGAAGTCGCCTTCGGCGAAGGTGCCTTGGTCGTTAGCCTTAGCCTGCAGAAGCACGTCTTTGTCGCCGGCGAGCGTGTTCACGATGCCGAAGGTGAAGAGGGTCTTCTGGTCGTCGGTGAGGCTTCCGTCGAAGAGCTCGTTGATACGGCGAATGATCTCCTCGATACGAGCCCTTTCGCGGGCGGAGATGGACTGAGAGCCGACGTCGATGAGCGGCTTTAGCGTGCCATCTCCCGTGAGCGGAATCGAAACGGGTGGAGAAGGAATAGCTACCACCCCAATGAGCTTGATGCCCGTGATATCGGCATCCATCCCGAGAGGGTCGTCCTTGATCATGCCTGAGAGGGCCTTGAGGTAGATGTAGAGCTGCTCAAGAGAGGAGTCCCCATAGGTGCACACTTGGGCGAGGAACTCATAGGCGCTGAGGTACGAGGTAGCCCGCTTGCGGAAAGCCTCGAGCTCGCGGACGCCTTCTTCGTTCTTCTGGGCACGGGCAGCCGCGATGGCTTCGCGGAAGCGATCCGCGCCGGGCTTCACGGCAGCGATGATACGGGCCTGGGAATCCTTACCCTGGGCGATGAACGCCGCAGCGCATTCGCGGACCTCCTCCAGCGTGTAGATATGAAGGCCATCCAACTGCGACTGGAGCTCGAAGAGCAGGTTCGGGTCGGAGACCCCCTCTAGGGTGGCCACCTTGAAGTAAGGATCGAAATCCTTCTGGACGGTCTCGGGCTTATTACGGAAGTCCAAGATGTAGGTGCGCTCCTTGCCTGGGTAGGTACGGTTGAGACGTGAGAAGGTCTGGACCGTGGCCACACCGCTCAGCTCCTTGTCGACATACATGCCGCAGAGGAGCGGCTCGTCATAGCCCGTCTGGAACTTATTAGCCACGATGAGCATGTTGAATTCGGGCTTCTTGATCGCCATGCGGATGTCCATACCCTGGAGGGCCGGGTTCATGGAGGTCTCCGTATGCTTGGATCCCGGGACGTCGGGATCGTTCACCTCGCCGGAGAAGGCCACGATGGTACCGACCCCTTTGATGCCGTTCTCGCGCAGATAGTTATCCATCTGCTGCTTGAAGCGGACGGCGTCGAGACGGCCTGAGGTGACCACCATCGCCTTGGCTTCGCCATTCAGCAGCGGCTTCACGTTATCCAGGAAGTGCCTAACGATAATCTTGCACTTCTGGGCGATGTTCGTCGGGTGCAACTCGATCCAGCGGCGGACCTTGACCGAACCCTTCTTCTTATCGACCTCACGGTCTTCTACTCCTTTTTCGTCTGTTCCAATCTTACAGAGAACATCGTAGCAGGTGTAGTTCTGCAGCACGTCCAGGATGAAGCCCTCCTCAATGGCCTGCTTCATCGTGTAAACGTGGAAAGACTCGGGCTTGTTCTTATCGGAAGCGGGGCGCTTAGGGTCAGGGGTGCGTCCGAAGATCTGCAACGTCTTGGCCTTGGGCGTGGCGGTGAACGCGAAGAAGCTGACGTTCTTCGGAGCCCCGCGGCTCGTCGAGGCGGCGGCCAAGATGTCATCGAGGGTTTCATCCTCATCGCCCTCGCCATCCCCGGCACCAGCGGCCTTCTTCTCGGCCTCGGCAAGGCCAAGCGCCTGCTTCAGCTTGGAGGATGCGGAACCCGACTGCGAGGAGTGGGCCTCATCGGCGATGACGGCAAACTTGCGGCCCGAGAGAGCGGCATCGGAGAGCTTGCTGATGACAAAGGGGAACGTCTGTAGCGTCACGATGATGATGCGCTTCTTGCCCGCCAGTGCGTCTGCGAGCGTCTGGGACCTAGCCTGCTCTTCTTCCGCGACGCGAAGCACCTCGCCAGCCTGAGTGG
>Ga0209597_1003022_pt1 | contig 10515 bp, 4 predicted proteins | sample M_140625_MF_Meta_FD_187316 | JGI IMG/M metagenome (GOLD analysis project Ga0209597, IMG submission 187316) | Freshwater microbial communities from Lake Montjoie, Canada to study carbon cycling - M_140625_MF_MetaG (SPAdes) (version 2) | ecosystem: Environmental > Aquatic > Freshwater > Lake...
CCGACCATCCTGGGTTCGAGCACGCTGACTTCGCTCGAATTCTCCAACGCCAGCCCCATCATCACGGTCAACGCCGGTGCGGGCGTCGTCGGTCTTAATGTCGCCGTGCGCATCGTGAATAACGCTGGCATGACTGGCCCGCTGCAGAAGGCCGGACTCGGCACTCTGGCGCTGACCAGCTCCGAAAGCACCTTTAGCATGGGCGTGAGCCTGGATGCCGGTAGCCTGATGATCGGGGCCAGCTCGGACGGTCTTTCTCCCACCAAGGGTCCTCTCGGAACAGGGTCGTTGACCATCGCCGGCGGAACCTCGCTGTTTGCTGACAATGCCGCCCGCACCTTGCATAACGCGGTGGAAGTGACGGGTGACTTCACGATCGGTGGCAGTGGCAGTGCCGCCCTCACCCTGGCGGGTTCCATCCACCTCGGCTCGTTGGCGGACAAAATCACCTTCGCCACGGCGGGTCTCACTACGACCTTCAACGGTATCCTGACGACCGATATCACGTCGGGTACGGGCCTCACGAAGGCGGGTAATGGCATCCTGCAGCTGGGTAGCTCTTCGATGCTCAACCTCGGCAACGCAGGCCTCACGGTGGAAGCCGGCGTCATCAAGGCCGGAACGACCGACAACCTCTCGGCCACCTCGCTGCTGACGGTCAATTCCGGCGCAGGCTACGACCTGAACGGCAACAATCAGACCAGCAACGCCATCGCGGGAGACGGTTTCATCACCAACTCCTTCAATGGGACCTCCACGCTGACCCTTAATGTGTCGGCGGGAAATCAGACCTTCAATGGATTGCTCGCTGATAACCGGAGCACCGCCAATCCCTTGAGTTACCTCGCGCTCGACAAGCAGGGTGGGGGTATCCTGGAGCTCACCAACAGAAATACTTATGCGGGTGGTACCACGGTCACGGCTGGCACCTTGCTCATCACGGGCGACGGCTCCATCGGACCGGGCCTCGTCAATATCTACGGCACCCTCGAGTATGCCGTCTCCGGTACGTCCACGACCGCGAAGGCTTACCAGCTCGACAACACCTTTACCGGTCCCGGCGACCTAAAGTTCAATGGAGATTATGCGCTCGCCAAGATTGTCGGCGCCACCACCGCCGCCGGTGGCCTTAACGTCAGCGTTTTGAAAGGCACCCTGCAGGTCGGTGACGGCGTTACGGCCGGGTTGCTCAACGGCCTGACTTCCATGAAGCTCGGTGCTGGTACGACCCTGCGTTTCGACCGTGCTGACGCTATGGTATTCGACGGAGCTATCGAGAGTATCGCGCTTAACGACGGCCTATTGCTGCAGGCAGGAACGGGTACCACCCAATTGACCGGCTCTAGCTCAAGCTTCTCTGGTGATGTGCACGTGGAAGCGGGTATCTTAGACGCGGCAACTGCTCAGACGCTGGAAAAGGTTAGAGAAATCATCATCAGCTCCGGAGCCGAACTCCAGTTATCCCAGGATTACGTCACAGGCTTCTCCGGACTAGGTCCTGATGTCACGATTCAGGGCACGGGTATCCTTCGCTTTGGGGCTTCCTCTGCCGGACCTGAAACATACGGAATCTTCCATGACCTTACGCTCGATGGGGGCGTTGTCGCCAGCGGCATCGGCTCTTCGAGCAACGTTAACTCTCTCCTGCTTACTGGTTCCTTGACGATCAAGGGCGATGCCGTGATTTCAGCTAGGAATGTCGGCTTCGTGAGTGGCGCTCCGGGCTTTCCTCCCGGCGCGGCCACCGATGTTAATGTTTGGGCCAACAAGACGTTGAACTTCTCCGGAACCCTCTCCGACGACGCTTATTCGAGCGTCTCTTCCTTCAATAAGAAGGGCGCGGGAACCATGATCCTGAGCGGCAACAACTCGGGTATGAACGGATCCGTTACCGTCTCGGCCGGTGCGCTGGTGGTCAATCACGAGAACGCCTTGGGTACGGGCTCCGCTCTCACTAATATCGTCACGGTCAATACAGGTGCGAGCATCTTCAGCAATCAGAACGATTTCGCCACCCCGGCCGCCATCGCCAATAATATCATCGTGGACAACGGCGCCACCTTGGGCGTCGGTACGACAATCGGTAGCTTTAGCTCGTCTAGCCTCACGCTTAAGGGTGGTAGCAATGTCGAATTCAAAATCCGCGACGCTAACCTGTCGGCTGGCACCGGTTTCGATTACTTTGATTTCGGCACCATCAATTTCTCACAAGCAAGCACCTCCAATCGGATCACCATCATCATCAAGTCGATTGATATCGCAGGCGGGTTTGCGGATGCCGTCAATCTGGCCAAGCCCCTGCCTGGCGGTCGTGTCAACTTTATCGTCGGCACCTATTCTTCCGGTTATACCGGCAACATCAGCGACCTGTTCACCTTCGATACGAACCAGTTCCGCTACACCGGCGGAGACATCTCCAACGCTGGTCTCTGGTCGATCGATTTCAACGCAGGCGCCATCACCTTGTCCACGCTGACCGCGGCGGTGCCAGAGCCTTCGACCTACGGGTTAGGCCTCGGTGCGCTGGCCCTCGCGGCCGCCGCCATCCGTCGCCGTCGTCGCTTAGAGAAGAAGGACTGAGCAATCTGGTGAGACGAAAAGGGAAGGGCGGCTGCGGCCGCCCTTTTTTGTGCCTGTATTCGAACTAGGTATTAGCGGTTGGCGGTAAGCGGTTGGGTGAGACATTTTCAGGTCCCAGGTCTCAGCTGCAAGCACGGGTACGGGAACGGGTGCAGGTATTAGGCTCGGGACCTGTACCTGAACCCGAGAACCCGGACCAGTCATCTGCCCTCTGTCATCCCTCCAGTCCTTGGGCCTCGAGTCCTCGTGTCCTCGATTCCTTCACTTCCCGCTCCGCCACACCTTCTTGTCCGGCGTGACGAGTATGACGTCGAGCTTCTCGCGCTGGGCAATCCGCTTAGCCTCTTCGAAGCCGGCCGCCATGAGGGCGGTGGACCAGCCGTCGGCTTGGAAGCAACTTTCATGATAGACGACGGCCATCTCGAGAGTGGGCTCCACAGGTCGTCCAGTCTTTGGCGAGAGGATGTGCGAGACGGGCTTGCCGGCGGCGATCCGCTTGGCGCGGTAAAGCCCAGAGGTACTCAGCGCCCGGTCGGACAGCAGCACGGTCTCCAGCATGAGGCGCGGGTTGAAGGGGTCTTCGATGCCCACGCGCCATGTCCCCGCGGCGAGGATCTCGCCGCCCACCTCAATGAGGGTAGCGTGTTGGCCTTGGGCTCGCAGGATTGTTGCGGCGCGGTCGGCGGCGTAGCCCTGCAACACGGAGCCGAGGTCGAGGTTTAGCCCTTCGTGGCTCTTGGCCAGCGTGAGGTTCTCCTTGTCGAGCTTGAGCTTCTGCCAGCCCACCTTCGCCAGCGCGGCCTTGAGTTGCTCCGGCGTGGGGTCGGGAAGTTTGCCCGCTGGCCCGTAGCTCCAGAGGTTCGTCAACGGCGCGACGGTGATGTCGTACATACCGCCTGAAGCGGCGCTCAGCTTGAGGGCGAACTCGACTATTTCGGCGAGCTCTGGCGTGATACCAAAGGCTTGGGTGGACTCAAGGCGGTTGAAGTCGGTGGTCGCCGAGGATTCGCGCCAGTGCGAGAGTGAGAATTCGACACGCTTGAATTCCGCCTCGAGCTCACGCTTGAGGATCTCGGCGTCGACGTCGCTGCCGCGCACCTTCACGGTCCAAGTCGTGCCAAACGCGGCGCCGTGTAATTCGGTGACGGCTTGGTGGGCCGAGGTCTCGGGGGTTTCTTCCGCGGCGAAATCCGCGCGGGGGATAAGGGCCACCACGGCGCCCAGCGCGACGACGATGGCCGCCCAAAGGTCTCGACGTCCCCACGTCTCGTCCTGGTTGGCGGAGCGCACGAACTTAAAGAGGGCGCCTGTTGGGCAGCCATATTTGCAATAAGCCTGCGGCACGACGACCGAGGCGAGCAGGCCCACCACGGCCAAGGTCAGGGGAATCGCGACCCCGATCCCAAGAATCCAGGCGTCGAAAGGCTCGACTTGTCCGATATTCCAGCGGGGCCAGACCAGGGCAGCTAAAAAGGCCCCAGCTAGGGCGATGGCAGGCAGTTTGCTCAGCCAAGCATGCCAACGGGCGGGTACGGCCATGTGCACACGCTTAAGGCCTCCCAGGAGCTCCTGGGCAGCCCCGTGGGGGCAGGCGTGGTGGCAGTAGAGCTGGCGCCGGGAGCCCCAGGGGACGAGCAAGGCGATACCCCCTAGTATGATCAGGGCTGGGGCCTGGGACCACGGGATACCATGGCGGGCCCACCCGGCGAAGAGGGAGAGCGAAAGCAGCTGGCCGAGCCAGAGGCCGAGGCCACCGACGAGTAGGATTTGCCAGACCGTGCGGACGACGGGTCGGCCGTGTAGAGGCGTGAAGGTCATTAGCAGGGCGCCGACGAGAAAGCACCATAGCGCCCCCGTGCGGAGTCCTTGCTGCGCATCCTGTTTCGCGCGCTGTCCGCCATGCGCGTCATCGGCGAAGCGCGTCTGCAATCCCTTGGCAATCCCGTAGCTGGTGAGCGTCGCGCCGGCGACGGTGTCGAGCTCGCCTTTACGGAAGTCGAACTCAGCCCACTCGCGCGTATTCCACTTCGTCAGGTCCTTGAAGAAGGTGCGCCCCTGCGGGTCGGGTTCCTGGTCCTTGATGCGACTCACATATTCCTCTGTGTCATAGGTTGTGCGCAGGATCACCTTGCGCAGGCGGAGGCCATCGGCCTCGATGGCGATCAGCGTCTCGCTCGGGCCGGCGTAGCCGATGACTTCATCAGCGGAAGGCGATGAACGCACGACGTAGCCGAGGTGGGCGCGGTTAGGTCCGCGCACGAGGTTCCAGCCCAAGCGCGGGACGTTGGGTTCGAAGCTAGTGGCGTTGATGAATCCGACAGACTGCACTTCCTTCAGCGAGAGGGGCGTGGCGAAGCGCAGCGAAACGTAATTACCTGAGAGCCGTTTTTGGATGGATTCGGCGATCGCATAGGCCGTGAGCGTCGAGCCCGCATAGGCCTCTAATTTCGGGGTCGGCTGGGTGGTCGGTCGCCATTCTTTAAAGGATTTCTCGAATGCGGATTCCTTACGCAGCGCGTCGACGTGCTCGGGGGTGTCGTCGCTCGAGAGGATGCGGGTACCGACGATCTTCTCCTGTTTGTCGAGCGCTACGAGCACGTTACTCGGGCCGGCGTAGCCGAGGATGCTGTCGGCGTCGGGCGCAGTCGTGACCAGGCGACCGAGTCGGTTACCGTTTTCGTCTTGGACCAGGAGTGTCTGGTTGGGGCCAGACTTCAGCCGCTTGGCACCGGGAAAGAATGCCTTGGCATCGTCGAGCCCCAGACGCGTCAGCTCCGACTCCGTGAGGGGAGTCGTACGCTGTAATAGCACAGCGGCTAGGAGCAGCGCCGCGAGGCGCCAGCTTTTGACTAGCCAGGCGCTGACGCGGGGCGACGGCATCACTTAGTCGGCGAGGATCAGCTGGAAGGCGTCGGCCTGGACGTTGCCCTTGGCGCCGTCGGTCGAAAGCACGAGGGTATGCGTACCGGCGGCGAACTGGAACTTACCCAGCTTATTAGCCTGTTCGATTTCGCCGACCTTCTGGTTGAGTCGTAGCGTGACAGGTTTCTCGCCGGCGCGATTGATCGTCAGTAACGAGTTGCCCGAGCGGTTTTCGTGGCCCTGCCAGTAGCCGCGGAGCTCATACTTGCCAGCATCCTTGACTTCGAAGGTGTACGTGGCGCTATTGCCAACTCCGGCGGCGTAGTGGTAGCCCGCACCGAGGTGGGAGAGGCCGTGCCCTTGGGTCCACTTGCCTTCGAATTTCGCCTGCGCGTCGTCGACGACGATACCGCCCAGTTGGGCGAGTTCCTTGATGTCGTCATCGCTGAGCTTTGTTGGCGTGCCCTTGGTGAGGTCGAGGTTCATGCGGCCGACCGGGAGTTCCTTGAAGTCGGCGATCGAGGTGTCGAGGAAGAGATCCGAGCGCAGGTCGCTGCGACGCATGCGTCCGGGCTGTTCCATGAGCTTGATGAGAGCGGGGAGGTGCTTCTGGTAGACGCCGCGCGGGTCGGTGTTCTCGCGTACGGCGAGGTAGGCCGCTTTGCCGACGACCTCGCCCATCATGCCGATGGTGCGCATGACGCGGACGGTGCCGAGGGCCTCGTGCGTGACGGAGATGTTGCGGCCGGCCATGAAGAGGTTGCCGATGTTCTCGGAGTAGAACAGGCGGTAGGGTAGCGGGTAGCCGTTGCGGCGGTCCACCGCGGCGATTCCTTTGCCGTCCGTGCCGACGTAGCCGAAGGCCGCGCGGGAGATGAAGGGATTCTCCGGGAATTTCTTGGCGTACTGTTCGCGGGCGTAGTGGAGGTCGATGTCCCAGGTCGTGGGTACGCAGCCGTCGTCGAACTCCTTGCGCGTGATGATGTCCTGCTTGTTCAGGACGATGTCACCCGTGAGCAGGCGGGATTCACGCGGGCCGCCGACGTGGGAGGCCCACTTGAGGTCGGCGTTCGCGTACTTTTCCTTATCAGGGCCGTTCTTGAGCGCGGAAAAGGCGCCGTAGATCGCGCGGAAGTTCCAGTCGCGGATATACTCGAGGCCGTTGATTGGGTCCTGGTCGAAGCCGGATTCCCAGAACCATTCGGCCTTCATGAAGGGCTTATCGTCGATCTTCGCCTTGGACTTGAGGAGGGGAGGGAAGTCGCCGAGCTCGAGCGGCAGCGCCCAGGGCGTGGCGGGCCAGGAGACGGCCTGTGCTTCGTCCTGATAGAACCACATGTTGGACATGCCCATGCGCTTGTCCTTTTCGATCTGATACTTTGCGCCAGCGTAGGCGCCGACCCAGCCGTGGCCGGTGGTGTCCGCCACGAACTTGGCACGGAAGACCTTTTCGCGGCCGGTCTTGACGTCGATGGCCTTGACGGCGGCGATGCGGTTACCGTCCATGATCACATTGGTGGCGAAATGACCTAGGAAGAGGGAGATGTTCTTCTCATTACGAATGACCTTTTCCTTCAGGTCGTCGCCGAAGCTATCGATACGTCCGGGACTGTCGGTCGAGCGATCGCCGATCTCCTCGATGATCTCGCCGAGGTGCGGGTACTTGCCGCGGGTGGTGCCACCCATCGCCCAGACGCCGACTTCAGAGCTGCCGTTGCCACCGAGCACGAAACGGTCCTGGATAAAGGCGACTTTGAGGGACTGACGGGAAGCGGAGAGCGCGGCTCCGAGGCCGCCGTAGCCGCCGCCGACGACGACGAGGTCGAACTCGCCTTGGTCTTCGGGACCCTTGGGGCTGTTCCACTTCGAACGGGCGGCGACGAGGGCTTCGCCTTCGGGCGGGGTGAAGGAAGCGTCCCTGCTGAAGAGGATGGCGTCGGCACGGCCGGCGAAACCGGTGAGGTCATGCAGCGCGAGCTTCACGTCTCCGGCAGGTAGAGTGACCTTGCCGCCTTCTTGCCAATTCCACTCGGCGCCCTTGGTGCCGAACTCGGCGGCGACGGGCTGTCCGTTGACGATCAGTTGGAAGCGGCCGGGGGTGCCGGGGGCGTTCCAATGGGCGACCCAATCCTTAGTGCGCACCCAGACGCGGTATTCGCCGGCGGTGGCGATACGGACCGATCCGGTGGCATCGGCGACGGGCTTGCCGAGTCCGTGGGCCAAGAGATAAGGCGAGCCGACGATGTTAGTGAAGGAGGTGTCGAGCTTCCAACCGCCATGGGAGGCTAGGGATTCGGCTTCGATGAAGACCGTATCGGCGGACTGGGCGCGACCGAGGACGGCAGCCAGCAGGGACATTCCAAGGAGGGGGAGTGCGCGAGGGGACATGAGGGTATTAGATGGCAGTCGGGCAGGAGAGTTCCAGACAGAATGGTAGGGTGGTAGCCTTATGAAAGGGTGGGGAGGTGGGGGAAGTGGACTGAGTCGATGGCGGATGATAGAGGGCAGGATTCCCGCAACCTGCCACCCGGGGCTGCCACCTGTCACCTGAAATCAAAGGGACAGGGGCAGGGACAGGTTACGATGCCTAGGGGGCAGACGCTGGAATATTGGCAAGATCGTATCTCCCTGGTCAACCGGTCAACTCATCTGGCCCTACCCCTGTCCCTACCCACTGTCCCTCGCGGCGCGTCAGCGCCGCGCCTCACTTCTTCTTGCCGTTCTGTTGGAACTGCTGACGGCGCTGCTTCATACGCTCTTCGACGGCGTCGAGGACTTTGTCCGCGACGTCATCGGTGATGTCAGCGTCGGCCGCCATCATCGCGGCCTTGGTGGCCGTACGTACCTCGAGCTGGATATCTTCGAACTGCTTGACCATGCCCTTCTTTTCGTCGTCCGTGGCATATTGGGCTTCCTTGAAGAGTTCGCCTTGCTTGGCGCGCGCGGCCTTTACGTCGTCGTCCTGCATGGATTTCATCATCGCGGCCTTGCACTTATTGAGCTGCTCGGGCGTAACGCCGGCGATCTCCTCGGGGAGGAAGCCGCCCTTACCTCCGAACTTCGAGTTAGCGGGCTTGCGCGGGGCTTCGGCTTCAGGAGCGTCAACGCCCGGGCTGGTGGATTTTCCAGCAAATTTCGGGGCTGCAATTTTGTCGGCAACGACGGGCGCAGTCGCACCGGACTGCTTGGCGTCCATGGCGAAGTAAGTCGCGGCGGAACCGATGGCTACGCCGAAAAGGATGGGGAAGAGCTTGTTCATGGAGGTAGGGGTACGTGTGGATTACAGATTTAACCCCGGGGATAGGGGGAAGTTGATACGAAACAAGAGGGTCGAATGGATGTTTGATGAGAGGCAGGGGCAGGGCCACGGACAGATTTCGATGCCCAGCGGCAGATTCAGGCGCAGGGCCAGGCCAGCCTGTTGCTGTCCCCGAGACTTGCCTAATGCTTGGCTCCTGTCCGTGTCCATGCCCCTGTCCCTCGCTGCGCCCTTAGCGCCGCGCCGTCACTTCTTATCTCCGAAGGGGAAGGGCTTGAGAGGGGTCTTGGTGGCCTTGGCCGAGTTTTTCTTCGAGTAGGCGGCTTTCGCTCGATCTTCGACCGCTTCGAAGATTTTCTCGATCGTCTCCTTGGAGAGCGTGGGTGCGGCCTTAGTGAGGGCTGCGTGATTAGCTTTACGCATCTCTTCCGTGAGATATTCGAAATCACCGCGCATGTTCTTCTTTTCGTCGGCCGAGGCAAACTCGGCCTGCTTGCGCATCTCGTTCTGCTTCGCCTTCAGTTCTTTTACCTTAGGATCCTTCTGGGCGACCAACGCGCCGATACGGAATTTCTTCATGTCTTCGGCCGAGACGCCTTCGACGTCGGCCAGTAGTTCAGCTGTCGTCATCGGCTTGGTTTCTTCGGGCTTGGCGACTTCGGCCTCGGGCTTGTTCGGCGGAGCATCCTTCTGGCGCGCCTTGGCTTCTTCGGCTTCTTTCTCGCGCGCCCGCTGGGTTGCTTCCTGACCGCGCTTTTTGGTGGCCTCCTCGATCATATTCAGCGTCAGCACGACAGAGTCTTTGCTGATGGATGGGTCCAGCTTTAGGACAGCATCTAGGGTGGCTTTGACCATTGCGTCGCGGGCTTTTTCAAAGTCGATCCGCAGGTCTTCGGCTTCATTACGACCGGTGGTGAAACGTGTACGATCCTTCAGTTCCAAGAGGTGCTTACGGGCGACGGTGATGGCTTCGTCTCCGAATGTCATCATGAGGGCGCGGCGTACCTTGGCGTACTCCTCATCAGGTACCCCGGCGACGGATTCCGGGAGGTTCATCGGGTTCTTGGACTGGCGGGTAGACTTCTTGGCCGCGGGGGTGGCGGCTGGAGTATCGGCGGCGAAGCCAGTGAGGGCGATTAGACTAGCGAAAAGGAATAAGGCGGGACGCATAGGGCTTGTCACTATAACAGCAGATTTTAAAGTAAGTTGCAGGATTTTTAGCGTGGGTACGTGCTTTCCATTACGCCCCTGCGGTTGCCACTGAGTCTCGCCACTTCTACATTCCTACGGCCCACGGGCCCTCGTGCCCACTCTTATTTCTTCTTACTTTTCATCCCGTCTTTCGCCTTCTGGTGGGAAGCTTCGAGATAGGTACGGACGAGTTCGGGCTTAAGGGAAGGGTCGGCCTTGATCATTGCCTTGGCGAGGGCTTCGTCGGCGGCAGCGCGGGGGTTACCTTTCTTCTTTTTATCGTCTTCGCCCTTCGGCTTGTCTTCGCCGGCCTTGAGGGAGGGGTCTTCCTGTACCTTCACCCAGGCTGCTTGGAGCTTCACGCCGTCGCTGATGGACACGCCTTCGGGGATCTCGGGGATGCCCATGAGCTTCTTCACCTTTGGGGCTGCTTTTACGGCTGGCTTGGCGGCAGGCGTATCGGTCTTCGGAGCGTCGGCGGCCTTCGGCTCATCGACGGCAAAGAGCACAGCCGTGGCGGCGAGGGCAAGGAATAGGGCAGGGAGGCGCATGCTTAATAAACACCAGAAGCAGGGAAAGGTTCTGGCGGTTAGCGGATAGCGGTTGGGTGACGGGAAATTTCG
>Ga0209597_1003030_pt1 | contig 10492 bp, 9 predicted proteins | sample M_140625_MF_Meta_FD_187316 | JGI IMG/M metagenome (GOLD analysis project Ga0209597, IMG submission 187316) | Freshwater microbial communities from Lake Montjoie, Canada to study carbon cycling - M_140625_MF_MetaG (SPAdes) (version 2) | ecosystem: Environmental > Aquatic > Freshwater > Lake...
GTGCGGTAACAATATTGGCTACATAGTCGTTAATGCCTTCGCCTAAAAAAATAATTCGGTCCATCATTAAACGACTAAACACATCCATACTTGCTACATTCATAGGACGTTCTTCAATAATATAAGGCGTAAGATTGGTAATGCCGTGTTGCTTGTAATTGTGTAAGGTAGCACTGCTGATACCCCTATGTTTTACAGCGTATTCTTCAAATTCTTTTCCTAGGTTCATATTCGATTATTTTCTTATTGAAGGTAAGTATTTTGGCAGTTTTTAACAGGTGCCAATTTTCAAATACTTAGTTTTTAACAGTTTCTGTAAAATTAATGGTGATGGTGGTGCAATTTTTCTGCAAAAGCTTCTGCTGTAATGGCTTCGTCTGTTGCTTTAACCTGCGTTTCTAATAATGTAAATAGTTTATCGGCACTAATGCGATGGTAACTTTCTTCTACAAATTTTTTGTCTTGCATCATGCGGTTGGCATAATCATCAACCCATTGTTGGTTATCGCCTAAAGCACCTAATTGGCCGCCCATATAACTGAACAATTGCATTTTTGCAAAATCACGAATATCTTCAGGTAAAACCTCCACTTTATTATCGATAATTAACTTGCTGCTAATTAAAGTCCATTTTAGTTGGTTTAAAAAGCTTGGATATTCAGCTTCTGTTTCTGCCAATGTTTTTGGTTTTTCGCCGCCAACTTGTAACCAGCGCTTTAAAAAGCTTTCAGGAAATTCCATATTGGTATGGTCAATTAAGTGATGGTAAGCTTGGTCGTGAATTTGGTTGCGTGCTTGCTGCGCAAAATGGGTATCAATTTCAGCCTTAACTGCTGCTTTGAAATCTTCTTCGGTAGTTATTTCGTTATTAGGATAAACGGTTGCAAAAAAACTTGCGTCTAAAGCGGCTTTTTCTACAAATCCAATTTTGGTAATAGTCATTTTGAAAGTTTTATCGGCAGATCCAGCTTCGTCTTTGTTTAAGCCTAGGTCAGATAAAACCACTTCTCTTTCTTTGTCTTCAAATGCTGTAGCCAAGTGTACGTCTACAATATCGTCTTTCTTTTTTCCAATTAATTGCGCCCTAAATCCTTCGGCAAAATATTTAATAAGCAAACTGTTTGCTTTGTTAATGCCATTCTCCAACATATTTCCATCAGCATCTAATTCTGTGAAAGTTACATTCAATACGTGCTCTTCGGTGCTTGCTGTTTCTGGCTCGGTCATATTGCCATTGCGTGTTTGTAATCTTTCAACTTCTTCTTGCACCATAGCATCAGTTACCTCAATTTTGTAATTGGTTACATTGATTTTAGTAGTGTCAATTTCAAATGCTGGTTTCAAGCCAATTTCAAAAGAGAAATCAACATCAACAGGATTATTCATGTCTAAACTACTTCCTTCGTTTTCTAGAGGAAGCGGTTGTGCAAATATGTCTAATTGCTCTTTGCTTAAATAAGCATTGAGTTCTTTTTCTACTGTTTTAAGTACTTCTTCTTGAAAAACACCTTGACCATGCATTTTCTTTACCAATCCAGCAGGAACCATTCCTTTACGAAAACCTGGGATATTAGCAGTTTTGGCATATTGCTTAAGATTCTTCTCAAAATTGCCATAATAATCTTCTTTACTCAACTTAACTGTGAGCTTGTCATTCAGTAAACCAATGTTTTCACGGTTAATACTTGCCATACTTGTTTTTTTAAAGTCTTGAAATTTGGGTTGCAAAGGTAAGGGTTTGCCCCAAAAGGGAGCCATAGATTCTTTGAAAGAAACCCTAAAAAAGCCTGGCTGAATAAAAAGGCTGCAATTTTAATAAAACAAAAGGCTCACCGAAGTGAGCCTTTGTATAACTAATTGTAAATCAGTATGTGCGGATGACAGGGGTCGAACCTGCATGCCTCGCGGCGATAGATCCTAAGTCTATTGCGTCTGCCAATTTCGCCACATCCGCAATCCCAATTGCTTTTTGCAAAGCTTCTATACCGGTAATCTTAGGAATTATTCCGGCCGAACGTGCGCAAAAGTAGGGGATTTGCTAGAAAAATTCATTTCAGACTTGAATTAATTTATTTAATCACGTCTTGCTTGCTGATTACCTGAATATCGTCTACTATCGCCACCTCTAAAAGAGCGTCTTTCATTGCTTTGATAATGTCTTTGAACAGGTTTTTGCTTAACCGAAGGCGCAATATGTAAAGAAGTATTGGCCATTGCATAAGGATGGTCTGTTACTACGGGTACCGGTATTGAAATTAATTTCTGAATATCCCTTAAAAACTCTTTTTCCTCTGAATCACAGAAAGAAAAAGCAATTCCACTAGCACCTGCTCTTCCTGTACGACCAATTCGGTGTACATAAGTTTCAGGAACATTTGGCAATTCAAAATTAATTACATGCGATAGTTCGTCTACATCAATTCCTCTTGCAGCAATATCAGTAGCAACCAAAACACGGGTATGTCCAGTTTTAAAATTCGTTAGTGCGCGCTGACGAGCATTTTGCGATTTATTGCCATGAATAGCTTCTGCACCAATTTTTGCACGCAATAAATCTTTTACTACTTTATCGGCACCATGTTTGGTTCTTGTAAAAACAAGTGCACTCTTAATGGCAGTGTCTTGTAATAAATGCGTAAGTAGTAATTTTTTATTTTCTTTCTCTACAAAATAAACAGCTTGCTGAATAGTTTCTGCAGTTGATGAAACGGGTGTTACTTCAACTTTTAATGGATTGTGTAAAATGCTGCTTGCTAATTTGCTAATTTCTGCAGGCATTGTTGCAGAGAAAAACAATGTTTGTTTTTTGGTTGGTAATAATGTAATTATTTTTTTCACATCATGAATGAAACCCATGTCTAGCATACGGTCTGCTTCATCTAGAATAAAAAATTCTACATCTTTTAAATTGATATAACGTTGGTTAATTAAGTCTAATAATCTACCAGGTGTTGCAATTAAAATATCTACACCATTGCGTAGTGCATTGGTTTGAGATTGTTGCGAAACGCCACCAAAAATTACCAATTGTTTTAATCCAAGATTTTTACCATAAGCGGCAAAACTTTCTTCAATCTGAATAGCTAATTCACGTGTTGGTGTTAAAACAAGTGCTTTGATACCGCCTTTAATTGCTTGGCCTGTATATTTTTGTTTGCATAATAATTGTAAAACTGGAATGGCAAATGCAGCCGTTTTTCCAGTACCAGTTTGGGCGCAACCCAATAAATCTTTTCCCTCTAAAATAATAGGGATTGCCTGTTCTTGAATGGGAGTAGGTGTGGTGTAACCTTCATTCTTGAGCGCACTTAATATGGGCTCAATGAGGTTTAATTGTTCAAATAACAAAATAATATATATTTAAATATGAACACCCAAAATTGCTTGGGTGGTATATAACCTTTCCAGAAATGACTTGATGAACTTTGTCACGGAAGTAAATGATCAGTCGATAGAGAGCCTATATGAATGCTGCAAAGGTAGTGTAAATAAAATTAAAGGCTTGTTAAGGTGCTATTTTAAGCCTAATTGAAGGATATTAAGGCAATAATGGCCTCTAAATATTGCTTGTCAATGGTATCGAAATGATTGAGTTGTTCGCTATCAACATCTAAAACACCCACTACTTTTTCATTGACAATAATCGGTACAACAATTTCTGATTTAGACAAACTGCTACAGGCAATATGTCCTGGAAATACAGCAACATCAGGTACAATCAAGGTTTTTGCTGCCGACCAACTACTGCCACAAACACCCCTGTTTTTGGTAATTCTAGTGCAAGCAACTGGGCCTTGAAATGGTCCAAGCACAAGCACCTCATTTTTTACCAAATAAAATCCTACCCAAAACCAGCCAAACTGTTCTTTGAGTGCAGCCGCAATATTTGCAAGATTAGCAACTAAGTCAGTTTCGCCTTCTACTAAAGCTTTAATCTGCGGAATCAAAGATTCATATTGTGCTTTTTTAGTGCCATTGATTAGTTTGAGATCTTCTGCCATTGTTCAAAGATACTAGTTTAAAAAAACAACACGAATTAGCAACTAGTTTTTATTGCAATAATTATTAATCGATAAGAAGAGAAAGGCTGAAAAATAAATAGCTAAATGTATTTTCCAACAACAGGTAGCTTTTTAAATTCTTTTTTTTCTACCAATAATATAAACCAGGTAAATATGGTAAATAATAGAGTACCTGTTGAAAGCTTGAACCAAAAAGGATCGTAGAAATAAAGTAGGCCTTTTTGAATAAAGAAAATGGCTACTACAATTACTATATATGCAACTAATTTTTTCCAAGCATAAGGAATTGGATATGCTTTTTGTCCCCAAACAAAACTAATAACCATCATTGTTCCATAGCAACTAAATGTGGCCCAAGCACAAGCCAAATAACTATAATATGGAATAAAAAACCAGTTAATGCCTAAAGTAATTGCTGCGCCTATAATGGTTATTAATGCACCAGCCATAGTTTTATTGCTAAGCTTGTACCAAACACTTAAGTTGTAGTAGATACCTAAAAACATATTCGCTAATAATAAAATAGGTACTACTTGAAGCCCTACCCACATATTAGGGTTACGAATAAATTGCTTCCAAATATCTAAATATAATACCACCATTAAAAACATAAAGCAAAGGGTAATAACAAACAATTTCATTACACGTGCATATACTTTAGGTGCATTTGATTCTTGCGATTGTTTAAAGAAAAAAGGTTCAGCACCCATTCTAAATGCTTGCACTGCTAGGGTTATTAAAATGGATAATTTATAACAGGCCGAATAAATAGCTACTTCTGTTTTTGCAGCTTTTAAAGAACTAACTGGTGCCAACCAACCAAGCATCAGCCTATCAAAAACTTCATTAATCATTCCGCCAAAGCCAACAATAATTAGCGGCAAACTATATACCATAATTTCTTTCCATAATGCTTTGTTGAACTTCCATTCAAATCCAAAAAACTCTTTGTTCAATAATAAAAGCACAATAATGTTTTGGATTAAGTTAGCCAATAAAATATAGCCAACAGCCCAGTCTGCACGGTAATATTGTACCATCCAATGGTTGGGGTTATTGGCCACTAAATTTGGGCAAACACTAATAAAAAAATAGGTAGTAAATACCACTACTAAAATTCCGCCAATTTTTATAAAGGCAAACTTTAGTGGCTTATTTTCTTGCCTTAGTTTGGCAAAAGGAATGCCACATAATGCGTCAATACCAATAATGGCGGCAGCTAAAATAATATATTCGGGGTTTGCGTCTATTTGCAAGGCCATTGCAATAGGCGTTCTAAATAGTATTAGCAGTGTAGATAAAAACAGCGTTGAAACAATTAATGAAATGCTAGTGGTATTATAAACTTGTTGTTGGTCTTTATTATTAGAAAAGCGAAAAAAAGCGGTTTCCATTCCGTAAGTGAATACCACGTTCATGAATGGAATAAAGGAATAAATTAATGATTGCTCGCCATAAATTTCTATCGATAATTTATAAGTTAAATAAGGCGTTAACAGATAATTGATTAAACGGGCTGCAATAGAGCTAAGCCCGTACCAGAGTGTTTGTCCTGCTAATTTTTTTATTTCACTCAATGCATTTGTGTTTTATCTGAGCAACCAAAACTGCTTGTTCAGTTTGCTAATGTACAGAATGTGTGCTTAATGTTCGTGAATTGGTGCTTTCCTATTATTTCCTATACCTGGTGCTGCAAACATTGGTTCTTGTAAAAAGCTGCTATCTGTTAGGGTATTTAAAAAAGCACGTATTTGCCCTATTTCAAAATTAGATAATGGTAATCTGTTTTTTAAAAGGGAATCCGTGGTTGGCCCTAGCACCATATTTTTTCTATAATGTTCTAGTACATTTAGTAGAGAATTGAATCGGCCATCGTGTCCATAAGGTGCGGTTATAGCAATATTTCGCAAACTTGGTACTTTAAATGATAAGGAGTCTTTAGGATTTGTGGTAATTTTCATCCGCCCCATATCCTTTAAAAAATTATCAATGGGTAGGCCAATATTTCGAAAATTAAAATCGGTGAAAAATGGCGGAGGATGGCAGCTCACACATTTTTTCTGAAAAATCTCGTAGCCCAATTGTTCGGGTAAAATAAAACTGGCTTCACCGCGAATCATTTGGTCGTATTTGCTATTGGCACTAACTAAGGTTAACGTAAATTGACTAAGGGCTTTGCCAAGTCTTTCTGTGTTAATGAGGGGGTCTCCAAATGCCGCTTTAAATAAACTAGCATAATGGTCATTTGCTTTTAATTTTCGAATAACATTTTCAATGCTTTCACCCATTTCATTTGGCGCTGTAATATGTATTAATGGTTGGAGTTGTAAATCGTTGACACCACCATCGGCCATGAATGTTTTTTGCCAGGCAAGGTTTTGCAATGAAGGGGCATTGCGCGTGGTTTGCCCGTTATTATAACCATGACTTAGTGCATGGTCGTAAGTAGCAAAAGCGCTATATTGTTGGTGACAAGATCCACAACTAATTTTTCCGTTTTTACTTAATTGCCCATCATAAAATAATTGCTTGCCAAGTGCAATTCCTTCTTGTGTTAAAGGATTGTTTTTGAAATCATACACTGGTGCTGGCCAGCCTTTGGGTATTTTAAAACTAATAGGGTGAGGTGTATTACTAAAATCTATCCAAGCAATACCCGATATAATGACTAATAATGTAATGACAATAGCTATTATTTTTTTCATTACTATTTTATTGAAAAAAGGTTAACATAATTAATGAATTATTTTTTTCAACAAGGATTAGTGTAAGTTAATTTTTTTTCGAAACGACTTATTTTCTGCGATTCTTTTTTTGCTTTCAATTCTTCGCTCAATACTAGCTTTACTAGGCTTGGTGGCCATTCTGGCTCTTTTAATAATTAGTGCTTTTGTAACAAGGTCCTGCATTTTGTCTACCACATTTTCTTTATTACTTAATTGTGATCTTGACTCCTGTGACTTCAGCAATAAGTTTCCATCGGCGCTAATTCTGTTGGCTAATTTTTGTTGAAGCAGCTGCTTTTGCGCATTTGATATTAGTGTTGAATTCGCAATATTCCATCGGCCTTCCACCATGGTTTCTACCTTGTTCACATTTTGTCCGCCCTTACCCCCACTGCGGGCAGTTTGAAATATTATCTCCGTTCTAATATCTATCTTCATTGCTGTAAAGTTAATTCTAAAACTTGTTATCTGATATATGAGAGTTGTAATTCAACGCGTTTCTGAAGCTTCTGTAACCGTAAACGAAAGTATCACCGGATCTATTAACCAAGGGCTCTTGGTATTAATGGGAATAGAAGATGCAGATACCATTGAAGATATTGGTTGGTTAGTTAGTAAAATAGTTAACCTACGTATTTTTAATGACGAGCAGGAGGTAATGAATAGGAGTGTGCTAGATATTGGCGGACAAATTTTATTGGTGAGCCAGTTCACTTTACATGCAAGTACCAAAAAAGGAAATCGGCCATCGTATATTAAAGCGTCTAAGCCAGAAATAGCCATTCCTATGTATGAGAAAATGATAGCGGCATTAACGCTTGCGCTTGGTAAACCCATTCAAACCGGTATTTTCGGGGCAGACATGAAAATTCGGCTACTAAACGATGGGCCAGTTACTATTGCCATTGATTCAAAAAACAAAGAATAACCAAAAACTATTACACTATGACCTTCGATCAAGCACAAAAAGACGTAGACCTTTGGATAAAAACCGTTGGGGTTCGATATTTTAATGAACTAACCAATTTGGGTATTTTAATGGAAGAAGTTGGCGAACTAAGCCGCTTAATGGTTCGTAATTATGGCGAACAGTCTTTTAAGGAATCAGATATGGGTAAAAAATTGGGTGATGAAATGGCGGATGTGCTTTGGGTATTACTATGTTTGGCCAACCAAACAGGCGTAAACTTAACAGAAGCCCTCGAAAAGAATTTCGAAAAAAAGAATATCAGAGATGCTAACCGGCACATAGATAACGAAAAGCTCTATTAAAAACAACTGGGTATCCTCAAACAGCTGCATATTCTAGTAATTCAATTCTCGCACATAGAATTGGTTTGCCGCAAAGGGTACAAAATGCTATTTTTGCAACCATTATGAGCACACAACAAGATAATTTATTCCAATCTATTATATCCCATGCCAAAGAGTATGGCTTTGTATTTCCAAGCAGCGAAATCTACGACGGACTAAGTGCCGTTTATGATTATGGCCCTTATGGTAGTGAGTTGAAAAAAAATATCCGCGATTATTGGTGGAAGAGTATGACGCAAATGCACGAAAATATTGTAGGCATTGATGCGGCAATATTCATGCATCCTACCACTTGGAAAGCTAGTGGACACGTAGATAATTTTAGTGACCCAATGATTGATAACCGCGATAGTAAAAAACGCTATCGGGTAGACCATTTAATTGAAGCAAAGGCCGATGTATTAAATAACGAAGGAAAAGAAGCGGAAGCAACAGCTTTATTGGCTCAGATGGATACACTATTGGCCAATGATGATTTTGCATCGCTTCGTCAATTAATTACCGATGCTAAAATTGTATGTGCAGTAAGTGGCACAGGAAATTGGACAGATATCCGTCAATTCAATTTAATGTTCTCAACCCAGTTGGGTTCTGTTGCAGAAGATGCAGATACTATCTATCTCCGACCCGAAACTGCGCAAGGAATATTCGTGAATTTTTTAAACGTGCAAAAAACAGCACGTATGAAAATTCCGTTTGGTATTGCACAAACAGGAAAAGCATTTAGAAACGAAATTGTTGCCCGTCAGTTTATTTTTCGCATGCGCGAATTTGAGCAAATGGAAATGCAATTTTTTGTTCGACCTGGTACAGAAGGTCAGTGGTACCAATACTGGAAAGAAGCGCGTTTACAATGGCATTTAAGCCTTGGGGTTTCTGCCGACAAATACCGTTACCACGACCACGTTAAATTGGCGCATTATGCCAAAGAAGCTTGCGATATTGAATTTAATTTTCCTATTGGGTTTAAAGAAGTAGAAGGAATTCATTCAAGAAGTGATTTTGATTTAACGCAACACCAATTATTTAGCAAAAAGAAATTGCAATATTTTGATACCGAAATCAATCAAAACTATGTTCCGTATGTAGTGGAAACATCCATTGGTTTAGACCGGATGTTTTTATTGATTTTATCAAATGCTTACGAAGAAGAAACCATCAATAAAGAAGACGGTACTACCGATAGCCGAGTTGTATTACATGTTCCAGCAAAAATTGCCCCTGTAAAATTGGCGATTTTACCACTTACTAAAAAAGACGGTTTGCCAGAAATTGCACGCGATTTAATGAATGAATGCAAGCCATATTTTAAATGTTTTTACGAAGAGAAAGATGCTATTGGAAAACGTTACAGAAGGATGGATGCAATAGGTACACCTTTTTGTATTACCATCGATCACCAAACAAAAGAAGACAATACGGTTACCATACGTTACCGCGATAGCATGTTGCAAGAGCGCATACTATTAAGCAAAGTAAAAGATTTGGTTTTAGCAGAAACCTTTTAATAAAAGCTTTTAAATGCCGCTGCTAATTGTATTGGCAGCGGCATTTTTTTATCCTGCCCAACCTGCTCTGTCTAAACTTCTATATTGAATGGCTTCTGCTAAATGCTCGGGTAAAATATTTTCAGAGCCAGCCAAATCAGCAATGGTTCTACTCACTTTTAAAATTCTGTCGTAAGCGCGTGCACTGAGGTTGAGCCTTTCCATGGCCCGCTTTAACAATGCTTCGCCAACAGTACTGAGTAAACAAATTTCTCGTAATTGTTTGCTACTCATTTGTGCATTGGCGTAAGTGCCAGGATGGTTTTGATAACGTAGTGTTTGAATAGATCTTGCTTGTATAACTCGTTGCCGAATAGCAGCCGAATCTTCTGCATTATTTATGCTTGTATTTAGTTCGTTGAAAGGAACTGGTGTAACTTCTACATGTAAATCAATTCTGTCTAATAACGGCCCCGATACTTTATTTAAATATTTTTGAACGGCGCCGGCCGGGCAGGTGCAGTCTTTATTGGGATGGTTGTAAAATCCACAGGCACAGGGGTTCATAGAAGCTATCAACATAAAATTTGCAGGAAATTCTAAAGACATTCTTGCGCGCGAAATAGTTACTTTTCTTTCTTCGATGGGTTGACGCATAACTTCTAATACCGATCGTTTAAACTCGGGCAATTCATCTAAAAATAATACCCCATTATGGGCTAATGAAATTTCGCCGGGTTGTGGATTGCCGCCTCCACCAACAAGTGCCATGTCCGAAACAGTATGGTGCGGCGACCTAAATGGACGCTTATTCACCAAAGAACTATTGGCAGCTAATTTACCCGCTACACTATGAATTTTTGTTGTTTCTAATGCTTCTTGTAAACTAAGTGGTGGTAGTATAGTTGGGAGTCTTTTTGCAAGCATGGTTTTGCCTGCGCCT
>Ga0209597_1003034_pt1 | contig 10485 bp, 19 predicted proteins | sample M_140625_MF_Meta_FD_187316 | JGI IMG/M metagenome (GOLD analysis project Ga0209597, IMG submission 187316) | Freshwater microbial communities from Lake Montjoie, Canada to study carbon cycling - M_140625_MF_MetaG (SPAdes) (version 2) | ecosystem: Environmental > Aquatic > Freshwater > Lake...
GAACGCAAATGGCAAATTCAATCTGCATTAAGTACTCTACAAAGAGCAGAAGAAATTAAAAATGATACATCTTTAATGAGAGATGTTAAAAAGGCTGCGGGTCTTGAGGCTAAAAGATTACAAACATTAGCTAATGGTGGTAGTGTTATGTCAGCACCAAAAAAAATGGCAGTTAAAAAAGTAATTACTAAAAAGAAATAAAATGAAAAGTCCAAAAACAGGTATCTCCTTTCCTATGCAAGGATTAGAATACCAAAGAGAAACAACAAATGGATATTACAGTCCAGCTTCAATACCTGCAGCTATTCAACAAAAAAAGAATCAAACTCAAGTATTAAGAAGTATTAAAAAAGCTAAAGATGGAATTAATATTCCTAGATCTTCAACTAGAGCAACAGAACCTATTCAATCAGCTGCTTTTAAAAGTGGTAATTGTTCATATAAAAAATAAATAATCATGGCAACTATAGTAGCACAAAAAATATTACAGTCTGGGTTGATCCCTACTTACTCTGCAGCATCAGCTGGTGGAGATAAACTTGTTAATAGTGGTATCCAATATTTTCATGTTAAAAATGCTAGTGGTGTTACTATAACTGCAAATGTAATACCTGTAGTAACTGTATACATAGATCCTGTATTAGGAAAACTAGTTAAGCAAACTGCAAGTTTAGTATTACCTGCAGGACAATCAGGATTTTTAGGTCCATTTGAAACGGGTGCCTTTAATGATACACAAGGGTACATTACAATAACTTGTACAGCTACTGCTTCAGTGACTTTAGCTGCACTTTATATTTAAATATTATGAGCATTTTTATACAAGAAGTATTAGGATTACTAAAAAGAAATCAAAAGAAAGTAACTTTAGATAAAGTTAAAGATTGGTTTGAATTTGGTAAACTATATCAAAGTAGTAGTCTAAATAATAAATCTGGATATACTCCTAAAATGGACCCTTTTGTAATTAAATGGGGTGATTTGGTTTGTCAGGCTACAGAAGATTTAACAAGAACTTTACCTGGGCAAGGTAATCTTGGTTTTATTCCTGTATATACTGATCCATCAGGATTTTGTAGTTGGGATACATTAAAAGATTCTATCATTACACAAAATGCACTTAACACTATTATTAATATTGCTGGTTCATTACAAGTAGCTGGAGATGTTCAAATCTCAGGAGGAGATTTAACTGCAACTACTTCAACATTTAATCTTTTAAATACTGCTCCAGTATCTACTATTAACTTTGGTGGTACTGCTACTAATATAGAAATGAGTAGTTTAACAGGTGTTGTTAATATTAATGGAACTACACAAAGTACAAGTTGTACTACTGGTGCATTAGTTATTGACGGTGGAGTTGGTATAGCAAAAGATCTTTTTGTATGTGGTAATGCTAATATTGCAGGTGATGTAGAAATAAGTGGTGGTGACCTAACAACAACAGCAACTACATTTAATTTAATTAATGCTAATGCTACTACTGTAAATTTTGCAGGTGCAGGTACTGCAATATCAATTGGTGCTGCTACAGGTACTACAACTATCAATAATGCTAATACAGTTGTTACAGGAGATTTAGCTGTTAATGGTGGTGATTTAACATCTACTGCCACTACATTTAATCTTTTAAATCAATCTACAAATATTAATTTTGGTAGTAATTCTCAAAATATAATTGTAGGTAGTGCAAATTCTACAAGTGATGTAACAATAATTGGCACACAAGAAAGTACTTCATGTACAACTGGTGCTTTAGTAGTTAATGGAGGTGTTGGTATTGCTAAAAATTTAAATGTTTGTGCTAATTTAACAGTAGCTGGAGTTTCTACCCTAAATGGAAATGTAAATTTAGGTGATGCTATTGGAGATAATATTAGACTATATGGTAAACTATTAGATAATAATGGTAATACAGCATCAGCTAATCAAGTATTAGTTGGTCAAACTGGTGGAGGTGCTCTTTGGCAGAATGATGATGTTGTTGAAACATTAACATATGGTGCTATTTGGAGAGGAAACTCTTTAAATGTAAAAGAAGAATTATTAATTGGTGCTACTGGCACTGTATTAATTTCTAATGGAACAACTTTAAACTGGACTGCTGCACCATGGATAACATCTTTTAATGTTACTGGTAATACAGGAGGTACATTTGCTATAACTGAAGCAAATACATTATCTATTTTAGGTGGAACTGCTATAACTACGGCAGTGTCTTCTGTAGATACTGTTACAATTAATCATTCAAACTCTGGAGTTGTTGCAGGTATTTATAATTATCCTTCAATGGTTACAACAAATGCTCAAGGACATATAACAAATATTACAAATGGATCTGCTCCAATGCAAAGTGTTTTAGTGGGTGCTGATTCTGGTCCAGTACAAACAATAGCTAATGGTGAAACTCTTTATATTAATGGAAATACTGGTATAGCTACAGTTGCAACTAATGATACAATTACAGCAAGTTTAACTAATACAGGTGTTTCAGCAGGAACATATAGTAATCCAACTCTTGATATTGATGCACAAGGTAGAATTACTAATGCCACAAATGGTGTACCAGTAGTGACTGGACCTAAAGTATTAGTAGGTTTAATTTCACAAAATGGTACTTCAGCACCAGTATTCACTATAATACAAAATGATTTTACGGGTGTTACATTTGGAACTACTTATGTTAACGTTGGTTTATATTCATTAGTGGCAAGTGCACCAGTTTTTACTGCTGGTAAAACAGCAACATATATTATAGCTAATGTTGCTTATGGAAAACAATATTTTGCAGCTATAAATAGAAGTAATGATACAGCATTGTCTATAACTAGTTTTAATTATTCTTCTGGATCAGGTGCAGGTTTTAATAATGAATTTCAATTAGCAACATTAAAAGTAGAAGTATATCAATAATAATTTTAAAAAACAAATAACATGAAAAAATATATGATAGGAGGAGATCCAACAGCTAATACAAGTGATGAATTAAATCCTTACAAAATAAAAACCCCGGTTGCACCTAATCCAAGTTTTGTACCTTCTGGTTCAATGGCTCAAGATGGCAAAGAAACTCAAAAGAAATCAGAAAATGGTGATACTACATCAAATGCATATGCACTGCAAGCTAAAGAATATGCTAATGAATTAAAAAGGCTTAAAGAAGCTAGAGATGCAAAAATAGTAGAAGCAAGGGCAAAAGCTATGGCAGCATTAAAAAATGCAAAAGACAAAGGAGAAATACCACCAAATATGAAAAAAGGTGGTCAAGTTAAAAAATCAAAAAAATACTAACTTAAAAATTTAAATTAAAATGGAAAAATTAAAATCATATGCTCTTTTTGACAGTTCAGGTCTAATTGTACCTGGAAGTTTAGTTGTACAAAAAATTAAACCTTCAAATAAAAACTTTAAAGAAGTTACTACTGTAGAATATTATAATAAAACTACACCAGCTTATTCTAATATTGTAACAGCTGCTTATCCAAGTGCTATATTAGCTAATACATTTAGTGTAAAATTAGAAAACTTTCTTTTAACTAAAGGTGTTAAAGCTAATAAAACTGTTTTAAATTATACTGCATGTTCAGATGACGTTAATGCGTCTGAGTTTGCTAACATAGTAAATATAGGACAATCACCTGCAAGTTTAAATGAGTTTCTTGGACCTTTTATGGGTGGTGGTTTAGCTGGTTACCCACATACAGGAGCATTAGGATTACAAGCTTGGCAAAGTCATGCTACAACAGATACACCAATTGATGGTCCATTATTATTAATGAATATGCCACACATTGGTGTTACTCAACAATCTGATCTTGTTGCTAGCAATAATAACATAGGTAGAATGTTAAGAAAAGGAAAAAGTTCTGCTTCAGCTGATAATACATGTGGTGCTGTTGTTACAGCTGCACAATGGGTAATGGCTAATACTGCATCTGGTTCTGCTCCAGTTAGAGGAGCGGGTGTATTTGCTAATAATGACCAATATTTCACTCTTGCTACAATTCTTTATACTAATAGAGTAACTTTATGTTCAGCTCCTTATAACTTTGTTTTAGATTCTACTAAATACAGTGCCGGTGTTAAACTAGCTACAGAATATATAAGAGCAAAAAGCTTTACTGATTTAAAAAATACTTTAATCCCTGTTTTATCAGGACAAAAAAGTTTATATTTCTTAACCGGTACATTTGTTAATGTTGATGATGGCTATTCAGCATTCATTGATTTTAATGAATTATGGTTATGGGATTCAGGATCTTGGACAGATCTTACAACAGCATTTAAACTAACCTTATAACTAAAAATCAATTATGAAAAAACTATTATTATTACTAGCTGCAGTTACAATATTATTTAGCTGCGCAAAACAACAAGATGATCTTGATGAAAGAGACGCAGGTGTATTAAGAATCCACAAAGGTAAATTTGCTTTTTGTGGTGCTTCTGGTGCAGTGCCAACAGGTAAAAAGATTGTTATCCAAGGTGTAACCTATGATGAAGGTTGTGCAATTTGTCCTGTATTAGAGGGGGCTTCAATTTCTAACTTAGCTATGTATGGTAGTGGTGGAACTTGGGGTGACTTTAATGTAAGAAACAATTTTAAAACTCCTGATGGAACAGACAATACAGTTTGGTCTTTGTTTTGGTATTTTGATTCTAGTGATAGTGTTCCTCAATTCAATCCAGAAAGTAAAGAATGGGAATTACTACCACCAAACAATAGAGCATTTATAGTAAATACTGATTCACCTGCTACAAGTGAAAGTAATATGTTTTGTATGCCTGCAGTAGTGTTTGATACAACCTCAACAGGTATTGTATTAGCTAGATGCTATGGCCCTTTAAATGAAGCAGCTGTACCATTACGTAAAGCAGTTCCTGTTAAGTCAGGAATGAAATCAATTACAGCAGCTAAAATTGGTGCTCCTTATCCTGTAGGTACTCCTATTCCAGTAAAAGAGTAATGTCCGTTATAATGCACAAATAACTTAATTTTGTGCATTATAAGACACATTATCTTAAATTAGTTTAAAATTATGTTAGTATCTGTACTCACAGTGCAATAAACAGCACAAAAGTAAACTTATAACACATTAAGTATTATACAAATTGTATAATTATTTTGGGCATAATAGCTATTATATTAGTCATTATGCCCATTTTTTATATATTTTGACTAATATATTAGTCATTTTTATTTTGTTTCCAATCTAACCAAAATCCAAGAGCTACTATAAAGTTCATTCCTAAAGAAGCAATTACTTCCATAATATCATCATAAACTGAAGTCATTAGGTGAATATGGCCAATAGTCCAAAAAGGTATAGCTAGATTTTGACTAATCCAAATTACAGTAAACTTAAGAAAGTGTTTCATTTTTCCATTCTTTCCAAGTGTCAAAGTCTTTTAAACTTTCCATTTGTTTCTTCTCCATTTCTAATGCTTGTTGGATTTTTAAATCAATATATGAAGTATATACATTTTCTTCAATGTAGTTTAATTCTTTTTCCAACCATTCTACTGCTGTTTGTTTCATATCCTTTATTTTAAAATTTCTTTTAATTTTTCAGTTAATATAACAATTGCTCTACATTCACCCCCCGGGAATGTGGGATTGAATTTAATTTCCTTAGCATATGCTGCAATCTTATCAATAACCTCTGCCGTTGTAGTCTCTGGCATGTCATATGTGGTTAATTCCTCTTCCATAACTTTTTTCTTTTTTTTAATTAATGTGGTAACTTTTACCACTTATCCTTTATCAAACTGTCCCATATATTAGCTAAATTTGTGACAAATAGTTGTTAATAGCTAACATGTGAATCCTTTTCCATTTTTTACAACAAAATTGTAGGTTTTAAGACTTTAAATTGGTTATAAAACACAAAAATGTAGGTTTTTGATTAATTGTAGTATTAAATTGCTCAACTAACCATTCTGCTGTTGTTTTCATTTTAAAAATATTTTAAGTGTTTTGCCATCATCCTGATATTGTATCTCAACATCTTTAGCATTATAGTTTGTATATGCTCTTCCCATATGTGGAGGAGAATGTTGTATTACTTCTACTCTTGTTACTTTAGGAAGAACAACAATTGTTTCTAAACCTTCTGGTTTACATGTATCACAATATAAGTCTTTTGTTAATCCAACTGAGATGATTACACTGCATTTATTACACAGTGTAGCACCTCTTCCATTGTTTAATTTATGTATTGGTTTCATAGTTTTAAATTTTTTTTTTGAAGCAAGAACAGGATTTGAACCTATATCTACCCATTAAAAATGAATGGCTTTAACCAATTAAGCTATCTTGCTAACTGCTTTTATTCTATTACCCCTTTATATCAAGCTAACCTGCTTATCCTTATATACGAGTTTACACTTTTTACAGTTTCAGGGGTACAGGTTATTTTTTTTTAATTACATAAACAGGATTCCAAGTTGATTTTTTAGTTTTACCATCTCTCCAAGGCCATGTTTTTTTAGCTTTATGTATATTTTTATCAGCATAATATTTCCACCATAGTATCATTTCCCAATATTTATCATCATTATAGTCTGGTGAATGCCAGCGTATTACAAATTGCCAATGAAAGAAAAATATATAAAAAGCAGGAGCCCATTCAAATCTAGGTGAATCATATTTATCTTTCCAACCCAATTCATTTTTTTTAATACTAAAAGGCCAACCTATTTGTATCCAATAATGATTACCAAAAATTGGTACTATCCAATCTTTAGCACGTCTAACCATGGGTATATTTTTAAATTTATCTCTTTTATAAAAATATGGGTGATCTAAAATCTCTTTTTCTAATTCTTGCTGTGTTTTAGGAATTAATTTACGGATACTAATTATGTTCTTATTAAAGTTTCTAGGCCAGAAATATGGTGTACCATAAACTAATTTTCCTAAATAATACTTTTTTACTGGAGATACAAATACTCCTTTAAAATCCTTTATTTTCATCTTTAATTTCTTTTTCAGTTAATATATAAAAAGCATCTAAAATTTCATTCCAGCTGTCAGCTAGTTTGTAGTTTAAGTCTACTAAATATAAACATTGTAATATATGTTTTTCACCATCAGTTTTACCCAGACTAGTATAGATCTGGTTTGCTTTTTCTTTTGTTTTCATACTTATTTTTGTAAAAGGTAAAGGGGATAGTTTTACCTATCCCCTGTTGGTTTACCTACATAATTATTCTGGATCATTTGTTATGCACAAATAAAAGCATATAAAAGCAAATATAGCTGCTAACAAAATCCACATAATTAATCCTTCATTAGATAGACATCTTGTACTAATCTAGAACGTGTAACATCTTCATCTATCTCAATGGCATTTTCATTCCATTCTTCCATAGTGATGTTTAAACTTGCATCTTGAGTTGTATCAAAATTAGATAAATCTAATTCATCATTCATTGTAATATTCATTTTAGATAGTACTCTAGCTGTCATAAAATCATGAAAGTTTTGACTATCAGACAACCAATCTCTTGGATGTGCTTTCTTTAATGCATGTGTAACGTGATTATAGAATGCCCAAGCATTTTCCTGATCACATTGGTAATCAAATGTTGGTTTTTCTAACTCAGATTTTACACAAGACATTTGTGCTGCATCAAGAATATCTTCATTAATATAAAGTCTTCCTGCAATTTCAGCTTGCTCTTGTAATGATAATTCAGTATTTCTCATTGCATCTCTATCAGTAAGGATACGTTTGTAATACTTCTCACCATTCTTAATCTGATTAGAAATTTGCATTCTAATATCATGATCAGCAGAACCAGTATGCTTTCTTCTAAAGTTCATCATGTCACCAGCAACCATACCATTATGGCAAACTATAACATATGCACCTATTGCACATTGAAAACGTGTGCTCTTATCATAAGAGTTTGTCCAGGCAAACATCATCCCTAACTCTTTCTCCTCTAAAATAGTAGGATCAACAGTGTTGATTGGTAAGATATGATATATGCCTTGTGCTACATTGGCATTCATATTTGCTCTATATATTTCTTTTTGAATAACAAAACCACTATCTTGTAGTAGTTGCTTTGTGTTATCTATCACTTGTTTATGTGATATAACTGTATAACTTTTACCGTGATTTGGTAAAGGTGCATTTTCTAGGTAATTCCTAGTTGTTTCTTTTGGTTTATTATAACCCATATTGTTAAACTTTTAAAGTGTAAATATACAAAAAATGTTTAGATAAACAAAAAATAAATATTAATTGTCTTTTACAAATTGTCCATCAATCATTTTACCAGTTCTTTTACTAATCACATTGTATGCTGACTCAAGGCATTCCTCCAAGGTTAATCCTTGCATTTTTGCTTGAATAATCAATGTAACCATAATGTCCCCAATAGCATCAATGATCTCAGGTCTATCATTTTTGTTGATAGCTGTACATAATTCTGTACATTCTTCTAATGTTTTTAGTGCTTGAGCCATTGGTGTAGCTTTCTCTAAAATTCCTTTGTCTGCAGCCCATTCTTCAATGACGCATTCTAATTCAAAATAATCCATGTTGTTTTTTTTTTTAATTAATCAGGTACAATAATATTATTAATATCTCTATGTTCCAACTCTTTTACAATAATTTGTTCAAACCAAGATTCCATTCTACCTGACATATCTTTAATGATATTTGTAAGGTGTTCATTAGACATTTCTGCCACTGATTTATATGATAAAGATGATTTACCATCTTTTCCTCTATTACCCCAATGTGCAGCATCCCGGTTGACAAGATGATCTTCTGATAAATATATAGTAAGGCTTGTATCAACTAAATCAAGATCTTTACCTCCATACCGTTGATATGCTGTTCCACCATCTACCATTGTTTTGTTTTCACAATTACATGTTTTATAATCATGTCTACTATAAGATGTAAGCACCTGGTTGCATGCTTTGCATTGTACTTTGTTTAGCACTACTTGTTCTAATCCATTCATAATTTATTAGTTTAAATTTATCTATCACATTCAATAAATGATTCTGGATGCTCTTTTAATGCCTCAAGGTATTTCTCTATAAAAGGAATAAAGTGAACATATAAACCCCATCCATTTTCAGAATCAAAGGTTTTATAATAGTCAGGTCTAGCTTTCATATCTTCCAAACCTTTTTCAATAATAGGAATTATTTCACGTGCTCTCACAGGATTAGCTTCTTCAAACTTATACTCAGCATCATGATCATCTTCAGGAATATTATATCCTTCTTTTAATCTATGTGGTCTCCACAGTGCTTCATACAATCCTGCTGCATCAGCCATATTTCCTAGATTATGTGTAATGTTTGCACTATACAAATTTTCTTGTTTTTCTTCAAATGTTTTAGCACCATCATAACTTACATGATAATTCCTATACAATGTTACGTCTAAACTCATATTAATTTTTCTTTAATTAAAATTTTTCTTACTTTTTTTACAAGTTTTTCCATAGATCCATCATTGATGATTTCATAATCAAACTTAGCATCATCAAGAGCTGTTTCACTAGGATGTAGATCACCAAAAAATTTATAACCATCTTTTGAATCTGGTTTTGTTACTCTAATAGTAATACCGTGTCTTTTAACAACAGCTTCTAATTCATTAGGAAATCTCATATCTGTAATAATCCAATTAGATTTCTTCTTGTAATTAGCAAACAAAGCATTTACCCATACATTAGTATGTAATCCATCACGCATGGCTTCTGTACCAAGTTTTTGAAGAAACTCTCTAACAGTCATCATTACATTAAACTGCATATCAGCAAATGGTGGTATTGAATTTAAAGGTATGTTTTGCACTGTACCCCATTCAACATCTAAAAAACATTCTTTAAATTCTTGGTCTTCAAACTTTTCTACAGGAATGCCTGTAAGAATTGAAGCAATTTGTTTCATTTTGCCAGCAAACTTTTTGATTTCAATAGATTTTTTTTTGTTTGTTAAAAGCAATCCTTGAATTATTGTACCAACTGTATCTTTGCCGGCACCTATTTTTCCATTTATTCCTATAATCATTGTGGTGGTTTTTTAAATTTTGGACTACAACCTAATAATATACCTCTTGAGACAGCTTCTTTACGCCATTTGGGTACTTTAAGTTCTTTTAGATGTCTCTTGACAATCTCATAATATATTTCTTCATCAATTAAATAATCATTGTATGGAATAATCTTTTGACCCCGCTCATTTAATTCAGCAGATTCAACTAAGTAATTCCAACTTACAGATGGTTCTGACACAGCATATAACTCTGTGTATATGCTGGTCATAGCATCTTCTATTTTTTTATCTTGTGCTTTAGTCATAATTTTAAAATAATCTCAATTGATTTGATGCTACAGTTAAAATATTATTTATTTCATTTTCAATGGCCTGAGTATAATAACCTTTATCAATGTTGTATGAATCCCATTTAGGTTCCATTTTCATTTTATTAAACATTGCTTGTA